>Ga0209415_10018150_pt1 | contig 11124 bp, 10 predicted proteins | sample PeaSoiSIISIP2007_FD_187696 | JGI IMG/M metagenome (GOLD analysis project Ga0209415, IMG submission 187696) | Peat soil microbial communities from Weissenstadt, Germany - SII-SIP-2007 (SPAdes) (version 2) | ecosystem: Environmental > Terrestrial > Soil > Wetlands > Peat | place: Germany...
CAATTGGACCGAACTGGGCCCGGTGGTTGCCAACACCAACGGCCTGTTCCAGTTCACCGACACCAACGCCACGCTCTATCCCTACCGTTTCTACCGCTGGCATTGACCGTGAACGATGCTTAGAACGGCGCTTTGACCACTCGCAGTTGGCGTTGTTCGTGGCTAGGTTCGGTCGGCTTGATGAGGAGGAATGCGAGCTTTTGATGGATCCAGGGGCCGAAGCAGGAATCCTCGAACACGGAGGCCTGGACCGACTGAAGGGTGGGAAAGAACTGCTCGCCGAACTGGGTTTTCTGGAAATCGTGCATGGCGCGGACCTCGACGGGGCTGAAAGCGCGGGCATTCAAGACCGCCAGGGCGGCCAGCAGCACGCAAGAATAGCGCGCCATGCCGGACACCATGCCCAAATAATATTCGCCGCGTCCAAAAATGTCACTGCCCAAAAGTTTGCCACCCACCGCGTGTTTGAGCAGGGCAAACACCGTGAAAATGAGCATCGCGGCCACCAGGTAGGCCATCAAATAGCAGGAAAGAAGGCCGAAAACCCGCAGGGACAGCGCGAGTTCATCCCCCAGTATCTGGTAGAGGGCCGCAGAGCCGAACAGCACGGCCACCCACTTTGCCAGGTCGAGGAACTCGACCGACATGCCATGCTGGCGGCCCTTGAACAGACCGGCTGCCAGCACCGCCAGCAGCAGCAGGTCGAACAAACCGACATGCAGATTCGGCAGACTCATGCTTACGTCCCGCTCTGATAGCCAGTCTCGTGCCACAAATTGTTTTTGACGTGCCACCTCGATTCCGTAAGTTGCTCCCGCACATGACCAGCGCGCAGACTGCCCATCTAAGCCCGGAGGCCAAGGCCTCCCTGCCAAGGCATGTGGCCATCATCATGGATGGCAACGGCCGCTGGGCCAAAGAACGGAGCCTGCCGCGCATCGAGGGGCATCGCGCCGGGGCTGAATCGGCCCGCGTGATTATCCGCACCGCCGGCGAGCTCGGCATCAAGTATCTCACCCTCTACGCCTTTTCGGTCGAGAACTGGAATCGGCCCAAGGCGGAAGTGGACGCCCTGATGAAATACCTGGTCCACTACCTGAAGACCGAGACGCCCGAACTCAACAAGAACAACGTCCGCCTCGAAGTTATCGGCCAGGTTTACCGCCTCCCCGAAGTGGTCCAGGAGCATCTCAGGAAGTCCATCGCCACGCTTTCCAGAAACAACGGCCTGACTCTTATCATGGCGCTGAGCTACGGCGGGCGCACCGAAATCGTGGACGCCGTGCGGAGCATTGCCGAGCAGGTCAAAGCCGGGGAACTCGACCCGGCCGACATTACCGAACAGGCCTTCGCCCAGCACCTCTACACCCGCAACCTGCCCGACCCGGACCTGCTCATCCGCACCAGCGGCGAGATGCGCGTCAGCAATTTCCTCCTCTGGCAGATCTCCTACACCGAGTTGCTCGTCACCCAAACCCTATGGCCGGACTTCCGTAAGGCCCAACTCTACGCCGCCCTGGAAGAATACAACCGGCGTCACCGGCGCTTCGGCGGCCTATAGCATTAGACATTATTAAGAGGCTGAAACCGGCGCCTCCCGGCAAACGCGGGTTGGACGACTCATCAAACCAACAGGGCAGGTTGTGACCATTTCTTGCCATTGTGGTCACTTTTTGGCACTAAGGCCACTAAACGACAGCCGAGACGCCCCGCCGCCTCGGCGCCGCTGGCACCCAACGGCTAGGGGCTGGCGACGAGCGGTTGCGGCTTCGGAGCGAGAGAATCCACGGAAAACATAGGGTATTTGACCGCAGCGGAATGGGGGTAACGCGATGGCACGCTTGATTGGGCATTCTGGACCCCGAGGTTTTTGGGCGCGCTGGCATCGAACCTGCTAAAACTCTTGACTATTACCGGGCGTGGGCGAAAATGAACAGCGACTGCACCGCCATCGGGGCAGCCGAAATGCAGTTGGTTGTCGGTCCGAACGCCAGCGAAATACGAATAACACAAGTTAACCTTATCATCTATGAAGCGACTAAAGCGACCTTTGTTTCTCACTGCGGCCGTGATCGGTGGTTCCGCTGCTGCCGTGGCTCAGACTGCCCCGAGCCTGGACAGCGTGGAAAAGGAAAACCAGCAGTTGAAATCTCGTTTGGACGCGCTGGAGGACCTCGTAAAGAAGGAGGGCCTGATGCCCAGCGGCGTGACTACCAGCCCGATCAAGGCGCTTTCTTCAATGACCATCAGCGGTTTTGTATCGGCGTCTTACGTTCACGATTTCAGCAATCCGTCCGACGGCAAGGTGCATGGTTACTTGTGGGACCAAAACAATGATAATTTCACGCTCAATAAGTTCAAACTGACCTTCGCCAGCCCCCCGGCCGAGTTCAGCGGAGACAAGTGGGACGCGGGTTACCGCGTGTCGCTCATCTTTGGCCAGGATGCGCCATTTGTCGATACCCGAGGGACGACGACGACGGGCGCTGGCACGGTCGTCGGGACGCAGTACTATCCCATTCGCGAGGCCTACGTGGATCTGAACGTCCCGATTGGGACCGGCCTCAACGTCAAAGTCGGTGAACTCATCTCCCTGCTTAACTACGAGTCCGGGGACGGTAGCGCGGTCAACAACAATCTCTCGCAGGGCTACCAATGGTTTTTTACGGGCAACCCCCCGGCTACGGGCTTGCAGTTGACCTACAACGTAACCGATTGGCTGACGCTCAAGGCGCGGGAGCAAAACGGCTTGTACGCCGGTCCCGTCGCCTTTGGCTCGTCCAAGACAACCCTGTTCTCGGTGGGTATAAAACCGACTAAAGACCTCTGGTTCAGTCTGATCGGTTTTGCCGGCCGCGAGAGCGCCGGGTTTGTCCAATCCCTCTGGGGCGGCTCGCTGTTAGGGGGCTTCCAAGCAACCGATAAACTGAGTTTCGGAACGGAGTTGGATTACTTTTCGTTTTACAACCCGCCTGGAGGAACGGTTCCGACCGGCAGTTCGCCGGTCTGGTCCATGGGCTTATGGACGGCTTACGATTTCACCAAGAAATTCAACATCGCCTTGCGGGCTGAGTTCCTCAGCGACAAAGATGGCGTGGACATGACCTCCGGCGGGGTCGGAGCGCCGCCGCAGTTTTCGGCCTTCGCTAACCCTCCCGGCTTCGGCCAGGACCTTTACAGTCTGGCCTTGGACTTCAACTACCGGCCCACGCCCAGTTTCAAAATCCAACCCGAACTCCGCTACGACCACACCAGTTCTGACACCCCCGGCGCCACTGGCACTTCCTTCAGCCCCGTGGGCAACAAGAAGGACCGGGTCATCGCCGGCATGGGCGTCAGCTATCTCTTCTGATTGACCGAACATAAAGTTTAGCTTCAACCAACACTGCAGAACAAACCATGAAACACAAGTTCACCGTATTCAAATATCTGGCCCTGGCGTGCCTTTCGGCGTGGTGCTATTGCGGCGCGGCGGCGGCGACCATCAAAGTTGGCGTGCTCCATTCCCTGAGCGGGACGATGGCGATCAGCGAAACTTCATTGCGTGACGCCCTCTTGTTCGCGTTCGACGAGATCAACAAAGCAGGCGGCGTCAAGGTTGGGGGCCAGAGCTATATGATTGAGCCGATCATCGTGGACGGCGCGTCGAACTGGCCGTTGTTCGCGGAAAAGGCCAAGCAGTTGCTCGAGGAAGACAAGGTGGCGGTCGTCTTTGGCTGTTGGACCTCGGTAAGCCGGAAATCGGTCCTGCCCGTGTTCGAGAAGGATAACGGCATGCTCTTTTACCCGGTGCAATACGAAGGCGAAGAACTCTCCAAGAACATCTTCTACACGGCCGAAGCGGTCAACCAGCAGGCCACCCCGGCGGTGGATTACCTCCTCAAACAAGGGAAAAAGAAATTCTACCTGATCGGGACCGACTACGTTTATCCCCAAACCACCAACCTGATCCTCTACAAGTACCTCCGGCTGCACGGGATTGTCTTGGGGGACATCGGCGGCGGATTGCGCAAGGACGCCGAGGGCAAGGTGATCTCGGCCGGCAAATATACGCCTTTCGGCCATACCGACTACCAGCAGATCGTGGCCGAGATCAAGCAGTTTGCCGCCAGTGGCGACGCCTGCGTGATTAATACGATCAACGGGGACTCGAACGTGCCGTTTTTCAAGGAAATCGCCGCCGCCGGCCTGAACCCGAACGATTGTCCCGTCGTCTCCTTCAGTCTGGCCGAGGATGAGCTGCGCTCGCTGCCAACCAAGGACCTCGTGGGCGAACTCGGTTGCTGGACCTATTTCATGTCCTTAACGACCCCGGAGAACCGGCAGTTTCTAGCCCGCTGGAATCGTTGGCTCAAAACTGAGACCCACCCGGGCGTGGTGAAAGAAAAACGCGCGGTGGACAGCCCGATGGTGCTTTCTTACGACGGCGCTTACCTCTGGAAAGCCGCCGTTGAAAAAGCCGGCACGTTCGACGTCGACAAGGTGCGCGACACGCTTGAGTCGGAGACCATCAGCTTTGACGGGCCCGGGGGCAAGACCACGATGCAGAAGAACCACCACACGACCAAGAACGTCTATATCGGCGAGACCCGGGCCAACGGCCAATTCAAGATTGTGAAGGAATTCCCGATGGTCAAAGGCGAGCCATTCCTGTTGAAGGACCTGGATGCCCAACTCGCGGCCTTGCCCAAGTAAGCTAAAGACTTGCAGGGCTGACGCTCCTCCACGTTCGCGATGCAAGACTTGAGAAGAGGCGTGGGTGTCCAGACACCCCCGCCTCTTTGATTTTTTTCCATTGGTTCCTTAAATGAAGGCTGGACTTACCTGGGCGCTCGCGCTGGCTTGCTGTTCACTGCGGTTTGGCCTCTTGGCTGCCCCCGCTCCCGCGCCGCCTGGCGCGGAGGAGGGCGTCCGCCGCGCGCTGACTCAGGCCATCCTGGATGAGGGTCCTGAACGCGCCAAGCTGCTTGACGACATCGCCCGTTCGGGTTCCAAGGTCGCGCATGAAGTGCTGACCGCCTGGACTCGGGACGGCGTGTTTCTCTACGAAGAGCCCGGCGGCGCGAAGCTCCCCTTGTTACTCGAGGACCAGCAGGACGCCGACGGCAAGTCGCGCGCCATGCGCATCGACAACGGCCGGTTTCTGGCCGGGCCCGACGGCCATGACCTGCGCTTCGCCGGCGGCGACTTGAACCCGGTGGACACAGACATGAAGCTGCGGCAGTCCATTCAACGCGTCCTTGACACCTTGGCCCTGGCCGATCCCATCGCCGAGAGCCGCCGCTCGGCGGCGGCCAAGCTGGGCAACTCGGGCAGACTGCAGTACCTGCCGGTACTCGAGGACCGCCTGGCCAGGGAGCCCAACGCCGAGGTCCGCCGAGCCCTCAACGAGGGTATCGCTCTGCTCCAACTCCATGATACCAATGCCGCTACTCAGATCGACGCCATTGGCCGGCTAGCCAAGGCCAAGGCTATCGGCGCGCTCGACGTGCTCAAGGCCCTGGCCGCCAGCACGCAGGCCGGCCCGGAGGTCGCCCGTGCGGCCGCGGACGCGGTCGCTTCCATCGGCGGTCATGTTGAATGGGTGAATTTCGTGGGCACGGCCTTTCGCGGGTTGAGCCTGGGCTCGATCCTGCTCGTGGTGGCGCTGGGACTGGCCATCACCTTTGGTTTGATGGGGATCATCAACATGGCCCACGGAGAGATGATCGCCGTCGGTGCCTACACCTGTTACTTCATCCAAAACCTCTTTGGCGCGGGTTTCGCTTTCTCCATCACGCTGCCCATAAACTTCTGGGGCAAGCCGCTCACCTTCGGGCTCCACCTGCCCGGTTTGAATGCCACCGGCGGGTTTTATGAAACCTATTTCCTTTTTGCCATTCCCCTGAGCTTTCTCACCGCCGCCGCCGCGGGCTTAATCCTCGAACGCAGCGTGGTGAGATTCCTCTACCGGCGCCCGCTCGAATCCTTGCTGGCCACCTGGGGGGTGTCGCTGGTGATGCAGCAGGCCTTCCGCATGGTCTTCGGCGCTAACAACGTGCAGGTCAGCTCGCCGGCGTGGTTGCAGGGCCATTTTAGCGTCAACGACGTTATGTTCGGCTACAACCGCGTGTTCGTCATCGCCTTTGCGGCTTTGATCGTGCTGGGGACCTGGCTCTTGCTGGCCAAGACCCCGCTGGGCTTGTTCATCCGCGCCGTCATGCAAAACCGGGACATGGCGGCCTGCCTCGGCGTGCGCGCCAACCGGGTCAACATGCTCACCTTTGCCTTCGGCTCGGGCCTGGCCGGCCTCGCGGGCGCCTTTCTTTCCCAAATCGGCAACGTCGGCCCGAGCCTGGGCCAGAGCTACATCGTCGATAGTTTCATGACCGTCGTGGTGGGCGGCGTCGGCAGCATTGTCGGCACCGTCTGCTCCGCCATGGCCATTGGCACCACCGACCAGGTCCTGCAGCAGACCCTCGGCTCGCCGGTGCTCGGCAAGATCATCGTCCTGGGCGCGATCATCCTTTTCCTGCAATGGAAGCCGGGCGGATTGTTTTCGATTCGCAACCGCAGCCTGGACTGAGATCTGAGATTATGGGGCGCTCCCGGAAGAATCTGCATGGGTGGTGCGTCGCCCTCGGCGCGGTGCTCGTGCTCGTCATTTTGCCGGGCCTCAACGCCTTTACCGCCCCCACCAATCTGTTCCACGTGGACAACTTCTGGATCAACCTGATCGGGAAATACCTCTGCTACGCCGTGCTGGCCATCAGCGTCGATATGCTCTGGGGTTACACGGGCTTGCTCAGCCTGGGCCAATGCCTTTTCTTCGCGCTGGGCGGCTACGCCCTGGGCCTGCACCTGATGCTGATGATCGGAAAACTGGGGCAGTATCACAGCGATTTACCCGATTTCATGGTCTTTTTGGGTTACCCCAGGCTGCCCTCGCATTGGGTCCCATTCCGGCACTTCTGGTTCGCCGCCGCCGCGGTGATTTGGGTCCCGGGCCTCGTCGCTCTCATTTTCGGCTTCCTCGCCTTTCGCACGCGCATCCGCGGCGTCTATTTCTCCATCCTGACTCAAGCCTTGACTTACGCCGCCTGCCTCATGTTCTTCCGCAACGACTTCACCTTCGGCGGCAACAACGGCCTCACCGATTTCAAGTTCATCCTCGGTCACGACCTCCGCAGCCCCTCGACTCAGCGGGCCCTCTATCTCTGCACGGGTTTGTTGCTCCTCCTGACCTACCTGGTTTGTTATTGGCTCACCCGGACGACCTTTGGCAAGGTGCAGCGCGCCATCCGCGACCGCGAGAATCGGGTGCTCTTTTCCGGATACGCGACCGCCGATTTCAAGCTTTTCGTGTTTGTGCTCAGCGCCATTATCGCCGGGCTGGCCGGCGCCCTCTACGTCCCGCAGGTCGGCATCATCAATCCGAGCGAGATGGCCACGGACAAATCCCTGGAAGCAGTGGTCTGGGTTGCCGTGGGGGGCCGCGGCACATTGTTGGGGCCGATTCTGGGCGCGGTGGGCGTCAACTGGTTGAAAAGCGTGGCCACCCGCGCCTACCCGGACATGTGGCTGCTCATCCTGGGGGCCTTGTTTATCGTCGTAACCTTGTTCCTGCCTAAGGGGATCGTGGGCATTCCGGGGCAACTGCGCCAGCTTTGGCAGCCCCGCTCACCGCCCGCTAAATCGCCCACCGGGGATTCGCAGTCATCCTCGGTTTCCGCCAAACCACTGCCCAAACCCGAGTGACCACGCTCCCCCCAGAATTCATCCTCACGCTCGAGGGCGTCGACAAGAGTTTTGACGGCTTCAAGGCCATCAACGATTTGACTTTCTACATGGATACCGGCGAGCTGCGCACCATCATCGGTCCCAACGGCGCCGGCAAGAGCACCATGCTCGACCTCATCACCGGACGCACGCGGCCGGATCGGGGGAAGATAGAATTCGGCCGGGACATCGACCTCACTCGCTTGAACGAGTACCAAATCAACCGCTTGGGGGTCGGACGCAAATTCCAGACCCCCACCGTATATGTCGAGCACACGGTCTTCGAAAACATTCTGCTGTCGCTCCCCGGCAGGCGGACGGTGTGGGAGACGATCTTCTCGCGCATCACGCCGGCCCAGCGCGAGCGCATCGACGAAGTGCTGGATACCGTCGGGCTCGCCGCCCAGAGCCAACGGCTGGCCGGCGAGCTGGCCCACGGCCAGAAACAGTGGCTCGAACTGGGCATGCTCCTGGCCCAGGATCCCAAACTCCTGCTCGTGGATGAGCCCGCCGCCGGAATGACCGACGAGGAGACCGTAAAAACCGGGGAACTCCTCCTCCGGCTGGCGGGCAAGCACAGTATCATCGTCATCGAGCACGACATGACCTTTGTGCGGCAGATCGCCCGGAAAGTGACCGTGTTGCACCAGGGCAGCGTCCTCTGCGAGGGCAGCGTTGAGGAGGTTCAAAACGACCAGAAGGTCGTTGAAGTTTATCTGGGCAAGAAAAGAGGAGAGAAGAACTGAACCATGAGCACTCCTGGCCCATCGCCTCCGGTGCTCGGCTTGTCTGGCGTCGCGGTCTCCTACGAAGGCTCACGCATTCTGCGCGGCGTCAGTCTCGAAGTGCCGCAGAGCCGCTTGGTTTGCCTCATGGGCCGCAACGGTGTGGGCAAGACGACCACGCTGAAGGCCATCATGGGGTTGGCGCGCCTGGACGCCGGCGCCATCACGCTGGCGGGCCGAGAACTGGCCGACCTGCCGACCCCCGAGCGCGCGCGCCTGGGCATCGGCTACGTGCCGCAAGGGCGGGAAATTTTCCCGCACCTGACGGTTTGGGAGAATCTGAAGATCAGCCGGGTCGTGCATCGGCTCAAAGGCGACGCCAGCCTCGAGCGCACCCTCGAACTGTTCCCCATGCTCAAGGAGTTCCTGCACCGCAAGGGCGGCGTGCTTAGCGGTGGCCAGCAACAGCAGCTCGCCATTGCGCGCGCTTTGCTGACCGATCCGAAAATCCTCCTTCTGGATGAGCCCACCGAAGGCATCCAACCCAACGTCATCGATATGATCGGCGAGACGCTCCTGAAAATTAAGCAGGAAGGCCGCGTCAGCCTCCTCCTCGTCGAGCAATGTGTGGACTTTTGCCTCCAGGTCGGCGATAGTTTTTACATCATGGACCGGGGCAGTATTGTCGCGTCCGGCGGAATCGACGAACTGAATAATGCCACCATCAAGCAGCACCTGGCGGTCTGATTCCCAGCCGCCTGCCTCGCTGACGGACCGCGGCCGGGCGGCGCTCGAGGTGAGGCTGGTGGGCCATGCCAGCACGGTCACCGGGGCGTATGCCGCCAGCCCTATGAAACTCCTGGCACCCCGCTCGCGCGGGCTTTGCGTGTGGACTTTTACGAGCAACTTCGGCGGCGGCCTGGTCGCCGGTGATCAAACCCGCCTCGACTTGATTGTGGGCCGCGGAGCGCGCTGCTTTCTGGGGACGCAATCGGCCACCAAAGTATACCGCAACCCGGAGCGCCGGCCTTGCAGCCATGTGACCCAGGCCGTTTTGGAAGCGGGCGCTTTCCTGGCGTTCATGCCGGCGCCCGTGCAACCGTTCGCCGATTCCAGCTATTCGCAGCGGCAAACGTTCCACTTGGCCCCGGGCGCCGGCCTCGTCCTCCTCGATTGGTTCACCGCGGGCCGCGCGGCCTGCGGCGAACGCTGGGCCTTCGCTCATTTTTCGAGCCGCAACGAGGTCTTTGCCGAGCCGGAGGGACTTGCTTTTCTGGATTCCGTGCGCCTCGATGCCGTCGGAGACTCTCTGCTTTCGCCTCACCGCACGGGCCGATTCAACTGTTTTGCCATGCTCTTCCTCCTGGGCGCCCCGGTGCGAGAGGCCGCGGCGCTCATACTCGCAGCCGTCGGACGCCGGGCCGTCGAGCGCCGCCCTTTGCTCCTGGTCAGCGCCAGCCCCGTGCGGAACGGCGCGGTGCTCCGCGTGGGGGCAACCCAGGTCGAGACCGTGGAAGCCGAATTGCATGAGCACCTCGGCTTCCTAAGCGGCTGGCTCGGCGGCCTGCCCTGGACGCGCCGATGGTGAGGCGGAACGACAACAGAATGTTCTATTATGCATCTCTCTCCCCGCGAAATTGACAAACTGTTGCTCCATAACGCGGGCGTCCTCGCCCAAAAACGCCTCGCCCGCGGATTGCGGCTCAACTACCCCGAAGCGGTAGCGCTCATCTCCTCGCAAATCCTCGAATTCATCCGGGAAGGCCGCACCGTTTCCGAATTGATGAGCCTGGGAAAGAAAATCCTGGGTCGCAATCAAGTCATGGCGGGGGTGCCGGAAATGCTCCTGGAAACACAGGTCGAGGGGACTTTCCCCGACGGGACCAAGCTGGTGACGGTACACCGCCCCATCGCCAGTGAAAATGGGGAGCTGGCGCTGGCGCTCCACGGCAGCTTCCTGCCGGTCCCGGACCTGGCCGCGTTTATGCCCGCAGCCGAAGAGAGCGCGCCCGGCTCGTGCGAGATCTCCGGCGGCTCGGTGGAACTCAATGCGGGCAGGGCCTCGGTCAAGCTGCCGGTCACCAACCTGGGGGACCGTCCAGTCCAGGTCGGAAGCCACTATCATTTCATCGAAACCAACCCGGCGTTGCGCTTCGACCGCGCTCGGGCCTACGGCAAACGCCTCGACATTCCGGCGGGAACGGCGGTCCGTTTTGAGCCCGGGGAAACCAAGACGGTTACCCTAGTCGAGATCGCCGGCCGGAAAGTCATCCGAGGCGGCAACCGCCTGGCCAGCGGCAAAGTCTCGCCCGCGGGCAGAAAGGCCGCGCTAAAGCGGGTGAAGGCCAAAGGCTTCGCCCACCAAACGGGGCAGTGACTGACCCAAAAACCCGGCTAATTCCAATGTCTTTCGGAAATTCAAGCGGGCCTTTGTCCCGGAGGGACACAACGACAATAGCCCAGCGTTTCAACGCTGGGACCGGCCAGTTTTGTGCCGCACCCGTCCCGAAGGGACGGCTGAATCCGTCGAGTGCGGGGCGCGTGCCTTTCAGGCCGGCTCTCGACCGTCCCTTCGGGACTTGGGGTCATCTGACCGCTAAACCCAGCGTTGAAACGCTGGGCTATTCTCGGATGTCCCTCC
>Ga0209415_10018151_pt1 | contig 11124 bp, 7 predicted proteins | sample PeaSoiSIISIP2007_FD_187696 | JGI IMG/M metagenome (GOLD analysis project Ga0209415, IMG submission 187696) | Peat soil microbial communities from Weissenstadt, Germany - SII-SIP-2007 (SPAdes) (version 2) | ecosystem: Environmental > Terrestrial > Soil > Wetlands > Peat | place: Germany...
GTCGTCGCCGAAGAACTTCTTGGCCTCGCTGCGCGCCCGCTCCCAGGCGCTCGCCATCTCCCCGGCGTTGCCGACGAGCCGCATCCCCTTGCCTCCGCCACCCGAGGCCGCCTTGAGCATGACCGGGAAGCCGATCTTCGTCGCTGCCGCGGTGGCTTCCTCCGTGGTCTCGCAGCGCGCGCCGGGGACGATGGGGACGCCCGCCGCGGACATCTTGTCGCGCGCCGCGGTCTTGCTTCCCATGGCGCGCATCGCGCCGGGGGGCGGGCCGATGAACACGACGCCCGCGCGTTCGCACGCCTCGGGGAGCGCCGGGTTCTCGCTGAGGAAGCCGTAGCCCGGGTGGATGGCGTCGCACCCCGCCTGCTTGGCGACGGCGACGATCTTGTCGACGCGCAGGTAGCTCTCGGCCGCGGGCGCGGGGCCGATGGGGTACGCCTCGTCGGAGGTGCGGACGTGGAGCGAGGCCCGATCGGCGTCGGAGTAGACGGCGACGGAGGCGATGCCCATCTCGCGAAGGGTGCGCGTGACGCGGACGGCGATCTCCCCGCGGTTAGCCACGAGGACTTTGCGGAAGGTGCGCGGCATGGGGGCAGTGGCCGACGTTTATCTCACAAAGGCGGTGATGGCGTCTCGGCTGTGACGAGCCGCGTCAGTGAGCGCGACCGACGCGTCGCCTTGCCGGACGACGGAGATCATGTGAGAACCTGACCGATGTCGTTCGTGCGAAGAGGGCTCCTCGCTCTGGTGGCGGCTGCGACGGCGCTCTCGACCTCCGGACTCGCTCGCGCCGAGGAGCCCGCGGTGACCCCGCTCCCGCACGGCATCTCTCTCGGCTGGAACGGACGGTACTACCAGGACGTCTGCGACCACTCGTTCGCGTTTCACTGCCTGTCGAGGCGCCTGCTACCCGTGACGTACCGTCCCCCCGCGGACCCTGCGCCGTCCCCTCCGCCGGACCCCTTCGCGGGTGGCGGGCAGGAATGCTCCTGCACCTCGAACCCGTGCGGCGGCGGCGGTCCCTCGGCCCCGTCGGGCCCCATGACGCCGAAGGACGTGCTCGCGGCGTACAAGGTCCCCGCATCGAGCTCCGCGGGCGGGCAGATCGTCGCCATCCTCGATCTCCCCGACGCGAACGCGCTCAAGGACGTGAACGTCTACCGCAAGGCGTACGGGATCCCGGCGCTGCCGGCGTGCCCCGGAAACGGTCTCCCCGATCCGGGCGGCGGGACGCCGTGCTTCGCGACCGTGGACGAGAACGGCAGCGTCACCACCTCGGCGGGGGACTGCCAGGCGGCCGACGGCGAGACGGGCCTCGACACGGAGATGGTGAGCGCGGCCTGCCCCGACTGCAGCATCCTGCTCGTCCAGCTGACCACGGCGTACGCGAACGGGGGCCCGATCGACTCCGATTTCGTGGCCGGCGCGAAGGCGGCGATCAAGCTCGGCGCGGTCGCCGTCAGCATCAGCTTCGGCGGCCCCGAGAACCTGGGCCTGGATCCGACCGGCCCGGAGTACACGATCCCCGGGCACCTCGTGTTCGCCGCCTCGGGCGACTCCGGCTACCTGAACGAGGGCTCGATGTTCGGAGGCACGCCGAGCTACCCGGCCTCCGCAGGCGACGTGCTGGGCGTCGGCGGGACGACACTCCAGCTCGTGGGCTCGGGCTACAGCGAGGTCGTGTGGAACGACGGGCCGCCATCGATGGGCGGGGGCGCCGGAGGGAGCGGCTGCAGCACCGAGTTCGGGATGCCCGCGTACCAGAAGCAGTTCCTCTCCGCCAACGCGGGCGCCTTCGGCAGCTGCAGCAAGCGCGCGTCGGTCGACGTGTCGGCGGCGGCCGAGTTCTCCCGGGTGGACGGGGAGTACGCCATCGCGGAGTACGACTCGGTGAACGGGTGGGGAGGCGTCGTCGGGACGAGCGCGGCGTCGCCGATGGTGGCGGGCCTCTTCACGAGGCTCGGCCTCATCGACGCCGTCTCCGCCAACATCGGCTGGGTGTACGAGAACATCTCGGCGTTCAACGACGTCACGTCGGGCAACAACGATCTGAACGGCACGTGCGCCAGCGTCATGTGCAAGGCCGGCAAGGGATGGGACGGGCCGACGGGCGTCGGCACGCCGAACGGGGCGAACCTCTCGCTGCTGGTCGCCGCCACGGAGGACGCGGGCGCCGACGGCGGCGGCGGTGACGGCGGTACGGAATCCAAGTCGCAACCGGGGAGCAAGTCCGGCTGCGGCTGCACCACGGCGGGAGCTGCGAGCGGCCTCGGGCCGATGATGCTCGCCCTGGGCGCGGTCTTCGGCGCCTTCGCTCTTCGGCGGCGCCGGCGCTAGATCGTCCCCGTGCCGTCCGACCCGCCCGACCCGAACCTCGCGTTCGACTTCTCGCCGCGGAAGCCGCCGCCCTCACCGCCGCAGCAGGAGCCGCGTGCGCTGACGGTGGCGGAGCTCGATCGGGCCATCAAAGGGACGCTGGAGGACTCGTTCGCGAACGGAGTCTGGGTCGAGGGCGAGGTGGCGGACGTCCGCGCGGCCCCGAGCGGGCACCTCTATTTCTGCCTGAAGGACGAGAAGGAAGAGGCCTCGATCGACGTCGTCGTCTACCGCTCCAACGTGACGCCCAGGATGAGGACCCTCTGCGTAGAGGGCGCCCGCGCACGGCTGAGAGGCAAGCCGACGTTCTGGGCGCCCCGGGGTCGGCTCCAGCTCATCGCCGACCGCATGCAGGCGGCCGGACGCGGAGCGCTGCTCGAAGCCCTGGAGCGGCTCAAGGAGAAGCTCGCGGCGGAGGGTCTCTTCGCGCAGGAGCGCAAGCGCCCGCTTCCCCGGGAGCCTCGCGTGGTGGGCGTCGTGACCAGCCCGACCGGGGCGGTCATCCACGACGTCTGTCGCGTCGCCTTCCGGCGCGGAGGCGCGCGCATCCTGCTGTCTCCGGCCCAGGTCCAGGGAGCCGGCGCGGCCGAGTCCATCTGTCGCGCGCTCGCACAGCTGCAGCGCGTGGGGGACGTGGACGTCATCGTCGTCGGTCGCGGCGGCGGCTCGGCCGACGACCTGGCGGCGTTCAACGAGGAGGTGGTGGTGCGCGCCGTGGCGTCGTGCCGGGTGCCGGTGGTGAGCGCGGTCGGGCACGACGTGGACGTGACGCTGGTCGACTTCGCCGCCGACGCACGCGCGGCCACGCCCTCCCAGGCCGCCGAGATGGTGGTGCCGGATCGGGCGGCGTACGCCGAGCTCCTCCGCCGGACGCGGCTCCATCTGGCCCGGGCGATGCGCGGACGCCTGACCGAGGACCGTGTGTCGTTCGTGCACGCGGCGCGGAGGCTGGGCGATCCGCGTCTCGCCATCGCGGCTCACCAGCAGACTCTCGACGAACGAGAGGCTCGCCTGACGGCGTGGGTGCGCACGGCCGTCGCGCGACGACGCGAGGCCCTGAATCAAGCGCAGAGGCGCCTCGCGTACCTGCACCCCAAGGCGGTGGTGGCGCGGGAGCGGGCCGAGGTGGCCCGGTTGAGGGATCGCCTCGCGAGCCTGTGGGGTACCGCGATCGAGCGGAGGAGCACCGACCTCCAGCGTGCGACGGGACGGCTCGACGCGCTGAGCCCGCTGAAGGTGCTGGCCCGCGGCTACGCCATCGCGACGACCGGCGATGGGCGCGCGGTGCGCTCGGCCGCCGACGTCCGGGCCGGGGAGGGCATCCACGTCCGCGTGCGGGAGGCGCGCATCGACGCCAGCGTGGTGAGGGTGGACCCGCTGGAGGAGCCGAAGTGAAGCTGCGCCGCTTCGCGGTGATCGGCGACCCGGTCGCCCACTCGAAGAGCCCGGCGATGCACATGGCGGCCTTCCGCGCGCTGGCGCTGCCCCACACCTACGAGGCCGTTCGCGTCACGACGGCGGAGCTCCCTCGCGTCATCCAGGCCCTGCGCGAGGGGCAGTACGACGGGCTCAACGTCACCGTGCCGCACAAGCAGGCGGTGCTCGCGCTGGCCGACGACGTCGCCGCACGGGGCCTGGCTGCGGCCAACACGCTGGTGCGAACGGGCGATGGGCGGATCGTGGCCCACAACACCGACGTGCCGGCGCTCGCCGGGGAGCTGCGCCTGCACGCCGGACCCGGAGCCCCGTGGGCGTCGAGGCGCGCGCTGGTCCTCGGCTCGGGGGGCGCGGCGCTGGCCGCCGTCGCGGCGCTCCGGTCGCTCGGCTCGCGGGACGTCGTGGTCCGCGCGAGGACGCGGCTCACGGACGCGACGCAGCCCTGGCAGCCCTCGCCCGGCAGCGAGGCGCAGACCCTCGCCGTGGTGCAGGCGACGAGCGCCGGAATGACCGGCGCCGATCCGGGCGACGCCGTCGCCGACGTCGTCGCCTGGGAGGCGCTGCCCCCGGACGCCGTCGCCCTCGACGTCGTCTACGCCCCGCCCGACACGCCCTTCCTCCATGCGGCCCGCGCCCGCGGCCTTCGCTGCGCCAATGGCCTGGGGATGCTGGCGCGCCAGGGGGCCCTCGCCTTCGAGCTGTGGCTCGGCATGGAAGGGCCGCTCGACGTGATGCGGGCGGCGCTGGAGACCTGAACCGACTATCTTGACGAGCGTGCCCCGGACTCGGCAGCGCCTCGGCTTCAAGCGGATCGTCCAGCTGCTGGTGTACCTCGTCATCGTGCCGACGGTGCTGCTGCTCCTCGTCGGCATCATCCTCATGTTCCTGGGGAACGTCTTCAACGTCCTCTTCGGCGTCCTCACGGTCAGCTTCGTCCTCGTCGCCGTCACGGGCATCGTCCTCGTTCTGGTCTTTCTCCGTCGCGAGGCCAACCTCAGCGCGCTCCAGGCCGACTTCGTCTCCAAGGTGAGCCACGAGCTTCGTACGCCCCTCACGAGCATTCGCCTCTTCGTCGAGACGATGGCGCGCGCGCGCGGCGACCAGGCGGTGCAGGACCAGTGCCTGGACGCGCTGGACATGGAGACGCGGCGGCTCACGCGGCGCATCGAGCGCCTCCTCGACTGGGGGCGCATGGAGGCCGGGCGCAAGCAGTTCGAGCTCCACGACGAGACCCTCGCCGCTCTCGTCGAGGACTCCGTGCAGGCGTTCGCTCCGCTGCGCCTCCAGCACCCGCTGGTCGAGCTGAAGACCGACGTCGCGCCGGGGCTCCCCAGCGTCCACGTCGATCGAGCCGCCATGGTCGACGCCATCGGCAATCTCCTCGGCAACGCCGTGAAGTACGGCGGCGAGCCCCCCGTCGTGACGCTGCGTGCACGGAGGATCCCGGCCGGTATCGCCGTCGAGGTGACCGACAACGGCGAGGGCATCCCGCGCGGCGAGCACCGCCGCATCTTCGACAAGTTCTACCGCATCGACGATCGCCTCTCGCGCGAACGCGAAGGGAGCGGCCTGGGGCTCGCCATCGTGAAGCACATCGTCCGGGCCCACCGCGGACGGGTGCAGGTCGACAGCGCGCCGGGGAAGGGCTCGACGTTCCGGATCGTGCTGCCGCTCGCGCCGGAGAAGGCCGCAGCGCTCGCGCAGGCCCCGACCGAGGCGAAGCGCGCATGAGCCCGAACAAGGCCGCCCCGGCCGACGCCCCGAAGCGGTGCGTGCTGGTCGTCGAGGACGATCCCAGCATCATGCTGGGCCTCCGCATCAACCTCGAGGCCGAAGGGTACGTGGTGCTCTGCGCCGAGGACGGCGAGAAGGGGCTCGAGCTCGCGCGCGGCGAGAGGCCCGACCTCATCATCCTGGACGTCATGCTCCCCAGGCTGAACGGCTTCCAGGTCCTGCAGACGCTGCGCCGCGAGGGGCTGGCGATGCCCATCATCGTCGTGAGCGCGCGGACGGGCGAGATGGACAAGGTGACGGGGCTGGAGCTCGGCGCCGAGGACTACGTCGCGAAGCCCTTCAGCCTGGCCGAGCTCCTGGCGCGCGTCCGGGGAGCGCTCCGCCGGGGGCCGCGCGCGGTGGAGGCCCCGAGGACGAAGTACGACTTCGGCGACGTGAGCGTCGACGCCGGGGCGCGGACGGTGACGCGTGACGGGGAGACGGTGGAGATGACGGCGACGGAGTTCGACCTCCTGCTCTGCCTCATCGAGGCGCGCGGCGTGGCGCTCGGTCGCGAGGACATCTTCTCGCGCGTGTGGGGCCCGAATCATCACGGAACGCCGCGGACCATCGACAACTTCATCCAGCAGTTGCGCGCCAAGCTCGAACGCGATCCCCAGCGCCCGCGCCACGTCGTGACCGTCCGCGGCGTGGGCTATCGCTTCGACGGGTGATACCTTTCGACGATGAGAGCGCTCCGCCTCGGCCTCATCCCCAGCGGGGACGAACGCGACGAGCGGGAGCGCGAGTTCGTCGTGTCGCTCTCGGAGGCTCTCGGGGCCGAGGTCGGCGTGCATCACGCCGCCGACTACCGCGTGGTGCTCACGGGGCTCGAGCAGGGGCTGGTGGACTTCGCGTGGCTGCCGCCCCTCGTCGCGGCGCGGGCCGTGCGTGGGGGGCTCGCCGAGCCGATCGCCGTCGCCGTGCGCTACGGAGACACCTACTACAGCACGGTCCTGGTGGCGCCGCCGGCGTCCCCCATCCGCGCCGCGCACCAGCTTCGTGGGGCGCGCGTGGCGTGGGTCGATCGCGAGAGTGCCAGCGGGTACGTCGTGCTGCGGGCCGCCCTCGCGCGCTCGGGCGTGAGGCTGGCCGAGGCGTTCTCGCACGAGCAGTTCGTGCGGAGCCACGCAGCCGTGGCTCGCGCCGTGCTGAGCGGCGAGGTCGACGTGGGGGCGACGTGCGCCCACTCGGAGCACGGGAGGGTGCACTTTGCGCGATCCCCGTACGCCGGCGACGCAGGCCTCACGGACGCCGAGCTGCGCGTCATCTTCGAGGCCGGCCCCATCCCCTCGGACATCTTCGCCGTGCGCCACGGCGTCTCCCCGCACGTGCGCTCGGGGATCGAGGCTGCCCTCATGCATGCGATGCCCGCGCGCGTCCACGCCGCGGCCCGCGCCCTCATGCACGCCGACGGCTTCGCCGCGCCGACCCAGGAGCACCAGCGCATGCTCGCGGGGCTCATCGATCACGAAACGTGAGAGGCCGGCGAGCTAGCGAAGGCGCACGCTCGCGATGGCGCCGTAGATCGCCGCGTCCAGCGCGAGGGTGTCGCCCGGAGTCACCGGCGTCGCGACGTCCCGCTCGGCCAGATCCACGACGCTCGCCTGGCGGCCCGCCAGCGACGACGTGAGGTGGACCTGCGCGGGCCCCGGCATCAGAAGGACACGCAGGATGACTCCGTCCCCGCGGTCGGCGTGCTTGATGGCCGAGATCACCGCCTCCCCGTCGATGCTCGCGAGCGACGCCTGCGTGGACAGATCGGTCATGGCCGCCTGCCCGGTCGACCCGAGCTCCAGGTCGAGCGGTCGGTCGTAGGCCTGCGCGGCCCGCTCCGCGTCGGCGACGCTCGCCGCCCGCGCGATGCGCCACTCGATGCGGTGCGCGTCGGGATCGCTCCCCGTCCCTCCCATGACGTCGCACTGCTCGTTCCGCGCGTCGCGAGCCGCCATGAGCTCCATCTGCCCCGGCATGCTCATGCGCACGCCGGTGGACTGCCGCAGCAGCACCGCCCAGCCATCCACCGCTGCCCACGCCACCGCCGGGAAGAACGTCGGATCGAACACGTACTCCCCGGGGCGGCTCTCCCATCCCGCGGGGGACGACGTGGTCATCGCGGCGCCCGCGGCGGCGGCGAAGGCGATGGACACCGTGCGCGTCGTCGACTGCGCGGCCGCGGTGGTGACCGCGACATCCAGCCCGCTCGCCCCCGCCCCGAGCGACGCCTCCAGCGTGTACGTCGGGCCGACGAACGCGACCCGCTCCTCGAGCGCGGTGCTCTCGAGCACCTGCACCGTGGAGGGCAGCGAGGGCGGCTGCAGCGGCGTGAGCGTGCAGGCAGGACCCATCTCATTTCCCAGGCGCCAGAGCCCGCCTTCGTCCTGGTAGTCGTTGGCCGTCATCGACGGGCCCGCCAGGCCCTCGACGCCGTCGATGGTGAGCGACGTGAGCGCGAAGCCCCCGACGCCGGCGTCGAGCTCGGCCCGGACGTGCGCGTTCGAGAGGACGACGCGCACCACATCGCTGCCGGTCGCCGGCGCGCCGCTCGCGTCGAGCATCGCCAGGGTGACCTCGGGCGACGCCGGCGGAGCAGCCCCGGGGAGCAGATCGACCGCCGTGAAGGACCACGTCGGGACGGACAGCGCGAGCCGGAGAGTCGCGGAGGAGCCCATCGGGCCGCTCGTTCCGACGACCTCCAGCGGTACCGGCTGGCCGCCCGCCAACGCGTGCAGCGGCAGGGAAACCGCGTGGTCGAGGTGGAGCTCCACCTCGGCGACGTCGGTCACGGGCGCGCTCGACGCATTGAAGGCGATGACGCGGGCGACGGCGCCCGCCGCCACGGGGATGCGGGAGAGGATCCCCTGCGCCACCTGCCCCTCGGCCGACGAGCCGGACGCCTGCGCCTCCGCGAGGAGCGGCATCTGCTCGTCGTTCACGACGGCGTCCGACGACGTCCCCGTCACGAAGTCGTGGTGGTCGGTGCGCGTCAGCACCTCGAGCTCGGGCGCGGCGCCCGCGACGATCCCCCTGCCCGCGTCGCCGAGCACCGTCGCGAACGCCTCGGCGACGAAGAACGGGCGCGCGGCGTCGCGCACGGCGCGCTTGAGAGCGGGTCGCGTGCCGAAGAAGCCCATGTACGCGGGTGCCAGATCCCCCGCGACGTCCGGCAGCACGTCGCTCCAGTACGACACGAGCTTCGCGTAGTCCTCGAACGGCGCCGCGACCGCCCACACGCCCGTCTCGGGGTACCGGCGCTGGTCGTACCCGTCGAGGTAGTCGATGAGCTGCTGTTTGGGCGACTGGAAGTCGCAGCCCACGGGGACGAAGAGGTACGGCGTCCGCGCGTACGGCGTGTTCTCGGCGACGTAGCCGTCGATGCGCGCGTCGGTGAAGGTCGGGTCGTCGCCCTTGAAGTCGCCGACGTGGCCGCCGGGCACCTCGAGGTGCTCGTCGTAGTCGATGTTCTCTCCCTCGCAGTAGAGGCCCTCCCCGGCGATGAAGTGCGCGAGGACGGTGGCGCCGCCCACGCCGTGCCAGGTGAAGTCGGCGCTGCCGAGCTGCTGGAGCATCTCCGCGTTGGAGCCCGGAAGCGGCGCGATGTCGGGGTGGAAGACCTGCTGGAAGATGGTGGGAGCCCCGTCGATGCGCGAGAAGCCGACGCTGCGGAAGCCGGCCGCGGCGAGCACGTCGGGCACGGTCCCCGAGTGGCCGAACGAGTCGGGGAGCCACGCGGCCGTGGGCGACACGCCGAACGTGTCCTCGCTGAAGCGAACGCCGTAGAGGAGATCGCGGAAGAGCATCTCGCTCTCCGGGAGGAGCGTGTCCGGGCTGGTCATCCCCCCGCCCACGATGCGCAGCGCGCCGCGGCCGGCGTCGGCCTGGAGGGCCGCGAGCTCCTCGGGGTGCGCCTCTACGTGCTGCTGCAGGTAGGCCATCTCCGCGATGCTGTAGAAGGCGCGCGGCTGGGCGTCGAGGACCTGGCGCGCCTGGAGGAGCACGTTCTCGACGAAGGTGTCGTAGTAGCTCGTGAAGGTCTTCTGCCAGTCGATGTCGAGGTGCGAGGTCTGCGCGAGGAGGATCACCTGCTTCGCGTCGTCGGGGATCCCCAGCGCACGACGGAGCGCGAGCTCGTCCGGAGCGAGCGGGTGCCCCGGGGACGGAGAGGTGGAGCACGACGCGCAGAGCGCGGTCGCGGCGACGAGACCCGCCAGCGCCCACGGGGCCGACCTAGCTCGCATCGCCAGCCTCCACGACGACGGGGACGCCGTTCAGGATCGACGTGCCGACGATCGGCTCGATGAGGCGATCGTCGGTGAGCGCGTTGGCACTGCACTGCGCGAACCCGTGGGGCAGCGACACGACGCCCTGCATGACGTCGTCGGTGACCCGCACCACGGCGGAGACGCGCCCGGTGCGGCTGCGCACCCCCACCGCGTCCCCTTCCGCCACCCCGAGCCGCGCGGCGTCCACCGGATGGACCAGCAGCCGCGTGCGATCGGGCCCCTTCGCCAGCGAGGGCAGCCCGTTCATCCAGGAGTTGTTGCTGCGAAGGTGACGGCGGCCGATGAGGACGAGGTCGCCTCCGCGACGCTGCTCGTCGACCCATGCGTCGAGCCGGGGCACGTCCGCGACGAGGGCGGGCGGCGCGAGGCGGATGCGACCGTCCGGCGTGCGCACGCGCTCGCCGCGCGAAGGGACGAGGGGGCCGAGGTCGATGCCGTGAGGGGCGGCACGGAGCGCGCGCATCGAGAGGCGCGCCGGGCCCATGCGAAGCAGCAGATCGATCACCCGCTCGGGCACGTCCCGTCCCGCCCTCCGGCAGGCCCGGTGAAGCGAGGGGGGGAGCACCAGCCGCGCGGCCAGATCGCTCAGGATGTCCCAGTCGTCGCGCGTGTCGTCGTCGGTCTTCAGGATGGGCGGGCTGTACTTGGCGACGTTGCGGACCGTGAAGCGCGACAGGAGAAGATCGAAGTTCCCCGTCTCGAAGACGTGCTGCGGGGGCAGGATGTACCTCGCGTGGCGCGTGGTCTCGTTGACGTAGTAGTCGACCGCCACCACCAGCTCGAGCCCCGCCAGGGCCCGCGCGAGCCGCTCGCCGTTGGGCGTCGTGAGCACCGGGTTCCCCGCGACGCACACGAGGGCGCGGACGCGGCCCTCCCCCGGGGTCTCCATCTCCTCGGCCATCGCCGCGGACGGGAGCGCCCCCAGCAGCTCCGGCAGCGCGCGCACGCGGGATCGCCAGCGGCCCCAGTGGTTGCCTATGAGGGCCCGCCCGAGCGGCGCGACGTCGGCGGACGCCGTCGGGAACATGGCTCCCCCCTCGCGGTCGAAGTTCCCGGTCACCACGTTGAGCGCCTCGACCAGCCAGGAGGCCACGGGGCCGAAGGCGTTCTGGCACACGCCCACCCGCGAGTACGCGCAGGCCCGCGGCGCTCCGGCGAAGTCGAGCGCCAGCGTGCGGATGGTGGGAGCGTCGATGCCGACCGCCGGCGCGACGCGCTCCGGCGGGAACCGCGCGGCCAGCGCCTCGAGCTCCGC
>Ga0209415_10018152_pt1 | contig 11124 bp, 10 predicted proteins | sample PeaSoiSIISIP2007_FD_187696 | JGI IMG/M metagenome (GOLD analysis project Ga0209415, IMG submission 187696) | Peat soil microbial communities from Weissenstadt, Germany - SII-SIP-2007 (SPAdes) (version 2) | ecosystem: Environmental > Terrestrial > Soil > Wetlands > Peat | place: Germany...
ATCCATCACGACGGTTTCCGCATCGAGGCTTCCCGTGGGGATCGCCGTTTCCGCACCGCCCGCGACCGGCATCTGGTAAAGCTCGGGGTAGCCGGACTTGTCGGAGACGAAGACGAGGTAGCCGGGCCCCGTGTTTCCTCCTCCGCCGTTTCCGCCGCCACCGCCGCCGCCTCCGCCGTTTCCGCCGCCGCCGCCAACGGAGCCACCGCCGCCGCCACCGCACCCTCCGCTGAGAACCGCGGTGAAGGCTGCAACCAGCCAAAACGAGAGCCCATTTCCCCGTGCCATTACCGTAATTGTCGGTAGGGCTTTCGCGCGCGATCACGGGGTGGGCACCACGCAAACCTGCCGGGATTCCCCTTGAGCAGGCGAGCGGCTGGCCGTCGGGTTCCAGTAACGACAATTCCCAGACGTCCCGGTGAATGAACGTCCATTTTTCGGCCCTCACCGAAACTATAACTTCTCCCACCCGTCAGAAGAAAATGGGGTTACAATTGGCCCTGAGGCTGTTGCCGTCAAGTTCACTGCCTGCGGGAAAAGCACCCAGCCGGCCAACTTTAAGCTTTCCGCGCTCCGGCAGTCAGGCGGATAGCGCCTTTGAGGTGAATAAATGTTTGCTTCTATTGCCGTTGCAATTTGCTTAGCCGAGTCGCAAATTCGGTCCGTAACGCTCCCCAGCCCATTGCCAACGGGGGACGGCCCGTTGCTGATAAGCGATGACGGCAACTACTTCTTTGATTACAACCGTGGCGTAGAACGCATCTCACTTGCAACGGGTGCCAAGGAGCCTGCCGAACCGATCGGCGTAATTATGTCGGCGGGCACTCCGCCGACCGTCTTTTCTCGCACCATGAGCCAAAGTCACTGGCATCCGATTAGCCTCCCCAGGAGCGAGTTCCTAGGCGGTTACACCACCGGCATGGTCCAGTTCTGGGCCGACGCACCGTCCGGAAACCGCCTTCTCGTGCTCACCCGGCCCTCGGGAGTCGAAGATCTCTGGGCCGTCACCGATGTGCACTTTGATGAGCGGACGGAGAACCCGAATCGCTCATGGCTGCTGAAGGTCCCACGAGGCTGTTGGCCCCAATCGGCTTACCTATGCGGGGGCAACAGGACTGTTGTAGTATGGGTTAAGGAGCCGCGCGGCCTTACTTTCTACGATGCCGACCAACGAAAGTCGGGTTCTTACTTCAGACGCAGGTCAGTGATCCCATTTCGTGATAGTCGCCTTGATGTCGGTGCAATGCCCAATACATACGATCCTGTGACTAAATCGTTCGTCCTGCACGATTCTGATCAAGCTTTTCTCCTCGTCAACGGGGGGGGTCGGCTAGTCGGCCGCTATAGCCCGAAGCCTGGCGAGTCAACCGCCCAAGGGATTTGGCAGGTGTCGGTCTCCGATCGCTCGGTACCCGGCGGCAAATCCAAGTGGAATGCCGTCGCCTGTTCAGCCAACCGCCATTTCTGGCTGGTGCGAAACCGCTCTACGGGCGACCTCAAGCTCTTGCGCTTGTGATCGCTTTCTGCCGCGAACGCCGGAGCCGGAGGACCGTTTCAATGGAGTCTTGCCGGGATCGACGGCTGGGCCTTCGCGCATTGGAGATGCACGCCACGACGAGCCACCCCCCTCGATGCAACAGGCCAGTTAGCGCACGAAGTCTTCGACGCTCTGATGCAAGCCCGTGATGAGGGGGGTATCGAGAAGCGTGTACTTCCGCCCCTCCGCGCTCCTCAGCGTATTCACAAGGTCGGAAAAACGAGTGAGGTCGTCCATCTCGTATGAGACCACGAATTCCTGGTCTTGGATGCCAAACGAGTAGAGGAGCAGTTGCTTGATGTCGAAATACTGCTTGCCCATCTTGATATGCTCGTTCATCATTCCCTGCCTGGCGTCCATGCTCATCAAATACCATTCCTTCGTTTTCGAGAAGGGGTAGACGACGAGGTAAGCGGCGCGCGGATCGTTGATGGGGTCCATGTCCTGCTCGCTTTTGCCGCGCGAATACTGGGACACTCGCGTGAATCCCCAGAGCGTTTGCACCGGGCGGACGAACTTCCGCCATCCATCGGTGGCCGCGTTGTAGCCAGCAAAGGCCTTATGGGGCTCTTCCTTCGCATCGATTTCCCACGCCGACCAAAGGAGAAAGTCGGTGTCGGAACGGGCCGGGAAGACCGAGTAGAAGTGGCTCGCCTTGGCAAGCTCGACTGCCTCTTGGGCGATCTTCTGCCGGACGGTGTGCCGGTCCTTCTCGGTTGAATTCCAGTAGGCGTCGGTGAACGCGTAGGTGGCGAAGAGGTTGAGAAGACGTTCTGACATGGGCGTAAGAGAGGGGGTACTGGGTGTTGGGTATTGGGTATTAAGCGTTGGGCATTGGGGTGTTGGGAAATCAGGCATCAGCCATCAGAGAGCCACCGGGCCGCATCCTTGGCGTGATAGGTTATGACGAGGTTCGCGCCGGCGCGTTTAAAGGCGGTCAGCGTTTCCAACACGATTCGTTTTTCGTCGACCCAGCCCCGTTCGGCGGCGGCCTTGACCATCGAGTATTCGCCGCTCACATTGTAGGCGGCGACGGGGAGGTCGCTCACTTCCCGGGCGACTCTGACGACGTCGAGATAGGCGAGGCCAGGCTTGACCATCAAGATATCGGCCCCTTCGTCGACATCGGCGAGCAACTCCAAGACGGCGTGGCGCCCGTTGGCGGGATCGTGCTGATAGCTCGAGCGATCCCCGTGCGAAGGGGCGGAATCTGCGGCATCCCGAAACGGCCCGTAGAATCCGGATGCGAATTTGGCCGAGTAGGCCATGATTGCCGTGTTGCCAAATCCGTTGGCGTCCAGACCCTGTCGAAGAGCGAAGACCTGCCGGTCCATCATGCTGCTCGGCCCCACCACGTCGGCCCCAGCGCGCGCGTGACTGACTGCCATTTCCGCGAGCAGTGGCAGCGTTTCGTCGTTCAAGACTTCGCCTTCCACGCAGTTCCTTTCCGAGCTGGTGGGAGGGCTGTACTTCGAATGCTTATGAGCCGGTCCCGGGCTGGTCGCTACGATCCCGCAATGGCCGTGAGGCGTGTACGCGCAAACGCACACGTCGGTCATCACCACCATCTCCGGGCATGAATCCTTGGCCGCGCGGATGGCATTTTGGACGATCCCATGGGGATTGTAAGCTTCGGTAGCCCGATCATCCTTCTTGGCAGGCAAACCGAAAATCAAGAGTGAGCGCACCCCGGCCTCGTAGGCTTCGCACGCCGCGTTCCCGACCGCGCTCAGGGGAAGTCGGCTTTGGCCGGGCATCGACACGATCGGCTCGGCCTCCTGGATTCCCTCCCGCACGAAAATCGGATAGATTAGATCTTCCGGTCGCACGCGGGTCTCTCGAAACAGACTTCGAAGTTGGGGCGTGCGACGCAGACGGCGCAGTCGATCAGGCATGGTAGGACTCCTTCTTGGCATGCTCGACGAGGGCTTTGACGAGCCCGGGAACGGTGTACTCACGAGCTTCGGCCGCGACCTGCAAGCCCATCTCCCGAACCGTGGTCGACGTAATCGGACCGATACAGACGAGAAAAGAAGATCGCATCCAGTCTTCGCGCCCACCCTCCTTCAATATCTCAAAAGTATGGCGCGCCGTCGACGAACTGGTGAGTGTGATGTAGTCTGGCGTCTTCTCGGGAAGCTCGGCGGAGCCATGGCTTTTCACAATCGAGTACGCGGCGACTTCGTCGATCTCGTGTCCTTGTGCCCTCAAAAGGTCGGCGAGGTCCTTCCTTGCGATATCGGCGCGAGCAAGAAGGAACCTAATCGGACCGCGCGAGTCCGATCGCACTGTGTTCTCGCCGAACGCGGCCGCGATTGCTTCCGAGACATATTCCGACGGCACGAGGTCCGGCTTGCGAAAGACACGCTCCATCGCGGCGGCGGTAGCCGGGCCGATCGCGGCGAGGTTACGGTCGATCAGTTTCCGAATCGGGATTCCAATTTCCGCCATGCGCCCCTCGACCGCGTTCACCCCGTTGACACTTGTCAAGATCACCCAGTCGTAGCTATCGAGGTCGTGGAGCGCCTCGTCCAGCGGTTCCGTGGAAGCAGGCGGCTGGATTTGGATCGCGGGCATCACATAAACTGAGGCGCCGAGAAAGGCCAATTCGCGCACGAGACCCTCCGACTGGTTCTGCGGCCTTGTAACCAGAACCGTCAGGCCGGCCAGATCGGTCACCGATTCGCCCCCGAAGAAGCGGGTGCACGCACGAACAGTTCGAGCGCACCTTTTCCCGCCAACTCCGCGAACAGGAGGCTTGCCGCCTCTTCAGGCGTCTCGCCGGTCGCCGTTCCTCGAAGGACCTGCGACCCGTCGGGCGCGGCCACCAAACCTGAAAGATGCACGGCTCCATGATGAACGGTTCCGAAGGCTGCGACCGGTACTGAGCAACCGCCCCCGAACTCGGCCAGAAAGGCACGCTCTGCGGTGGCGCAGAGTCGGCTCGGTTCGTCGTTCAGGGACCCGGCGACTCCTCGCGCCGCCTTGTCGTTCTCTCGTGTCTCGAGTACGAGAACGGCTTGGCCGGGAGCGGGAAGCATCTGATCGAATTCGAGGGGGGTGACCGCCAGATCCGGATGGTCGGAAGACCAAGTATCGAGGAGCCGGAGGCGCTTGAGGCCGGCGATCGCGAGAATGATCGCATCGTATTGGCCCTCCGAGAGCTTTCGCAGGCGGGTGCCGATATTGCCTACGAGTGGGGAAAACGTGAGGTCGGGGCGGATCGAGACAAGCTGCGAAGTCCGGCGCACGCTCCCGGTCCCGACGTGGGCGCCTTGCGGCAGGTCGGCCACCGACCGCACCAGGCCGATGAGGGCGTCGCGCGGGTCCTCGCGTTCGAGGTGGGCGGCGAGGACGAGGCCGAATACGGATTCGGTGGGAAGATCCTTGAGGCAATGCAGGGCAACGTCGACCCGGTTCTCCAGTAACGCGTGCTGGATCTCCCGGACGAAGGAGCCGAGCACTTCCCGGTTGCCTTTGTCACCGCTCGTGGTGATCGGCACGACTTCGACCGTCAACCCTTTGTGCAACCGTTCGAGGGCCGCTTTCACGTTTGTGGCCTGGGCGAGGGCGAGCTTGCTTCCGCGAGTGCCCAGGCGCAGCTTAGCTGGCGAGGGACTCATCGGTAGGGTCCTCTAGCCGGAACAGCTTGGACACGATCTCCCGGTGCTCGGCTGCAACAAGCTCGTGCTTGAGCCCTTGGATCGGCGCTTGGAGAAGTCCTTTGATGATCTTGCTGCTGAGATCTTCGACGACTTTGCGTTCCTTGTCGGTAAGCCCGGTAAGCTGCTCCATCGCCCAATCAAGGTTCTGGCGCCGAATCAGCTCCGCCTGATTCACCAGCGCCCTGATCGTCGGCGACGCGGTGCGCATCGTCAGATCGGATCGCAGACGCTGGAGTTCTCCTTCGAGCAGATCGAGGGCGACCGGTACCGACTGCGCCCTTCGATCAAGATTCTCCGAGCAGGTTGCGCTTAGGACGTCGAGGTCGAGCACTTCGACCCCGGCGTGGGGCTTGGACAGCGCGACATTGGCGGGAACGCCAAGATCGATCAGGAGCAGCGGATCCTCTCTCCGAGCCTCGACCCGACTGAGGAAGCCATCGTCGATCAGCGGAGACTTGGAGGTCACGGCGACGATAACGACATCGGCCTCGACGATCGCATTCTCGAGAGACTCCAGACCGTGCGCAGAGCCTCCGTAAAGCTTGGAGAGCAGTTCGGCTTTGTTCGGGGTCCGATTGAGGATGCTTAGCGAGGCAAGCCCGATCGTGTTCAGCTCCTTGCATACACGCTCGGCGATCTGGCCGGCGCCGACGAGGGTCACCTTGCGCCCTTCCAAGGTCCCCAAGCGCGCTTGGGCCTGCATGATGGCCAGGGTAGCCGTCGAGGTGATGCCCTTGCAGAGATCGGTTTCTGTTCGTACGCGCTTGTTGACTTCCATCGCGCGCTGAAGGAGAAGGCTAAGGCCAGGGCCGCAGGACCCGAATTCCTCGGCTGTCTTCCATGCTTGCTTGACTTGGGCCACGATCTCCGTCTCGCCGAGAACGGCGGAATCCAATCCGCTGACGACCCGGAAGAGGTGGCATGCCGCGCAAAGGCCCTTCTTGCGGTAGAGGTGGGGCCGAATCTCATCGATGTCGGCGTTGACCGCCGACGCGAGAAGGCGGACGACCTGCTCGTCGTCCTGACCCGCGAAGTAAATCTCGGTTCGATTACAGGTCGAAAGGACCATCGCCTCGTTGATCTCGTTACGCCGGAGCAAATCGAGGAAGCTCTTGGCTCCGCCTTCTCCGAAGCTGGCGCGCCCGCGCAGGTCGAGGGATGCGGTGCGGTAGCTCAGGCCAATGACACCGAACGGACAATGGCTTTGGTAGACGCCGCTCGAGTCGGGCCGAACGGAGCATGCCGTGTGCGAGCAATATTCGAGCGGGGGAGGCGATCCTCCGGTCACCTGCCGGAGTTCCACCGTTTTAGTTGGGCTTGCGGTGTTCACTCTTTCTTGAAGTATGGTCCCTTGACGGACTTGAGCCATTTATCTGTCGTGTCGATTAGACCGCAGAGTTGACGCTTGCGCCGTCAAAAATCGCAAACATCGGCCATTGGCGCTGAGGTTCCGCCGCATTTTCGCCCTTTTGTCCGGGTTTTGCTTTAGATCCCCGTCTGAAGAGTAGCCAAGTTCGGTATGCCGAGGCAGTGGTAGCTTTTCTGTCAATGGATACCCTGACACACGGTTGTGTCCTCTCCGGCGCAATTTCCGATATCGTGCCAGGCACACTCACTGGCCTATCCCTTAACGACTAGGCGGAACGCGCCATCGGCCGGCACACGATGTGCTTCAAGCTTCTCCCATCCGGGTATATCGCTACGACGAACTCCTCGCCCTCGCCGCGAAGCTGGCGTCGCAAACCGTCGACGTCGATGCGAGCGCCCCGGCACTTGACGACCGGCGTTCCGCCGGACAGCCGCTTTAGCTCCGCCTTCGTCCGCTTCAGGTCGGCCGGGTGCCATGCCAAGACCTCGTACCCACGCAGCCAAGGCGACTCGATGGGGCGTTCCCCGGTGAGATAGCCGTTCGAGTCGCCGAGAGCGGCCAGACCAAATTCGCGTGCCAGCTCGCCCAGGCAATGGGCACGAATCGCGGCCGGGTCGGCCTCGAACAAAAGGGCCCTTGGCTCCGCCGCGCGGGAGGGATCGGGCCCGGCCCGGAGAGTGGCGGCCGACTCGACGTGCACGGCTCGGCGCGAAAACGGGTGCGGCGACCGCGAAATCCAGACCAGAGCTTCCCGGCATTCGCCGCCAAACGAAACGAACTCGATCGAACCGCCGAACGACTCCAACTCACCGTCGGGCAGCATCGGGCTCAGCTTGATTCCACCAAGGGCCAGTCCTCGAAATCGCTCGACGACGGCGGCGGGGTTCGGCGAGTATTCTGTCAGCCCGACGCGGCGTGCGCCGACGCGGCGGGACGGGTCGCAATAGGCGTACTCCGCTCCGGCGTCGAGGCCGTCCCCCAAGACGACCTCCGCCGTCAGCCCGTGCACCGCCAAATTGTGCCTCGCATAGCCGGCGCGCCGTGGATCGAGTTCGTAGCCGGTTGCGGATCCCCTGCGCGCGAGCGCAATCAGGTCCGATCCGATCCCGCACGTCATGTCGACGACGGGTGCGCCGTCGGGAAACTTCGAGGCATGATAGGCGGCAACTGACTCATGGGTCGACATCTCCAGACCGTCCGGGTCGAACAACATGCGATCAGCGAGCGCGAATTTTGCGCGTGCCCGTTTTCGGAGCGCCCACTGGCCGAACGCCCATCGCGCGTCCTCAGGCGACGTGAGACTCGAGACCCGGTCCACGTTTCCCGCGTTGGGCTCCAGGTCCTTGGTAAGGGCGAGGGCTAGGTCCCGGGTTGGGGTAATCATCTCGGGCCGTCTGGCGCAACCGGACCCGTTCCCCAACGAGCCGGCCCGAGCCCCGCGGATGTCGCAATCAGACGCAAAATGCTACCATTGGGAGTCGTTTCAGGAGAAATACCCTTTTGGCAATCGATACAAGCGACTTCAAGAACGGAATGCACTTCTACCTCGATGGCGATGTATACACCATCATTGAATTTCAACACGTTAAACCGGGGAAGGGCGGCGCCTTCGTCAGAACGAAGCTCCGCAAGGTCAGAACCGGCCAGTCGCTGGAAAAGACATTTCGCGCCGGAGAACGAGTCGAGCCCGCGTTCGTTGAAAAGACTAAGATGCAGTTTCTCGGCCGTCAGAAGGGAGCGGCCCTCGTCATGGATCTCGATAGCTACGAGCAGTTCGAGATTCCGGAAAACCAACTGGGCGATCAGGCGAAGTATCTCAAGGACGATGCCGAGATCGTCGCGCTGGTCGCGGATGGGGAGACGCTCGGCTACGAACTTCCCAATTTCGTGGAATTGGAAATCGTGGAAACCGACCCCGGCTACAAGGGCGACACCGTGAGCGGTGGAAGCACGAAGGCTGCCAAGCTGGAGTCTGGAGCGTCCATCCAAGTCCCATTTCACCTGAACACCGGGGATGTCGTGAAAGTGGATACACGAACCGACACGTACCTGGAACGCGTCAAGAGGTAGGTAGATGAGCAAGACCAGAGGCGTAGGCCCGGCGCCAACCCGCCAAATAAACGAAGGGCTGACCGAATTCCTCTCTGCGGCTGCGCGGCTCCTCATGTATGCCGGGATCGCCGCAACCCTGATCGGAGGCGGGTTTTTGGTCTACACGTGCATGGCTTTCAGCGGGCCGACAAAGCCGCCGAATCCCGATGCCGCGATCGCCAACATCGGCGTCCTCGAGAAGTTCCTCTACGGAGGCGTGCTCGCCCTAGCCGCGAGCACCACTTATTTGTTTTGGGGTGAATCTCTCCTAGCCGTCGGGCAGATTCTCGGCGCGATTTTCGTTTTTCTCTTGCCGTTGATTCTAACCACGATCGGTCTCGCAGCGGTAAGCCAAACTTCGACTACGAACGATCCCGTCGCCGCCGCCTACGCATCCCTTAGAAACGGCGGCATCATCCTTGGCGTTATCGGCTGCATCGTTTTCTTTGTCGACCTTGCGAGTCGGGCCAAAGAACGTTCTCAGCAGGGCTGGAAGCTGGATCAACTCCGCTATGGCAAAGGCGTTAAGGAAGAGGTCGACCGGCACAACGTCTTTCTCGGCAAGTGCTGGCAGCTTCCGTTTTGCCGCAAGTTCGTGAGAGAACGCTGCCCCATATACCACGCTCGCCGAACTTGCTGGAAGGAACTGACCGGATGCATGTGTGAGGAAGAGGTCATCCGCAACGCCATGGAGAACAAGGCGATCCCTAAGGACGCGCTCATGGCCGCAACCTACATCCCTCGCAATCTCAAACTTACGATCGCCCAGAAGCAGGAACGCTGCCGTTCCTGCGTGATCTACAACGAGCACCAGAAGCACAAGTACAAGCTTGCGATGCCATTGACGCTCGGGTTCTTTGCCGCCGTCTACATTCTCGGCCACGGAGCGCTCATCAACTTCATGTCGGTGGTCCTCGATAAGCTAGACAACGTTGTCGGCAACATGACTTACCACCGGATGAACATGCAAGATCAGCCGGTCTTGTTCCAAGAGTTGATGCTGGCGTGCTTCATGATCATCCTGCTCGCCTACGCCATGAAGATTCTCGAGTACGTGATCTTCAAGCTGAAGGTCTAACGAACCGTGCCGCCGCCCGGCAGCCCGATCCTGATCGATGGCTCCCACGGCGAGGGAGGGGGCGCGCTCCTGAGAACGGCACTCGTCATGTCCTGCCTGACCCAGCAGCCGGCTCAAGTCGATGGCATAAGGGGCGGCACGAAATACCCTGGTCTCGATTTGGAGGATCTGCTCCTCATGCGCGCCCTCGCCAAATCCTGCCAAGCAGACACGACCGGCGACGAGATCGGCGCAACTTCCGTGAATTTCTCTCCGACCCGTCGTCCGCGCAATCTAACCGAAGACCTCGATCTACTCGAAACCCCGAACTGCGGCCGTAGCCCGAACGTGCAGGTCGTCCTGAGTAGCCTTTTGCCGGTCCTGGCCCAAACAGGCGCCTACAGCCACGTCTGCCTTTCGGGGGAGACGTATGCGAGTCGCTCCCTGAGCTTCGATTATTTCCAAGAAGTGACGATTCCGGCGATGCGCAAGCTCGGACTCTACGCCTTCCCCGATCAGGATGCTGCCGGCTTTGGCCGCGAGTCGCGCGGCCACGTTACAATGGACGTCGAGCCAAGCTCGCTGGAGGCTATCGACTGGTCCTCCCGCGGGAAGATGGTCGAGTGCCACGCGGTTGTGACGACCGCCGAGCTTCCGGCCGAAGTCGCGAATCGAGCCGTCGCCCACATTGGAAAGCTCGCCGAAAACAGCAAGCTGCCGATTGAGATCGAAAACAACCCCGTCGATTCCCGCTCTCCTGGGGCTTTTGTCACCGCATGGGCGGTCTTCGAGCAAGGAATCGGCGGCGCAACCGCTATGGGAAGGCGAGGCGTGGCTGTCGAAACCCTTGCCCAATCCGCCTTCGAAGGCATGCTGGAGTGGGTGGCGGGCGACGCCACCGTCGACCCCTATCTCGGCGATCAGCTCATCATTCCAGCCTGCCTCGCGGAAGGCGAAACCGTCTTTCGAACGAGCCGCCTGACCCAGCGGCTGCTCACCTGCATCTGGGTCATCAAGCAGTTTCTGCCGATCCATATCACGGTTCGCGGGTCGATGGATCATCCCGGAGGAGTGACGATTAAGAGATAGCAAATTCTCCTTTGAATCGTCCCCAATATATCGTAATATCAGCTCGGACTTGGCGCAGTGCGGGTCCTGCTAATCCCAATTCCGGGCATGAGGCCCGAACGGAATAAAGAGGCCCCACTTTCCGCCGCGAAATCTGGCGCGTCCGCGTCTCTTTTGCGTAGGGCCAGGGACACCAAATTGGGGATGCGAACATATGAATGACTCACGGATGAGACTTTGCGCTCCTGCGCTCGTTGCCGTCGCGATCGCTTCAGGTTGCGGTGCGACGCCTAAACACGATCTGCTCAACGCGATGATGAATCCTCCGGCTTCGGCC
>Ga0209415_10018154_pt1 | contig 11123 bp, 8 predicted proteins | sample PeaSoiSIISIP2007_FD_187696 | JGI IMG/M metagenome (GOLD analysis project Ga0209415, IMG submission 187696) | Peat soil microbial communities from Weissenstadt, Germany - SII-SIP-2007 (SPAdes) (version 2) | ecosystem: Environmental > Terrestrial > Soil > Wetlands > Peat | place: Germany...
GTCCGTCGGTCGTCGAAGCCTATGCGCACCGCTTCGCACCCGGCAACATCATCGTCTCCGCAGCCGGCAATCTCGACCATGACAAGTTTGTCGATCTGGTCACCAAAGCCTTCGAGCACATGAAGCCGATGAAGAACGGCTTTCACTCATCAGAGCCCAAGATCGTTTCCCGCATCATCCTGCGAAACAAGAAAGCGCTCGAGCAGGTGCAGCTCTGCATCGGCGTGCCCGCGCATCCCATCGCCCACGCGAAACGCCACGCCGGCTACATTCTCAACACCTTGCTCGGCGGCGGCATGAGCTCCCGCCTATTTCAGAACATTCGCGAGCGCCAGGGCCTGGCCTACTCCATCTACAGCGATCTCAATCCCTACCGCGACACGGGATGCCTCGCCGTCTATGCTGGCACTTCGCTCGCGTCCGCTTCCAAAGTCGTACAGTCGGTTGTCAAAGAATTTCGGAGCCTCAAGACAGAACCGGTGCCTGAAGAGGAACTCAAACGTTCCAAGGCCCAGCTCAAAGGAAGCCTGATGCTCTCGCTCGAATCGAGCACCGCCCGCATGTCGAACCTGGCTCGCCAGGAAATGTATTTCGACCGCTTCTACGACCTCGACGAACTAATCGAAAAAATCGAAGCCGTCACCGCTGACGACCTGACCAGCCTGGCAAATGAATTCTTCAACACCGAATCGGTAGCAGTCACGGTCCTGGGAAACCTCCCTGGCCTCAAGATCACGCGCGACCAACTGGCCTGTTGACCACTCCGAGGAGAAACTGTGAAAAAGATTGTCACCACGGCCGGGCAACCCCTCCGTCGGCGGCCCCTCTGAGTACGAGGGATCGTCGCTTCCTGCTGGCCTTCCGACGGATTTCTAGGCATACTATCCGCAGAATGATGGTCGGCAGAACCTAGGAGCTGTACGCGGTATGTCCCACCTCGACACCATAGTCCCCAAGACGGATCGTCGCCGGTTGACCGACCCGCACTCCCGCAGTCCCCAAGAACCAAAACAGCGGCGCATGATGATCGTCGCGCTGGCTCTGCTGCTTATCGCCCTGGGATTTGTGCTCTACCGCGATCGTGATTTCTGGTTCCCCGACACGCAGGAAGCGGAGGATCAGCCCCAGGTCCAGCCTCAAGGCCAATCGCAAGTCCAGCCATTACCGGCAGTGGTCGCCAAGCCGAGATCCGCGGTGCACAAGCAATCGCGCAGCACCAAGGATCAACCGAAACAGGATCTGCCGACAGCGGATGCTGCCGCCGACTCATCCGCTCCGCCCTTCGCCGTGACGGCCACCAGAACCGTGCTGCCTCCGCTCGAAGTCGAAGTGGTCGCGGGAAATGTCCATCGCATTGTGCATCCCAACACTCACTCGGTCCGCGTCGATCTGCAGCCCGGCGTTCCCTCCCAGCCTGTTGCGGATGCCCCCACCACCAGCAACCCAACCGACACGGCGGCCAGCGTCACTAATAACGCTGCCGAGCACGTGCAAATGTCCTCGGACACAGCCGAGGTGGTCAGCCAGCCGGTAAAGCCCGACTATCCCCTGCTGGCGCGCCAAATGAAGGTGCAGGGATCAGTGATTCTGCAGGCCCTGATCGGCCGCAATGGCTTGATTCAGGATCTTCGCGTGCTCAGCGGCCCGCCCATCCTGGCCAGCGCCGCCCAGGAAGCGGTCAAGCAGTGGCATTTCAAGCCGCACTACCAGGGCGCCGAGCCCGTCGAGACCCAGGCCAAGATCACCGTCAACTTCACGATCTCAACCAACTGAATCTCCGCGAGGCTAAATTCGAGCCGCGGCAAGAATTGCGCGAACTCGGGGAGTCGCGATAAACGGAAGGTCTCCGAAAAACAGATACGCTCAAAAATAACGAGCGCCCTGAAACTCTTTCGAGTCCAGGACGCCCGGGCAGCCCTCCCCCAGAACTGCTCACCGACAAAAATAAAGTGGCGCCGGCTTTCCTGCCTATGGCACTTCCGTGCTATCGCCGCTTCTGGAACGCCCCTTTCTATCCCGCTGAAAAACAGGGGCTTCGCTGGATCGGCCACAAAGCCAGGCAGTTCCGCGTCTGAAGTCTCTGTGGATTCTGCCGATGAGCCCAATAGTCAGGATCTTCTCTGGACCAGGCATGTCCTCATTTCACGATTCCGACATTTGTCGCAGCATTCTGGAAAGCCTGCCTAGCGGCCTGTGTGTCGTCGACATGCAGAAGAAAATCGTCTTCTGGAGCGACGGAGCCGAGCGCATCACCGGCCATCTGCGCCACGAAGTCATTGGCCACTCCTGTGTCTCGGAGAGTCTGTTGCATTGCGATCAGCCGGGATGCGAATTCTGTAAAGAGGATTGTCCAGTCGCCCTCGCCATCAAGACCTCCCGCTCCACCGAGGCCATCGGGTTTCTGCATCACAAAACGGGATACGAAATTCCGGTCCGCATCCGAGCCGTCCCCGTGCACAACCAGCGCGGATCGATCATCGGCGCCGTCGAGACCTTCGAAGAACTGCAAGCAACCGCGGCTCCCCTTCATCGCGACGACACCCTCAGTCTTCCCGGTTGCATCGACCTGGTGACCAGCGTGGCCAGCCATGCCTTGATGCTATCCCACTTGCGCCGTACTCTTGCCACGTTCGTCAAAGTGCAAGTTCCCTTCTCCGTCCTGTGCCTGCGTCTGGAAGGTTTGCTGCACTTCCGCGCCAGCCTCGGACCGGAGGCAGCTTCCTCCTTATTACGAGTCGTCGCTCGTTCGCTGGAAAGCACGCTTTGGACAAGCGATGTGATCGGACGCTGGAGCGAAGACCAGTTTCTTGTCATCCTGATTGGCTGCCATGCGGAAGCGCTGCCCGCGGTGCGCGAACGTGTCCGCCGCATGCTGGCCGGCGACGGAATCGAGTGGTGGGGAGAACGGCGGTCCTTGCCCATCGCCGTAGGTGACGCTTCGGCGCAACCTGACGACACCCTCGAGTCCCTCATCGAACGGATGCAGAAATCACTGGAGACGGCCTCTGCGTGGCGAACTCAAGCAGCCTCCGCTTCCAGCGGATCGGCTTCGAACGGATCATCCTCGAACAGTTCATCCTCGAAAGGAACGTCCGGGAGCTAGCCATGTTTGCGATTATCGGCATCATCATCGTTTTCGGTTGTGTAGCGGCGGGCTACCTCATGGAGCATGGCAACCTCAGAGTCCTGATTCAGCCAGCGGAATTGATCATCATCGGCGGCGCCGCCATTGGCACGCTTCTGGTCGCCAATCCCCTCCACATCCTCAAGAAGATTGGCGGCGGAATTGGCGGCGTCTTCGGCGGCTCCAAGTTCGGCCAGCAAACCTACATCGACACGTTGAAAATGATGTACGACCTGCTGAACAAGGCCCGCAAAGACGGGTTAATGGCTCTTGAAACTGACGTGGAAGAGCCCTCCAAGAGTCCGGTCTTTTCCAAGAACCCGGCCTTCCTCAAGAATCACCACGTTTGCGATTTCGTGTGCGACTCCCTGCGCATGGCCATCACCGGCATCGATGCCTTCGATCTCGACCAGATGCTCGACCTCGATCTCGAAGTTCACCATCAGGATTCCGCCGCGCCCACCGCCGCCCTCAGCACCATGGCCGATTCCCTTCCCGGCCTGGGGATCGTGGCCGCCGTGCTGGGCGTCGTCATCACCATGGGCGCTCTCGGCGGCCCACCCGAAGAAATTGGAAACAAGGTTGCAGCTGCCCTGGTCGGAACCTTCCTGGGCATCTTGCTGTGCTACGGCCTGGTCGGTCCCATCGCCGCCAACATGACGAAAGCCGCCGAGGAAGAGCATGCCTTCCTTTATGTGATGCGGGTGCTGATGGTCTCTTTCCTGAAAGGCACTGCCCCCATCATGGCCGTGGAAATGGCGCGGCGCGCCGTCCCCGGCCATGTGCGGCCTTCGTTCCAGGAACTCGAAAAAGCTTGCCGTGGTGGAGGAGCAAATGCCGCAGGCGCAGCGGCCGGAGCTCCTTCCTAGGCTTTCTGGCGGATCCAAGAAATGGACAAAACTCGTCCCATTATCATTCTCAAGAAAAAAGGCGGCCACGGCGGCCACCATGGCGGCGCGTGGAAGGTTGCTTATGCCGACTTCGTCACCGCCATGATGGCGCTCTTTATCGTCCTGTGGTTGCTCAATTCCAGCAAGCAGGTTCAGGAAGCTGTCGGCGGATACTTCAAGGATCCAACCGGAACCGCAAAAAAAGTCGGGTCCAACATGGTCGGCTCAGGCGAGAACTTCACCCTTACCCGCGACAACATGCCCAAACTGAAAGAACAACTGCAAATCGCCATCAAGCAGATGACGGACTTCGAAAAACTGAAGAGCCACATCGAGATGACGGTGACTGCAGAAGGTCTCCGCATCGAACTCTCCGAATCGGCCAAGGGCACGTTCTTCGATAGCGGCAGCGCCAAGCTGAATAGCGATGGGAGCGAGATGCTCATCACGCTCGCGCAGGAAATGGGCAAACTTCCCAACCATCTCTCCATTGAAGGTCACACCGATTCCACGCCCTACGCGCCAACCGCTACCTACGGCAATTGGGAACTCTCCACCGATCGTGCCAACGCGGCCCGGCGCGTCATGCAGGCCAACGGGATTCGTGCTGACCAGGTAACCCAAGTCCGCGGATTTGCCGACCAGCGCCTGCGCAAACCCGACGCCCCGCTCGACCCCTCCAACCGCCGCATCTCGCTCATCGTGCAATACACCGTGAAAAACAACGATGACGAGGACGCCAAACCCACCGCGGGCGACCAGAAAGACGGCGTCACGAAATCCGCCCCGCCACAGACAAAACCTTCCGCAAAAGAATAGCTTCGAAACTTTCCCAGCATCACTTTCAGACATGCGTTTGACCCGCAACAAACGACTGTGCCACACTGCTCGCGGACGTGTTTATGCACCGCCGTCGCGCTACTGCTGCAATGCCTTATTTCGCTCGGCTTTTCTGCGTCCGCTTCTTCCTCGTTTGTTTGCTGGCCGCAACTGCAATCGCTCAGCGTGCTATCCCCACCGCACCACAACCTCTTCCAGCCAACCTGGACCCCCTCCGGCGGACCGCCACAATCTACACCACGTTGCCCGGCACCGGAGTGCTCGTCTTCACCGTGTATAACGAGCGTAAGGGCACTCATCTCGATCGCCAGGCGTTGCTGAAGCTCGTGAACCCAGGCAGTCAGTCGGCCGTCTGGCAGACCACGCTGGAAGATACTTCGCAGGGAGTTTTTGCCAACCTCGCCTACGGAAACTACAACGTGGAAGTCAGCGCGGTCGGCTATCTCAGCTCTCGGAAAGAAGTACAGGTCCCGAACTCGCTGGCCCCGGTGCTGGTCGACGTCGTGCTGCATCGCGATCCCGATGCTATCAATCTCGATGTGTCCGGCATGGAGATGTCTCCGAAAGCGCGGAAGCAAGCCAAGCGCGCAGTCTCCGCATTGAAGTCTGGAAATCTAAAAGAGGCGCAGAAGCAACTCGACGAGGCCCACCAGTTATCGCCATCTAACCCCGATCTGGACTTCCTGCTTGGGTATTTGTATTTTCAGAAAAGGGATTTCGCCCAAGCCGGAACTTATCTGGGTGCGGCCGCCAACCTGAACCCGCGCAACGCTCAGGCGCTCACCCTCCTCGGCCGAACCGGCCTGGAGCGGCAGGACTATCCTGCTGCACGATCCGCGCTGGAGCAAGCCGTGCTCGCGGACGCTGAAAACTGGCTCCCGCATAACCTGCTGGCCGATGCCTATCTTCACGAGAAAGAATACGACAAAGCGCGCGACCAAGCCCAGATCGCGATCACGAAAGGCAAGAGCGCTGCCAGCCCTGCCCAACTCGTTCTCGGACAGGCACTCGTAAACTTGGGCCACGATCAGGAGGGAATTCAGGCTCTCAATGTCTTTCTGGAAGAATCGCCGCAACATCCCATGGCTGGGAAGGTACGCGCTCTTATCGCTGAGATCCAGCAACGTGGATCCATTCCCGCATCCTCAGACGACACGCCCCAGCCCGAGGCGCGCCTCTCCAGCGTTGATCCTCTGTCAGCACTTGCCGCGCCAGCGATTTCAACAACCCCGTGGCAACCGCCCGGCGTTGATAATGTTAAGACTGCCGTCGCCGCTGGCGCCGTGTGCCCCTCCACGCAGGTAATCGAAGAATCTGGTAAACGCGTGCAGGAACTGGTCGACGATGTGGCGCGCTTTGCGGCAGTCGAAGACGTATTCCATCAATCGCTCGACCAGTTCGGCATTCCGGTTCGCACCGAGACCCGCAAGTTCAACTACGTCGCTTCCATCTCTGAGCCCCAACCGGGATTTCTTTCCGTCCAGGAGTACCGCGTGGATAGGCCTAGCTTGGAGGAATATCCCGATCACATTAACAGCACTGGCTTTGCCGCTCTGGCGCTCGTCTTCCATCCGGACATGCGCGACACCTTCGAAATGTTGTGTGAAGGTCTTGGCGACTGGCACGGGCAGGCCAGCTGGCTTGTCCATTTCCGCCAGCGCACCGACCGTCCCAACCGGATGCACAGCTACAAGGTTGGGAACGAGATATATCCTGTCGCTCTCAAGGGTCGAGCGTGGATCACCGCCGACAAGTTCCAGATTATGCGCATCGAAGCAGAAATGGTGAATCCCATGCCTGAAATCCAGCTGCTCAGCGAGCACGAGTTCGTGGAGTACGGCCCCATCCCCTTCGCAAAGAAAAACACTTCACTCTGGCTGCCCAAGAGCGCCGAGATTTATTTCGATTTCCGCAAACACCATTATTACCGCCGCCACAGTTTCGACCATTACATGCTTTACTCCGTCGATACTGACGAAAAACGCAAAGAGCCTGTCGCCGCGAAACCTCATTCGTAGAGACGCAGCTTTGCCACGTCTGTGCGCCCACCACGCCGCCGTCGGCTCCTGCCACAAACTGAGTGCACATTGAAATAACTTTACAATTCGATCCGCACCCCTTTCGGCCTCCGGCTGTATAATCCCCGATTGATTCCCGCTCAGGAGCGTTCCTCATGAAGAGGTCTTCTCGACTCGTCTGTTCTCTCGCCGTCATCCTGTTTTCCGTTCCCGCCCTACAGTCCCAGGAAAAAGTCGATCTCGAGGCCATCTCGCGAATTCGTTATGAGGGCTTCCGCAATTCGAAAGTCATGGACTACGCCTCCGGCCTGATGGACTCGATTGGCGAGCGCCTCACGGGATCGCCCAACATGAAGCGCGCCAACGACTGGACGCGCGACCAACTCACCTCCATGGGCCTGAGCAATGCTCACCTCGAACCCTGGGGGCCCTTCGGCCGCGGATGGGCCAACCAATACGTCAACGCCCGCATGACCTCGCCCGACATCGTTCCCCTTATCGTCTACGCCAAAGCGTGGACCCCCGGCACCAACGGAGTCGTCACCGGAAAGTGCATTCGCGTCGTCATCGAAAAGAAGGAAGACTTCGACAAGTACAAAGGCAAACTCGCCGGAATGATTGCGATCGCAGGCCCCGACGCGGAAGTGAAGCCCATCACCGAAGCTCCCTTCAAACGTCTCAGCGATGACGACCTCGCCAAGGAAGGCGAATATGCAATTCCCGGCGAGCGCCCTCCATTTCGCATGTCGGAAATGATGCGCCGCCGCCAGTTCACGAAAGATCTGAACCAATTCTTCGCCGACGAAAAAGTCCTCGCCGTAATCGACCACAGCCGCGGCACCGCCGGCGGTGGCACCGTGTTCGTCCAGTCCGGCGGTTCCTACAAGCCCGGTGAAACCACAACCATTCCGCAGCTCACCATGGCCTCTGAGCACTGGACCCGGATTGCCCGCCTGCTGCAGCAGAAGAAAGATGTCACGCTCGAACTGAACGTAATCAACACCTTCTACGACGATGACCCGATGCAGTACGACACCATCGCCGAAATCCCCGGCACCGATAAGAAAGATGAAGTCGTCATGCTGGGCGCGCATCTCGATTCCTGGCACGCCGGCACCGGCGCCACCGACAACGGAGCCGGCACCATCGTCATGATGGAAGCCATGCGGATCCTGAAGGCCATCGACATCAAGCCCCGCCGCACCATCCGCATCGGCCTGTGGAGCGGCGAAGAAGAAGGGCTGCTCGGCTCGCAAGGCTACGTCGAGCACCATTTCGGCTCGCGCCCGCCCTTCGACGATCCCGCCATGAAAGACATGCCGACTCTATTGCGCCGCGACGCCGGCCCGGTCACCCCAAAACCCGAGCAGGCAAAGGTCTCGGCCTACTTCAACGTTGATAACGGTACCGGAAAGATTCGCGGTGTTTATCTCCAGGAGAATGCAGCCGTAGCCCCGATTTTCGAGGCCTGGATGCGTCCCTTCAAAGACCTCGGCATGACCACGCTCTCCATGCGTAACACCGGTGGCACCGACCATCTCTCGTTCGACGCCGCCGGCATCCCTGGATTCCAGTTCATCCAGGACCCCATCGAATACGACACCCGCACCCACCATTCCAATATGGACGTCTACGACCGCCTGCAGCCCGACGACCTCAAACAGATCTCGGTCATCGTCGCCAGCTTCGTTTACGACGCAGCCATGCGCGATCAAATGCTCCCTCGCAAGAAGATCGAAGAACCACTTCCGCGGGAATCGGAAAGGAAAGAAAACTAAAGAAGATTCGAGAGAGAATGTGGCGCGGGCGCCCCCGCCCGCGCTTTCGTCACTACACACAACGACGCGCATAGGCCGCCACGGATCGGAACATATGTTCTCCCCCCAACCCATCGGACACGCCAAGACTCCCTACCAGGCCACTAAGCAAATCCCCAAGGGTCCAGGCGCCAAACACGAAGCCGAAGGCGTACTCGAAATCCTGCCGCAATTCGCAGCCGGCCTCACCGACATCGAGGGCTTCTCTCACCTGTTCGTTGTATGGGTCTTCGATCGCTCCGAAGGGTTCGAGTTGCTCGGTACGCCCCCTATCGACAATCGCCCGCACGGCGTCTTCGCTACCCGTTCCCCGCGGCGTCCAAATCCTATTGGACTCACCGTCGTCCAACTCCTCCGCCGCGAGGGGAACTCCCTGCACGTTCGCGGCGTCGACATGCTGGATGGAACGCCGATTCTCGATCTGAAGCCCTACTTGTCCAGCATTCCGGCCGAGACAGTACGGCGTGGCTGGGTCGCCGAGGCCGAAGCCCGCCGCACAAAATAGACGCGGCCTTGCCCCACAGTATTTTTCGCCCAGGACAATTGTCCGGTACTCGGTCCTTATCCTAATCCCGCTTCGGTGGTCATGATGAAGAGGGGCTTCATCTCGAAGCTCTTGTAGTGGGGCCGCAAGCGGTCGACGTTGTACTGCTCCTTTACGTTCACAACTTTTTTCGAAGCAGTAACCGTGTCGATGGGCATGTTGTCATAACGGCCATTCCTGAGGACGACCAGTCGCCCATGGATCTTCCCCAGGAGCAAGTCCAGGGCGAGGTTGCCATAGGCCATCGGAACGATGGAATCAATCGCATCCGGATCACCGCAGCGCACTAGATAGCCAAGCTTCTGATTAATCGTGTCGATGGCTTTACCCTTGTTGTACTTGGGAGACAGTTCTTTCAGTTTCTCCGATACCAGGTCGCCGATGCCACCCAGTTTCTTGTGGCCGAAAGCGTCAGTGGTCTCCGCCTCGAAGACCATTTCTCCGCCCTGGAACATCGCTCCCTCCGACACTAAGACAACGGAATAGTGGCTGGGATTCTTCTGGCGGTCCGAGACCAACAACTCGGTGAGGCGCTCGATGTCGAATTTGTGTTCCGGGATTACGCAGCGATTCGCGGCTCCCGCCATGGTCGGCAGCATGGCGGTGAACCCCGCATACCGGCCGAAGACTTCGAGGACCATGAAGCGCTCGTGCGAGCCAGCACTGGTGCGCAGGCTATTGGTCATGGAAATCGTGCGCGTCACGCAGGTGCTGAAACCGATGCAATAGTCGGTGCCCGGAACATCGTTGTCCATGGTCTTGGGAATCGCGACGACCTTGACGCCCTCCTGATAAAGGCGTACTCCATAGCTCAGCGTGTCATCGCCGCCAATGGGGATCAGGTAGTCGATACCGAGCCAGTCCAGGTTCTTCAGCACTTCTGCCGTCAGGTCGTTCTTTTCAGCGTTGTACGTACTTTGCAGATGAGGCGGAACGCTGGACTTCTTTACCCTGCTGGGATTCGTGCGCGAGGTGTGCAGAAACGTGCCACCGGTTCGGCCCGTGCGGTTCACCAGATCCTCCGACAACGTCTGGAAGTTCTCGCTGTTGTCGTAGTCCTTCTCGCGGACGATGTCGACCAGTCCTGCCCACCCGCGACGGATTCCGATTACTTCACAGCCCTCGCGCAGCGCGCGGATGGTCACCGCGCGGATCGCGGGGTTCAATCCGGGCACGTCGCCGCCACCAGTAAGAATTCCAATCACACCTTTTTTTGTCTTCACATTTGCTCCCTTGTAATCACAAAAGTTCCCTTGTACACGTCCGCCCAGTCAGTCAAGCCAACTGAGCCGCAGCTTCGACGACAGGTTGGTTTCTCTCCGAGAAGAGCGCATTGAGTTGCGTCATCACCTCGAACGCATCGGCCACATAGAGCACGTCGGCCTTTCCTCGCGCCCAGCCGCAGTTCGGATCGAGATTCACCGCCCGCCGCTCATTGATAAACCGCCAGCCCACGACATGCGGTTCCTCGCCATGGCAGCATGTGGACAAACCCTTGGGATGTCGCGGCGTAGATCCCGTCTGGCCGACCTGGTTCAGGTGAGTCATGAAGCGCAGCACCGCCTGACTCTCCCCCGATTGATCGACAAGAGATTTGCTCCCGCCCAGCGATGCACCCGAGGCGCGCAGGAATTCCAGAATCAATGCCTCGGCTTGATCGACGTGCGGCTTTCCATCGGATTGTTTCTTGGTCCAGCCCGCGCCCGCGACGAATAACAAGTCGGCGTCGGGACGGATGGTCTGCGCGTCACTCTTAGGAGCGCGCACGCCGGTAACGACTGTTCTCCTGCCCGCATCTGGGAGTGTCACCGGAATCTCTTCGATCGCAGCTTTCACCCGTGCTCCTGTCAATGCTGAGCTATCCCACGCCGCACTGCAGCCGGATTCGAG
>Ga0209415_10018155_pt1 | contig 11122 bp, 10 predicted proteins | sample PeaSoiSIISIP2007_FD_187696 | JGI IMG/M metagenome (GOLD analysis project Ga0209415, IMG submission 187696) | Peat soil microbial communities from Weissenstadt, Germany - SII-SIP-2007 (SPAdes) (version 2) | ecosystem: Environmental > Terrestrial > Soil > Wetlands > Peat | place: Germany...
GGTGAGACTCGAACTCACACGGCTTTCGCCGCCACCCCCTCAAGATGGTGTGTCTACCAATTCCACCACGTCGGCAAACGGCGCGGATTCTACCGCGAATTAGCGTGCCTTCCGTCGGCGAAGTGCCGCGACCGTCGACACTGCGTGCGAACCGGCGCCGCGATACCTACCGGCGGCACGCCGCACCGCTATTTGGGGATATTGGCCGACTTGTCCGTACCCGATGCCGCAGGGCTCTTCGTCGCGGGTACCGCCACGGAGGAATTCGACTCCTGGGGAACCTGCTGCGCGGCACCGCTTGCGCCCGTCGCCTTGCCACTATCTGCCGGGGCCGCAGGCGCGGCGGTGCTCATCAGGCCGCCGCGGGGGGTGCGCAGCGTCGTGGCGGAGTAGGCCAAGCCGATGGTCACGCAGAAAAAGACGGCCGCCACGACGGCGGTCGTGCGGGAGAGAAAATTCGCCGATCCGCTCGCCCCGAAGAGGCTGCCCGAGGCTCCGCTGCCAAAGGCCGCGCCCATGTCGGCTCCCTTGCCGTGCTGTAGCAGCACCAAGATGATGATCGCCCCGGCGCACATCACCTGCACCACGATCAGCAATGTGACGATCCAACCCATTTTCTTCCCCAATAATCCGGTCAGCGCGCAGCGGCTGCGCAAATCGCCAGGAAATCGGCGGCCACCAAGGAAGCTCCGCCGATCAGGCCGCCGTCGATGTCCGGCTGAGAGAACAGCTCTTGCGCGTTGGCCGGCTTGACGCTGCCGCCGTAGAGCACGCGTGTTACCGCCGCGGCCGCCGGATCTTGCGACGCCAGGCGGGAGCGGATCGCCGCGTGCACTTCCTGCGCCTGCTGCGGCGTGGCCGTGCGGCCGGTACCGATGGCCCAGACCGGCTCGTAGGCGACGGCTCCCGCGGCAAGTTGCGCTGCGGGGCAGCGCCGCAACACCGCATCGAGCTGCATTGCGACCACTTGCTGCGTGCGGCCCTGCTCCCGCTGCGCCAGCGTTTCGCCCACGCACAGAATCGGCCGCAGCCCGGCCGCCACGGCCCGCTCGAACTTGGCCGCGACCACATCATCGCTCTCGCCGCACGCGGCACGGCGCTCCGAGTGACCTACGATGACCCAGCTTGCACCCGAATCGAGCAGCATCTCGGCCGCCACCTGGCCGGTCCAGGCCCCGGCGGTCCGCTCGGACACGTTCTGCGCCCCGATGCCGGCGGCCGTGCCGGCAAGGCCCTGCACGATCTGCTGCAGATAGACATAGGGCGGGCAGACGATCGTTTCGCAGTGTGCTGGTGCCGCGCGAAAGGCCTGCAGCCAGCGTTCGTTGTCGGCACGGCTGCCGTTCATCTTCCAGTTGGCAGCCACCAGCTTATTTCGCCCAGCCATCGCCTTCTCCCGTGGAACGCGCCGGCGGCCTCAGGCCGCCGGCGGTGGAGCGTCGGCACCCACGGCCTTCATCGACAGCCGCACGCGACCCTTTTCATCCGCCTCTATGACCTTGACCTTCACCGCCTGGCCTTCCTTGAGGTAATCGGAGACCTGGTTGACACGCTCATTGGCAATTTGCGAGATATGCAACAGTCCATCGCGGCCGGGGAGCAACTGGACGATCGCACCGAAGTCGAGCAGACGCAGGACGGTGCCGTCGTAGATCTTGCCCACTTCGACTTCCGCAGTCAGCTCCAGGATGCGCCGCTCGGCTTCCCGGCCGCGTTCCTGGTCGACACTGGCGATCGTCACGGTGCCGTCGTCCTCGATATCGATCTGCGTTCCGGTCTCCTCCGTGAGCGCACGTATGACCGCTCCGCCCTTGCCAATCACGTCGCGGATCTTCTCGGGATTGATCTTGATGCGGATCATGCGCGGCGCGAAGGCGGAGAGTTCGCCGCGCGCAGCCGTGATCGCCTCCTGCATCTTCTGCAGGATATGCGTGCGGCCTTCGCGCGCCTGCGCCAATGCGACCTGCATGATCTCCTTGGTGATGCCCTCGATCTTGATGTCCATCTGCAGCGCGGTGATGCCGGTGACCGTACCCGCGACCTTGAAGTCCATGTCGCCGAGGTGATCCTCGTCGCCGAGAATGTCGGTCAATACCGCAAAGCGTCCGCCTTCCTTTATCAGTCCCATCGCCACGCCGGCGACGTGCGCCTTGATCGGGACACCCGCGTCCATGAGCGCCAGGCAGCCGCCACAGACCGACGCCATTGAGGACGAGCCGTTGGATTCGGTGATTTCCGAGACGATGCGGATCGAGTACTGGAATTCGTCCGCCGAGGGCAAAACCGCGACCAGCGCGCGCTTGGCCAGGCGGCCGTGGCCGATTTCGCGCCGCTTGGGTGCGCCGACCCGTCCGGTCTCGCCGGTGGCAAACGGCGGCATGTTGTAGTGAAGCATAAAGCGATCGCGGTACTCGCCCATCAGCGCATCGATGATCTGCTCGTCTTGCTTGGTCCCGAGCGTGGCGGTCACCAGGGCCTGGGTCTCCCCGCGGGTGAACAGGGCCGATCCGTGGGTGCGTGGCAGCACGCCGAGGCGAACGGCGATCGGGCGGACGGTGCGCGTATCGCGACCGTCGATCCGCGGTTCGCCGGAGAGAATCTGATTGCGAACCAGCTTGGCCTGCAGGTCGAACAAGATCGCTTCGACCTCGCGCGGATCGTATTCCGGCGCCCCGGCGGCGGTCTCGCCAGCCAGTTGCTCCCAGACCCGCGCTTCGACTTGCTTGAGTTTTTGCGTGCGCGCCTGCTTGCTGCGGATCTGGTACGCGTCCTCGAATCCGGGGCCGGCAATGGCAACCACTCGTACTAGCAGGGCCTCGTTCTTGGGTGGCGCCTTCCACTCCCAGGAGGGCTTGCCGGCATCGCGCACCAACTCGTGGATAGCGTCGATGACCGCCTGCATCTGCTCGTGGCCGAAAACCACGGCACCGAGCATGATCTCCTCGGACAGCTGGTCGGCTTCGGACTCGACCATGAGCACGGCCCGCTCGGTCCCAGCAACAACCAGGTTCAGCCCCGAATCGTTGAGCGCACTGGCCGACGGGTTCAGGACGTACTTGCCGTCGAGGTAACCGACCCGCGCGGCGCCGATCGGGCCGTTGAACGGGATACCCGAGACGGCCAGCGCAGCGGAGGCGCCGATCATGGCCGGGATGTCGGGATCGATTTCCGGATTCACCGACAGCACATGGAGCACGACCTGCACTTCGTTGAAGAATCCCTCGGGAAACAGCGGCCGAATCGGCCGATCGATCAGGCGCGAGGTGAGCGTTTCCTTTTCCGAGGGCCGCCCTTCCCGCTTGAAAAAGCCGCCCGGAATCTTGCCCGCCGCATAGGTTTTCTCCACGTAATCGACCGTCAGCGGGAAAAAGTCCTGCCCGGGCTTGGCCTTGGGCGAGGCCACCACCGTGGCGAGGACTACCGTGTCATCGACCGAAACAAGGACCGCGCCCGAGGCCTGCCGTGCAATTTCGCCGGTCTCGAGTCGCACCGTATGCACACCGTATTGAAACGTCTTCGTAACTTTGTCAAACACGTGTTGTTCCTTTCGCGAATTCATTTCCGGCCGCCGTCGCGCCAGCGGCCGAGCTGGCGTGGGTTCCCGCCGGGGCGAGGCCGCCACCGGCATCGGCGGTACGGGTTGGCAGGGGCTGCATGGGGCGTTCCGCGCGCTCGTCCCGGTGCGATCTCATCGAGCGATGCACGGGCAGCAAGCGCTCGCCGGCCCGCCGCAAGGCTGCGGGCGGTGCACACCATTGGCCGCGAATCGGAGCGCGCACATGCGCTTACTTGCGCAGACCCAGACGATCGATGAGCCCCTTGTAGGACTCCGGGTTCCTGCCCTTGAGATAGTCGAGCAGCTTGCGGCGGCGGCTGACCATCTTCAACAGGCCGCGACGCGAGTGGTGATCCTTCACGTGGGTCTTGAAATGTTCGGTCAGCTCGTTAATCCGGGCCGTCAACAGGGCAACTTGGACTTCGGGCGAGCCGGTGTCGTTGCCGCTGCGCTGATACTTGGCGACGATGTCGCCCTTCTTAATGTCGGACACTGCCATGGTTTTCCCTTTAATCGTTCGACAGGCGGACACGGAAGGAATGCCGTGCCGTGAACCCGGCAGTATATCCCAGCCCCGCGGCGTGGGCCGAGGCTGGGGGGCCGCCCGGGCGCTTGCGCGTCAGGGCGCCATGGAGGTTTGCGGGTTGAGCCGCTCCGAGGTCGTATACAGCTTGTTGAGCGCGCTGATGTAGGCCTTGGCCGAGGCAGCAACGATATCCGGATCGGCGCCCACGCCGTTGACGATGCGTCCCCCCCGGGACAGGCGCACGGTGACCTCCCCCTGCGACTCGGTGCCGGTGGTGATCGCGTTGACCGAGTAGAGCAGCAGCTCCGAGCCGCTGGCGACGCGACTCTCGATCGCCTTGAAAACCGCATCGACGGGCCCGTTGCCTTCCGCGGTGGCCCGCTCCTGCGTCGCCCCTACCTGGAACAGGACCTCCGCGCTTGGCTGCCCGCCGGTCTGCGAGCGCTGTGACATCGACAGCAGGCGGAAGTGCTCGTTGTGATGGCCAATCTCCTCATCGGAAAACAGAGCCTGGATGTCCTCATCAAAGATCTCGGCCTTGCGGTCGGCCAGATCCTTGAAACGGGAAAACGCGGACTGCAGTTCGGTCTCGCTTTCCACCGGAATCCCAAGCTCCTGCACGCGCTGCTTGAAGGCATTGCGGCCCGAGAGCTTGCCCAGCACGATGCGATTGGCGCTCCAGCCTACGTCCTCGGCGCGCATGATTTCGTAGGTCTGGCGCGCCTTGAGCACGCCATCTTGGTGGATTCCCGAAGCGTGGGCGAAGGCGTTGGCCCCCACCACGGCCTTGTTGGGCTGGACCGGAAAACCCGTGATGGTGGAAACCAGGCGCGAGGTGGCAACGATTTGCGTGGTATCGATGCGCGTATCCACGCCGAAGACGTCGCGGCGCGTGCGCAGTGCCATCACGACCTCCTCGAGCGCGGTATTGCCGGCGCGCTCGCCGAGCCCGTTAATCGTGCACTCGATCTGGCGCACGCCGTTGAGCACTCCCGAAAGCGAATTGGCGACCGCCATTCCCAGGTCGTTGTGGCAGTGCACCGACCAAACGGCGCGATGCGAGTTGGCAACGCGCTCGCGCAGCGAAAGCAGCAACTGACCGTACTGCGCCGGCACCGCGTAGCCGACCGTGTCCGGGATATTCACCGTCGTCGCCCCTTCGGCGATGACGGCCTCGAGCACGCGGCACAGGAAGTCGGGGTCCGAGCGGCTGCCGTCCTCGGTTGAAAATTCGACGTCGTCGGTGAACTGCCGGGCAAAGCGAACCGCCAGCCGGGCCTGTTCGAGGACCTGCTCGGGGGCCATGCGCAGCTTCTTTTCCATATGCAGCGCAGACGTGGCAATGAACGTGTGGATGCGCCGCGACCGGGCTGGCGCCAGCGCCTCGGCGGCGCGGGCAATATCCTTGTCATTTGCTCGGGAAAGCGAACAGATGGTCGAGTCCTTGACCACCGTCGCAATGGCACGAACCGCCTCGAAGTCGCCGTTGCTGGCGGCGGCAAAGCCGGCTTCGATGACGTCGACCCGCAGCCGCTCGAGCTGCTTGGCGATGCGCAGCTTCTCCTCGCGCGTCATCGACGCTCCGGGGCTTTGCTCGCCATCGCGCAGCGTCGTATCGAAAATGATCAAGCGGTCCATGGGGTTCTCCCGAAAGGCATATGCCGGCCCGCCGGTGACTCGGCGGACACGAAACAAACTCGAATTGGGGGGGTAGGTGTCAGCTGCGCGCGGGGCGCAGCAGCGCTAGTGCGAGCAGCCGTGCGGCGCCCGAACTGCGGTCGATCGACGAGAAGATGCTTTGCCAGACCATAGCTTGCACTATATCGGTGATTGCAGCGCAGGGCAAGGCGCAGCCGCGGGCCCTTGCCCGTACGCCCGCGCCGCAGTGCGCGCTGCCAGCGGCGCGCGCGCTGCCGGGCCTCAGCCCGATTCGGAGGCACCAGCGCCGCTGCCGCCGCTCGGCCGAGCCGGGTTGGACTCGCCGCGCCACAGGCGCCAGAGCCAAAAGGCATAGCCGGAAACGGCATAGCAGCAAAACAGGCTAAACAGCACGATGGGCGGATCGGACGAGACGAAGAAGATGGCGATCACGATGACGATCATGACCCAGAAGGGGACGCTGCGTGCCAGGTGAAAGCTCTTACCGCTGTAAAACGGTGCGCTCGATACCATGGTGAGTCCGGCATAGACGGTCAAGGCGAAGGCGGCCCAAGGCAGCCAGGCCTCGCGTATCGGGAAGCGGTTGTCGACCGCCAACCAGACGAAGCCCGCCACCAGGGCGGCGGCGGCCGGGCTCGGCAGGCCCTGGAAGAATCGCTTGTCCACCACGCCGATGTTGGCGTTAAAGCGCGCCAGGCGCAGGGCGGCGCCGGCGCAATAGACGAAGGCGCCGGCCCAGCCCCAGCGCCCCAGGTCATGCAGCACCCACTCGTAGGCCACGAGGGCCGGCGCCACGCCAAAGGACGTCATGTCCGACAGCGAGTCGTATTGCTCGCCGAAGGCACTTTGCGTGTTGGTCAAGCGCGCGACGCGCCCGTCCATGCCGTCGAGCACCATCGCCAGAAATATCGCGATCGCGGCCCGCTCAAAATCCTGATTCATCGCCTGCACGATGGCGAAGAAGCCGGCAAACAAGGCCGCGGTCGTGAAAAGGTTCGGCAGCAGGTAGATCCCGCGGCGACGCACCGAGAAGCGTGCGCCGGCCGCAGCCGTGAACTCTTCCTTTGCGCCCGAGGACCCCAGACCCCGCAGCTTGCGCCGCCGTAACCGCATCGCCATCTTGTCTCCGCTTGGCTCGGCCCCGGTGGGGCTCAGCCCGTACTCATCGACCCTAACTCGGCCAGGATCGTGGTAGTCGCGTACACGACATCGCCCACCGCGACCCGCGGACGGGTGTTGCGCGGCAGGTAGATGTCGACTCGCGAGCCGAATCGGATGAACCCGTAGCGCTGGCCCCGCTGCAGACCATCTCCGGGCTTGACGTAGCACAGGATGCGGCGGGCGATCAGGCCGGCAACCTGAACCACCGTCAGACGCTCGCCGTCGGCCATCCGCAGCACCATCGCGTTGCGCTCATTGTCGGTCGAGGCCTTGTCGAGGTCGGCGTTGACGAACGTACCGGGCTGGTAGGCAACGCTCTCCACGAAGCCGTCGACCGGTGCGCGGTTGCTGTGGACGTTAAAGACGTTCATGAACACGCTGATCAGCACCGCATCGCGATCCGTATACGGATCGCGGGTCGCCTGCACCTTGACGATGCGCCCGTCGGCCGGCGACAACACGATGCCGGCCTGCGTGGGGACCGCGCGCGGCGGGTCGCGAAAGAACTGCAGCACGAACAGGGCCAGCAACCAGAACGGCAGCGACCAGGGTGTGCCCAGCGCCAGCGCGACGATCAATGCCACCAGGACGGTCGCGGCAAGGTAGGGCCAGCCTTCCCGCGCGATCAGCGGATGGGGATAGACGCTCAATTCTTGCTCTGGTCAACGAGGCGATTGGCCCGGATCCACGGCATCATCGCGCGCAGCTTTGCTCCCACCTGCTCGACCGGGTGCTGGGCGGTCAGGCGCCGCCGCGCCAGCAGCGTCGGCGCGCCGGCGCGGTTCTCCAGAATGAAGCTCTTGGCATACTCGCCGGTCTGGATGCGCTCCAGGGCGTGCTTCATCGCGGCGCGCGACTGCTCGTTGATCACCTGCGGCCCGGTGACGTATTCGCCGTATTCGGCATTGTTCGAGATCGAGTAGTTCATGGTGGCGATGCCGCCCTCGTAGATGAGGTCAACGATCAGCTTGAGCTCGTGCAGGCACTCGAAATACGCCATCTCGGGCGCGTACCCCGCCGCCACCAGGGTCTCGAATCCGGCCTTGATGAGTTCGACCGTTCCCCCGCACAGCACCGCCTGCTCGCCAAACAGATCGGTCTCCGTCTCTTCCCGGAAGCTCGTCTCGATCACGCCGGCCTTGCCGCTGCCGATGGCGCAGGCATACGACAGGGCCAGCTCGCGCGCACTGCCCGAGCGATCGGCGTGCACCGCAATCAGGGAGGGGACGCCGCCGCCCTGGGCATAGGTCGCGCGAACGGTGTGTCCTGGCGCCTTGGGCGCGACCATCAGCACGTCCAGGTCGGCGCGCGGCTGTATCTGGCCATAATGAATGTTGAAGCCGTGGGCGAATGCGAGCGCGGCACCCTGCTTGAGGTTGGGTTCGATCGCCTCGCGATAGACCTCGGGGTGATTCTCATCGGGCAGCAGGATCATCACCAGGTCGGCGCCGCGCACCGCGTCGGCAACCTCCCGGACATCGAGTCCGGCCTGGGTCGCCTTGCCCCACGACGCGCCGCCCTTGCGCAGCGCCACGGTCACCTTCACGCCCGAGTCCTTGAGATTGAGCGCATGGGCATGGCCCTGCGACCCGTAGCCGACGATCGCGACGCGCTTGCCTCGTATCAGTGCAATGTCGGCATCCTTGTCGTAGTAGACCTTCATGATTTCTCCTGTCGTTTCCAGTGGCAACGTTTTCCAAACTTGCCGCAATCCGCGGCCTCGACGCGGGCGCGGCCGGTCCAGCGGCAGCCGGTGCAAGCCGCTTCAGACCCGCAGCACGCGTTCCCCGCGCCCGATGCCGGAGCTGCCGGTGCGCACGGTTTCCAGGATCGCCGAACGGTCCAGCGCCCGCAGGAAGGCGTCGATCTTGCCGGTGTTGCCCGTGAGCTCGATCGTATAGGTCTTCTCGGTGACGTCGACGATGCGGCCTCGGAAGATGTCGGCCATGCGCTTCATTTCGTCACGCTCCTTGCCCACCGCGCGTACCTTGATGAGCATGAGCTCGCGCTCGGTAAAGTCGGCCTCCGTCAGGTCGACCACCTTGACCACCTCGATCAAGCGGTTCAGGTGTTTGGTGATCTGTTCGACCACGTCGTCGGATCCCGCCGTGACAATCGTCATGCGCGAGAGCGAGACGTCCTCGGTGGGCGCGACGGTCAAGGTCTCGATGTTGTACCCGCGGGCGGAAAAAAGACCGACCACGCGCGAGAGCGCTCCGGGCTCGTTCTCCAGCAGCACAGAAATGATATGGCGCATCGGGCGGCTACCTATCAAAGATCCTCGGCACCGAGAATCATCTCGGTCAAGCCCTGGCCGGCGCGCACCATGGGCCAGACGTTCTCGGTCGGATCGGTAATGAAATCCAGAAACACCAGCCGATCGCGCAGCGTGGTGAAGGCCTCGCGCAGCGCCGGCTCCACATCGGCCGGTTTCTCGATCCGCATGCCCACGTGGCCGTAGCTCTCGGCCAGGCGCACGAAGTCCGGGAGCGCATCAATATAGGACTCCGAGTAGCGGCCGCCGTACTCGAGCTCCTGCCACTGCCGCACCATGCCCAGGTAGCGATTGTTGAGGTTGATGATCTTGGGCGTGAAGCGGTACTGCTTGCAGGTCGACAGCTCCTGGATGTTCATCTGGATCGAGCCCTCGCCGGTGATCACCGCGACCTGCGCCCCGGGGTTGGCCATCTGCACGCCCATGGCGTAGGGCAGGCCAACGCCCATCGTTCCAAGCCCCCCGGAATTGATCCAGCGGCGCGGCTTGTCAAAGCGGTAGAACTGCGCCGCCCACATCTGGTGCTGGCCGACGTCGGAGGTCACGAAGGCCTCGCCCTGCGTGATCTGCCAGAGCTGCTCGACGACGTACTGCGGCTTGAGCACCTTGGCATCGCGGTCGTACTTCAGACAGTCGCGCGCGCGCCACTGCTTGATCTGCTGCCACCATGGCGCCAGCACCTTGGGATCGGGGCGGGCGCCGAGGGCCTCGACCTGCGCCAGGATTTCGTTGAGAACCTCGCGCACGTCCCCGACGATGGGGACGTCGACCTTGACGCGCTTGGAGATCGACGAAGGATCCACGTCGACGTGGATGATCTTGCGCGGGTTCTGGGCAAAGTGCTTTGGATTGCCGATCACCCGGTCATCGAAGCGGGCGCCCACCGCGAGCAGGACGTCGCAGTTTTGCATCGCCAGGTTGGCCTCGATGGTGCCGTGCATGCCCAGCATGCCAAGAAACTTCTCGTCCGAGGCCCGATATCCCCCGAGTCCCATGAGCGTGCTGGTGCACGGAAAGCCGAGCAGGTCGACTAGGCGGTTGAGCTGTCCTGAGGCGTTGGCCAGGATCACGCCGCCGCCGGTGTAGATCATCGGCCGCTGCGCCGCCAGGAGCAGCTGCACGGCCTTCTTGATCTGGCCGGTATGGCCCTTGACGATCGGGTTGTAGGAGCGCATCTGCAGCTCGCGCGGGTAGGCAAAAGCGTGCCGCGCGATCGTGACGTCCTTGGGGATGTCCACTAGTACCGGGCCGGGCCGACCGCTGGCGGCAATGTGAAACGCCTTGCGTATGGTCAACGCGAGGTCGGCCACGTTCTTGACCAGGAAATTGTGCTTCACGCAGGGACGCGTAATGCCGACCGTGTCGCATTCCTGGAAGGCGTCCTGCCCGATCGCGTGCGTCGGAACCTGGCCGGAAATGATCACCAGCGGGATCGAATCCATGTAGGCGGTGGCAATGCCAGTGACCGCATTGGTGACCCCCGGACCGCTCGTCACCAGCGCCACACCGACCTTGTGGCTCGACCGCGAATAGGCGTCGGCCGCGTGCACCGCCGCCTGCTCGTGCCGCACCAGGATGTGCTGGAAGTAGTCCTGCTTGAATATCTCGTCGTAGATGTACAGGACCGCGCCGCCCGGGTAGCCGAAGACGTGGCGCACGTCCTCTTCCTGCAGGCAGCGGACCACGATCTCGGCACCAGTAATCGGTTCACCGGAACGGGCCGAGGACGACGTCGATTCGGGACTGTTGGCGGTGCGGTTGGCGGCGCCCGCCAGGGGGTCGGCCTGGCGCGAAGACTCGGCGCGCAGCGACCGCGGGGATGCTTCCGTCGACTGGGGAACGGTTGCCTCGTCGTGGGCAAGAGATCTCATCAAATCCTCTCAAGGTCCTTCTGGAGATTGATCGGACGCCGTTCCATACCCGCTTATGGCGAGCGGTGCGGCGA
>Ga0209415_10018156_pt1 | contig 11122 bp, 8 predicted proteins | sample PeaSoiSIISIP2007_FD_187696 | JGI IMG/M metagenome (GOLD analysis project Ga0209415, IMG submission 187696) | Peat soil microbial communities from Weissenstadt, Germany - SII-SIP-2007 (SPAdes) (version 2) | ecosystem: Environmental > Terrestrial > Soil > Wetlands > Peat | place: Germany...
CGGGCGGAGGAACGGTGTTTGTGCAGTCGGGAGGATCGTACAAAACCGGGGAGACGACGACCGTCCCGCAATTGACCATGGCCTCTGAGCATTGGAGCCGCATCGCGCGCCTGCTTCAGCAGAAGAAAGACGTCACGCTCGAACTCAATGTGGCGAACACGTTCTACGACGACGACCCCATGCAGTACGACACCATCGCCGAACTCCAGGGAACGGACAAGAAAGACGAAATCGTGATGCTGGGCGCGCACCTCGATTCCTGGCATGCGGGCACCGGAGCCACTGATAACGGTGCTGGGACCATCGTCATGATGGAAGCCATGCGCATCCTGAAGGCGCTCGACCTGAAGCCGCGCCGCACGATTCGCATCGGGCTGTGGAGCGGCGAGGAAGAAGGCTTGCTCGGATCTCAGTTTTACGTGGAACACCATTTCGGCTCGCGTCCGCCCATGGACGATCCCAACATGAAAGGAATGCCCACGGTGACGCGGCGCCAAGCCGGTCCGGTCACCGTTAAGCCCGAGCAGGCGAAAGTGTCCGGCTACTTTAACGTGGATAACGGTACCGGTAAGATTCGCGGCATCTATCTGCAGGAAAACGAAGCAGTCGGACCCATCTTTGAAGCCTGGATGCGCCCTTTCAAAGATCTCGGCATGACCACCATCACCATGCGCAATACCGGGGGCACCGATCACCTCTCCTTCGATGCGGTGGGAATCCCCGGATTCCAATTCATCCAGGATCCGGTCGAATACGAAACCCGTACCCACCACTCCAATATGGACGTCTACGACCGCCTGCAACCCGACGACCTGAAGCAGATCGCGGTGATCGTAGCCAGCTTCGTGTACGAAACCGCAATGCGCGACCAGATGTTGCCGCGCAAGCCGATCGAATCGCCATTGCCCCGGGAGCCGGAGAAGAAAGACGGGCAGTAAGAAGAAAACCGACAACAACAAAGGGCACCCTTCGGGTGCCCCATTTCTCGCGTCCTTTGCGAGAAGTGGGGTATTTTGAGTTCAACTTCCCCACATCTCGCAAAAACCGCGAGATATGGGGCACCCGGCATTGGGGTCCTTTGTGGTGAAGGTTCAAGGTTGAACCACGCCGGCCTGAAGAAGCGGGCTCCACGGCCCTGCGAATCCTTGGCGCCGCTGGTTACCAAATGGCGAGACCTGCTTGAAACCTGCGCCGGGCGCGCTATAGTTAGCAGGTAACGGGGCATTCGTAATCCCATCAGGGCGTGATCCAGAGATGGCAGCGTTAACCAAAATCAAGGGGCGGTACGAGATCAAGGGCATTCTCGGCCAGGGAGGCATGGGTGTGGTCTACCGCGCCTATGATCCTCCGCCGATGAACCGCGACGTCGCCCTCAAGACGCTGCTGCAAATGCCCGACCAGATGTCGCTGCAGCTTTTTTACAAAGAATGCGAAGTTTTGAAGTCGATGAGCCACCCCAACATCGTCGAGATCTTCGACATGGGGGAGTTTGACGACGGGGGCCATAAGAAGCCTTATTTCGTGATGCCTTTGTTGCGGGGCCAGCCGCTGGATGAAATCATCCGCAACTCCAGCCATCGCCTCACCGTGGACCGCGTGGTTGAAATCATGTCGCAGACCTGCCGGGGTCTGCAGGCTGCGCATGAACAGGGCTTGATCCATCGCGATCTGAAGCCCAGCAATCTTTTCGTGATGGAAGACGACGCGGTCAAGATCATCGACTTCGGCGTGGTCCATACCGTGGACGCCCGCTCCCGCTCCAGCGGCTTTCAAAAAGGGACGCTGCTCTACATGGCGCCGGAGCAGATTCAGTTCAAGCCGGTTTCCGCACAGTCTGACATTTTCTCGCTGGCCGTGGTGTGCTACGAGGCGCTCACTCGCCGCCAGCCGTTCCGTGGCAACTCAGAAGAAGAGATTGTCAATGCGCTGCTCAAATACGTGCCTCCGCCCGTCTCGGAACTCAATCCAGCGGTTAACAACACGATCAGCCGCGTGATTCACAAAGCCATGGCCAAGCAGCCGTGGAATCGTTTTGAGACCGCGCGGGAATTCGGCGATACGCTGCAGAAGGCTCTGCGCAACCAGCCCATTGAAATGTTTGATCCGGCGCGGATTCAGCCCCGCATTCAACGCGCCACCAAAGCGCTCGAAAGCGGCGACTACCAATTCGCGGGCGAGATTGTGGCCGAACTCGATGCCGAAGGCAACCTTGATCCTCAGCTGACCTTGCTGCGCACTCAGATCGAACAGGTGATCCGCCAGAAAACCATCACCCAGTTGCTGGAAAGCGCGCGGGCCCGCTTTGAGGAAGAAGAAGATCCGCTGGCGCTGCAGAAGTTGCAGGAAGTTCTTCAAATCGATCCCAACAACGTCATCGCGCTGGGACTAAAAAGCAAGATCGAAAGCCGGCGGAATGATCGCCAAATCGAGAAAGGGCTCCGGCTGGCGTGGGGGCATTTGCAGAATCACTCCTACAGCGCAGCCCGCGACGCGGTGCAAAGTGCGATTCATTTGCGGCCGAACGAGCCGCGCGCGCTGCGTCTGCTCAGCGACATCGACAGCGGGGAAAAAGAATACTTCGAGCGGCGCCAGAAAAAATCGCAAGTCTACCAGGCGGCGCTCAATGCCTGGAAGAACGGCGAGGTGAGCCAGGCCCTGTCACACATGGGCATAGTGCTCGAACTGGACAGCCAGGCGCCTGACACTTCCTCGCCCGAAGCCACTGCCACGTATAAGAATTTCTACAACCAGGTTCGCTCTGAACACGACAACCTGAGCAACGCTTACAACGAAGCTCGCCGCGCCTTGGCGGAGCAGAACTACGCGCTGGCCTTGAAGATTTGCGATCAACATCTTGCCCGGTACCCCAACCAGGCGCTTTTTCAGGCGATGAAGTTCGACATCGAGGGGCAGCAACGCCAGCAGTTGTCCGCCTTCATTGCCGAAGTGGATCGCCGCCTCGAAGCCGAGGGAGACTTGGACGCGAAGGTCAACTTACTGCGCCAGGCCCTGGCAAAATATCCGGGCGAGGCTCAATTTGAGAGGTCGCTACGCCTGCTCTCGGACAAGCGGGATCTGGTCAGTTCCATCATCGCGCGTTCCCGGGCGCATGAGCAGCAGGGCCAGATCAGTGAGGCCATCAACGACCTGGAAACCCTCCGCACGATCTACGGCCAGCATCCGGGCCTCGAACCTGAGATTGACCGGCTGCAACAACGCCGCGAGCAGCAAGATCGCGCCGCTGCGAAAGCCCGCTGGATTGAACAAATAGATCGGCATATGGAGTCCGGCAACTACTCCCGGGCGTTGGAATCGCTGCAAACGGCTCGCGTCGACTATGCCGGCGACGCCGAGTTGGCGGAGTTGGAGAGAGTGGCGCGCCAGGGAGCGGAACGTTCCGCACAGGCCGAACAACTGCTTTCTACCGGGTTCGATCTCTGCCAGAAAGGCAATTTCGACGAGGGCATCGAATACCTTCGACGCGCGTACCAAATGGACTCGCGCAATCCTGGCATTCGCACGGCGTTACGAGACGCGATTCTGGCGCAAGGGCAGGCCCTCCTGGAGACCAACTGGCAGGCCGCCGGCGCCGCAGCCGAACAAGCTCTCGAACTGGATCCCAGCCACGTGATGGCGCGCAGCCTGCGGTCGCGTGCGCTCGACCGTAAACGCGAATCGGAGGTGAACCGGCTCGCTTCCCAGGCTCGCCATTTGCAGGCTGCGGGCAACCTGCAGGGTGCGGTGGCCGAAGTGGAAGCAGCTTTACGGGAGTTCCCTCATGAGGAACCACTAACTACGTTACGCGACACGCTGAAGCGAGAACTCTCTCAATCGCGGCGTGTCCGCGAGGCTTTGCCGAAAGTCGACCCGAAAATCGAACCGACCATCGAACCGGCCCGGCCGCAGGAAGCACAGCGCGCCGAAACTGCTAAACCGCAGCCGATCCCAGAAACCTCTCCCGGCTACGTTCCGTTAAGTCCCGACGCACCAGTGCTCCAGACCATCGCCTGGGGCGCGGATGTTGCCGAAAACCGCACCGAAGATCGCAGAGCAGACCGCAGAGAAGCCCAGCAAGAACCTCCACCGCACGCGAGCGTGGCCGCTGAGAAGATCGCGCAAAGACAGAGGGGAGAGACGACATCATCCCAGTCCTTAAAACCGCCGCCTCGTTTCACGGGGCGGACGGTCATGGGGGTGGCGGCCGCAGTGGTCATCGCGGTCATCGCCATGATGGCGTGGCGCCTGTATCCCAAGCCGCATAAGCCCCCTGATGTTCCCGTCGCCGTTGAAGTCCATACCCAACCACCGGGAGCAAGTCTGCGCGTCAACGGAGAATTTCGCGGCACGTCGGACCATCCCCTTAACCTGCTTCCCGGCGACTACCAGATCGAAGCGTCACTCCCGGGCTACGAAACGTCGACCACCAAAGTCTCGGTCGCGGCGGGATCGCCGACGGCTCTGGATCTCACGCTGCACCCGCTCGTACAACTTCTCCGCATTGCCGCCCCGGACCTTGACGGCGGCCAGGTTTATCTGGATGACAGCAAAGTGGGTAGCCTCGACAACGGCTCGCTCACCCTGCCTGACATCAAGACGGGCCAGCACGCTCTGCGCATTTCGGACACGCCATCCGGTGGCCAGAGTGCAACATTCACGTTTCAGAGCTCCGACCAAAGCATCACGGTCTCGCCCACATTGCAGGTCCAGCAACTGCAGGTGGTAGTGGTGGGCGCGGCAGGGGGAAAGGCTCAGATCATCAGCACTCTCCGCATCCCCGTCTCCGTTGACGACAAGCCCATCGGCACGCTGGGCGCGGACGCCCTACAGATCAGCGGATTGAGTCTCGGGGTGCACGAACTGGTGGCCAACGACGGGAAAACCCAACGCAAGATGTCATTCGAAGTAGGAGGAGCGCCGAGTCTCGATGCCATTGTGTTTTCCGATCGTGACGTAGGCAGCGCCCTGGTGATTGCCGGACAAGACGACGCGGATGTCTTCCTGGACAACAAGCTCTACCGCCGTAAAACCGAGCACGGGCGGCTGCGCATTCCGAACTTGAAAACCGTGGAACACACGGTCCGCATCCACAAAGAGGGATACAAGGACGCGCCGGAGAAGAAAATTGCGATCGTGAAAGGCCAGGAAGCCAGACTCGATTTTTCTCTCGAACCGCTGCCGCGACTCGCCACCCTCTTCCTCGACCACCTGCCTCCGCAAGCGCGAGTGCTGGTGGATAACACCGAGGTCGGCCTGGTCACCTCCGACGGGACTTTCTCCTGCAACCTGTCCGGAGGGCTGCACGAGGTGGGCGTGGTTGCGCACGGCTTCCAGCCAAAGACCGTCGAGAGAAGGTTTAGTGTGGGCGACACCACTCGCCTTGCCGATACGGACTTCCGGCTGAAAACCATGCCCGGCACCCTCGACGTTAACGTCGGTCAAAATGCTGTCTGGAGCGTGAGCCAGGGCAATCGATCGCTCTACACTCTGACTGGACCGAGGCAGGTCTCCCTGGAGGAAGGCACCTACACGATCAGCGTCCGCAATCCGAGCGGACGGCCGACCAACCTGAACGTCGCGGTTACGGCCGGAGAAACCAAATCCGTCAACCTGGTAGCGACGCCCAACACTTTGAGTATGGAACACTTCCAGCACCCGGAGGGCTGGACGCAGAAAGATGGTTGGTATGTTCATCACGGCGGGGGCTTTGTTCTCTACGATGCGCCGACCGGACCGGGAAGTTTTGCTTTTGCCCTGAGGCTCAACTTCAGCCATGGTCCCTTTGCGCGCACCAAGTTTCGCTGGGTGATCGCGTATCGCGACGAGCACAATTACACCGAGATACAACTCGACAGCAAGTTCCTCTATCGCACCGACCTTGTCGATGGAAACCCGCACGAGTTCCCCAAGGTGCCGCACAACATTCCGTCGAGCACGCCCTCGGTCAATCTGACTATTGACGTAACTGCCAATACTTTGGTCCACCGCTACACGCTTCACGGCGACAACTGGAATACGCTCGCCAGCTGGGACCGGATGAGCGCTCCAGCCTCGGAAAAAGGCCGTGCCTTCACCGATGGTAAGTTTGGCTTCCTCATTCCGCCGGACCGCGAAATTGACGTTTCCAACTTTTCTTTCTCCCCCAAACACTAAGGTGTCTGGATTCTGGCCCGAAGATGGGCGCGATGTGCCCCGATCCGCCTTCGCGTACACTCGTTTTGGCAGCCCGCGCTTATGCCTACGATCACGGCACTCGTGCATACCCAGGACGACGCTCCGCGTTTGGGCCGTGCCCTGGAAACTCTCTTGCCGTGTGACGAGATTCTGGTAGTGGATCATGGTTCCCTTGACGCTACCCGGCGCATTGCGCGCGAATACGGGGCGAGAGTGGTAGCTGCCGCCACCGGCACAGTTCCCGGCCAGTGGCCTCAGATCGCCCGTTGCGAATGGATCCTCTGCCTGGAACCTCGCGAGTCCCTCACCGAGGCCTTGGTGGCGAGTTTGCTGGAGTGGAAATCAGGGGCGGGACTTCCCCATGGCGGACCTTTTTCCATTTTTCTGCGCGAGGAAACGCTCGAGGGGTGGCGGGAGCACTCCACACCGCAGACCCGAGTCGTGCCCCGCGAATGGAACCGGTGGCAGGGCCGGCTTCCCGCGCTGGAACCCGGAGCAGTCGCGCTGGACGGCGCGCTCTTGCGTTTCATCCTGCCCTAGCGGGTTGGAGAACCCACGTTTTTTCGAAGGTCCATTCGTCACAGCCTGTTGTGATTCCCGTCACATTCGTGCAATTCGCCCCGGTTCTAGACTCTATTGTTCTGGTTTTTCGGCCTCGTCGCCGAAGGAGGAAGAAATGCGTGTAATGAAATTTATCAGTCTAATTGCAGTTCTGCTGGTGGCTTCGACGTTTGTATTGGCGCAAGATAAAGCACCCGAGGCGTCGACCACAGTTAAGCATGTTCCGATCACCAACGTGTCACCGGTCTCAGGGAAGGAGATGTTCAAGAGCTACTGCGCAGTTTGCCATGGAACCGACGCAAAAGGCGGCGGCCCGGCCGCATCGGCCCTCAAGACCCCACCCACTGACCTGACACTTCTTGCTCAGAAGGATGGAGGCAAATATCCTGCCGCTCACGTGGCCGCAGTGATCCGCGGACAGGCGGACATCACTTCCCACGGCAACAAAGATATGCCGGTGTGGGGGGAGTTGTTCTCCAGCATCAGCCAGGGCCACGAATCGCAGGTTCAGCAGAGAGTTGCGAATCTGGTGGATTACATCCAGACTCTGCAGGCAAAGTAGGTCCCGGCAGAAGCGTAGTTGAGTTCATGATGACATTCCGGGGGCGAGTTTTTCGCCCCCGGAGTTTCACTCTCGCCGTACCCGGACGCCGGTCCCGTACGAGCTGTGGGACATCTTTTCCCGTTCGATTCAGAAACACCGGAACCATCCCCGCCACCTTCCCGCGGGATTCCTCCAAGTCCTTTAGGCGAAATGCCTTGCCCACCATCGGCCGTCCGGACAGTGACTTCGGTACCTTAGTCGGCACCCCTAGGATCACCTTATAATCCAAGCTAGGAACGGCTCAGGAACCGGCTCCAAGAAAGCGGTTCAAGAGTGGAATATTTGAGCGTTCTAAAGGCAGCATGCACGCCGCGGAGAGCGCGCTCGGCCGCCCCGCCTGATTTCGCGACTTGGCGTTTTACGACTTAACGTGGACCCACTTTTTGCATTGGCGATCTTTCTTCTCGGGCTGTGCTTCGGCAGCTTCCTGAATGTGTGTATCTACCGCCTGCCGCTGGACTTGTCTGTGGTCACGCCGCGCTCGGCCTGTCCCAAATGCAAACGTGCGATCGCGTTTTACGACAACCTTCCGGTATTGAGCTGGCTGGTTTTGGGCGGCCGCTGCCGCAACTGCAAAACCAGAATCTCCCCGCGCTATGTCTTCATTGAGTTGCTGACGGCCGCGCTCTTCTTGGCGTGCTATTGGCGCTTCGGCTTGACGCTGGCTACGCTGAAATATTGCGTTTTCGGTTTCCTGTTGCTGGGGCTGATTTTTACCGACGCTGAAACCAAGCTGCTGCCGGACAAGCTGACGCTGCCGGGTCTGGTGGTCGGAGTGCTCTTCAGCCTGCTGGTTCCGGTCCACGATCTGGCTTCGCAGTTCATGCGCGGAATGGTGAACCTGCCCTTCAGCGATGACCTCGCCTTGCGTCTTCTCTCCCTGTTCGATTCCCTGCTGGGCGCGGCTATCGGGGCGTCGTTCATTTATGGGGCAGGAGCAATTTATCTGCGCTGGCGTGGCACCGAAGGCATGGGATTCGGCGACGTCAAGCTCATGGCCATGGTAGGCGCATTTCTGGGCGTGAAACTGACAGTTCTCACAATCTTCTCGGCATCGCTCGCCGGATCGCTTTTTGGTCTGAGCACAGTGCTCGTGGTGTGGCTGAAACGCACGCACCGCTTTATGCGCCGGCTGGCGAGTGCGCAGGCAGCCCGCCGCCGTGCCTGGCAATCGGCCAGGGTGGTGTATCGCAACTACCAGATGCCGTTCGGAGTGTTTCTCGGCAGCATGGCCCTGTTCGCGTTTTTCTTCGGCAACCGCCTGCTGGGATGGTATGGGAGGCTCTGGTGAGACTGTTAAACAATCCGTTGGTGACGCATGCCGCGGTCATGCTGTTCTTCGCCGGCCTGGCATTCATTGTTGGCTTGCTGTTCATGCGCTTTCTGCGCCGCAGCATTGAGGACGACCGTGCGATCTCGTCCGAAGCGAAGCCCACACTGGAGACCTTGCCACTGCATCTGTACAACACGGTGATCCAGCAGCTCAAACAGCAGAAGCAGGAATTGCAGGAGCAGACACAAAACGAACAGCGTCGCGCCCGCACCACGGAAAATTTCAGCCAGGCTGTGCTTTCGAATCTTTCCTCCGGAGTGCTGGTCTTCGGAACCAACAGGCTGGTGCAGCAATCGAATCCCGCGGCGAAGCAGATTCTGGGTTTTGCTTCCAGCACAGGGATGAGTGCCGATGACCTTTTCCGCAGCGAGGTTGCCGATGAAGTGCGCTGCGTGCTGCGCGAAGGCAGTGGCCGGCGACAGGTGGAGGCCGACTATACCACCCCGGCGGGCGAGCCGCGCCGCCTTGCGGTGACGGTTTCTCCAGTGCCCGCAGCGGACGGCAGCTTGCTCGGAGCAGCTTGCCTGATCAATGATTTGACCGCTCTGGAACAGATTCGAAGGCAACAGGAGTTGCAAGGGGAGATGTCCGCGGAACGTGCGCTGGAGTTGCGCAAGTCACTGACGACCATCTCCGGGTACGCGCAGCAGCTGGCGAAGAACCGCGATCCCGAACTGGCGCAGCAACTGGCCGACGACATCGCCGATGAAGCCGCGCGGCTGGATCGCAGCCTGGGTGGATTCTTAACCGGGAAGAGCGCGGACGCAGCCACACAGTCGGCTGCCGCAAGCCGCGGCTGAAAACGAAATTCGCAGGTGAGCCACATTTGGCACACCCGCAAACAAGTAAATCTGAAGAGGTGGACCTATGAAACGCATCGCATACTTGGGGATCGCATCTCTGCTGCTGGGCCTTCTGGCCTTACCGGCAGCAGCGCAAAGTCCGGCACCAACTTCTCAGTCGGGATCGTCGCTGGGCGATTATGCCCGCCAGATTCGTAACGACGGCGGCGCGCAGTCCAAGGGCAAGCCCAAAGTCTTCGACAACGACAATCTGCCGAAGACCGACAAGCTTTCGGTGATCGGCGACACTACGCCGCCCCCGGAGCAGGGAGCGCAGGTTGCACCGGCTCAGAACGAAAACGAGGGCAAATCAGCCGAGAACCAGCCCGCGAAGGATAAAGCCGCGGACGCCAATAGCGGTGAGGCGGCCAAGTCGGCGTCTCCGGTAACCTCGGCCGCAAGCAAGAAAGCCGCGGACGCTAAAGCGGACTCCAAACAGTGGGCGGACAAGCTTGCCGCGCAAAAGGACCAGATCGACCTCTTGCAGCGCGAGTTCGACGTGACGCAACGCGAGTATCAGGTTCGCGCCGCCGCCATGTATGGCGATGTGGGCAACCGCCTGCGTAACTCGGCGGAATGGGATAAACAAGACGCGCAATACAAGCAGCAGATCGCAGACAAACAAAAGGCGATCGAAGATGCCAAGCAAAAGCTTGACGACCTGCAAGAGAGCGCCCGCAAAGCCGGTGCCACGCAATAGGAACCACCACTACGCCAGAATCCGTAACCAGGTGAGCACCGGACTCAAGACCCGGTGCTCATGTTTTTTCGCCGGTCTCTTCCCTCACGGTGCTCCAGATCGCTCGACTAGGGGCTTCCGGTCTCTCGCAGGCGCCGAATCTGTTTCACATGACGGAGCCCGTGCACGAGGTGAAATTTTCGCCACTGCCTGGCCGACAGCGGACCCAGGATCGGATGATCCAAGACTGCCTGCCTCGCCGGCTGGTTCGCGCCCAACTGGCTTTCACACTGGCTCATGATCCTATCCATTTCCCCAATCTTCGCGATGATCTCCGCCCGCACGGTTGCGGCAGGCAGGCCTCGCGGCTGTGCCGCAGGCGGAGCTTTCCGTCCTTCCGGCATGTGGCCGAGCCCAACCACGATCAGAGTTCGTACGCGATGCCTCAGGGTGGGTGCGGTGACCAGCGGCTTTCCCGCCTCCAACACACGCGAAAAACCCTTGATGGTGCCCGTATACGTCAAATACAGGTGCTCGAGCACTTCCGCAGCACACCACTTGCCCGGAAGGTTCCGGTTGAGTTCTTCCTCGGACGCGCCAGCGATCGCCTGGCTCAGAGCTGTTTGGAGCTTTTCGAGATGGGAATCCATTTTGCTGCTCTCGCGTTTCACTCGATTCGGTTAGAATGATGCCCGACAAAATAAATACTGAAGTTATAACAGGAAGGATGCCATGAAGAAGCGGAGCCTTGCCCCACTTGTCCCCCGCCATTGGCGGAGCGGCCTGGGGACGATTCTTGTTGCGACCATGCTGCTGGCCGGATGCACGTCGGAACCGAGCAAACCAGCCGAGTCCAAACCCGAAACCAAAGGTCCGGAACTGCTGACCGGACGCTCCGCGTTCCAAAAAGTCTTTGTGGCGGCTCGCGGCTG
>Ga0209415_10018157_pt1 | contig 11121 bp, 11 predicted proteins | sample PeaSoiSIISIP2007_FD_187696 | JGI IMG/M metagenome (GOLD analysis project Ga0209415, IMG submission 187696) | Peat soil microbial communities from Weissenstadt, Germany - SII-SIP-2007 (SPAdes) (version 2) | ecosystem: Environmental > Terrestrial > Soil > Wetlands > Peat | place: Germany...
ACCTGCCGATCGTGAAGCAGCAGACGGCCCAGCTGAACTGGGAGCGGCTCGACGACCCGGCCGCCTGGAACCTGGTGCAGGAGGCGAGCACGACGCCGCCGACCGATACCGCCAAGCTCGATTCCATCTACGGCCAGCTCGAGGCCGACTACCTGCAGCAGCTGCCGCAGATCCCGCTCTGGTACAACGGCGCCTGGTTCCAGGGCAACACGCAGTACTGGACGGACTACGCCGCGAACGGCACCGGCGACCAGAACACCCCGGTCATGTGGGAGGGCTACCTTGGCGCCATGACCACCGTCTACGCCCTGGCCGCCCTGACCCCGGCCAAGCCGGCCACGTGAACCACGGGGCCATCCTGACCGGATAACCCACCGCCCGGGTCCTGAGCCGGCCCGCTGCCCCGCGCCTGCCGGGCGGGGCAGCGGGCCGCAGGCCCGCGGACGCCGACCGAGGGAGCTCGTCAGTGCGGCGCTATCTCACCAGGAAGCTCATCACGTACCTGCTGGCTTTCTTCGTCGGCGCGACCATCGACTGGGGCATCCCGCACCTGATGCCCGGTGACCCGGTCCAGCTGTTCCTCTCGAAGTTCGACCTGGAGCCGGGCGGCTACGCGGCGCTGTACAAGACGATGTCGCAGGCGTTCGGCACGAACCTGCCGCTGTGGGACCAGTACTGGCACTTCTGGGTCGGCCTGGTCCACGGCGACCTGGGGGTCAGCATCTTCGACTTCCCGGCGCGGGTGACCACACTCATCTTCAGCGCGATCCCGTACACCCTCGCGCTGCTGGTACCGGCCATCGTGCTGTCCTACCTGGCGGGCAACCGGCTCGGGGCCGCGGCGGCGCGGCGTAAGGCGCTGGACAACACGCTGCTGCCGGCCGCGTACATCTTCCAGGCCATCCCCTACCCGTGGCTGGCCCTGGTGCTGCCCTACCTGCTGGGCGAGGTCTGGCACGTGTTCCCGATCTCCGGCGGGTACGACGAGACGCTGCTGCCCGCGTTCTCCTGGACCTTCATCTCCAGTCTGCTCTACCACTGGTTCCTGCCGTTCCTCACGGTGTTCATCGTGAGCCTGGGCGGCTGGGCGATCGGGATGCGGAACCTGGTGATCTACGAGCTGGAGAACGACAGCTCCCGGTACATGCGGGCCCTCGGCGGGAGCGAGCGGCTGGTCCGCCGGTACGCCTACCGCAGCGCCTCGCTGCCTCAGCTGTCGGGGCTGGCGCTGCAGCTCGGGGTGGTGGTCGGCGGCAACATCGTCACCGAGATCGCGTTCCACTACCCGGGCCTCGGGCTGCTGATCTACGACGCGATCACCGACGAGGACTACTTCCTGCTTCAGGGCATCTTCATCTTCATCATCATCGGGGTGCTGCTGGCCAACTTCATCATCGACCTGGTGTACATCAGCGTGGATCCGAGGACCCGGCTCAGCATGCAAGGAGCCGTCTCGTGAGCGACGTCACCGCCGCCAGCCCGCAGGCTCCCGGGCCCGTCGCGGCGCCGCTGCCCGGGGCCCCGGTCGCGGCGGCCCCGCTGGTTCCCGGTCAGCGCAGCGACCTGCTGCACTACGCGCTGCGCAACAGGAAGCTCGTCGCCGGGCTGAGCTTCGAGGCGCTATTCGTGCTGGCCGCGGTGTTCGGGCCGTTCATCTCGCCGCACAACACCACGGACTACTTCCTGCCCCACCTGGCGCCGTCGGCGCAGCACTGGATGGGCACCGACTACTTCGGCCACGACGTGTTCGCCCAGCTGGTCAACGGCCTGCGGGAAAGCTACCTGGTCGGCGCGCTGGGGGCGCTGTGCGCGGCGCTGACCGGGATGGCGCTCGGCTTCACCGCCGGCTACCGCGGCGGGCTGCTCGACGAGGTGCTGCAGCTGATCACCAACATCATGGTGATGATCCCGTCGCTGGTCCTGCTGGTCGTGATCGGCGCGTACCTGAAGACCCGCGGCGTCCTGTTCGAGGGGGTGTTCATCGGGCTGACCACGTGGCCCTGGGTGGCCCGCGCGGTGCGGGCCCAGACCTTCACGCTGCGCTCGCGGGAGTTCGTCGACCTGGCCCGGCTGTCGGGCCGGCGGGCCTACTCCATCGTGGTCAGGGACATCGCGCCGAACATGGCGTCATACCTGTTCCTGGTGGTGGTGCTGCTGTTCGGCAGCTCGATGCTGCTCGCGGCCAGCTACGACTTCCTCGGGCTCGGGCCGACCAGCGGCATCTCGCTCGGCACCATGATGAACCAGGCCACGCTGTGGAGCGCGCTGCAACTGCACGTGTGGTGGTGGTTCGTCCCGCCGGGGCTGGTGCTGACCGGCATGGTCGCCGCCCTGCTGGTCGCCAACGTCGGCCTGGACGAGGTCTTCAACCCGAAGCTGAGACAGCAATGAGCGTCAGGGTCGACCACCTCAGCATCGCGTACCGCACCCGGTCGGGCGACGTCTGCCCCGTTGACCAGGTGAGCTTCTCGGTCGCCGACGGCGAGATCATGGGCCTGGCCGGAGAATCCGGCAGCGGGAAATCCACCCTCGGCACCAGCCTGGTCTACCTCGACATGCGGATGAAGCACCTCGGCGGCAGCGTCGAGCTGGACGGCCGGCACCTCCCGATCGACGACAACCGGGCCATGCGGCCCTACCGGATGAAACAGGTCTCGCTCATCCCGCAGTACGCGATGAGCGCGCTGAACCCGACCCGCCGGATCAGGCGGCTCATCGCCGACCTGCTGCGCAGCCACGGCGTCCGCGACCGCGAGGTCATGACGGAACTGAACCGGCGGATCGCCCTGGTCGGGCTGGACCAGGACGTGCTGGACCGGTACTCCTTCGAGCTGTCCGGCGGCATGCGCCAGCGAGTCACCCTGCTGATCTCCACCCTGCTGAACCCGTCCCTGCTGATCGCCGACGAGGTCACCTCGGCCCTCGACGTGTCCACCCAGCGGGCCGTCGGCGAGCTGCTGATCGAGTTCCGGGACCGCGGGTTCTCCAAGAGCCTGATCGTGATCACCCATGACCTGGCGATCCTGGCCCAGGTCGCGGACACCATCACGGTCATGTACGCCGGACGGCTCGCCGAGAAGGCCAGCACCGGGACCCTCATCGAGGCCCCGCTGCACCCGTACACCCAGCTGCTGCTGGCCTCGCTGCCCGAGGTCGGGGCACGCCACGACCAGGTCACGCTGACCGGCATACCGGGCCGCCCGCCCTCGCTGGCCAACCCGCCGGACGGCTGCCGGTTCCGGGACCGCTGCCCGTTCGCCTTCGACCGCTGCACCACCGTACCCCCGTTCGAAGAGGTAGCGCCGGGCCACTTCGTGGCCTGCTGGAAGGCGGCGGCATGACGAGCCTGCTGCGCATCGACCAGGTCTCCAAGCTCTACCGGACCAGCAACTTCGGCGGCGGCGTCGTCCCGGCCCTGCGCCGGGTGAGCTTCGACATCCCCGGCGGCGAGGTGGTCACGCTCATCGGGGAGAGCGGGAGCGGCAAGACCACGCTCGGCCGGATCGTGCTGCGGCTGACGGCGGCGAGCAGCGGGCAGGTCATCTTCTCCGGCCAGGACATCTCCGCCTTCGCCGGGCCGCGGTTGCGCGAGTACTACCGGCAGGTACAGGGGGTGTTCCAGGACCCGTTCAGTTCCTACAACCCCGTCTACCGGGCCGACCGGGTCTTCGAGCTGGTCCGGACCTCGTACTTCCCGCACCTGCCGGGACCGCAGTGGCGGGACAAAATCGAGGCGGCGCTGCGCGCCGTCGCCCTCAACCCGGCTGACGTGCTCGGCCGCTACCCGCATCAGCTCTCCGGCGGGCAGCAGCAGCGGCTGCTGATCGCCCGGGCCCTGCTCCTGGACGTCAAGCTGCTCGTCGCCGACGAGATCACCAGCATGCTCGACGCGTCCACCCGCGTCGACATCCTCAACCTGCTCATCAGCCTGAAGAGAGCCGGCCTGGCGATCCTGTTCATCACCCACGACCTGTCGCTCGGTCACTATGTCAGCGACCGGACCGTCATCCTGCGCCGCGGCGTCATCGTGGAGATGGGCGACACGGTGGAGGTGTTCGGGCATCCGCGGCACCCCTACACCAGGAATCTGCTGACCGCGGTACCCGAGCTGCACAAAAAGTGGCGGCGGCTGGACGCCGAGGCGACAGCTGACGCCGGCGGCGCGGCCCGTGGCCCGGACGGCCCTGATCGGGCCGCGGGCGGGCCGCCGACCTCCCCGGCTGTGGCGCGGCGCGGGCGATGGCCGGCCAGGACGCCGCGGGCCGCCGAGGCGCTGGAACCGCCGCCGCCGCTGGTGCCGGCCGGGCCGGGGCACCTGGTCGCCGAGACCGACCCCTAGCAGGTTCGTACGCAAACAGCTGGGAGGTATTTCCGTCAGGCCGATTACTAAACCGGATAAGTGACAGATAAGCAAGAGAGGGAGTGGCAATGGCTGAAAGGCACGAGGAGCGTTCCTATTCACCAGCACGGGCCGCACGAGGCCGGCGACGGGCCCGCCGGGCGGGCGTAGCCGCCGGCCTGGCCGTCGCGATGGCCACGGCTCTGTCGGCGGCCAGCACGGCCAGCGCGGCGCCGCTGGCGGGCCAGCCGGGCCGCCTGGTGTCACCGCTGGCCCTGGGGCTTAACACCGCACCCTGGGACTACGTCTACGCGGCCGACGTCTCGGCGGGCGGCGGCCTGGACGTGATCCAGCCGCTGCTCAAGGCGGCCGACATCGGCCTGCTCCGCTACGGCGGCGGCTCGTACGCCGACTACTACGACTGGCAGACCAACACCGACATCCAGACCTGCATCTGGGGTAACCCGTACGGGAGCTTCACGGGCGCCCCTTACCCCTACGACACGACGGCGCCGTTCACCGGAGCTAGCTGCGACAGCACCGACTCGCTGCCCTTCGACCAGTTCTCGGCCCAGGCCCGGGCCATCGGCGCGCAGAGCTTCGTGACCGTGAACTACGGCTCGGGCACGCCCGCCGAGGCGGCTGCCTGGGTCAGCCACTCGCTGAGCACGCCCGGCGACAGCGTGGCGCGGTGGGAGGTGGGCAACGAGAACTACGGCTGCTGGGAAGTCAACAACTGGCTGGCTCAGGCCCCCGGGCAGTTCCAGGGCTACAAGCCCAACGACTACTCGACGGTCAACGGGGTCTACGAGAACCCGACCTGTCCGCAGGTGACAGAGGGCGACGCCGCGGGAACCCAGACGCTAGCCACCTCCTACGCGGTCAACGCGCGTCAGTTCATGCTGGCCATGAAGCAGGCTGACCCGGCAGCGCAGATCGGCGTGCCCTGGGCCTTCGGCAGCGACGTGGCGGGGGCATCCGTGCCGGACAATTCCGAATGGAACAACACGGTGCTCGGCCAGGACGGCCGGTACGTCAGCTTCGTCGACGCCCACTACTACCCCTTCTCCTTCGGCGGCGCCACCGGAGGGAGCAACCCGACCGACCAGCAGGTCCTGCAGTCCCTGATCTCGGTGCCCGCGCTGTACGGCCAGATCCGCGGCGAACTCGACGCCTATGACTCCGGGGCCCGGATCCTCGTCGGCGAAACGGGGGTCTCGAACAACGAGACGACCACCGTATGCACGCCGACCGGGGCGCTGTTTGCCGCTGGGGACGTCCTGTCCTGGCTGGCCGCCGGGGCGCAGAGCGTGGACTGGTGGGACATGAACAACTACGGCAATACCGGCGCCACCTGCACCAACCCGGACTACGGGATGTTCACCTCGGCCTCGCCGCCCGCGCCGGAAACGCCGTACTACGGGTACGTGCTGGCCTCGGTGCTGGCTCGGCCCGGCGCGCTCCTGGCCACTCTGGGGACCTCTGATGCCGCGGACGTTCTGGCCTATCAGTCCCGCCTGCCGGGCGGCCAGGAAGCGGTCGCCTTTATCAACACCAACACCAGCGCCGCGGAAACGGTGGGCTTCCGGCCGGACGCGCCGCTGCGAGGCCAGCTGCAGACCTGGACCTACAGCGCGGCCAACCAGAACGCCACCAACTCCAACATCGTCCAGGGCACGGCCAGCGCGTCTACTCTCGCGCGTAGCATCACCCTCCCGGCCGAGTCAATGGTCGTCATCGAGTCACAGTTGGACCGGACTTAACCTACGCCTCGACGCCGTGTGCCCCAGCCAGCCAGGCCGGGGCACACGGCACGGCTACGCAACAGTGCGTGAGTTCATCGTCTATCGGCTAGCGTCCCACTGCCCCGATCGGGCCTGGCGTACGGCTTCCAGGGGCGCTCATCTCCCCGACACGTACCGATGATTTTTCTTCACTCCCCGTGAAACAATGTCGTCCGCAGTGGTAGCTTGCGATGCAGGGTGAAGACGGGGCGGGAGGGGCGCGCTGGCGCTGGTGCGGGACATGCGGGAGCCGTCGAGCGCGGAGGAGATCGAGGCGTTCGAGACCGACGTGCTGGCGGGGTTCGTGCTGGCACGGGCCTCGGCGCGGCTGGCCGACAGCACGATCCGCAACGACACCGGCCACCCGGACCTGATCCGGAACTGGTTCGGCCGGGTCCTCCGCGATGCCAAGCCGTCGGGGCACACTAGGCGGGCGGGCGCTGACGGTCTGCTTCCAGTTCCTGGAGCTGCGACACAGGGCCGAGATCTACAACCTGACGGGCCGGGTGGCCGAGTGCCCGCTGGACGAGGTGAACCGGCCGCGCGCCTCGGTCGAGCGCAGTTGCGCATCCCTTCCACGGAGGCGGAGGTTGAGCGGCTGTTCGCCGGGTGGCGCGAGGAGCTGGCCACCTGCCGGAAGTTCGCCCCGGTCGCCGGAACTACGCCGCCGCCAGGCTGGAGGCCGACGTCGGCCTGCGGGTCAACGAGGCCCGCATGCTCGACCTGGACGACGTGCGCTGGGAGCTGGGCCGGTTCGGCGAGCTGAACGTCCGCCACGGCAAGGGAGCCCGCCGCAAAGGACCCAAGCCCCGGGCTGGTGTCGCTGATCAACGGCGCCGCCCGCAACCTGCGATGGTTCATCGAGGACGTCTGGGGCCCAGTTCGGCGACGACCACGAGCGGCCCGGTGCCCCGCTGTTTCCGTCCGAGCGCAAGAACCGGGACGGCTCCTGCGCGCGGGCGACCGACGACGTGTTCCGCCGGTCGTCGCGCCATACCTCCGTCCCGCGCGTCGCCGCGGCCCTGGCCGGGATCGTGCTTGACCAGCCCGTGGGCGGCGATGGCAGGGTTAGTCATGTTCGGGCAGGGTCCGCGGTAGCCCGAAGAGGGGCAGCACGCTGTTGTCGAATCGGGTCATCGCACTGATCCGGCTGCCAGTAAGGGTGAGCACCAGCATTCCGTTGGCGTGGGCGACATCGGTCACTGGATCGCGCACGTACAAGCCGAACGCTGGTTGCCCGTTCGCCCGGGTCGCGATCAGTCGATAGGTCCGGCCTTCGCGGAAGGTCACCGATCGGAGGAAATGGTCCGCTACCCCCCGCCCCTCGTAGTTTCCTGGTGCAAGCGGCGTGGTCAAGACGACATCGTCGGTGAGCATCGCCACCACCGCATCCACGTCTCCCATCTGGTAGGCCCTCGTGAGGCGTTCAACGAGCTCCCGCTCGGCCGGCGAGTTCGGCGCAGGGGGCGGTTCCGCGGGAGGCGGGAGTCTCCTGTGCAAGGTCGCACGGGCGTGCTTGAGGGCGCTGCTCACCGATTCCTCGGAGGATCCGAGTATGGCCGCGACTTCCTTGGAGCGGAATCCGAGAACGTCGCGCAGGATGAGAACTGCCCGTTGGCGGGGGGGCAGGAGCTGGAGTGCGCTGACGAAGGCGAGCGAGATCGCCTCGCGCGCCTCGTACAGTGCTTCCGGGCCCGGCGTCTGGTCGCGGAGCTCGTCGAGCAGGACGTCGGGGTAGGGCTCAAGCCAGATCACCTCGCTCGACGAGTTCGGCCCCGGAAGCCCGAGCGTGGTGGGTACGACATCTACAGCAGGTCGTCGTCGGGCCGCGCGCAGGGCGTCGAGGCAACGGTTGGTGGCGATTCTGTAGAGCCACGTCCGCACCGACGCCCGTGCCTCAAAGCTCGCGATGCCCTGCCAAGCGGCCATGAACGTCTCTTGCACCACCTCCTCGGCATCCTGTGACGAACCCAAGATGCGATAGCAATGAACCTCCAGCTCTCGGCGATGACCGTCGACCAGCTGGCGGAATGCCACCTCGTCTCCGTCCTGCGCGCGAGCGATGAGATCGGTGTTCACCAGGGCGTCCTCCCGTCACGTGGTTCTCCCGATCTGTGTGATCCAGTTACCTGTATTGACGCCGCGGACCGTTGAAGTTGGGCACGCTCGACGTGCCCAACTTGGTCTCTTGCCGTCGTCTACTTCATCGAGGGGCTCCGAGCGGAGTCCCCACCTGACAACTGGAAGCAGGGATTACGATGGCCAAGTTCTTGTTCGTGCACCGTGTGCCCCAGGACTACAAGCTAGGCGAGCCCGAGAACGTTGCGGCATGGGAGGCCTGGTTCGAGAGCATGGGAGCCAACCGGGTGGACCGGGGAAGCGCGGTGATCGAGACCAGCTCCCTGGGCAACCTAGGGGAGGGTACCCGGGTCGGCGGCTACCTGGTCGTCGCCGCTGACGACCTCGACGCAGCGCTGGCCGTGGCCAAAGGATGCCCATCGCTTGGGCTGGGCGGAGGCATCGAGGTTGGCCTCATTGCGATCCCGCCGTCGGCGACACGAGCCTGAGGACGACGACCGGTCGCCGGGCTCACATCACTCCAGAGCAGCTGGCGATCATCCGTCAGCGGTGGGAAGACCGGCGAGAGACAGACAGACCTGGCCCGGGAATACGGGGGTTCGCCAGTCGGAGCAATCGGAGATGCTCAGCGGGAGGAGAGGCGGCCGCCGCGCCCCGCGGCTGACTGACGAACAGAAGCAGGAGCTTGTCGCGACGAGCGCTGGCGGCGTGTTGCCATTGTAAGACCAGATGTCTTACATTCGTGGTATGGCTGACACGATCACCATCCGCACCGATGAGGAGACCGAGCATGCCCTCGACGTGCTGACCAGCGACGGCCGGTCGCGGTCCGCCGCGATCCGGCAAGCCGTGCTGGAGGCGGCCGTACGCCGCGAACGCGCCGCCGAGATGCGCCGACAGGTCCTGCGGATGGACCTCGGCGAGCCCGACGGCGTCAACGTGGCGGAGCAACTGGCCCGGGACCGCGCTGACGAGCGCTGATGATCTATCTCGACTCGGCTGCCATCGTCAAGCTCGTCCACGCCGAGCCGGAATCACAGGCCCTGCGTGACTGGCTGGACGAGCGAGCCGAGACCGGATGGATCAGTTCCGTGCTGGCCGAGATCGAATCGTTCCGGGCGCTGGCCAGATACGCACCAGGCGCAGCATCCCGGCTTCCCGCCGTGCTGGACCAGATCGACCTCATCGACCTGAACCCGCGCATCCGGACCCTGGCGCAGACGGTCAAGCCCGCCACGGTTCGCAGCCTGGACGCGATCCACCTCGGCACTGCCTTGCATTTCCGCGCCGAACTGACCTCGTTCGTCACGTACGACAAGCGCCTGCGGGACGCGGCCGCCTCGGCAGACCTCCCGGTTGACTCACCCGCCTAGTCAGCCCCGTTCCTCGGAACGGCGCCACGTTCCGGATCGCGGCGCTCACCGGGCTTTCCTGGCCCGCAACGCGGCGGCGAATGCTGCGTCCGCCCGAGGCGATGCGCCCGGGGCAGGCCACCACCGCTGTCCAGAACGGGTGAACGGGTACCAGCGCCCGTCGGGACCATGGCGGATCTGCACCCCGCTCAACGTCTCGGCGACGGTCCCGGCGGCGTCGAACTCGGCCGGCACTGCGGAGCGCGTGACCGGTCGGGTAGCTTCCTCCGTGCGCTCCTCGGCGAGCGGAGTGGCGCCGAGAACAGCGTGTGGATGGTCTTTTCGAACTGAGTCACCACCGCTCGTTCGGTATCTGGATCAGGCCCAGCCGCAGCGGCGGGACGGCGCGTCGCGGCGGGGTGCCCGGTCCGCAGCACCTGCGGCCACCCGGTCAGTCAGGCGGCATGATGGTGCTGTGCGTCCCTGGAAACGACGGCTGTCCGATGACGAGCGTTCCGTCCTGCTGTCCGAGTTGCTCCTCCGGCACCCCGAGCTGGTCGCCGAGGCGGAGGAGATCACGTCCACGCCGCTGGTCGTAGAAGACGATCAGGAACTCGCCGACGAGATCACGGCCAAGCTGCGGGCGCTCCGCGCGAGCGGGCTGGTGTCCGTCGATACGGGGCGGGGACGAGTCCTGGATGTGCTCCAGCCGTACATCGATGACCTCACCCGGCGAAAGGAACGCGGCGCCCGCCGCGCGGCCGCCGATATCGCGATCGCCGTCCTGCTCGGGCTGTACGAATGCTGCGAGGACACCGACGAGGACTTGCTGCTGGTCCGGATGGGCCTGCCCGGCGCGGCAGACGATCTGGCATGCATCGTATACGCGAAGGTGAAGTTACTGCACCTGCCGTTGCCGTCGCTGGCAGACGAGTGCCCCGAGTGGGAGTGGTACGAGGAGAGCTGAAGCCCGTACTGATTGAGCCATCCCCCCGGCCCGGGCGGTGCAACCGGCATGTTCCGTGCATGACGATTACCCGTGACATGGCTCCGATGACCGGAGCTGAGATCCACCGGCTAATCACCCGGGCCGTCGGGACACGGCTGACCGGCCCGCTCAAGACCCCGGTCCTGCAATCCGCGGAAGCGAGGAACGCGGCTTACGGCGGTTCATTACAGTCACGCTAGACGATGGCAGCTTCTAGGATTCTGGAGGACCAGGCCATGGCTAGCGGCGCGTGACCGGCTGGCCAGGACACTGCGCGGCGACGCGCAGGCCGCGTTCAGCTTGGAGCTGGCGGCGAAGGCGGACGACTTGAGCCTGGAGGTCGAGGGCTTCGGGCAAGTCAGGTTCCCGGTGACCGCTGCCAAAGCCCGCAAGCTGATAGGCCTCGGCCGGCCGGTCGATATCGAGGACGCACAGGCTGCCGCCACCCGGGAACTGGTGCACAAGCGCGGCCTTCCCCGCCTGTTCCAGGTGGAGGAGGAGGACCGGGACCGCCTCCGCGCCGCGGAGATCGACTACGTCCGTTCCCTGGTGCGCGACATCGAGTCCGGAACCCTCGAC
>Ga0209415_10018158_pt1 | contig 11121 bp, 8 predicted proteins | sample PeaSoiSIISIP2007_FD_187696 | JGI IMG/M metagenome (GOLD analysis project Ga0209415, IMG submission 187696) | Peat soil microbial communities from Weissenstadt, Germany - SII-SIP-2007 (SPAdes) (version 2) | ecosystem: Environmental > Terrestrial > Soil > Wetlands > Peat | place: Germany...
ATCCTCGCGCCGCAGGCGCTCGAGGGCGTCGCGACGGTGGGATTCACGTACCTCGCCGTTCGACGGTGGTTCTCTCCGGCCGCTGCGATCATCGCGGGCGCCACCGTCGCGCTCACGCCGGTGGCGGCGCTCATGTTCCGTTTCGACAACCCCGACGCGCTGCTCGCGTTGCTCCTGACCGTCGCAACCTACGCGACGGTGCGCGCCATCGAAGCCGGCAAGACGAAGTGGCTGGTGCTCGGCGCCACGCTCATCGGGTTCGCGTTCCTCACCAAGATGCTCCAGGCATTCCTGGTCGTGCCCGCGTTCGGGCTCGTGTACATGTTGGCCGCGCCCGTGTCCCTTCGCAGGCGGATCGCTCAGCTCGCCGTCGCGGCCGGCGTCATGGTCGTGGCGTCGGGGTGGTGGGTCGCGATCGTGCAGCTCATTCCCGCTGCCGACCGCCCGTACATCGGTGGCTCCCAGAACAACAGCCTGCTGAATCTCATCTTCGGCTACAACGGTTTCGGCCGCATCACCGGGAACGAGACCGGCAGCGTCGGCGGCTCCGGCGCCACGGGGTCGATGTGGGGACCGACCGGTTGGGACCGTCTGTTCAATGTGAACTTCGGCGGCCAGATCTCCTGGCTTCTCCCTGCAGCGCTGATCCTACTGGTCGCAGGGCTCGCCTTCACCCTTCGCGCCGCGCGGACGGATCGCACCCGAGCCGGGCTTCTGCTCTGGGGCGGCTCACTCGTGGTCACCGCTGCGGTCTTCAGCTTCGCGGCCGGGATCATTCACCCCTACTACACGGTCGCGCTCGCTCCCTCGATCGGTGCGTTGATCGGCATCGGCAGCGTCCTGCTGTGGCAGCGTCGCTCGCAGGTATGGGCCCGCCTGGCGCTCGCCGCCGCGCTCGGTGCAACCGCCGTCTGGTCGGCGATCCTGCTGGAGCGGAGCGCTTCGTTCGTGCCCGGTCTCGCCCCTGCGGTCGCCGCCGTCGGCATCGGCACGGCGATCGCGATCGTGTGGATGCCGCTCATCCGCGGCAGGGTCGCAACGGCAGCGGTGATCGTGGCCGGAGTTGCCGCCGGGTTCGCCGGGCCCGCCGCATACACGATCGACACCGTGCTGACGCCGCACAGCGGCGCGATCCCGTCGGCGGGACCCACGGTGACGGCCGCATTCTCAGGCGGTCCGACCGGTGCGGGTGGTACCGGCGGTTTCGGGTCGCCCGGCGGATTCACCCCGCCCACCGGCCTTGGCGCCGGCGGCTTCGGAGCGCCGGGTGGCTTCGGGGCGCCGGGTGGCTTCGGCGGCGCGTTCGGCGGCGGATCCTTCCGCGCAGGCAATGGCTCGAACCCCGGCTTCGGCCGCGGCGCAGGCTCGACACTGGGGAACGGCGGCTCGTTCCTCAACGCGAGCGCGCCCGGCGCCGCGCTGGTGAAGTTGCTCGAGACGAACGCGTCGAGCTACGCGTGGGTTGCTGCCACCATCGACGCTAACTCTGCCGCGGGATACCAGCTCGCCACCGATGACCCCATCATGGCGATCGGCGGATTCAACGGCACCGATCCGGCGCCGTCACTCGCGCAGTTCGAAGCCTATGTCGCGCAGGGCAGGATCCACTACTTCCTCGGCGGTTCCGGCGTGGGTGGCGGGAGTGGCACCTCGAGCGAGATCGCCCAGTGGGTGGAGCAGCACTTCACCGCGACCCAGGTCGACGGCGTGACCGTCTATAACCTCACGCAGCCCGCGGCCTGACCTCCCTCAGCTGATCCAGGCCGCTGCCGATGTCGCATCGAGGTCGACGCTCGCGTCCGTGACACGCCGTGGAGACCCCGGATGCAGGTTCGTGGCACCGGCGACGTACCAGAGCCCGAAGTTGCCGTCCGGGTCGGACGCATCCATATAGAGGAGGTTGGCGCCGCTCGAGGACCACGACGGCGAGTTGCACAGGCAGTTCGCCACCAGCACCCGCGGCGCGCTCAGCGTCGAGCCCTCCAGCGTCGCAACCTCGAGGTCGGCGGTCTGCCCCCCGTTGGTGCAGACCATCGCGACCGTCGCGCCGTCGCCCGCAACGGCCGGCGTGCCGCAGTCCTGCGCCGGGGTGGTGAGCGAGACCATTCGGCTCTGCGGCCCTGTCTGCAGCCCCAGCACCGACTGCACCTGTCCGTTCCCGGAATTCGCGTAGCTGGAGTACAGGACGTCGCCGTCGGGGAGCGGTATCGGCTCGATGTCGCCGCCGGTGTACGCATCGGGCACCGACCAGCGGGTGCCGCCGCTCACGCCGTTGTCGCCGACGGCGATCGGACCGTCGAGCGGCGCCGACCACAGCGAGAAATCGACCTCGTAGCTCTGCCGGGGAGCGGGCTTCGGTGAGTCAGTCGCGAAGAAGACCGTTGTGCCGTCAGGGCTCACCGCCGGCCAGAGGATCCAGTGGTCGAGCTGGAGCGTGCGATTGACGCTCGACTGGTCGTCGCCCGTCATCCGGCTCAGCACGCGCCCCGACGCGGAGACGTGGTACAGGTCGGAGTACTGGTCGAACCGCCGCACCACCAGCAGTGACCCGTCCGGCAGCGCGCGCGGCTGTATCCATGCACCACCCGAGGGGAGTGGCAGGCGCCGGACGGTCGAGCCCTTGATCACGAAGATGGCGCCCTGCTGGCTGACGTAGATCGTCCCCGGCAGGGTGACCTGCGGACTTGTGGTGTCGACGAGGCTTCCCGCGTTGGTGTGGTTCTGGAGCACCGCGAGCGTGCGGTTCGCGGCGGCGCAGCTCGCAACCATCAGCGCGATGAGGATGAGCGTCCGCTTCATGCCGTCATGCCGTCATGCCGTCACGGGGAAGTACCTGGCGACCTCGGGACGGATCAGCGACCAGTTGGGCATCAACGCGTCCTGGCCGCCGACGTACTCGCTGCTCGTGTACGGCGGGAGCAGCACGACCTGCATGATCGACGCCAGCGGCACAGATCCCGCGATCGGCAGCAGCCCGCTCACCTGGCCGATGCTCATGTCGGTCTGAAAGTCGGAGCCGAGCGACGCGGCGAGGTTGGGGATGTCGGCGATGGAGAGGTGCTTCGTCTTGGCGCGAAGCGCGATGAGCACCTGCTGCTGGCGCTGCGATCGCGCGAAGTCTCCGTATGCGTCATCGTGGCGCGCGCGCACGTACTGCAGCGCAAGCGTTCCGCTCATGTGCTGCGCGCCGGGCAGCACCAGGATCCGCTGGTACGCGAAGGGACTGCCGCCGGAGAGGTCGGCCGGATAGTAGTCGTCCATCACCGGGTTGTTCGCGACGACGTTGATGCCACCGAGGTCATCGAGCACGGACACCAATCCCTGCAAACCGATCCACGCGTAGTAATCGATGTGAACTCGCATGTCCTTCTCGACGGTCTGGATCGCGCACTGCGCGCCGCCGTGAAGGAACGCCTGATCGATCTTGCCGTTGCCGCCGTTGCAGAGGCGCACCCACAGATCGCGCGGGATCGAGAGCATCGTCACGTGCCTGGTCACCGGGTCGACCCGGGTGAGGATCATCGATTGCGTCAGGTAGTCGCCGCGAAACTTCGAGTCGCTGTCGGATCCGAGGAGCAGCAGCGTGAACGGCGAGGTCGACGACAGGTGCTCGCTGGCGGACACCGGCTTCAACTGTGGATCGCCACCGAGCGAGGTGTTCGCCTGGCCGGTGTCGCGCAGGGCGACCTGGATGGCCGGAAGGAAGTACAGCAGCACGCCGGTGAGGATCGAGACGGCGAAGCCCGTCACGACCAGCGCGCGCCCGGCGACCCGCCGGCGACCGGTCCGGAGCGATGCCCGCCGGCGGCGCGGGGTGCCGCGGACGTCGAAATTACGAGAACGAGACAACCTCGAACCTCAGGTGGGATGTTGAGTGGATCGGCGAGTTCAAGGACGGCCGCGGCGCTGAAGGCCGCAGCCGTCAGATGGTACCCCCAGAGTGCCCGTCGCGGACGCGTCCGGCAGGATCGGCGCACCCGGCGCGAGACGGAACGTCCCGCGCGCCCACCGCCATGTACCCTCAGCGGCGCGTATGCCAGACGATCACGGGCATCGATCCCGCGTTCCCGCGAAGGCTCGATGAGCAAGGCCCGCCTGGAAGCCTTCAGCGACGGCGTCATGGCGGTCGCGATCACGCTGCTCGCGCTCGACCTGATCGTCCCGACGCCGGGGCGGGTTCCGCTGCTGACCCAGCTCGGCGACCACTGGCCGGAGTTCGCCGCCTACGCCGTGAGCTTCTTCATCATCGGGATCATCTGGGTGAACCATCACGCGCGGATGAACCTCGTCGCCCGGGTCGACCGAACCCTGCTCTTCCTCAATCTCGTGCTGCTGCTCTTCGTGGTGCTCATCCCGTTCGCCACCGCAACGGTGGCCGCCTACCTGACGACCGGAAGCACGGACTCGCACATCGCCATGGCTTTGTACGCGGTCGTCATGGAGGGGATGGCGCTGAGCTTCTCCGCGATTTTCGAGTGGTCGCTGCAGGAGGGGCGAAGCCATGTACACGTGCCCGCACGGCAACGTCGCACCACGCGGCTCCGTACTTCCATCGGCGCGGTCCTCTACGTGGTGGTGTTCGTCGTGGCATTCATCAACGCACCCATCGCCCTGGCCATCACCGGTGCGACGGCGATCTACTACATGTTCGCGCCGGTGCCGCGGGGCATGCCCGCGATCGAGGAGTGACCGTCCGGCCGGGAAGGGGCTGCAGCGCGCTCGGGACGCCCGGGAGTCCAAGCAAAGTCACAGGATCGCCTCAGTCCACGTTGAGCGAGTGGCCTCATGCTGGGCGGTGTCACCCAACTGAAAACCTCGGAGCAGGATGATGACCAGCGACATGCAGGACTACCGCCCCTTCGATCCACCGCCGCCTCCTCCGAGTGAGCCCGCGGGAGCCTACTACGGTCACTGGTCGGCCGATCCCACCTGGGGTCCCCCGTCGTGGCCCGCCACCGCAACCCCGGCCGGGCACTCCCGAGCGATGCGCCGGACGACGCTCGCCATCCTCGCCGTCGCGTGCATCGGCGTCGGGGGCGGCACGGGCTGGGCGGTGACCAGCGCCGCGCTCACCAACCACAGCACCGCCTCGCTGACGCCCGGGAGCTCGAGCACGAACGGTTCGGGCGGGACGAACACCGGTGGCAACTCGTCCTCGAACGGTGGGTCGGGCTCGGCCTCGGGATCCGACGTCGCCAGGATCGACGCGGCGGTGGTCGACATCAACGCCGCCGTGGCTTCCCCAACCGGAACGACAACGGCGACCGTCGCCGGCACGGGGATGATCATCACGTCGTCAGGCGAGGTCCTGACCAACAACCACGTGATCAACGACACCGTGAACATCACCGCCCAGGTGGACGGCACCGGACCCACCTATAAGGTGGTGGTGATCGGATATGACGCCGCCGACGACGTCGCGCTCGTCAAGCTGCAGGGCGCCTCGGGGCTCCCGACCGTTCCGCTCGGCGACTCGAGCAACCTCTCGGTCGGTGACCAGCTCACCGTGATCGGTAACGCGCTCGGTCGCGGCGGCACGCCCGCCGAGGTGGCCGGCGTCGTCGGTCAGCTCGACCAGACCGTCACCGCAAGTGACGAGAGCGGCGATCAGGAGACGTTGACCGGCATGATCCAGGTCCAGGCGAACATCCAGCCGGGCGACTCGGGTGGACCCGAGATCAACGCCGACGGTCAGGTGATCGGCATGACCACCGCGGGCCAGGAGGCGAACATCTCCGGCCGGCAGTCCACCTCGGCCACCACCGGATACGCCATTCCGATCAACAAGGCCATGCAGATCGTCAACGAGATCCGCGCCGGCGGAGGGACCAACGTCCATATCGGCTACGCGGCGCTGCTCGGCGTGGGGGTCGGTACCACGGGGAACCAGCCCGGCGCGTTCGTGCAGAGCGTTTCGCCCGGCTCCCCGGCGGCGAACGCCGGCATGACCGCGCAGAGCCTCATCACCGCGATCGGCGGACACTCGATCACGTCCCCGAACGATCTGCACAATGCCATGGAGGGCTTCTCGGCCGGCCAGTCGGTCAGCGTCACCTGGACCGACCAGGCAGGGACCTCGCACACCGCGACCGTCACACTTGGCTCGGCATCGTTCCCCGACTGATCTCGTCCTGAGCCTCACGTGAACGCCCGGCTCGATGCAACGCCGGCGGTCACGTGCATCGGCTGCGGTGCGCAGGTTCCGGACATCACGGGCCCGACGCATCTCTACATGACCTCCGCGCCGGGGTGCTGGGCGCTGCACGGCGAGCTGGTGGCGCGCGGCCTCGACTGGACGGTCGGCCGGGGCACGTATCAGCTCCGGACGGACGCCTACGCCGCGCAGCACGCCACCAACCCCGACCCTCGCAACCGCCAGTCGGTGGCGGTGCACCTGATGAGCCTGTGCGCCACGCTCGAGCTGGGGTTCGAACCGGGCCGCACCACCACCCTCATCGGCGGGTGGACGCACCGCGCGGGCGGATATCCCGATCTCATCTCGGACTCGCGCCACGGTGAGCTCACCGTGGTCGACGCACTCGCCGCCGAGGACCCGGAGGCCTACCGGATCATCGTCGAGCGGTGGGCTCGCTCGGTGTGGGAGGGCTGGTCGCCGGCCCACGCGGAGATCCGCCGGCTGCTCGCGGAGCACGGGCTGCGCTAGCCCCCTTGGGACGGTCGATGTCGCATCGGCCGTGACAGCCGCGATGCCGGAGCGCGATGACGCGTTTGGTGCGTCAGCGCTATAACTGTCCGCAGCCCCTGAGGGGGGCCCGCCGAGGCCGGCGTCAGGCCCACGCCGGAGAGACTGCGATTGACGGACCGTCATGACGTCCCCCGATCCGCGGTGAACGCCGAGCCGCGGGGCGATGAGGCGCGCGCGGGGCCGCAGTCCGTATCGGGGGCTCGATTCGGGGTGGTCACACCCATCCGCCTGCTCACCGCGCTGGTCGTCATTGCGGCGGCCGCCGTCTACGTGCTCGCCGTCGCGCCGCTGAAGCAGACCGAGTCACCGACCTGGTACCCGGTGCTCATCTTCGTCGCGCTGTTCGGCGCCTGCGAGTCGTGGCGCGTGTCGATCGAGTTCCGGCGCACGTCGCAGACGTATTCGCTGAGCGAGGTTCCTCTTGTCGCGGGCGTCTTTCTCCTGTCGCCGGGTCAGGTCGTGCTCGCGCGAGTCGCCGGCGGTGCGATCGCGCTCGGCCTGATTCGCCGGCAGGCGCCGGTGAAGCTGATCTTCAACATGGCGAGCTTCGCGCTCGAGGCCGAGATCCTCACCGTGCTCGTCCACCTCCTTGACAGCCCCCTGCGCCGCGCCGACGCGGCAACTCCGAGACTGTGGTTCTGGGTGGTGCTCTTCACGATGATCTCCTCGCTGGTGGGGTTCGGTCTCAGCGCGGCGGCGATCACGGTGACTCAGGGTGGTCGCGTGCAGTGGGCGTCGCCGCTGATCATCGTGGGAGTCGGGGGGATCGCAAACTGCAGTCTCGGGCTCGTGGTGGCGGCGCTGATCGCCACCAAACCCATGTTCCTGCTGCTCCTGTTCACCCCCCTTGCCGCCATCGGCGTGGCGCTGTTCCTCTACACGCAGGAGCAGCGGCGACGTGAGCGCCTCCAGCATCTCTACGCGTCGACCGACCTGCTGCAGCGGGCAAGCACGGACGGGGCCGCGATCCCGGAGCTGCTCGGCCAGCTGTGCACGGCGCTGCGCGCCGACATCGCGACCGTCTCCCTGCTTCCCGCCGCCACCGGCACCACGTCGTGGCGGACGATCCGCAGCGTCGAGGGCACGTGTGAGCAGGTCGACGCGGCACTGAGCCCGGATCACCTGGAGCAGCTGGTGCCGTTGCTCGCCGAACCGCACGGCGAGGCGCCGCCCGCGAATCGCAACGGGCGTTCGCGAGGCGCGCCCGCGATGCGCGGGATCATCGCACGGCAATCGGACTCGCGCATGCGTGCATGGCTCCGCGAGCAGGGAGTCAAGGACGCCACCGCAACGCTGCTGCAGGGCGAGGGGATGCTGCTGGGAACGCTCGTCGTCGCCAACCGCCACAGCGACGCCGGAACCTTCGGTGCCGACGACCTTCCGCTCTTCGATGCGTTCGCCGCGCAGGTCGGTGTCGTGGTACAGAACACTCGACTCGGCCAGCAGAACACCAACCTCGGCGACCGCCTGCATCAGCAGGCATTCCATGACGCAATCAGCGGACTCCCCAACCGCGCGCTCTTCATGGACCGGCTCGAGCACGCGCTCACCCGTCGCGGACGCCAGGACGCATCGCTCGCCGTCATGTTCCTCGACCTCGACGACTTCAAGACGGTCAACGACAGCCTCGGACACGTCGCGGGCGACGAGCTGCTCGCGAGGGTCGGGGATCGTCTCGTCGACGTGCTGCGTGCCTCCGACACGCCGGCGCGGTTCGGTGGTGACGAGTTCGCCATCCTCATCGAGGAGACCGCTGATCCCCTCGGGGTTGCCGAGCGGATCCTGTCCATGTTCAAGCCGAGATTCATCGTTGCGGGCCGCGAGGTCGGCATCACGGCCTCGATCGGCGTGGCGGCGACGACGTCTCGTGACGTCAGCGCCGAGGAGCTGGTGGGGCGAGCCGACGTCGCCATGTACCGGGCGAAGGTCAAGGGCAAGAACGCGTACGAGCTGTTCGAGCCCGGCATGCAGGATGTCATCGCGCGGCGCCTCGAGGTTCGTACGCACCTGGAGCGCGCCATCCAGAGCCACGAGCTCGTCGTGCAGTACCAGCCGATCGTCGACCTCGCCACCAGCATGCCGGTCGGAGTCGAGGCGCTGGTGCGCTGGCGGCATCCGCAGTGGGGCATGGTCTTCCCGGCGGAGTTCATCGGCATCGCCGAGGAGACCGGGATGATCCGCGAGCTCGGCATCCACGTGCTCGAGGAGGCGTGCCGTCAGCGGCAGATTTGGCAGCGTGAGCTGATCGACGAGCCCTCATTCAACCTCAGCGTCAACGTGTCACCGCGGCAGCTGCGCGACCCGGAGTTCGTGAGTGAGGTGTGGCGTGTGCTGAGCCGCACCGGTGTGCTCCCGTCCCATCTGACCCTGGAGATCACGGAGAACTTCATGGTCGACGACCCGGTGAGCGCCAAGGCGCGCCTGCGGGAGCTGAAGAACCTCGGCGTGCGCATCTCGATGGATGACTTCGGCATCGGCTACTCGTCGCTCGCGTCCCTGCAGGACATGCCCCTGGACACCCTCAAGATCGACAAGGCCTTCATCGATCACATCGCCGAGGATCCGCGCCGCGCCGCGTTCGCCGCGGCGATCATCCGCATGGGCAAGACGCTCGGTCTGGAACTCGTTGCGGAGGGCGTCGAGACCGCGGAGCAGAGCGAGCGCCTGCAGAGCCTCGGCTGCCGGCTCGCGCAGGGCTTCTACTTCTCGAGGCCGGTCGACAGCGACGCCATCATGCGGATGCTCGGTGCATCGCACGCGATGCGTGGCGCCGGCGGGAACTGGGCCACCCCGGACGCGCCCCCGGCGCACTCGCGTCTGCGCGTCCTCGAGGAGACCGCGTAGGCGCAGTCGCGACTTCCAGGCTCAGAAGATCGCCTCGATGCGAGCCCGGACGTCAGGGGTGATCCGATCGATGACCTCGAGCGCCGCGAGGTTCTCGCGCACCTGTTCGACGCGGCTCGCCCCCGTGATCACGGTGGACACATGCCGGTTCGACGCGCACCACGCGATGGAGAGCTGCGCGAGGCTCACCCCGAGGTCGCGGGCGATCTCGCCGAGCGCTCGGACGCGACGGTTCGCATCGGCGTCGGTCACGTCGCCTCGGAGCCAGGCATAGCCGGGGAGCGCCGCCCTGCTGTCCGCCGGGACGCCGTCGAGGTACTTGCCGGTGAGCAGTCCGGACGCCAGCGGGCTCCACGTGGTCAGGCCGAGCCCGATCCGGTCGTACAGCGGCGCGAACTCGTGCTCGACCTTCGCGCGCTCGAAGAGGTTGTACTGGGGTTGCTCCATCACCGGCTTGTGCAGGTGGTGGCGGTCGGCGATGTCCCATGCCTCGGTGATCGCCTCGGCGCTCCATTCGGACGTCCCCCAGTACAGGGCGCGCCCCGAGGCGACAATGTCGTGCATCGCCCAGACCGTCTCCTCGATGGGGGTGGCGGGGTCGTGACGGTGGCAGAAGATGAGGTCGAGGAAGTCGAGCTTGAGACGCCGCAGGGACCCGTCGACGGCCTGGAGCAGGTACTTGCGGTTGAGCGTGTTCCGGGTGTTGATCGACTGCTCGATGCCCCAGAAGAACTTGCTCGACACGACGTAGGTGTGGCGGGGCCAGCCGAGCTCCGCGATGGCCGCGCCCATGATGCTTTCGGAGCGCCCTCCGGCATACACCTCGGCGTTGTCGAAGAAGTTCACGCCCGCGTCGTACGCGGCGGCGAGGCAGTCGCGGGCGGTGTTCCCGGCAAGCTGTGGTCCGAAGGTCACCCACGAGCCGAACGAGAGCACGCTCACCTGCAATCCCGAGTGCCCGAGGTGTCGATACTGCATGTCCATGAACGAGGAGGATAGGGCGCGGCCCCGCCGCGGGAGCTCCCCGGGTTGAGCGCGATCGACACCATCACGGGCTGGATCGCGGCCGGCGCGTTCGGCGTGGCACTCGGCGCATCGGTGATGAACCGGCTCCGCCTCGCCACCGGACGTCGCTTCTCGTTCATGTGGTTCCGGGCGCACAACTGGTTCGGCGCCATCGCGACCGTGTTCGGTGTGGGCCATTGCCTCTCCTCGGTGAACAGGGCCACGCTCCCCGTCGGCGAGGAGATCGGGATCTGGGCGGGGGCTGTCGCCACGGGGCTGCTGGTGCTCACCGCGTTCGCCGGCAGCAGCCTCTCGGGTGCCGGGCGCGACGCTCGAAAGCGCATCCGCCGCACCCATGTGCTGACCATGTTCGCGGTCCTCACGTTCGGGATCGTGCACACCGCGCTGAACGGTCCATTCGCATGAATCCGGCGATCGCCGGCGAGACTCTGACCCGGGGATTCTCTGGCAAGATGGTCGCCTGGCTCTGATCGCGGAGCGGGACTGGTGGAGGCATTCCCTGATGACTGAAACGACGGAGGTCGCGGTACCGCCAGGATCGGCGG
>Ga0209415_10018160_pt1 | contig 11120 bp, 8 predicted proteins | sample PeaSoiSIISIP2007_FD_187696 | JGI IMG/M metagenome (GOLD analysis project Ga0209415, IMG submission 187696) | Peat soil microbial communities from Weissenstadt, Germany - SII-SIP-2007 (SPAdes) (version 2) | ecosystem: Environmental > Terrestrial > Soil > Wetlands > Peat | place: Germany...
GGCGGAACTGTCCCTGGCAGCTTCATTCGTGTCCGCCAGGGCGACACGGTCGAGTTCCACCTCAAGAACCATCCCGACAGCAAGATGCCGCACAACATCGATCTGCACGGCGTCGTGGGTCCGGGCGGTGGCGCGGCATCGAGTTTCACGGCGCCGGGTCATGAGTCGCAGTTCACGTTCAAGGCTCTGCACCAGGGCATTTACGTGTATCACTGCGCGACTTCGCCGGTCGGCATGCATATTGCGAACGGCATGTACGGCCTGATGCTGGTCGAGCCGCCAGAGGGGCTCCCGGCGGTTGATCATGAGTACTACGTCATGCAGGGCGACTTCTACACCGTCGGGAAATACCGAGAGAAAGGCCTGCAGCCGTTCGATATGCAGAAGGCCATCGACGAGAGGCCGACGTACGTCCTTTTCAATGGCAGTGAGGGCGCTCTGGTCGGCGAGCATGCGCTGACCGCAAAGGTCGGCGAAAAGATCCGGCTGTTCGTGGGGAACGGCGGGCCCAATCTCGTCTCGTCCTTCCACGTGATCGGCGAGATCTTCGACAAAGTCTGGTTCGAGGGCGGCACGAGTTATCAGGAAAACGTACAGACGACGTTGATACCAGCGGGCGGCGCGATTATCGCCGAGTTTCATACGGTCGTCCCGGGAAGCTTTGTAATCGTCGACCACTCGATTTTCCGCGCATTCAACAAGGGTGCGCTTGCCATTCTCAGGGTGGATGGCCCGGAGAACAGAACCGTCTACTCTGGCAAGGAAGTCGACTCCACCTACCTCGGCGACAAGGCCGGCAGTCTGCAGGCGGTCAGCACCGTTGCCGCAGCCACCGAGAAGGGCACGCCGACGCTGGCCCAGCAAATCGCTGCGGGGCAGGCGCTTTTTAACGGGACCTGCTCGGTATGTCACCAGCCGACCGGCCAGGGGCTCGAGGGCGTGTTCCCGCCGCTGGCCAAATCGGATTTTCTGATGAGCGACCTAAATCGTGCGATCGGCATTCTGCTCAACGGGCTCACGGGCGCGGTGACCGTGAACGGCAAGACTTTCAACTCGGTGATGCCGCCGATGAGCCAGCTCAACGACGACGAAATCGCCAATATTCTGTCCTACGTCCGCAATTCCTGGGGCAATCAAAACGGCGCAGTCACCTCGGCCGATGTCTCGGCAGTTCGCAAATCCACCCAGCGCCCGGCGGGCGCGGCGCAGTAAGGCGGCGAAGTGACGACCGACCGTACCGGCATGGCTTGCAGCGCGCTGGCGGTTGCCGGCTGGTTGCTGTGCACGGCGGTCGCGATAGCGGCCGATCGCGCACCGGTACCCGGAGGCGAATTTACGCCGGTTATCGCTCCCGGACCGAGTACCAAGACCGTGACGATTGCAAGCTTCGAGCTCGACCGGCGCCCGGTGACCAATGCCCAATTCCTGAGCTTCGTGCGCGCTTTCCCCCAGTGGCGCCGCGACCGGGTCCCGGCGCTGCTCGCGGATCAGAGCTACCTGACACACTGGTCCGGCTCTGAGACGCTCGGCCCCTCGGCGGAGCCCGAGCAACCAGTGACACACGTCAGCTGGTTCGCCGCCCGTGCGTACTGCGGGACCCAAAACGCCCGATTGCCGACGTGGTACGAATGGGAATACACGGCCGCTGCGGACGAGGCACACCGTGATGCGCGCCAGGATCCAGCCTGGCGCGAACGCATCCTGGGCTGGTATGCCGTCTCTGCCGCCCGGAAGGTGCCGTTAGTCGGGCAGGGCGCGCCAAACGTCTACGGCATTCAGGACCTGCACGGCGTCGTGTGGGAGTGGGTGGAGGACTTCGGTGGTCTGATGGTCAGTGGCGACAGTCGCACGCAGGGCGATCCGGACAAGCTGCAGTTCTGCGGCGCGGGTGCGCTGAGCGCGGAAGACCGCGAGGATTACCCGATCCTGATGCGCGTTGCATTCCTCTCGTCGCTCGAGGCCCGATTCACAACGAGTAGCCTCGGATTTCGTTGTGCCGCAGGAAGCACTCGGTGAGCACACGGTTGCTAATGAGCGTCGTGGCCGCGGCGATCCTGGCCTCCTGCCCTGCCTGGGCAGAATCCCCGGTCTCCTCGCACGACCACGTGCATGCGATCGAGCCGTCCGCGGCGCCGTTTCCCGGCGAGTCGCTCTACCAGCTACCCGCAGACCTCGATTCAGCTACGGGCGCACACGTCGCGCTCGCGTCGTTGGCGGGAACCCCGGTTGTCGTCGTCATGTTCTATACGAGCTGCACATCGGTCTGCCCGATGTTGACACTGCAGATGCAGCGCTTTGAATCGGCCCTCGACCCTGCCGAGCGATTGCGGGTCCGGTTCGTGATGATTTCGCTCGACGCGGAGCGAGACACCCCGCCCAAGCTCGCGGCCTTCGCCGCGGAACACCATCTTGACGCGTCACGCTGGCTCATCGCGCACGCGGCTTCGGCCGACGTCAGGGCAATCGCCGCCGCACTCGGCGTTCGTTACCGGCAGTTGCCGGACAAGAGCTTCAGCCATTCGGCGCTGATCACGATGCTCGACTCCCGTGGCATTCCGGTCGCGCGCACGCAATCTCTCGCGGCGGACGATCCGCCCTTCATGGCGACGCTGCGCGCGGCGTTGCGATGAGTCGCAGCCGTTCTGCTCCAAAGCGTGCGCTCGGCGAAGGATTGAGAGGTTCACCGACATCTGCCGGACAGCCCCGCGCCTGTCGGGTAGCGGCTGGAGTTGTCCGCATCCGCCACCATTCCGATCGCCGCGCTCACGCGTCCATGGACGGCGCGCGATGTACGTACATTTGCGGAGCGCGACGCCGGCACTGCCGCGCCACAGTCGCGGTCGTGGACCCCGGAGCGAACCCGCGGTGCGGAGAATCGTCGAGGCGTCATGCTAACGCCGGGTAGGTTACTGACCACGCTCGCGGTGCTCGCCGGCGTCCTCATCGGCATCGGCGGCGTCACGCTGGACGAAGCCAAGGCGCTGTCCTACCTCTCCAACGATCCCAAGGTCTGCGTCAACTGCCATATCATGGGGCCCCAGTTCCAGGCGTGGCAGAAGTCCAGTCACCACGCGGTCGCCAGCTGCGGTGATTGCCACCTGCCGCACGACTTCGTTGGCAAGTGGCTGACCAAGGCCCTGAACGGTTACCACCACTCGAAGGGATTCACGCTCCAGGATTTCCACGAGCCGATTATGATCAAGACGCGGAATGCCCGCGTACTGCAAGCCAATTGCCTGCGGTGTCACGGCGACCTCGTGCATGACCTCGTTCAGACGCGTGACGCCTCGCGACCGGGCGATGATTTGCAGTGCGTGCACTGCCACGTCACGGTCGGCCATGGTGACACGACCGGGCTCGGCGGGCCGGAGCGTGCCGCGGAGATCCCACAGGCCGCTCCGACAACTCCTTAGACAGCAGGATCACACCATGGCGCTGCCAAAACTCGAACGGTCGCACTGGGTCCTGGCCGGCCTCTGTGCTGGCGTCGCGATTGCCACCGCGCTCGTTACCGCACTGCTCTTCAACATCCGCGAGCGACAGTCCGAGGCCCGTACCCCGTTCGTTCCGCTCGCGCAGGTGACCGAGGACACAACCGATCCCGCGGTCTGGGGCCGCAACTGGCCCAAGGAATACGATTCTTACAAACGCACCGCCCTTGAGACCAAGACGACCTATGGCGGGCACGGCGGCAGCGAGGCAATTCCGCAGGAGAAGGCCGAGCGCGACCCGTGGCTGACGCGGATCTTCGCCGGCTATGCGTTCTCGCTCGACTACCGCGATCGGCGCGGCCACGCTTATATGTTGCAGGACCAAGAGAGCACGAAACGCCTGACCAAGCCGCAGTCAGGATCATGCCTCCATTGCCATGCCTCGATCATGCCGCTTTATCGCAAGCTCGGTAACGGCGACGCCAAGGCGGGTATGGACGCAACGTCCAAGATGACCTACCAGGAGACACATGCCCAGCTGACGGAGATGGGACACGCCCACCCAGTTGCCTGCGTCGACTGCCACGAACCGAAGACGATGCAGCTGCGAGTCACGCGCCCAGCCTTTGTCGACGGCATCCAAAAGCTTGCCAACTCGAGCGCGCCCGTGCCGCAGCTGCCCTCGGTGCAGCAATGGCGCGACGGAAAGCGCGACCGGCCCTACGACCCGAACGTGGATGCGACCCGAACCGAGATGCGCTCGTACGTCTGCGGCCAGTGTCACGTCGAGTATTACTGCAGCACCAAGATGCCGCTTACCTTCCCGTGGGGCAACGGACTGCGGGCACGCGACGAAGAAAAGTATTGGAACGAGACGAAGTTCCCGGACGGCACACCGTTCTATGACTTCGAGCACAAGGAGACGGGAGCCAAGCTCCTCAAGGCCCAGCACCCGGAGTTCGAGCTCTGGAGCCAGGGTGTGCATGCGCGCAGCGGTGTTGCCTGCGCCGACTGCCACATGCCGTACATGCGCGACGGCGCTGGCAAGATTTCCGATCACTGGGTGCGCAGCCCGCTGCTCAACATCAACCGAGCCTGCCAGACCTGCCACCACGTCGAAGCGGAGGAGATCCAGGCGCGGGTCGCGACGATCCAAAATCGCAACCATGAGTTGCTCGAGCGCGCCGCAACCGCCGTGATAGACCTCATCGATGCGATAAATGCGGCCAAGATGCGCGGCGCAACGTCAGAGCAACTCCAGCCGGCATTCGATCTGCAGCGCAAGGCCCAGTGGCGCCTCGACTACATCGCTGCGGAGAACTCGATGGGCTTCCACGCGCCGCAGGAAGCGGCGATGGTGCTCGGTGAGGCGGCTGACTACGGGCGGCAAGGTGAACTTGCGGCGCTGCGATGGGGTGCGAGTTCCGCGACGGCGGCCGGTGCCAAGGTGACAGCTACCCGCTGACCACCCGGCGCGAAGTGGATTTCGTGCGAAGTCTCAGGCGGGAGCGAGCGGCAGAGTTCAACGCAGAACGACGAGCGCATGCGGGCGAGAGTGATTGCTGCAGCGCAGCGTACTTGGCGCTATAGACCGTGAGTTGAAGTCGCAAACCGCTTGCCAGATTTCGACCAAATTGATGTCGCGACAGTCCGATCGGACAGGGCAATTCCGGATAGCAACACGACGAGCTCGGCGACCGAACCGCCATTCAGCCCCTCTGTGATTGCCGCTAATTCATGTCCTTTTGCCAGCTAAGGGCGTGCGCTACTGGAGTCCAGGCGCTTTGGCCACAATCGGTTGGCGATCCGATGACGCGCAGCGAGCGACGAATGCAGCCTGAGCAGCTCGGGCGCGCGATGCACCGTGTTCCGGGGAGACGGCCGCTGGGAATGACGGTCGGGCACATTAAGCGAGACAGATGACAGCGCTGCGACAGACCTCCTAGAGACCGGTATCGCAGTCGGCTAGTCGTGAAACTCGCCGCCGGATACAGAAAACAGCGCTTCGACCTTCATGGTTGTCGCAGCACCTAGACATCTACTTCTGGGGATGTGGACAGGATTACGTGGTATTCACAGTCCGGTCGATGTCACCCGATCAGGCTCGTTGCGACGGGTCGTGCGCGGCGGGGCAACTCAAGTCATCGACAGCTTGTGCGTCGCAGCAATGAACCGCGAACCTTGATGCGATATAGAACGCACCCCGTGAATACGCGTCTTCTATGTTCGGTACCGTACAGATTGTCGGAGGTGGATAGCGCAAGCGTTTTGACAAGCCATCGGTAGTGATGCCGGGCAACGCTCTTGGCGTCTCGCAACATACTTCTGATCCAGGGCGATGCTTCGAACGCTAAGGGTGTTCGAGCGGCCCTAATAAAATCGGGCGACGGTGGAATCGTCGTCGACTGGGTGAGAACGTGCTCCGCAGGTCTCGAACGACTGAGCCTCGAGACGCAGCAGCGTCACAAAAATAGCGGTGGTATAGCCGCAGTACTGGTCGACCTCTTCCTGCCCGACAGCCACGGGATCGAGACGTTCGATCGACTCATCCAGATCGCGCCCCATATTCCAATTCTGGTCCTGAGCAGCGTGGAAAATGAGGATGTCGCCAAGTTGGCGGTACAACGGGGAGCGCAAGACTATTTGCTGCAGGCCCGTCTCGACCCCTACTTACTGCCAAAGACCATCAACAGCATGATTGAGCGCGCGGCGAACGCGGAGGCCTTGTTCGAAGAACAAGACCGAGCGCAGGTCACGCTCAATTCCATCGGTGACGCGGTCATCAGTACTGACGTTGCGGGGCATGTGACCTTTCTCAACGTAATTGCTGAAGGCCTGACAGGCTGGTCCCGGACGGAGGCGGCGGGCCGTCAGTTCGAAGATGTTTTCCATATCGTCGATGCCACCACTCGCGAAACCATGTCGAGCCCGATGGACTTGGCGATTCGGGAGAACAGAGCGGTCGGCCTCACCCCTAACTGCGTTCTTATCCGGCGCGATGGGGTGGAAGCGGCAATCGAGGATTCCGCCGCACCCATTCATGACCGGCAAGGCCGCGTGACCGGCGCGGTCATGGTGTTCCACGACGTGAGCGTGGCTCGGGCGCTGACGCTTAAGATGTCTTATCTGGCCCAGCACGACAGCCTCACCGATCTTCCCAATCGAGTGCTGTTGAACGATCGGCTCACCGAGGCGATTGCCTTGTCTAGCCGCCACCGACGACAACTCGGGGTGTTATTCCTTGATCTTGACCGGTTCAAGCACATCAATGATTCACTGGGCCACGCCATCGGCGACCGCCTGCTGCAGTCGGTGAGCCGGCGATTGTCTACCTGCGTCCGCACCTCTGATACGGTGAGCCGGCAAGGGGGCGATGAGTTCGTAATCCTGCTTTGGGAAATCAGGCACGCCCTCGATGCGATGGTGACTGCGGAAAAGATACTCGTCGCACTTCGCGCCCCCCACCACATCGATCAGCACGAACTGCACGTCACAGGCAGTATCGGCATCGTCACCTATCCGGAGGACGGCACGGACGCGGAAACGTTAATGAAGAATGCCGATTTTGCTATGTACCACGCCAAGGAAAGAGGGCGCGACAGTGCTCAATTCTTCAAGCCTGAATTGAACGTCCGCGCCCTTGAGAGGCAGTCCCTCGAAAACGGTCTGCGCCATGCGATCGAGCGGCGGGAGTTTGTGTTGCATTATCAGCCGAAGATGAATCTGGTGACGAACGCAATCACCGGCGTCGAGGCACTCATTCGTTGGCGTCACCCCCAGCGGGGGCTGGTACCGCCTGCGCAATTCATCCCGATTGCTGAGGATAGTGGCCTGATTGTATCCATCGGACGATGGGTCCTGCGCGAAGCCTGCCGACAGGCTAAAGCCTGGCAAGATGCGGGCATGCGACCAATGATAGTCGCGATTAACATCTCTGCAGTGGAGCTGCGCGCGGTGGACTTCGTGACGAGTGTGCGCGCGATCCTGGCGGACGAGGGCCTGGAGCCGTGCTATTTGGAGCTTGAGCTGACCGAAACCTTTCTGATGGAAGATTCGAAGTCCACCGTCACAGTCCTGCAGGGGCTACGAGCCATGGGTGTGCATCTGACGCTTGATGACTTCGGTACCGGCTATTCGAGTTTGAGCTATCTGAAGCGCTTTCCGATCGACACCCTAAAAATCGATCAGTCATTCGTACGCGATCTCACTACGGATAGTGACGATGCCAGTATCGTCAGCGCAGTGATCAGTATGGGGGAGAGCCTGCATATGCAGGTGGTCGCCGAGGGCGTCGAGACGCGGGAACAACTCGAGGTTCTTCAACAGCAGAAGTGCCCCGAGGGGCAAGGTTACTATTTCAGTCGACCGGTGGATGCGGACCAGTTCACCCGGTTATTGAAGCGTAGAATGAGCGAAACGGCCCTGCTGGCCTTTCCCAATGCGTCCCGAAAGATGTGAACGACAGCGATCGATCTCGGATTCCAATTTCGGTCCAACCCCTTGGGACCGTAACGTCCTCTGGGCGAATGGCAGGTGACAGTTCGAAATGGCTCCGCTTGCGCGGAGAATCGACTCGTCAGGATACATGGGTCTGCCTCGGCGATTTATGATGTCGGCTTACGTTCTTTGACACATGACATTTGCCACCGCACGGCGATCTCAACGGTGCCGCCCCAAGCTCCGGAACGCCAACCGAAAGGGCCTCCGGCTAAAGGCGCGGAGTTGAAGCCGCCCCCTTTTGAACCGGACATACCGGTGCGGCGTCCGCCTAGCGATGAGACTTTTGAAGCGACCTGGCTGCCGCGGTTCCCATGCTGGCCGTCGAGCGGCAAGCAAGTGACGGGTCACGGCGGGAGCACGGACGAACGCGGCTCACACTAACTCTGGAGTGTGAGGTTGCCCAGTGAGCGAGTGTGTGTGCTTTCATCCGTCCTTGTGTGGTGTACGGCGCCGACGTGATATCTATGTCGGGCGTGGTCTGCGTTATCAGCCGGGACAGCATCAGCGCGACGATTCACACGTGAGAAACCACGGCGGCGAGCGCGCCAGCGCACCCGGGCGACCCGCCCCCGCGGCACTAACGACCTCTTGACGACCCAGAGCTTCGGCCAGCTTGATCGCGTTAACCCGTAACAACCTGAACCCGAAGGCGCTTCGGAGGGCTGGAATTTCCTATCCGTCCCTTGCGTCCCTGAAGGAATAGCGAGATTCTCAAAGTCTCCTTTGATCTGAACCGACCGAGCACCGAACCTGCGGAGGTGGCTCATGCTAACGTGGGGCGACGAGTATCAAATTGGCCATGAAGACATGGATGGCGAGCACATCATCCTCTTTGCGTTGCTCAATCAACTCGAATTCAACATCGGTTCCAACCAAGCGGCGAGCTGTGTCACCGATCTGCTGCGTGCGCTAATGTCTTACATTTCGTTTCATTTCGCGCACGAAGAAGCGCTCATGATGTTGTATGGCTATCCCGAGTTGGCCGACCACCAATTAGCACACCAGGCGCTGATCACCGAAACCACCCGGCTCAGCCAGCGTGCCACCAGCGTCGACGCAGGCGTGGTGGCCTTGGAAATCCGGACCTTTGTCCGTGATTGGTTGCTAGGTCACATCCGGCAGGACGACCGTCGTTACGTCGCTCATATCCGAGGACTTTCCTAGGTCTGCCCGTCCAATTGCTACGACTCCCGCTGCCGACGCGCGGACCGGTATTGGCGGTTCGGTCAAGGCGGCGGACGCTGCTTCTTGAGACGGCGATCGGCTGCTGGGGGGTTAAGACCAGTCCCACCGCGGGGGGCGCTTCTGCTGAGACCGTGCCAGCCTGGTCGCGTCGGCACGAACCGACGTCCAATCCGTGTGCGATTCCGTTGTCGCGCATCGCAGACGTGGCACCGGCGCACCGCGCAAGGAATCCAAGGGCTAGTTGCGAACGCAAGCGTAAAATGTACCGGAGGCCCAGGCATGAGGTGCGTCCAATGAGTACCGCCGCTCTTGCGCTACGTTGGCAATTCCGCCGATAGCCGCCGGCGTGCTTGCATCATGGGGCTGCGGATACGCGTTCGTGGCTGTATTTTCTGGACATGGTGTATTGACTGCGGTCGACCCGAGCTCGGGCTCAAACGCGAGGCGATGGGTCAATGGGCAACGTAAAAGCACTGTTATTCGATGTGTTTGGCACGCTGGTTGACTGGCGCACCGGCGTCGCGCGCGAGTCGAGGGTCGTACTCGAGCCTCTCGGCTACAAGCTTGACTGGATCGCGTTCGCCGATGCATGGCGCGCCGAGTACCAGCCGGCAATGGAAGAGGTGCGCACCGGCCGCGTCCCATTCTCAAAGTTAGATGTGATCCACCGCCGTATGCTCGATCGCATCCGGTCGCGATTCGACCTTGAGTCGCTCGCTGAGCCCGCGCTGCGGGAGCTGAACCGTTCCTGGCATCGGCTCGACGCCTGGAATGGCGTGACCGCGGCGCTGCACCGGCTGCGTGGGCGCTTCCTTCTCGCGCCTTGCTCTAACGGCAATATCTCGCTGATGGTGAATTTAGCACGCCGCAATGATTTTCGCTGGGATACGATCCTCGGTGCCGAGATCGCTGGAGACTACAAGCCGAAGCCCCGCGTGTACCTCGCGGCCGCGGAAGCCTTAAGCCTCGCTCCGGAAGCCTGCATGATGGTCGCGGCACACAGCGGCGACTTGAAGGCAGCCGCGGCATCAGGTCTGCGGACCGCCCATGTGGCACAACCGGATGAGTTCGGTCCCGCAACCGGGGAAGGCGGTCCCACGGTTCCGGTTGACGTTTCGGCCCGCTCGTTCGATGAATTCGCGGCGACGCTTGTGCCTTAATCCGGGCATTGCGGACTTACCTTGTAGCCAGAGTGGCGGCGTCAACCGCAACCGGCTTAGCCGTGCGTTTCCTTAGTGGGTGTTCTTCTTCTTTCAGTGAACGTCCACTTGAGAACGTTCGACTCGTTCTCAAGCCAATGCAGGCGGGTCCGGAATGCGGATACCCTTATTTTTCGGAATGCAGACATTCTACAGGCGGCGGCGCCTTGGAGCGCCGCGAGTGCGTCAGCGATCTGGACACCTTTAGAAAGAGAACAGCGGCCGACGGCTTGGTCCTGCCGCCGTTTCATTCGGGCACAGCTACATAGACAATTACCGATCGGGATCGACGGACGGCAATGACATCGTCGAGCAACATGTGTGACGGAACAAAACCAGACTTACAGCGGGGATCAGGGATGGCGGGATATATCGTTCGCGCTCGGGGCCAGCATTCTTGACGTGTCCGACCGACCGACGGTGTCGTCAATGGGCCCTAACGACGCAGGAACCGAGAGCTCTCTCCATACGGATCATTTGCCTGCCGGCAACCATTCGCGGCTCTTCTGCAATAACGCGAAAGCCGTGGTGTTCATAGATCGATTGGAGTTTGGGTCGAAGAATCGTATCGAGGCGCAGAAGTGGGATACCTTCTTTTGTCGCCTCGTCGACGGCAAAACCGATCAAGCGAGAGAGCCAGGTTTGTCCGGCGAAAGCGCGGCGGATAGCGATCTTGTGTAGGTACAGCGCTGACGCCGGCGCCTTCTCGGGCCAATAGACGAGGTCTTCTAATTCTACTGTGTTAATAACGCGTAGGTTCAGTATATTATCCACGGATCTTCATCCGCTGCAAGAGGTGTGCGGT
>Ga0209415_10018161_pt1 | contig 11119 bp, 14 predicted proteins | sample PeaSoiSIISIP2007_FD_187696 | JGI IMG/M metagenome (GOLD analysis project Ga0209415, IMG submission 187696) | Peat soil microbial communities from Weissenstadt, Germany - SII-SIP-2007 (SPAdes) (version 2) | ecosystem: Environmental > Terrestrial > Soil > Wetlands > Peat | place: Germany...
GCAGGGTGAGGTTCTCGTAGTAGTAGAGCGCGATCACGAGCTTCTCGCGCTCCGGCAGGCGCTCGAGCGCCTCGCCGATCCGGTCGCGCAGCTCGTTCTGCTCGACGACCCGCTCGGGGTTCGGAGCGTTCGAGTCGCTCAGCGTGTCCAGCAACGACATGCTGTCGCCGCCGGAGTCCGACGGGCTCCACAGCTCGTCGAGCGCCCTGATCGAGGAGTTGGCGATCTGCAGCAGCGCCCCGCGAAACTCCTCGACGCTCATTTCCAGCTCGCCGGCCAGCTCCTCCTCGGTCGGCACGCGCTGCAGCTTCGCTTCGAGCTTGAGGTTCGCCCGCTCGATCTGGCGCGCGCGGGCGCGGACCGACCGGGGCACCCAGTCGAGCGCTCGCAGCTCGTCCAGGATCGCTCCCTTGATGCGGGTGATGGCGTAGGTCTCGAAGCGGATCTCGCGGCTGAGGTCGAAACGCTCGATCGCCGCGATCAAGCCGCCCAGGCCGTAGGAGATCAGGTCCGCCTCGTCGACGTGCGCCGGCAGCCCCGCGCCCATGCGCCCGGCGACGTACTTGACCAGCGGCGAATACGCGACGACCAGCCGATCGCGGGCCTTCTGATCGTTAGAGGTCTTGTAGCGCCGCCAGAGGTCACGGAGCTCGACGGCTTTTACGTTCGTCTGCACAGAACTCCCGGATCCGGCTGACCGAGCCAGCTACGCTCGCGGATGGCTGCTTGCGTAGGCGCGCCTCAAGCGCGCAGACTCTACTTGAGTGTAGACCTGGGTGGTCGAGATGCTCGAATGTCCGAGCAGCTCCTGGATCGCGCGCAGGTCCGCACCGCCGTTGAGCAGGTGGGTCGCGAAGGAGTGCCGTAGCGCGTGCGGATGAATCGCACCGCCGAGCCCGGCGCGCGTCGAGTGGATCCGCAACCGACGGCGAACGTCCGAGGTCGACAGCGGACGGCCCGACTTCGACAGGAGCAGGGCCGGCTGGCGATCGTGTGCCAGCGCGGGCCGCGCGCGCTCGAGGTAGCGCGCCAGCGCGCGCATCGCCGGCTCGCCGACCGGCACGAGCCGCGTCTTCGATCCCTTGCCCTCGATTCGCACCTGCTCGCCGTCGAAATCGATCGAGTCGACGGTCAACCGCACGAGCTCCTCGGCGCGCAGGCCGCAGGCGTAGGCGAGCTCGAGCATCGCCCGGTCGCGCAGTTCGAGCGGGGAGGTGGCCGGGATCGCGTCGAGCAGCCGTGCGAGCTCCTCCGGACGCAGAACGTGGGGCAGCGAACGCGGCCGCTTCGGCAGCGTCAGCAGATCGGCGGGATTGGACGAGACGACGCCGTGCTCGCGCAGCATGCGGTAGAAGGAGCGCAGCGAGGCGACATGGCGGGCCAGCGAGCTGGGACCGAGGCCTCCCTGCGAGAGTCCCGCGGCATAGCGCCGCAGTGCGCGCGCGTCGACCGCGGCCGGCTCGAGGCCGCGGTCGCCGCACCAGCCGGCGAAGCGGGCGAGATCCCCGCCATAGGCGCGGCGCGTCTTGTCTGCCGCCGCGCGGCGTCTCAGCTCGGCGTCGAAGGCCCGCAGCGCGGCGGGCCAAGGCCCGGGCGGTGTGCTGCGCTCGTCTGTCGCGACGATGGTCACGATTGTCCTTGTTCGCCGACGGCGCCCGGCGACCTTCCGCCGCGGGCGAGCGCTCAGCGGCGCACGGCCGGCGATCGGGGCGCTCAGATCGTGATCGCGCCGTCTGAGGCGCTCGAAACGACGCGGGCGTACTTCTTCAAGACCCCCGTCAGATCGGGGTTCGGCGGCGCCTGGTAGGCCGCCACGCGAGCGGCGATCTCCTCGTCGCTGAGCGCCACGTCGATGCGTCGCGAGTCGACGTCGAAGGTGATCTCGTCGCCGTCGCGCACGGCCGCGATCGGACCGCCCCGCACCGCTTCGGGCGCCACGTGGCCCGCCATCAGCCCGTGTGTCGCGCCCGAGAAGCGCCCGTCGGTCAACAGCGCCACGTGCTCGCCGAGCCCGGCGCCGCTGAGCGCCGCGGTGACGGCGAGCATCTCCCGCATTCCGGGGCCGCCGGCGGGACCCTCGTTGCGGATCACGATGATGTCGCCCGCGACGATCGCGCCGGCCGTGACGGCCGCCATCGCGCCCTCCTCGTTCTCGAACACCCGCGCGGGACCGCGCTGATGGCGGCGCTCGTGTCCGGCGAGCTTCACCACGGCGCCCGCCGGCGCGAGGTTGCCGCGCAGGATCGCCAGCCCGCCGGTCGCCTTGATCGGGTCATCGAGCCGGCGAATCACCTCCTGGCCGGGCGTTTCGCGGGCGCCCGCCGCGATCTCGCCGATCGTCTGGCCGGTGACGGTGGGCGCATCCTCGTGCAGCAGGCCGGCCTGTGCGAGGCGCTGGGCGAGCAGCGCAACGCCGCCGGCGCGGTGCAGGTCGACCGCGACGAAGCGCCCACCCGGCTTGAGGTCGCAGAGTAGCGGCGTGCGTTCGCTGATCGCGTCGAAGTCGTCGATCTCGAGCTCAACGCCGGTTTCGCGGGCGAGCGCGAGCAGGTGCAGCACGCCGTTGGTCGAGCCGCCGCTCGCCGCGATCGCCGTGATCGCGTTCTCGATCCCGTGACGCGTGATCAGCGCGCTTGGGCGCTGGCCGCGGCGCAGCACGTCGACGACCAGCGCGCCCGTGGCGCGGGCGACCGCCGGCTTGGTCGGCTCCTGCGCCGGCATCAGCGAGTCGCCGATCGGCGAGATCCCCAGCATCTCGTAGGCCATCGCCATCGTGTTGGCCGTGAACTGGCCACCGCACGCGCCGGCGCCGGGGGACGCGACGCTCTCCAGCTCGGCGAGCTCGGCGTCGGTCATGCGGCCCGCGGCGTGAGCGCCGACGGCCTCGAAGACGTCCTGGATCGTCACGTCGTGTCCCTGGAAGCGTCCCGGAGGTATCGAGCCGCCGTAGAGCATCACGGCGGGCACGTCCAGGCGCGCGAGGGCCATCACGGTGCCTGGGATCGTCTTGTCGCACCCCGACAGGGCGATCATCGCGTCGAAGTAGTGACCACGCCCGACCAGCTCGATCGAGTCGGCGATCACCTCGCGGGAGACCAGCGAGGTCTTCATGCCGGCCGTGCCCATCGTGATCCCGTCCGAGATCGCGATCGTGTTCAGCTCCATCGGGGTCCCGCCCGCCTCGCGGACGCCCTCCTTGACCTGCGCCGCGAGCGCGCGGAGGTGGAAGTTGCACGGCATCGTCTCGATCCAGGTCGAGGCGACACCGACCAGCGGCTTCGCCAGAGCCTCGTCGTCGTAACCGATTCCCTTCAGGTATGCACGCGCGGCGGCCCGCTCCGGCCCATCTGTGAGCTGGCGGCTGCGGTGTTTGAGATCGAATCCGGTGGCGGAGCTCACGGGGCGCGAAGACTACCGGCGTCGTGCCGGCGCTCGCGCTCGCGCTCCCAGCGCGCGAGCGCGGCGATGTCGGATCGCACCGCGTCGGGGTCGTGCTGGCGCCCCGCGAGGTGGAGGTTCGCGTTCTCGATCAGCCGTCGCTCGTCGGCCGTCAGGGCCATCCACTTGGCCAGCACGTCGTCTGACGCCGGCAGCCGGGCGCTGCCGTAGGGGCGGGCGCTGTCGGGAAAGTCGACGCAGTACTCGCTGAGCAGCCGCGAGCTGCGCGGTACGAAGGCGACGATCGGCTTGTGCGGGTAGATCAGGTAGGCGTAGGGCGCCACGCCGTGGCCCGCGCCGCTGCCCGAGCCGTCGGCCCCCCAGACGCGCAGGAAGCCGAGGTCGCGGTACATCTCCCAATCCTCCTCGTCCACGCAGGAGCGAAGCAGCGCGCGGGCGCGCGCTTCGGCGCGTCGCTCGCGGCCCGGGTCATACGCCGCGACGTCCTCGTCCCAGCCGCCGACCAGACGCGCGCGCCAGCGCTGCATCGCAGGCCTGCCGGCCCCGACGAGGACGTCCCAGGCGAGCACCGCCGCGACGAGCGCACAGACGCCGAGCGCGACCAGCACGGACCGCGCCTCAGCAGCCGCCCGCGGCCCGCGGGAAGAAGATCACGCGCTCGGCGTCCCGGGGAACCTCGTCGAAGTCGCGCACGAGCTCCGCCTGGCGGCGCCCGTCGGGCGCGACGATCGGCACCGCGGCCCACATCCCCTGCTCGAGTTGCGCGCGGAACGCCTCGATCAGCGCGCGCTCCTGCTCGGCGACCGCCACATCGCCCTCGGCGATCAGCACCTCCCCGTGCCCGGGCTTCATCCGGAGCAGTCGCATCGCGCGATTATCGCAAACAGCGCAAGACCCGGACGCCGGCGCAGGCAGCGGGAGAGCGAGGCCGCGAGCCGCGACCGTCACCGAACGCGCGCCGGACTGCGCGGATCAGCTCCGGCGAGCAGCGGCGCTGCGCGCGGGACCGCCGGCGGCGCGGGGGGCGAGCAGTTCCGCCACCTCGCCGAGACTGCGCAGGCCGGCGACCGGAAGGCTGCACGCCGCGCGCGCCTCGCGCAGGTCCGAGCGCGCGACGACCAGCCCGGCGAGGCCGGCGCCGGCGGCAGCCTGCGCGACATCGGCGCTGGACCCGCACGCTCGAAGATCTCCGCCCAGCCCGAGCTGCGCGAACAGTCCGATGCGCGCAAGCCGCCGGGCATCGACGAGCTCCTGCGCCGCGAGCACACAGCATGCGAGCACAAGATCGAATTCCGGCGAGTCCCTCGTCGAGGTGGCCGGTGGGGCGAGGTTCGCGGTCAGGCGTCGCCGCGGAAAGATGAAGCCGCTGTTCAGCACGGCGGCCTGCACGCGTTCGCGGGCATCGCGCGCGGCGCCGCCGCCGAGTCCGATCACGCATAGTCCGGGGAGGCCGCTGCGCGAGTCGAGCTCCACGTCCACGTGCTCGACCGTGCCGCGGTTGAGCGCAAAGGCGTGACCGTGGACCAGCATCCGCCCATCACAGCAGGCGAGGGCGTTGGAACTGCTCGATCGGAGGTCGGTTCGGGGAACCTGTCGTTTCCGTCTCACTTCTTCATCACCGCACCCGCGCGCCGCGGCTAGCGTCTGGCGGTGGCCGAGACGGCGCGCCAGATCCTCGGACGCCTCGGCGAGCGCCTGGCGCTGGAGCACTACGAACGGCTCGGCTTCCGCCTGCTCGAACGCAACTACCGCACGCCCGTCGGCGAGCTCGACCTTGTCGTCTGCGACGGCGTGACGATCGTGTTCGCCGAAGTCAAGACACGGCACGCCGGCGGACTGGATCCGCTGCTATCGCTGACCGCGCGCAAGCGGCGGCGGCTGCGCGCGCTCGCCGGAGCGTGGCTCGCCGACCGTCCGGCGCGGCCGCGCACGAGCGCGCTGCGAATCGACGCGGTCGCCATCGTGCTGGACGCCCGCGGGACGCTCGTGTCGCTCGAACAGATCGAGGACGTCGCCTGAGGCGGCGCTACAGCGCGAGCTGCTCGTAGGCGCTTGACTGAAACGACATGCGGTGCAGCGGCGAGACGCCCTGGCGGCCGATCGCGGCGCGGTGCTCCGGGGTCGAGTAGCCGACATGGGCGGCGAACTGCCAGCCCGGGTGGCGCTCGTCGGCGCGGCACATGAAGCGGTCGCGGGTGACCTTGGCGACGATCGAGGCAGCGGCGATCGCGGCGCTCGTCGCGTCGCCGTTGACGATCGGGCGCTGCTCGAAGCCGAACTCGGGCACCGCGAAGCCGTCGATCAGGCAGAGCGCGCCCGGACGCGCCACCGCGGAGAGTGCGTCGCGCAGGGCCTCGAGGTTGGTCACGTGCAGGCCGCAGCCGTCGATCGCGCGGACCGAGCGCGAGACGACGACGACGCGCCGTGCGCACGCCAGCACGCGCGGGTACAGCTCCTCGCGCGCAGCGTGATCGTGCTGCTTGGAATCGTTCAGCGCGCTCAGCGAGCGCAGTTCGCGCATCGTGAGCGAGTCGTAGTCGAAGAGCACGGCGGCGGCCACCAGCGGCCCGGCCAGACATCCCCGGCCGGCCTCGTCGGCGCCGGCCACGAGCCGCACGCCGAGTGCTCGATCGAAGGCGAACAGGCGATGGCCGCTCGTCCGCCGGCGGGCCGAGCGCCTTGCCCTCGCGCTCGACGCGCGCGATTCTCCGGCCCGCGACAGGCCGCCGCCGGCGGCGCTAGAGGAAGCCGATCCGGTCTGGCGGCCAGTAGGTGAAGAAGGCCTCTCCGATGATCCAGCGTCGCGGGACGGGTCCCCAGAACCGGCTGTCGTCGGAGAAGTCACGGTTGTCGCCCATCATGAAGTAGTAACCGGCCGGAATCCTGATCGGCGTGGGGTAGTTGCAATCGGGGTTCACGCTCGTGCAGCCGGCGAAGCTCGCGAAGCGCTCCTTCTGGCGCTTCCCGTTGAGGTAGACGTGGCCGTCGATGATCTTGATCGTGTCCCCCGGCCCGGCGACGACACGCTTGATGTAGTTCTGGCTCGACGCCTTCGGAGTCGGGCGATCACAGGCCTTGCCGGGCTTCTCATGCAGGTCGCCGCAGGCCTGAGAGGTCGCTCCGGCCGGCGGATGGAAGACGACGATGTCGCCGACCGAGGGCGCGAAGAAGTCGTTGCCGATGCGGTCGACGAGCACGCGCTGGCCGATCGCCAGGGTCGGCTGCATCGATCCGCTCGGGATCCGGTAGGGCTTGACGACGAACGCCTGCAGCGCGAACGCGAGCGCCAGCGCAATGACGACGATCAGAACGAACTCGACGACCTGGTTGCCGCGCGCGAGTCGCCGGAGGCTCACGCCGGCTCGTCGGGCGGGTCGGCTTCCGGCTGCGCCGGATCGCCGTCCTCGCTCGACTCCGCCACGGCCTGCGCGTCCGACTCGTCCGCGCCGCCGTCGAGCAGCGGGGCGTCCGCGCCGGCGTCAGGCTCGCCCTGCGGCGCCTCGGCCTCAGGCGTCTCGTGCCCGTCCGCGCCGTCCTCCTCGGGCGTCCCGTCCGCCGGCACCTCGGTCTCGGATGCCGCCTCCCCCTCCAGCTGCGCCGTCCCGGCCTCGACCACGCCCTCGCCAGTCTCGCCGTCGAGCAGCTCCTCGTCGGGTGGCGTCTCGGCGGCGGTCGCCGCCGCGTGCAGCAGGCCCGGCTCGATCGACTGCTCCGGACCGACGTAGCCGCGCTCGCGGACGCGCGCGGCCTTGCCGACGCGGTCGCGCAGGTAATAGAGCTTGGCGCGGCGCACATCGCCGCGGGCCGACACCTCGATCCGCTCGATCTTGGGCGAGTGCAGCGGGAAGGTCCGCTCGACGCCGACCCCGAAGGACTGCTTGCGGACCGTGAAGGTCTCGCGCACGCCCTGGCCCTGGCGCTTGATCGCCACGCCCTCGAAGACCTGGGTGCGCCGTCGCGTGCCCTCGATGACGATGAAATGCACGCGCAGCCGGTCACCGGCCCGGAACTCCGGAACCCGGCGCAGCTGAGCGCGCTCGATGGTGTCGATGACTGTGCTCATTGCAAAGAGAAGGCGCACACAGCGATACGCCGGCGCGCCCGGGAATCCTAGCGCGCTCGTCTCACACTCGCGCTCGCGCACCGCTCGCGGCGCCGGCTCAGCCCCGCTCGCGCGATCGCTCGAGCCGCCAGCGGCGGATCTCCTCGTGGTGTCCGGAGAGCAGGACGTCCGGCACCCGCCAGCCCCGAAACTCGGCCGGACGCGTGTACTGCGGGTACTCCGGAAGTCCCTCCAGCGCGTCACTGAAGGACTCCTCGCGCGCCGAGTGCGGGTGCCCGAGCGCGCCGGGCAGCTTGCGCAGCACAGCGTCGGCGCAAACCATGGCCGCAAGCTCACCGCCGGCCAGCACGTAGCGTCCGACGGAGACGACGTCGCTCGCGAAATGCTCGACGATCCGCTCGTCGAAGCCCTCGTAGCGTCCGCACAGGAAGGTGAGAGCCGGCTCGCCGGCCAGCTCGTCGGCGAGCGCGTCGTCGAGCAGCCGGCCCGCCGGGCTGAGCGCGATCACGCGGCGGCGGCCCCGCAGCGCCGTCGCATCGCAGGCGTAGTGGCCGCTGAGCGTCGCGTCCATCACGTCGACGCGCAGGACCATGCCGGCACCGCCGCCGAACGGCGCGTCGTCGACCTGGCCGCCGCCGAGCGGCGTGTGGTCACGCGGATTGATCAGCGTCAGCGTGGACCCGGCGGCCAGCGCGTTGGCGACGTGGCGCTGCGTGCGAAACCAGTCGAACCATTCGGGGAACAGCGTCACGACGTCGAGCTTCACGCCGATTCCCCCAGGAATCTCAGATCGACCTCGATTCGCCGAGCGGGGATGTCGACGCTGCGGATCGCATCGCGCACCAGCGGCACGAGCAGGTCGGCAGCGCCGCCCGGCCGCGCCACCTCGAGGCATTCGCACGATGGCAGCGCGAGCAGCCGGCGCACTACGCCGAGTTCGCGCTCGCCGTCGAACACACGGGCGCCCTCCAGCTCCTCCGCCCACCACTCGTCGGGCCCCAGCGGCCTTCGAGCCGCCGCTGCGACGTGCAGCGCGAGACCGCGCAGCGCCTGCGCGGCGTCGCGGTCCTCGCAGCCTTCGAGCCGGATTATCGGCCGCCTGTCGGTGCCGGCGCGGCGCACGATCGCAAGCTCGCGCTCGCCGACCGTGACCGTGACCCCGAGCTCCAGCCGCGCCGTGTCGGGCTCGCCAACGTAGAAGCTTCCGTCGAGCCCGTGGGGGCGCCCGACGACCCCGGCGACGCTCACGCTAATCCACGATGTCGACGACGACGCGCTGTCCGTCGACCGCGGCCACCGCTCCCACCACGGTGCGCAGCGCCGCGGCGGTGCGCCCGCCGCGTCCGATCACCTTGCCGTAGTCGTCCGTGCCGACCGCGAGCTCGAGCACCACGGTGCCGTCGCGCTCCTCGAAGCGCTGGACCTCCACCTGCTCGGGGTCGTCGACCAGGCCCTCCGCCAGGTACTCGAGCAGCTCGGCTGGATCCATGGCGCGGGGCGCCGCTCAGGCGGCGATGCCGTGGATGCGCAGGAGCTTGCGCACGGTCTGCGAGGGCTGCGCGCCGCGCGCGAGCCAGTCGCGCACGCGGTCCTCGTCGAGCGTGATCGTCGACGGATTCGTCTGCGGGTTGTAGTGCCCGACGGTCTCGATCACGCGGCCGTCGCGCTTGGAGCGCTGGTCGGCGACGACGACCCGCCAGACCGGATCCTTGCGTCCGCCCACACGGGTCAGTCTCAGTCTTACAGCCACAGTGTCCCTTCGATGATTGGAAAGCGGTCCATCACCTTAGCTGACGGCCCGCGACGAGGGCTCGCGCGTCCGCCGTCCCAGCGCCGCTCAACGCCGCTCGCGCATCAGCGCGACGGCCTCACGAGGGCTCGCGCGTCCGCCGTCCCAGCGCTGCTCAACGCTGCTGGCGCATCAGCGCGCCGACATCGGGCAGCTTGCCGCGGCCGGCCTGGCGCATCAGCTTGCGCACCTGGGCGAACTGCTTGACGATCTGGTTGACCGCCTGCACGCTGGTGCCCGAGCCGCGCGCGATGCGCAGCCGCCGGGAGCCCTTGATCAGATCGGGGTGACGGCGCTCCTGCGGCGTCATCGCCAGGATGATCGCCTCGATGCGGTCGATCTCGCGCTCGTCGACGTTCATCCCGCGCAGCTGGGCGCCGACTCCCGGGATCATTCCGAGCAGGCCCTGGAGCGGACCCATGCGGCGCATCATGCGCAGCTGGGCGAGAAAGTCCTCGAGGTCGAACTCGCCCGCCTTCAGGCGCCGCTCGAGCTGCTTGGCCTCGCGTTCGTCGACCTCGCGCCCGGCCTTCTCGATCAGCGTCCGCACATCGCCCATGCCGAGGATCCGCTGCGCCATGCGGTCGGGGTGGAAGCGCTCGAACTGGTCGAGCTTCTCGCCGGTCGAGGCGAACAGGATCGGCCTGCCGGTGACCGCGCGCACCGACAGCGCAGCGCCACCGCGGGCGTCACCGTCGAGCTTGGTAAGCACGACGCCGTCGAAGGCGACGGCGGCCGCGAACTGCTCCGCCACGTTCACCGCGTCCTGGCCGGTCATCGCGTCGACCACGAGCAGGATCTGGTGCGGCGAGGTGATCTCGCGGATCGCGACCAGCTCGTCCATCGCCTCGCCTTCGACGTGGGCGCGGCCGGCGGTGTCGACGATCAGCACGTCCTTGCCGTCGGTGCGCGCGCGCTCCAGCGCCCAGCCGGCGATCTCGACCGCCGAGCGATCGGTGCCCTGCTCGTAGACCGTCGCGCCGGCCTGCTCGCCCACCTTCGCCAGCTGCGCAACGGCAGCGGGACGCTGGACGTCGCAGGCGGCCAGCGCAACCGAGCTCTGATGCTCCGTGCGCAGAAGGCGCGCGAGCTTCGCGGCCGCCGTCGTCTTGCCGGATCCCTGCAGGCCGGCCATGAGTATCACCGTGGGCGGCCTGGCGGCGAACGTGACGCCGGCGTTCTCGCCGCCCATCATCGCCGTCAACTCCTCCCCCACGATGGCGACGATCTGCTGGCCCGGGTTCAGGTGCCCGACCAGCTCGGCGCCGACGCATCGCTCGCGCACCGCATCGGTGAACTGCTTGACGACCTTGAAGTTGACGTCGGCCTCGAGCAGCGCGAGGCGGATCTCGCGCAGCGAGCGCGTGATGTCCTGCTCGCTGAGCACGCCGCGACCGCGCAGGCCGGCGAGCGTCGCCTGGAGCTTCTCAGCGAGCGAGTCGAACACGGCCGTGGCCCCGGCTCACCGTCAACGCCGCGGTCGCGCGCCGGCGCGGAGCCGCGGATCGGCGCCGCGGACCGGCCGTCACTTCTCCTCGGACTTCGCGGGCAGCACGCGGCTCAGCGAGTCGCCGATCCCGGCGAACGCCTGCGTGAACTCTGACGGGATCACGAACACCTTGTTGGCCTGGCCCTGGGCGAGCTGCGGCAGCATCTGCAGGTACTGGTAGCTGAGCAGCTGCTGGTCTGGCTTGCCGGCGTGAATCGCCGCGAACACGGTCGCGATCGCCTTCGCCTCGCCCTCAGCCCGCAGGATCGCCGCCTGACGGGCGCCCTCCGCGGTGAGCACCGCGGCCTGCTGCTCGCCCTCGGCGGTCAGGATCGCGGCCTGCTTGGTGCCCTCGGCGGTCAGGATCGCGGCGCGGCGG
>Ga0209415_10018162_pt1 | contig 11119 bp, 13 predicted proteins | sample PeaSoiSIISIP2007_FD_187696 | JGI IMG/M metagenome (GOLD analysis project Ga0209415, IMG submission 187696) | Peat soil microbial communities from Weissenstadt, Germany - SII-SIP-2007 (SPAdes) (version 2) | ecosystem: Environmental > Terrestrial > Soil > Wetlands > Peat | place: Germany...
AGGCCAAGTGTGCGCTTGGCCGCTACCCGGTGATCGTGACGGGAACGCCGGAGCTGATGTGGCCGGCGAGCCAGGTGATATCTGCCGTCGCGAGACGCACGCAACCGTGCGATACGGCGGTGCCGGGAGTGCCACCGATGTTGGTGATGCCGTGGAGTGCCACCTGACCCGGGCCGCCGTCGAACTGCGCGAGCGCGTTCGAGCGCGCGCTCAGCGCGAGCGCGAACGGCCCGCCGGCCGCCTGCGCGCCGAGTGGGACCGTCTCCTCGACGAAGAAGTTCCCGGCAGGTGTGGGCGTCGAGGGCTTACCGATCACTGCGAGAAACGTGCGGTCGAGATGGCCGGCGTAATAGACGTTGACCTGGCGCTTGGTGAGGTCGACCACGATCCGCCACACGGTGCTCGTCATCGAGACGGTACTCGCCGCGATCCAGCCGGTGTGGCTATCCGGTCGGCCTGGAAGCAGCACCTTGAGCCACTCTTGGCCGCCCGCATTGGTGGTCGCGACGACGGGGAGCACGGTACGTTCGCCGGTGATCGGGCGCACCTCGTTGACCTCGCCCGCCGAAGCGGAGCTGGACCGCGCCTGAGCGAACGCCTCGGTGTCGTGGTTCAGGACCGCCAGCTGCTGGCTGGCGGGCTCACGCTGTGCAGAGTGCCGCGCCGGCGCCCCGCTCGCGGCGGCTGCTGCCGCGAGGGAGGTCGCCATTGCGATCACGCATGCTGCGCGAATCGTTCGTTTGATCGAGCGCATCCGCGGTCAGCCCGTGAACGCTGGTGGTTTGTTCGCTGTCGGTATGACCGGCTTAGGTGTCACAGGCTTGGCCGGCTTGGTCGGCTTGGGCTTGGGCTTGGTGGACTTGGGCGCGGTCGGCTTTGTCGACTTGTGCTTCTTGGGCTTGTGGGCCTTCGGCGTGGTTCCTACCGTGCCGCTCCCGCCGGTCGCGTTTTTGGTCGGAGGCGCCGATCCGCCGCTGGTGCCGCCCGCCGGCGTGCTGCCACCGCTTGTGGGCGGGCTGCCACCGCTTGTGGGGGTGCCGCCGCCACCGCTGCCCGCGGCGCACGTGGCCCTCGTGATCGTGTTGGTGTCGAGCGTAACGGCGCCGTTACGGGCGAGCGCGCTGCCCTGAAGCGTCGCCGACGTGGTCATCGTGATCGATGTGAGAGCCATGATGTTGCCGACGAACGTGCTACCTGTACCGATCGTCGCCGAGCTGCCAACTTGCCAGTAGACGTTGCAGGCCTGCGCTCCGCCGATCAGGTTGACCTGGCTGCCGGAGCCGACGATCAGAGACGATCCGGCCTGGAAGATGAAGACGGCGCTGGGATCCCCCTGCGCGTCGAGTGTGAGCTGACCGCTGAGCCCGAGCGTGGATGCCGAGGTGTAGACCCCCGGCTTGAGCGTGCGTCCGGCAAGGTCGCCGGAGACCGTCGCGGTCGCACTGCGCCCCGCGGCGTCGTTGTAGGCGGTGACGAGGTCATTCTTGGCCTGCAGGGCCACGCCGTTGGCGACCTGTGTCGTCCCGGCGAGCACGATTCCCGGCGGGAAGCCAATCACGGCTGAGCCCGGGGCCAGGCCGACGCTGCCGCTGATCACGCTGGGACCGGTGTTCGTGACCGTGCTGCCTGCCAGAACGGCGAAGTTCCCAGCTGTTCCAAGCCCTACCGGAGCCTGGGCGCTGAGCGCAAGCGGCGCCGCCAATAGCAACGCCCCCGCGAGAAGACTGACGACCACGGCGAGCCGCGACGGACGCCGGCGCTTGCGGCCACCGATCTCACGCTGCCGGTGAGCTTGTCTAAACATCGATTCTCCCTGCCGCGGCGTACAGACCGCTGATAGACCTACTGGCTGAGGGCGGCGCGAGGTGTCGGCTCAGTCAGCTACAGGCTGGCATCGGCAGGAGGCAACCGTCCTGTCAATGATCGACAGCTACGGGCCAAACCATGACCCGAACGACCGTTCGTCTAGGCTCCGGGCTGCTCGACGCCGACTGTCGAAGCCGTCAGTCCGTTCCGCTCTGAGCTCGCCGGGCGGCCCCGGGGGTCGGGTTGTGAGATTGCGAGCACGGCGAGGAGGTCACCGACGCTCTGACCGCGAGAGAGCGGGTCGGGGAGCGGCAGGCTGGCGTTGATCGTGTACTGGTTGCGTCTGCCGTTGCGTGTTCGCGTGATGTAGCCGGCGGCGAACAGCTCGCTGATGATGCGGTGCGCCGCGCGTTCGGTGATCCCGACGCGGTCGCCGATGTCGCGCAGGCGGATGCCGGAATCGTGAGCGACGCAGATCAGCACGCGCGCGTGGTTGGTCAGGAATGTCCAGCCGGACTTGGAATTCACGGTCACGACAATAGACTACTCTATCTAGATTTCCATTTCATGCTATCGTTGTCGTAGTTCGCGCAGAGGGCCTGAACGATTCGCTGTTCCTCCATCCCCACGAAACAGGAGCATCAAATGACCGATGTGAGCAGCGAAAGCGCCAACCGGAACGCACACGAAGCAGCCGGGCCGCCGCCCGGACAGCACGCGCTCATGCACTCGGGCCTTGTCGATCAGCCCAAGAGCTCCGTCAGGATCGCAATTGACCGGTTCGTCGGCTTTCTCGCCGGGCGCAGTGCGGAGGGCAAGCAGAGCTGAAGATGGCGGCGCCGGTTGAGCCGCGCCGTTAGCTGAGCGGCGTACGCTTTCGGCGGCGATGAGCGCCGGAGACGACAGGCCAGCGCGCCCCTCCGCCAGCCCGCCGGAGGTTGAGCAGGCGATCCGCGCCGTGGTGCGCGGCCAGGTCCAGGGCGTCGGCTTTCGCGCCGCCACGGTCCGGCGCGCGCGAGCGCTCGGTCTGGCGGGTTGGGTGCGAAACGGCGATGCCGGCGTGTTGCTGGTCCACGTCGAGGGCGCCCCCGGGGCGCTCGAGCCCTTCGTTGAGTTCCTGAGGCAGGGGCCACGGCTCGCTCGCGTCGAGCAGGTCGAGACCCGCTCGGCCGCGCTCGAGGGCCACGAGCAGTTCGCCGTCCGCGGCGTCGGCGCCGGTGTCTTCGTCGTGCAGGAGCACATGGCGTCGACACACCACTTCGACCTGCGCCTCGAAGTCGCGGGGGTGATGCGGTCGTGGGCCGTGCCGAAGGGCCCGTCGATGGATCCCGCGGTCAAGCGACTGGCCGTCGAGGTCGATGACCACGACCGCTCCCACAACGAGTTTGAGGGTGCGATCGGTGAAGGGCGGGTCATCGTCTGGGACCGCGGCAGCTACGAGCAGGGCGGACGCGTCGCATGGCCCGCGGCGCTCGAGCGCGGCCACGCCGTGTTCGTGCTGAACGGGGAGAAGCTGCGGGGCGGCTTTGCGCTGCAGCGCACGGGATCGTCCAAGCGCCCCCCATGGCTCCTCATCAAACGCAGGGACGAGCACGCCCGTCCCGGCTCCGATGTCGTCGCCGAGCGCCCCGAGTCGGTGCTCAGCGGTCGGCGGCTCGACGAGGTTCGCGACTAGCGTGCGAGCGCTGCGCAGCTCGGGCTATGGCGAACGTCAGCTCCCGGCCGGGGATCCGCCACGGTGGAGCACGGTGGGGTAGTGCGGCAAGGTCAGCGGGCGGGAGAGCGACGCGCGCCAGCCGTCGGGGTGGGGCTCCAGCGAGACGCGGCGCTTCGCGGTCAGGCCGACACGCCCAATGATCGCGCGCAGCCGCACGGTAGTCTGCAGCCGCGTGGACCCCAGGCTGCTCGAGGACTTGACCGACTGGCTGCGGATTCCGTCCGTGTCTACCGGCGGCGGCGATCCGGCGGCGATCGAGCGTGCCGCGAGCTGGGTGGTCGAGCGGCTGCACGGGGCGGGCGGGAGTGGCAAGCTCGTTCGCGTCGGCGACGGCAATCCGCTAGCGGTCGGCGAGCTCGCTGCAGCGGGCGCCGACGCGCCGACTGTCCTGATCTACGGCCACTACGACGTCCAGGCCCCCGGACCACTGGAGCTCTGGACAACGCCGCCCTTCGAGCCCGCGCTCCGCGACGGGCGCATCTACGCCCGCGGCGCCGCCGACGACAAGGGCAACTTCCTACCGCTGCTGCATGTCGCCTGCGCGATGGCTGCGGCCGGCGAGCTGCCCGTGAACGTTCGCGTTTTGGTGGAGGGGGAGGAGGAGACAAACGGCGACGCCGTGACCGCATGGGTGCGCGAGGACGCGGCTGGCGCCGATGCCGCGATCGTCTTCGACAGCGGCATGCCCGACCCGCAGACGCCGGCGATCACGATCGGGCTACGCGGCATCGTGATGCTGATGCTCGACGTGCGCACGGCGGAGCGCAACCTCCATTCGGGGATGTATGGCGGCAGCGTGTTGAACGCGCTGCACGTCATCAACCGCTTGATCGCACAGGTGCTGCCAGGCCCCGATGGCCGCCTGCGGGAGGAGCTGCGCGCCGGCGTCAGCCCCCCGGCGCCCGCTGAACGCGAGTCCTGGCAGCGGCTGCTGCCGGGACCGCAGGCGCTGGCGGCCGCCGGTGGGCGCCCGGTGCATCCTGGCGCGGGCGATGAGTACTACGAGCGCAACGGGGCGGACGCCGCGCTCGACGTCAACGAGCTCATCGGCGGCGAGCCGCGAACGGTCGTGCCGGCACACGCCCACGCCACGCTCTCGATGCGCCTCGCCCCCGGTCAGGACGCCGAGGAGATGCTGGCCGTGGTGACGCGCCTGCTGGATGCCGCCCTGCCCGCCGGCGCGGAGCTCGAGCTGCGCTCGCACTGCGCGCCGCCGGCGCTGTTTGACCCCGACGAGCCGGCCCTGCGCCTGGCTGCCGACGCGCTGCGCCGCGCCTGCGGCCACGAGCCCGCGTTCACGCGCAGCGGCGGCAGCATCCCGATCGTCGCGGAGCTCGCCGCGCGCGGCTACCCGGTGATCGTTGGCGGGTTCGGCTTGCCGCAGGACGCCGTGCACGCCGCCGACGAGTCCTTCGCGCTCAGCAGCCTCGAGTGGGGCGAAGCAGCTGCGCGCGAGCTCTACCACGCGCTTGCGCAGCTCCCGGGGCGTGCAGGGCGCTGACGCTCGCGCTCGGCTACCCTGGGCCAATGTGTCGAAACATCCGCACCCTCTACAACTTCGAGCCGGTGGCGACGAGCGACGAGGTCCGCGCGGCGGCGCAGCAGTACGTGCGCAAGCTGAGCGGCTTCAGCAAGCCTTCGCAGGCCAATGTCGCCGCGTTCGAGCGGGCCGTCGATGCCGTCGCGGAGGCGTCGCAGCGGCTGCTCGACGAACTCGTCACCGGCGCCCCGCCGCGCGATCGCGAGGTCGAGGCGGCCAAGGCGCGCGCGCGGGCAGCTGAGCGCTTCGCAGCCTAGCGGCGGCGGCGCTCAGGCCGGCGGCGCGTCCGCGCCGACGGCGGTCGTCGCGATCGCGCCGCAGCTGGCGCACGTCCACGCGACCGAGCGGGGGTCCACCTTCATGACAACGGGACAGCCCCAGGCGTGGGGCGGGCAGACTTGATCGGTCAGGCCCGGCTCGCGCAACTGCGGCGCCAGCGCATTGCCGTTGAATCTCAGGTCCTTGAGCGGGTAAGTGCCCATGCAACCCTCTCCGAGTAGGGCGAAGCGACGGGGCGAGTGTGTCACGACGCCCGTTAACGCAGCATCAATATCGCGGCATCGGGCATGAAGATGTTGTGAAGGCCGAGCGGGCCAGGCCGTCTTTGGACAGCGCCTGCCGGCGTCTCAGGCACCGAGCCGGTGCGCGAGGCAGAGCCGCTGGAGCTGCCCCATCGCCTCGTCGGGCTCGCTCGGCAGCTGCGCAAGCGCGTGCGCGGCGGCCTGGACGTCGTCCAGTGTGGCCGCTCGCGCCTCGACCGCGAACCGGGCGATCCAGCGTAGTGCGGCGCGCTCGTATCGCTGCGGATCGCGGTTTCGGATCAGCAGGCAGACACGCAGGGCGTCGTCGAGCCGGATCGTCGGCAGCTCGCCGGCGGCGGCGCGGACGAGCTGGAGGTTGCCTTGCGCAAGCGCGCGGCGAAAGCGTCCGTAGGCTGAACCCTGGCTCGTCATGCGAACGTATGTTCGCATTCGAGTCGCGTACGCACAAGTGATATGCGCGACGGCCCGACGTATATGGGCTAGATGAGGCGACTGCTCGTCAGCTCGGCCTGCGTGCTCACGATGCTCGCCTGCGACGCGGTTTCGGCGACGCGCGACGGGCGCGTCAGCGGATCGATCCGCCTCTGCGGAGGTCCGGCGCCGGGGCGCTGTGTCGCTCGCGACGGCACGGTCTCGGTGCTCGACCGCCACGACCGCGTGGTCGCCACCGAGACGACCGCGCACGCACGCTTCTCGTTCACGCTGCCGGCCGGCAGCTACACGCTGGTGGCGAGCACCGCCGGCGTTCGCGCTCAGCGCCCGATCCGCATCCGAGCGGAGCGCACGCTGCGCGCGGACGTCGTGATCGGCGGCCTGTCCTAGGCTGCCCGCAGCGCGCGCAGCGACTCGCGCAACGAGCGGCTGGTCGCGAGCACCGCCGAGGGCTCGTAGCCGCAGTGGGCCATGCAGTTGTCGCAGCGCTCGTCCTTGCCGCGCCCGTAGAGCTCCCAGTCGGTCTCCTCGACGAGTTCGCGGTAGGTCTTCACGTAGCCGTCGTTCATCAGGTAGCAGGGCCGCTGCCAGCCCAGCAACGAGTAGCTTGGAATCGCCCACGCCGTGCAGTCGAAGTCGACCTTGCCCTCGAGGAAGTCCAGGAACAGCGGGCTGTGGTTGAGGCGCCAGCGCCGGCGGCGGCCGTCGGCGAACGCCTCGCTGAAGAGCTTGCGCGTCTGCTGGACGCCGAGGAAGTGGTCCTGGTCGGGAGCCTTCTCGTAGGCGTAGGCGGGCGAGATCATCATCGCGTCCACCTCGAGCTCGTCGTTGAGAAAGTCGAGCACCCGCCGTACGGTGTCCGGCGAATCGTGCGTGAAGAAGGTTGTGTTGGTCGTCACGCGGAAGCCGCGGCGCTTGGCCTCGGCGACCGCGGCGACGGCCTTGTCGAAGACCCCGTCGCGGCAGACGGATTCGTCGTGGCGCTCGCGCAAGCCGTCGATGTGGACCGCCCAGGCGAAGAACTGCGACGGCTTGAAGAGGTCCATCTTCTTCTCCATCAGCAATGCGTTGGTGCAGAGGAAGACGTACTTGCGCCGCTTGATCAGCTCGGAGGCGATGACGTGGATGTCGGGGTGGATCAGCGGCTCGCCGCCGGCGATTGAAACCATCGGGGCGCCGCTCTCCTCGATCGCGGCGATCGCGTCCTCGACAGGCATCCGCCGCCGCAGCAGCTCGTCAGGCTGCTGGATCTTGCCGCAGCCCGCGCAGGCGAGGTTGCACTGGTAGAGCGGCTCGAGTTCCACCAGCAACGGGAAGCGCTGACGGCGGGCGAGCTTCTGGCGCAGGATGTAGCTGCCGATGCGCAAACTCTGTCGGGCGGGAACGGGCATGTCTCAGACTCCTCGGTGGGGCGGGACGGCCGGTTCGGCGCGCACCTGGGGCGGCAGATTGAAGTGCATATCCTCGGTCGCGACGGTGACCTCGCGCAGCGACATGCCGCCGAGACCCTCGATTGCGCTGACAACCTCCTGCACGAGCGACTCCGGCGCGGACGCACCGGCCGTGACACCGACTCGGTGGGCGCCGACGAGGAGCTCGGGCGCGATCGCCTCGGCGCGCTCCACCAGCGTCGCGCGGCATCCGGCTCGCTCGGCCACCTCGACGAGGCGGCGTGAGTTCGACGAGTTGTGCGACCCGACCACGAGGATCACGTCGACGCTCTGCGCGATTGCGCGGACGGCGTCTTGACGGTTTTGGGTCGCGTAGCAGATGTCCTCTGAGGGCGGGACGACGAGCGAGGGGAAGCGCTCCCGCAGGGCATCAACGATATCGGCTGTCTCATCCACGGCGAGCGTCGTCTGCGTCAGCACCGCGACGCGATCGGGATCGGTCAGCTCGATCGCACGCGCCTCGTCGATGCTCGCGATCACCTGGGTGTGGGCCGGTGCCTCGCCGACGGTGCCCTCGACCTCCTCGTGATCCTCGTGTCCGACCAGCACGATCTGGAAGTCGCCGGCGGCGAAGCGGCGCGCCTCGGCATGCACCTTCGCGACGAGCGGACACGTCGCGTCGATCACGTCCAGCTCGCGGTCGGAGGCGTGGCGGCGGACCGCCGGAGAGACGCCATGGGCCGAGAAGATCACGGTGGCTCCGGGCGGCACCTCGTCGACGTCGTCCACGAATACGGCCCCGCGCCGCTCGAGCTCGTCCACCACGTGGGCGTTGTGGACGATCTGCTTGCGCACGTAAATCGGCGCGCCGCGCTGCTCGAGCGCTCGTTCGACTATCTCCACGGCGCGCGTGACGCCGGCGCAGGAGGCACGCGGCGCGGCGAGCACAACCTCGCGGTGTCCGAGCGCCTGAGCCCAGCCCTCGAGCATCGAGCTCGCCTCGCGCAGCGTGCGGTACGCGCGGCGAGCGGCCATCGCCGCGCGCGCCGGACGGAACTCGTGGCGCGGCGTGTCCAGCACGATGCGCAGCGTCGTCAGCGGGGTCGCGCGCGCGTCGTCTGCGAGCCAGGCCGATTCCATGTCGACCGCCAGCGCGCCGGCAAGCGCGAGCTCGCGGCGGCGCTCGCCGAACACCAGTCCGGTACTGGAGACGATCGGACCGACGTGGACGCGCAGCCCGCCGCGCCGCAGAACCCCGGCGAGAATCGTTGGGTCAGCGCAGGACAGCGTCTTGTCGGTGGTCCGCAGCTCGCTCGCGAGGACGACATCCCCCGGCTCGAGTGAGGCGTCGAGCGCTCCGCACACGCCAGCGATCAGCGCGGAGCGCTCGGCGGGGTGGTGGGTCAGGTGCGCGGCGGCGCGCGCCCTGCGGGGGCCCATGCCGATCTTCTCGACGCGGCTCCAAGGCGCGCCGGCGCGGATCGCGCGGGCCTCGAGCGCCATCGGTGCGAGCACGAGCAGCTCCGCGCGCTGACGGTCGGCGGCGTACGCGTCGGAGTGGGAGCGTCTCATCATGCGCAGCGCGCCAGCGCCATTATCGGGAACACGATCCGGTAAAGGTGGTAGTTGATGTAGAAGTGGCCCGGGAATCCGGTTCCGGTGTACTCCGGCTCGTCCCAGCCGCCGTCCTCGCGCTGGGATGTTACGAGGAAGCGGATCCCGCGACGCATCGCGAGCGAGCGCTCGCCCGCGGCGTGCAGCGCGAGCAGGGCCCAGGCTGTCTGCGAGGCGGTGCTGTTGCCGCGTCCGATCGCGGCCGGGTCGACGTAGGAGCGCGGGTCCTCGCCCCAGCCGCCGTCGGGGTTCTGATGGTCCTCGAGCCAGCGCACCGCACGGCGGATGCTCTCGTCGCCGACCGGGACGCCGGCGGCGACCAGCGCCGGCACCGTTGCCCCGGTGCCGTAGACGTGGTTGACGCCCCAGCGCCCGAACCACGAGCCGTCCGGCTCCTGCTCGGCGATCAGCCACGCGACCCCGCGCCGTGCCGCGTCGGTGTCGGAGCGCCCGAGGGCGGCGAGCATCTCGACCGCATGGGCTGTGACGTCGGCGCTCGGCGGGTCGATCACTTCGCCAAAGTCGCAGAAGGGCAGGTCGCGGAGCATGCGCTTGGTGTTGGCCGCATCGAAGGCACCCCAGCCGCCGCCGGAGTCCTGCATCCCCTCTACCCACTCGAGCGCTCGCGCAAGCGATTGCTCGAGCCGCGCGGCGTCCGGTGGCGTGACGCGCAGCAGCGCCAGCACCACCTCGGCCGTGTCGTCGATGTCGGGGTAGTAGTCATTGGCGAACTCGAACGCCCAACCGCCCGGCCGCAGCCCGGGGCGGCGGACCGCCCAGTCGCCGGCGAGTAGGACCTGCTCGCCGATCAGCCAGTCGGCGGCGCGCACCAGCGCCGGATCGTCGCCCGGTACGCCGGCGTCGGCGAGCGCGACGATCGCGAGCGCGGTGTCCCAGACCGGCGACTGACAGGCCTCGAGCCGGCGGCTGTCGCCGTCCTCGAGCGTGAAGCGCTCGAGCCCGTCCAGCCCGGCTTTGATCAGCGGGTGCTCGATCGGATAGCCGCGCAGGTGCAGAGCGATCAGCGAGTACACCCACGGCGGCTGGATCCCTCCCCAGGAGCCGTCCGCCTCCTGGCGGCGCACGATCCAGCGCTCAGCGCGTGCGAGACCCGCCTGGCGCAGGGGCCGCAGCGGCAGGCGCCCGTAAAGCGCCAGCGCGCGGTCGGCGACGGTCAGTGCTCGCGCCGTTGCCGAGTGAGCGCGACCGCGCGTCCACTGATGCGGGCCGTGCAGCTCGTCGATCCGGAAGGGGAGCGGGCGGACCGGCTTCTCGGAGAGCACGATCGACAGCGCCACAACGGTTTGACGGGCCCAGCAGGCGAAGTCGTAGATGCTGAGCGGCGCTCGCGCCGGCAGCAGCATGATCTCGGGCGGGAGCTCCGGCACGTTGCGCCACGGCCAGGCGCCGAACATGGCGAGCCAGATGTGGGTGAACACACGCGCGCGCTCGAGGCCGCCGGCGCTGCGCACGAAGGCGGAGGCGACGCGCATGTGCGACGCCTCCGGCCCGTCGCCTGCGAGCCGCAGCGCGACGTATGCCTCGATCGTCGTCGAGAGGTCGCCGGGACCGCCGTGGAAGTTGGCCCATGAGCCATCCTCGCGCTGCTGCGAGCGGATCCACACCGCCGAGCGCTCGCTGGCCGCGGCCTCGCGGATCCCGAGGAACTCACGCAGGAGCATGTCCTCCGCGTCCATCGTCACGTTCGTCTGCAGCTCGCCCTTCCACCAACCCTCGGGGGCCTGCAGTGATAGGAGGTGCCGACGGGCTCTCTTGAGCGCTTCGAGGCCGTCGGCAGCGCCCGCGCCCAGCGCTTCGCGCAGGACGACCGCGCCGCCGACCGTCGCCGCGGCCTCCTGATCCCCAGTCATCGCTCAGATATAGCGTTTTGCACGCAAGAACGCAATGGGGGCGGCCTCCGGCGACGCCCCGAGCGCTCCCCTCGACGCCCATTTTGCAACGGCATCTCGCGCCTGCGCGCGCACGCGGCAGGCACCTCGATAATCTTGACAGGGATCGGCTTAGATTTTATAATGAGCCTATGTTGAGAAAACCAGGAGGTAAACCCATGACCCTA
>Ga0209415_10018164_pt1 | contig 11117 bp, 8 predicted proteins | sample PeaSoiSIISIP2007_FD_187696 | JGI IMG/M metagenome (GOLD analysis project Ga0209415, IMG submission 187696) | Peat soil microbial communities from Weissenstadt, Germany - SII-SIP-2007 (SPAdes) (version 2) | ecosystem: Environmental > Terrestrial > Soil > Wetlands > Peat | place: Germany...
GATTAATAAGATGATTCTTGCCAATGTGCTACACCGGCCGGTGCGGACCGCCATCGCCATCCTGGCGGTCGCCATCGAGGTCACGATGGTGCTGATCGTGGTCGGCTTGACGAGCGGAATGCGAAATGAGACGGCCAAACGAGTGCAAGGCATCGGCGCCGATGTTGTGGAGCCCGGACGCGACCAGGACCGGGAACAGCCGCTTGCTCTGCACGGCGTCACGGAGACCCTTCTTCAAGTCCGGAACGGGCAGCGTCCCCTCGTCGAAGAACTCCTGCATGAGCGCGTCGTCCCCCTCGGCGACCATCTCCACCAACGCTTCATGCGCCGCCTGGGCCGCGGCGGCCATGTCCGCCGGGATGTCCTGGCACGACGGTTTGCCATCGCCGTCGCTCGTATACATGAGCGCCTGCATCGTGACGAGGTCCACGATGCCGCGGAACTTCTTCTCCTCCCCAATCGGTAAGTGCACCGGCACAACGCCGCGGCCAAAGACCTCCCGGATCGAATTCAACGACCGCTCGTAGCCCGCCAGTTCGCGGTCCATCCGGTTTAGCAGGAAGGCCCGCGGGATGTCGTATTCCACGACATAGTCCCAGACCTTCTCCGTCACCACCTGAACCCCCGCCGCCGCGTCGACGACGATCAGCGCTGCATCGGCGGCGATCATCGACGCCTTGCTGTCATTGATGAACGTCGAGTAGCCGGGGGTATCCAGGAAATTGATCTTCGTCGCCTCGCCACCCGCCCGCGGCGTCCACTCGGCGAACGCCAGGCCGGTGTAGATCGAGATCTTGCGGGCAATTTCCTCCTCGTCCCAGTCAGTCACGGTCGACCCGTCGCTCACCTTGCCCAATCGCGGCGTCATCCCCGCGGTGTATAGGCAGGCGGTGACCAGTTGGGTCTTTCCAGAGTCGCCGTGACCAACTACAGCCACGTTGCGGATCCCATCCGTACCGTACGATCGCATTGGTCACCCCGCTGGCGTCGTGTCCGGTCCGCGCCGGCCCCCGCCCATCCTCCTGGCATGCCGTGCGCTCTACGGCGCAGTCGCGCCGTACCCCCCAGATTCGGGCCTTTTTCAGCCATGGGCAAGGGGGGCAAGGGGCGGGGGGCGAAGAAAGACCGGGGTGAAGTGAAGCCGGGAACGACCGTAGTTCCCGGCTCCTATTCACCCCGGTCTTTCTTCACCCCGGTCGTTCTTCATCCCGGTCCCTATTCGTCCCGGCCCTTAGGCTTTTCAGCCGCAAACTGGGCCGCCAAGCTGGTGATGTCGACGGGTTCGATGCCCGGTGCGTCTGGCTTCCCGTCCACCCGTTGCAGGCTGATGCGCGCCTTGTCGTAGGTACTGTCGGCGGTCAGCGCGCTGCGATAGGCCAGCGCGGCCGCGGTGAGGTGCCCGCTCCGCTCCAGCGCGAGGCCCAGATTGTTGCCGAAGGCGGGGACCGTGCTGTCCAGCTGGACGGAGCGCGCGAGCGGGCCAACGGCCTCGGCGTACCGGCCGGCGTTGATCAACACCAGCCCCAAGTTGTTCATCGCCCAGACGTCGGTCGAATCGATCTTGATCGCCGCCTGGTACGCGTCAATCGCGGCATCGGTATGACCGGCCTGCGCCTGGACGCGCCCGAGCACGCGCCAGCCCTCGCCCAGCCCTGAGTCGATCGCCAGCGCTTCATTGATGCGCGTCAGCGCCTCGGTCGGCCGGTGCTGCTCCAACAGCACCCGCGTCAGATTGACGAGGCTCTTGACGTTCCGAGGATCGAGCACGAGCGCTGCCTCGAACGCCTGCTGCGCGCGGTCCAGCTGCCCCGCCCGCCAGGAGGCCAGCCCCAGCATGTACTGCCCCCACGGGTTTTCCGGGCGACGCGCGGTGTACGCCTCGAACATCGCGACCGCTACCGGATAGTGGTGCGCCGCAAACGCCGACTCAGCGGTCTCGTACGAGACATCGGCGGGGACCGTCGGTGTCACTGACACCGCCGGGGGCACAGACACGGGCGTGGCCGCCGAGGGACCCGTGGTTGAGCCGGTCGCCACACTGCCATTGGCCGTCGGCTGCGACACGCGGCTCCGGCCGCACGCCACGATGATTGCAAGGACGACCACAACGGCGGCGACACTGCCGATCGCGGCGCGGGCAGTGCCAGAGGGACGACTGAATGGGTAACGCGAATCGCTTGCAGAGCGGTACATATGGACCTCCTCCTGTGGTGCGCCCGTGGGCGCTGGTCGGTCGTGCCGATGGACGCACCCTCCAAAGGCAAAGGGGTGACCGATCCGCGGGAGGTCGCCGGAAGCGTCGCTATGCCCTTACGGCCAATGGTGTTACGTGCATGACGGTGCCGGGGCCACGCGCCACGGCTACCGGCATTGGGTTCGCCTGGACACGGGCTACCAGGCTGGGATGTGGACGGATGGACACGTCCGCACCCAGCTAGTCCCTGATCCCCAACCGCCTCATGATCTTCAACAGGCTGGCATGATCGGCCAGTTGTAGATCCTCGGCCGTTCGCGTGATGTGCCAGGCGTTACGCTCGAGCGCCTCGATCACGATGCGCCGCTCGCTTTCCGCCTTTCGGTCGACGAAACTGCGGGCCCCTCCCGACGGGATGTACGTCACACTGTCCCGGATGTCCGCCGGCACGTGCTCGGCACCAATCAGCTCCCCGTCGCTCGCGATCACCATGCGCTCGACGGCGTTGCGCAGTTCGCGGACGTTGTTCTGTCGCCACTCATACGCCATGAGGAGCGCCAGCACATCGCTCGCCAGTCGCTTGGGCCGCACACCGAACCGCTGGCACGTCACGAGCAGCAGCCGATCGACGAGCTCCGGGAGATCCGACAGCCGGTCGCGGAGCGGTGGCACCGGCAACAGATGCACGTTGAGGCGGAAGAACAGATCACGCCGGAAGCGGCCGGCTTGTACGTCGGCCCCCAGATCCCGGTTCGTCGCTGCGATCACACGCGCCGGGACATCGACGGCCCGGTTGCTGCCGAGGCGCACGATTTGCTGATTCTCCAGCACTCTCAAGAGCTTGGCCTGGGCCGCCAGCGGGAGCTCCCCGATCTCGTCCAGAAACAACGTGCCGCGCCCGGCGCTCTCGAACGCGCCTTTTCGCATCGTCTGCGCGCCCGTAAACGCGCCGCGCTCGTGTCCGAACAGCTCACTCTCCACTAACTGTTCCGGCAGCGCGGCGCTGTTGACGGCGACGAATGGCTCGCGCGGATGAGCGCCGAGCCGGTGCACATCGCGGGCAACCAGTTCCTTGCCCGATCCGCTCTCGCCAACGATGAGCACGGGGCTGGGAATCGGCGCGACACGGGCAATCGCATCTTTGAGGGCGCGCATCGCGCCGCTCGTCCCGATCAGGGCGCTGGCATCCGCGGCATACCGACGGAGCAGAGCAACCTCACCGAGGATGTGGCGACGCTCGATGGCGTTCTCGACCTCGCGCACGACCCGCTCGACCGGTTCGTCCTTGTCAATGAAGGTGTACGCCCCCGCGCGGACCGCTTGCACGCAGCGGTCGAAACTCCCCGTCCCGGTGTAGACGATGACCGGCACATCGAGTCCGCGTTCACGCATCGCACGCATCACGCCGAACCCGTCCGTGCCCGGCATCTCGAGATCCAGAATCACACAGTCCACGCCTTCGCGCGTCAGGACGTCGAGCGCCTGCTCGGCCGTGGCGGCGACGAGCACGTCGAACCTGCCGAGTCGCCGCAGATCGTAGGCGTACTGTTCGGCGAGCGGGACGTTGTCGTCGCAGACGAGGACGGTCGTCATGGGGAAAACCCTACCTCCACCACCGTCCCCCGCCCCGGGGCCGTCTCGACGCGAAGGGTGGCGTGGAGGTCGTTCGTGAGTCGTCGAACGATCGAGAGACCGAGCCCGGTGCCGTTGGGCTTTGTCGTGCGAAAGTCATCGAAGGCCTGCGCCAGCTGCGCCTCCGTCATCCCCGGACCCGTGTCGGCGACGACGATCCGCGCGCCGGTCGAGTCCGCACCATCCGTGCCGATGGTTACGGTGCCCCTCGTCGGGATGACCGCATCGATCGCGTTGGTGACGAGATTGTCGAGAATTCGACGCAGCACGAGCGCATCAGCCGCCACGATGGGTGCGCGCGCGTCGAGCCGCAAACCGACCGACACCCGGTCATCGGCCCTCGCACAGGCCGCTGCTTCTCGAGCCATGACGTTCAGATCGCACGCTTGTAGCGTGAGCGGCCGACTGAGGCGAGCGTAGTTGCGGGCCAGCGCATCGAGGTATTCGACACTCGCGTCCAGTGTCGGGCGGCGCTCGGCGAAGATCGCGCCGAGGCGCTGTGGCTCTTCACGCTCGACCTGCGCGAGGTGGCGCAGCACATGACGGATCGGTACCAGACCGTTCTTGACGTCGTGAGTCACCTGCCGGGCCAGGTCGCCCACGGTGGCCCGGTGTTCGGCGTCGCGCACGCGCGCGGCACTCGCGCGCAGCCGCCGCGTCATCGTGTCGAGCAACCGAGACAGATCACCCACCTCATCGGTCCGATCGCTGGCAAACGAGACGTCGAGCCGATCGAGATCGATATGGTCGGTCTGTTCGGCCAGTTGGCTCAACGGCCTACTCACCTGCGCTGCCAGCCACCCGGCGCCGACGAGCGCCACCACGATACCGACCAACATCGCGCCCGCGACCCAGCGGTCCACGCTCCGTCGGAGATCGGCCAGCTCCGCGTCCGAGTGCGTGATCACGAATCGTGCACGCTGGAGCGACCGATTCCCCAGCGCCGACGTGCCGGCGGTCGCGCCGATGAAGGGATAAGGCAACGCGGCGACTACCACCCGGCCCGGCGACTTCCCCATCGCGGAGTCTGCGAGCGCCGCCCCCTCCATGGGACGCGTCGTCTGCGCCTCCGCCGCCGTTGGCGCGACCTTCGCGTTCCAGGCCACCGTGTCCGTCACCAGGGTGACGCTGAACTCCGTGTCCGGAGCCAATGCACGCAGGAATGGTGAGCTGACCGCGATCCCTCCGACGATCGTCAGCGGGCGCCCGGCCAATCGCAGCGAGTCGACACGAGCGATGACGCGGATTGGACCGTCGGCCGTTCGCGCATCGACGATCGCCGCGCCACCCGGCGCGCTCCGAAGCAGCGACGGTAGGTCCGGCTCCAACCGGTCGAACTCGTTGCGAAAGTGACCGGAGCTGAGGACCCGTCCGTCCTCATCCTGGATCTGCAGCGTCGACAGACCTGTCAGACGCATGGCCTGACTCGCGAAATCGAGGAGATATGGGCGCTCAGATGGACTCCGCAGAGCAACCGCCAGTCGAAGGCGGTTATCGTCGCTCATCGTTGAGCGCAGCGAAGCAAGCCGATCGGCAATCGTCGCACTTTCGTGGGCAAGATCTTCGCCCGTGATGGCGGCGAAGCCTGCCGCTCGCGCCGCATATTGCGCCGTGAGGCGTCGGTCCAGCTCGTGGCGGACGCCGATGGCGATCGCAAGCAGCGGGCCGATGGCCACGGCGATCATCGCGAACAGGACACGAATTCGAAAGCGCACGTGATGAGACCTCGCGACTCAGGATGATGGTCGGTGTCCAAACTCGAGAGACACGTTCCCAAGCCAATCCACCGAGAGCCCCACCCGGCCTGGCCGCACGATTGCGTGGGCCCGCGTTTCGACGAGAGGGAAGAGCTGGTCCGTGGTCGTGCGATCGCCACGCGCGACCCAAGGGACATCGGCGAGCAGGGCCACTGTGCTCTGACAGGCGTCGCCCACGTGTAAAGGCAGGGCCGCCACATACCCGGCCTCGTCACCGGCGGCCAACGCTTCCCTGTACTGCGTGGTATCCAGTCCTGCCGCTCGAAGAGGCGGTCCGACCAGCGAAGTCGACCCCAGGGGGGATCTACTCCCTGCGTTGGCCAGCGCGACCAGTCGCTCACTCAGTGCACGCGCGACATGGTCGTGACGTTGATACACGATCCGACGTGTTGGCGCCGCGACCACCGGGCGCGGGCCAACGGGCGGCATCGTTGGAACGGCACCGCGGCACGCGCCCAGTCCATCCCACCACTGGCGATCGTCGGCAGGTTGCGCTTCGACGCGAACGGCGTCGTGCGCCAGCTCCGTTCTGAGTGCCAATGCCATGTCCTGGACCATCCGGCTGGGCGGGACCGGCTCTATCAGCACGTACACCCGATCCCAGGGGAGCGGGATCCGCGCGAGATCCGAACGCTGTGCCGCGTACTCGATCGTCGTCGCGTCAGCGGTGATCAGCACATCGACGCCGGCATCGAGTGCATCGCGTCCGCGTTCTGGCGAGATGACGCCGACGCGCAGCGTCGGCGCATCCGCCCCTGCGCGGGGGATGAGGTGCAGCATCGTGTCGGCCGCCGCGTCCAGCCGGTACGGTCCCGTCGGCGAAGGCCACGGCGCTCCAGTTCGGGACGGTGGGAGCACGAGTGAGCGATCAGCAGATGTCGGCGCCGAATCGGTCAACTCATGACTCGCCGGTTCGTCGCCGGCGGCCCCCGTCGCCCTGGGCTGCCCGTCGCAATCCACGTGCACTGTGGGCGCATACAGCAGCGGGAACACGACGTGCTCGGCAGTCGTACGGGCGACCGGAGCATCGGCTGGGACCACGTCGTCGGTCACGGCAATCCATAACGACTCGGCGGCCGGAGGCGGCGGTCCGAGCAGCACACACCGGTCGACCCGGCTGGAGCGAGCGGGTATGGGGGCAATCGTCGACGCCGAGCGCCCCGCACAGGCGACCGCAGCGAGACCCGCGGCCACCCCTACCACCATCCTGGACGCGCCCGCCCTGCACGGCAGCATCGGCCTCCCCTCACGTCATCTAACCCGGCGACCGTTCGTGCGACGCCGCCCGCGGGCTCGTCGTGTTAGGGGGAGATTAGAACTGCATGAGAACCGGGTAGCGGGGAGCGGGAAAGCGGGGAGCGGGTAAAACACCGAGGCCAGTGCCTGTGCTCGCAACTGGCCTCGGTGTTTGTTGCCGCTCCCCGCTCCCCGATTCCCGATTCCCCTACCCGCTCCCCGCTTCCCGGTTACGGTGCGTTTCCCGACCCCTTGAACCGCACGACATCGTTGCGCTTCATGCCTGTGCCGTCGGTGACCTGACCGACGGAGTACTGCGGGGCGACGCTGACGATCGTCACGCCGCCGACGCGCTGGTCGGGCGTGCCCAGCGCCAGGTGGGTTTCCGGGTCGATGAGCTGCTCGCCCTGGCTGTAGATGTCGAAGATCATTCCGGTCGCGACGCCCTGCGTGGCCCCAGCGTTGATGTAGATCTGCGGGCCGCGCACGTCGACCACCCGCCCGCTCCATGGGACCTTCTGCATCCCCTGAATGATGCCGGCCACGGCGTTGGCAATCGCGCTTCGCGACGCCTGACCAAGCGGAGTCTGTGCCGTGCCGCCCGCGCCAAAGTTCTGATCCGCAGCCTGGAAATTGGCCGTGATGCCAGTCGCACTCGCCTTCCCCTCTCCCCGGACCGAGGCGATCACTTGGCCCGAGGCCGCATCGACCAGTCGCAGGTCCATGGCGAGTTGTGCTGTCACTCGGCTCACCGACCCAGCGACTTGGCCGGTGAGGTTCTTGAGCACGTTGAACCCACCACCCACCGACGACTGGTGCTCCGAGTATTCGGTGATGTCCCCGAATATCAGGACCTGCGCCCCGAGCACTTTCCCGACTTGGGCAGCGGAGGTTGGATCGACGCGGCCGGATGCGCCGAAATTCTGCTCGTTGAGCACTTGGTCCACCTTCGACCGCTCGAGCACGATGAATTGGTTCTGCTGGGTGAGCGCAGTCGTCAACATCTCGGTCAGCCCGAGCGCCAACTGGGGTGGCGGCGCAATGGCCCCGGGCGACGTCGGCATCATCCCGGCTTGCGGCTGCTGCATCATCGGCTGCGGCTGCATCATCGGCTGCTGCTGCTGCATCATTGGTTGCGGCTGCTGCATCATTGGTTGCGGCTGCTGCATCGTGACCGGCTGCTGCCCAGTGATCGCGGAGCCGACAGCACTGGTCACCACGCCTGCGAGCGTCGGCGTCTGCACGGAGGTGGGAGCGGGGATGCCGCCCAGAGCTGAGCCGCCGGGCTGCATGCCGACCTGGCCCGGAATGCCTCCCGGGGCAGTCATCTGACCCGGGGCGATCATGCCCGGCTGACCGGGGGCGATCATGCCCGGCTGACTCGGGACGACCATCCCTGGCTGACCCGGGGCGACCATCCCCGGCTGCATCGCCATTGCGCCAGGCATGGGAGCTCCCATCTGCGCCATCTGTGGGCCCATTTGCCCGATCGCGGAGCCGGTCAGATCCATGACCCCGACCCGAAGTTTCGGGCCGCGCCACGCGTTGGGCCCCTGACCCGATTGCGCGGGGGCACCGCCGGACGGGGTCGCGTTGCCTTGCGCAGCGATGACGGACACGGGAAGCGTGAGGACCGTCAATGCAGACGCAACGATCGGGGTCCACTTCGACATGGTCGACTCCTCGCACAGGGGGCGGGGGCATCAGGCCCGACCAACCGCTACCCCTACCTGACTACCGATACCCCTGTAGTGACACGGTCGGTCGGTCCGTTTGTCTCAGGACGACGCGGGGTGCTCCAGTCAAGTTACAACTAGGGTACCTGAGCAGCACAAGGATTGCAGAGAGAGCAGAGACGCGACAGTCCATGGGCCCGTGACCCGTGGTCCCCCCGGCTCGTCGATGCCGGATGCGAGATCGCGCTCGTGCCGCACGCGCGACGGCGACTGCGGATAGAGTCCCATGGGCGACCCGGCTGGCTGCCATGATGGCCGTCGCCGCTCTCAGTGGCCTTGGCGCTCACCCCGCCGGCGCGCAGCGGGCGAGAGCCTCCCGGCCAGACCCGGTCCCTCAGGAGACAGGCCAGTTCGCGACCAGCGGCACGATCGTCTGGCTTCGCGTGGCCGACGACGGCAGTGTGCTCGTGTATGCCGCTCGGGGCTTCCGGTCAGCATTTGCGCATCCGTCTGTGCTCACCGCAGAGGAGACCGACCGCTGGGCTGACGCGGTGGCCGCATTCCTGGTCGCCGACAGCAGCCGCGCCCGCAGCGCTGCGGGCGATATTTGGGCAAATGGCGGCCGCCCCGCGGACACCGCAGTCCATGCCGTGCTCGGCGACGGAGATGTCACGCTCGACGAGCGGACGATTGGCCAAGCGTCGACACTCGTTCTCCGTGTCGGTGTGATCGGAGGGTCGCCAGTCACTGCCGTCTTCCCCCCGCTCGCGCTTCGACCAGTGGTCGCGACGCTCCGCGTGACTGCGCACGTATCGCGCGCCGCGGTCGCCTCCCATCAAGCCGCCGTCCCTGCGCCCGCCGCGGCGCCTGCCACGGCGCTGCAGGGGGCCAGCCCGCCGCCACCTCCCCCGTCGCTGCCGGCGCAGCCCAGTGGCCGACCGCCTGTCACGGCTACGGCAGCGCTGCCGGTTGCGGCGGTGGGTCCGACGCCAACGCCCCTCACGCCGGCATCGCTTCCGATCAGTCCTCCACCTCCTGGCGCAGTGCACCCGACGGCCAGTCCCGCCGCTGCTGCGCCCGGCGCGGCTGGCCGTCAAGTCGGGGTCGTGAGCGATGCACCGGAGTCGCGGATCGAATATTCGGCCCGACGGCCCGTGCCCCACTCGGATGGCGCAGCCCCGCGTGACAGTGCTCCGCCGCGCGTCGACAACGCGGCATTGCCCCCCGTCTCGTCGACGAGCGCGCTCCCGGGCGCTCCGGCACGACCTCCGGCTGCCTCGCCTCGATCCCTGGCCCCAGACAGCGCTGGCCATGGCGCAGCCTCGAACGCGGCGGGGGACTCCGTCGCCGAGCGGGCCCTCAGCAGCGAAGGGCGACTCCCTCCGTCAACCTTGGGCGACGTCATACGACAGCGGCAGCAATTGCTTCAGTACTGCTACACGGAATTCGGCCTGAAGACCGACGCCACGCTCAGTGGTCAGATCGTCGTCCGGATCGTGATTCAGCCGGACGGGACCGTCTCGGACGTCACCGTGCCAAGGCATAGCTGGTCGGGCCACGCCGCCGACCTCGTCGAGTCGTGCCTCCACGACCGCGTGCTGCGCTGGCAGTTCCCCACCGCGCAGCGTGCCAGCACACACGAGATCCAGCTGATATTTGGACGGTGATCGGTGATCGGTGATCGGTAGTCGGTGATCGGTAGTCGGTGATCGGTAGTCGACGATCGGTGATCGGTAGTCGTGATCGGAAACAAGCTAAGGGCCAGTCTGAGCGCAGGGACTGGCCCTTCTTGTTGTTCCCGATTACCGATCACCGATCACCGATCACCGATTACCACACCCCTGTCCCATCGACGCCCATGCGCTTCCTCTCTCGCTCGATGCTCGCCCTCGTGATGATCGCACCGACGCTCGACGCCCAGGGCTCGGGATTCGAGCGGCGCGAGTTGACTATCCCGATGCGCGACGGCACCAAGCTGTTTGCGGTGGCCCTCATCCCGACCGGCGCGACTGCGGCGCTGCCGATCATGCTCATCCGCACCCCGTACAGCGCCGCCGGGGCGTTCCCGACGGACACGCTGCCGGCCAACTACAGCGAGCTGGCACAGGACGGCTACATCTTCGTCACCGAGGACATCCGCGGCCGATATCGCTCCGAAGGGCTGTTCATCATGAATCGGGCTCAACACGATTCACGCGATCATGGCACCAACGAGTCGACGGACACATACGACACGGTCGACTGGCTGATCAAGAATCTCCCCAACACCAGCGGAAAGGTCGGCGTGATGGGGATCTCGTACCCGGGCTGGTTGGCTGGCGTGGCGGGGGTCGACCCCCACCCCGCCATCAAGGCGATCTCACCCCAGGCCCCGATGACCGACACGTGGATGGGTGATGACTTCTTTCATCAGGGCGCGTTCCGGCAATCCTTCGGCGTCGAGTATGCGTCCTACATGGAGTTCACGAAGGATGGGACGAAGTCGGTGCCGATCGACCGGTACGACCACTACGACTGGTATCTCCAGTATCCGACGCTGACCTCGGTGGCCACCGCAACCGGGATCACGGACATCCCCTCGTGGGTCGGATTCCGTACGCACCCGGCCTGGGACGCGTACTG
>Ga0209415_10018165_pt1 | contig 11117 bp, 9 predicted proteins | sample PeaSoiSIISIP2007_FD_187696 | JGI IMG/M metagenome (GOLD analysis project Ga0209415, IMG submission 187696) | Peat soil microbial communities from Weissenstadt, Germany - SII-SIP-2007 (SPAdes) (version 2) | ecosystem: Environmental > Terrestrial > Soil > Wetlands > Peat | place: Germany...
GGAGCGGACTCTGTCCCTTCTGCGGAACGAAGTTCAATCGAGTCTTTGAGGACACTACTTAACATAGTAATACTAGGACGCTGCGGGATTTCCATATACAAATTGATTCTGTTAAAGTGACCGCGTGTACGCTCGCGTTCAGACCATTATCCGCCGGAGTGTCGAACTATGAATCGCAGAATTTTCCTCGGAACAGGCACGGCAATATCGATGGGCGCGTTGACGGCATCCGCGTCGCCGGAGAGCAGCGGCCCGACACCCTTCCCGCTTCCCGCACCCCTTTCCTTTCAAGAGGAGAAGAGCAAGCTGAAGATTACCGGCGTCAGGATGGTGCGCCCGAAGCCGAAGAAGCCCACACCAAGCTACGAACCGGCGCCCGGATCGTGGTCAACCGGCGGCTCCGAAGTGGCAAACCCCATGTCAATCTACCCCAAATACAAGCCGCGCCGGGAATTGTTCATGGCCAACGACCTGGGGCCGGACGCAGTTGAGATTTCGACCGATAAAGGCGTTACGGGGATCGGCTTCGGCGGGCCGGGATGCAGCTTTGTGATTGAAAAGCACCTCACCAAACTGCTTTTGGGCGAAGACCCCTTCGATGTCGAGCGACTCTGGGACATCATGTGGCGATCCACGCTGTACTACGGGCGCAAGGGGCTTGTTGTCCATGCTATCAGTGCCATCGATATCGCCCTTTGGGATATTATCGGTAACGCATTAGACTTGCCTGTCTACAAGTTGCTGGGCGGCGAGACCAAGTCGAAGATCCCTGCCTACTGCACTGGAAACGACGTCGAGCAGCATCTCGAGTTCGGTTACAAAAGGCTGAAGCTGGCGCTTCCCTACGGACCGGCGGATGGGCGCGAAGGCATGAAGAAGAACGTCGCGCTCATCAAGCGGACTCGTGAATTGCTCGGGCCGGAGGGCGACCTCATGTTGGATTGCTGGATGGCCCTCACGGAACACTACACCATCGAGTTGGCTGAAATGTTGGAACCTTACCGCGTTTATTGGATGGAAGAGTGTCTCCCGCCCGACGATTACGAGGGATTCGGGAAACTGAGCGCCACGATCAAGTCCACCCAGATGGCCACCGGAGAACACGAGTACACGCGCTACGGCTTCAGGCTGCTTCTCGAACACAAAGGGGCCGCCATCTGGCAACCGGACCTCACCTGGTGCGGCGGTCTGAGCGAGATGCGCCACATCGGCGCGCTGGCCTCCGCATACAACATCCCCGTCATCCCACACGCAGGATGGAGTCACGGTTGCGCCCACTACATACTCGCCACCACCAACAGCCCGTGGTGCGAAATGTTCATGCCGCCGCTGGGCGGCCCGCCGGAAGTCTACCGGCAGTTCGAGGAGGAGAACAGCATTACGCGCGGACCTGAGGGCATCTCCATGCGGCCCCCTGACCGGCCGGGGTTTGGGTGGGAATTGACCATAGATTGATCAATCGTGCGGGTGGGTCCGGCGCAACGGGGAAGAAAGCATCCTACGTTCACCTACTCGCTAATTCAGAAACGTGCCGCTTATGAGCTTTGCGGTTCCGGTCCTACTGCCGGAAAACGGTGATCCCTGCTTGTTCGGCTCCCTTGCGCATCGCCCGATCGAGTGTGGCGAGAGGCAACCCCTCCCTTACGGCAAGATCGACATACGCCGCGTCGTAGGCCGTAAGGCCATAGCGTCGCGCAGCTTCCGTTCCTTCACGGATGATTTTCAGGGGGGAAGCGGCTTCGATCTCGATGCTCAAACGCGAGAGGGCCGCCAAAAATGCATTTTCATCAGCGAAAGTGATGCGGTTGCGCAGATACGCCACAGTAAGGCCGTTCGCAACTTCCCGTGCCCAGAGCTCAGGAACGCGCAGACCGTCCCGCTCGACGGCGTCGAGGGCGGAATCGGCGTAAGTGTTGCTTTCGTCGGGCAAAGCCCATGCAAGAGCAACGGAGGCGTCGACGACCAGGGGCATCTAGCGGCGTCCGTAATTAACGTAGTCGCGCGTCGTCCAGCCTTCAGGGTCCGGCTTGACGCGGGCGCGTATGGCTCGCATTTCAGCAACCACACTGCCTGGAGGAACGGCACGGCGGGAGCCACCCCGCTCAAGCAGACGCGAGACGGCGTCCTGCACTAACCGTTCGGGATCGGTGCCGGCGCTAGCGGCAATCTGAGCAAGCCGCGCTTCCTGCTCAGGCGTGAAGTGCACTTCCATGCCTTTTAGGATACGGAAAAATCGCTTGTAAGGCAAGACTTCAGGAAGCTGTCACATTGAACGGATCAAACAACGCGAGACCATCAATCCAGTCGAAGTCTTTGGTGTTTCTCGTGACCAGGGTCAATCCATGTGCCAAGGCCGTTCCTGCCTGAAGAGCATCGCCAAGGGACATTTTTCTTGTCTGCCGTAATCTTACGGCTTGCTTTAGCACCGGGTCTGAAATTGGCAAAACTGCGGCCGCAGAGAAGAACAGCTCGAAGTACTCGCGTTCCTGTGCAGTTAGTCGGTGATATCCGAGAACTTCAACATAGCTGACGGCCGATACCGCCGGCGATCGCTCACGAATGAATCGCCTGAGTCCATCGTACTTTGGCTGTGCAGCATAGATGATAATGGCGCTATCGAGAAGCATCAGGTATTTCTACCGGGTAGGATTCGCTCTCGACGGGTCTCGTGCTGCCACTCCACCGGGTCGGCGATGTCCGGAACGGCGTTCAATGCGGCGAGCTTCTCGAGGGCATCGGCCATCTTTTCCCCGCGGGTCGCCGGGTGAATTAACGGACTCGCGTCGTCGGCTAAAGTTATGGTTATTGTTACGGGCTGGTCCGAATCGAGGTTCGTTGGCGGGGCCTCAAGCCACTCCAGACAGTTCCCCTTAAGAACGGCTTTGTAGGCATTTGCCATGCTACATCCTAGTCGACACAAGCAGAATCGCACACAAGCAGTCTCGGCGCAAGGTAGAATCGCTCATGGGATACGCATCCCAGCCTCATCCCTCCGGCCGGGGGCGGCGGGGACGCTGGTTGGCCGGCAGAATCTTCTTGCGAATGCGGATTGACTGCGGCGTCACTTCCACCCACTCATCGTCGGCGATGAACTCCATGGCAAGCTCGAGGTTGAGAAGCGCGGGCGGGACAAGCCGGATCGCCTCGTCGGCCACGGAAGCGCGCATATTGGTTTGCTTCTTCTCCTTCACCGCGTTCACATCCATATCGTCCCAGCGCGCGTTTTCGCCTATCACCATGCCTTCATAGACTTCGACTCCCGGCCCCACGAAGAGTTCGCCGCGCTCCTGCAGGTTCCACAACGCGTATCCGGTGGTGCGGCCTGCCCGGTCGGCCACGAGTGAGCCAGTAAGCCGGCGGGCGATGTCGCCCTGCCAGTCGGCATAGCCGTTAAACAGTGTGTTCATCACTGCCGTACCGCGCGTGTCCTTCAGAATCTCGCCGCGCATCCCGATCAGCCCGCGCGAGGGAATCAGGAACTCGAGGCGCACACGCCCGCCCGGCCGTCCCTGCCCGGCAATCTTGGTGTTGATCCCTTTGCGGGCGCCCAGCTTCTGCATCAGCACGCCCACGAACTCAGCAGGAGAATCGACGACGAGCTGTTCCATGGGCTCCTGCACCTTTTCGCCAACCTGATGCGTAATGATTTCGGGCTTGCCCACGGCCAGTTCGAATCCTTCGCGGCGCATGGTTTCGATAAGAATCGCAAGTTGCAGCTCGCCTCTGCCCATCACCTTGAACGAGTCGGGGCTTCCGGTTTCCTCCACCTTTAAGGCGACGTTGGTGAGCAGCTCCTTTTCGAGGCGCTCTCGCAGGTTGCGCGACGTGACCCAGGAACCCTCGCGTCCTGAAAAGGGCGAGGTATTCACGGTGAAGATCATCGAGATGGTCGGCTCATCCACCGGCACGTGCAGGAGGGTCCGCGGCGTCTCGAGGCTGGTCACCGTCTCGCCGATGGTGATGCCCTCGACGCCGGCTATGGCCACGATCTCACCGGCCGCGGCGCGTTCAATATCCGTGCGCTCCAAACCCTCGAAACCGTAAAGCTTCGTAATGCGCGTCTTCTGGACGGTGCCGTCGAGCTTGACGATGGCTACGTCGTCGCCGCGATTGAGCGTGCCGGAGAATATCCGCCCGATGGCAATGCGTCCGTGATAGTCGCTGTAGTCCAGATTTGCCACCAGCAACTGCAGCACGTCTGCGGGATCGCCGGCCGGGGGAGGGATATGTTCGACAATGGCTTCGAACAGCGGCGCCAGGCTCTCGGATGGCTGGTCGAGCGAGCGAGTCGCGATGCCCCGGCGAGCGTTGGCATAGAGAATGGGAAACTCAAGTTGCTCTTCCGCGGCATCGAGCTCGATAAAGAGATCGTAAATATCGTTCAGCACTTCCTGCGGCCGCGCATCGCCGCGGTCGATTTTGTTGATCACCACGATGGGCGGCAGCTTGGCTTCGAGCGCCTTGCGTAACACGTAACGAGTTTGAGGCAGTGGCCCTTCGCTCGCGTCCACCAGCAGCAGGACGCCGTCCACCATCGTCAGTGCGCGCTCTACCTCGCCGCCGAAATCGCTGTGGCCCGGCGTGTCCACGATGTTGATCTTGACCCCGCGATAGAAAATGGCGGTGTTCTTCGCCAAAATGGTGATGCCGCGTTCGCGCTCGAGCTCGTTTGAGTCCAGTACGCGCTCCACCACTTCCTGATTGGCTTTGAAGATGCCACTCTGCCAGAGCATCCCGTCGACCAGCGTGGTTTTGCCGTGGTCAACGTGGGCAATGATCGCGACGTTGCGGATTTTGGATTCTTGATTCAGATGATTACTCCCTCTCGATCAGCAAGCGCACTCTCTCAATTTCGACAGGATGGCTTTAGCGCTGCGAGCTGCCCCAACCCGGAGGCGTGGACCTTCTCCTAAGCATCATAGCAACTCCGGTGGTGCACGGCAAAGCGGACCGCCAAGTGCTCCCCGCAGGGGAGCAAATTGAGTAGCCGGGGGTGAAACCCCATGTGCGCTAAGGTAAGACCTGCCTTCAGTCAATTCGGGGCTATCGGTTGCGTCCCGCGAAGCGGGACACCGTGAGTAGCCGTAGGTGAAACCTACGGAAAATGAAGCGTCCGTCAACATTCCGGCCCTGGAGGGGCCGACCCGTCCGAGGTCAACCCCGTTGGAGTTGGAATGACTTGGGGGCTCTCCCGTCATCCGCAGGTTAAAACCTGCGGCTACTTACGGTTGGCCCCATTCGGGGCCGCCCGGTCAAGCCGTATCTTAGCGCTTATGGGGTGAAACCCCCGGACCAAGCCCCACACCCCGCCTTCGGCACCCCTCTCCCCGCCAGCGGGGAGAGGGGAAAGGGGGTGAGGGGCGGCTTTTCCGGGGGCGTTGCCCCCGGCTACTCAAGTCCAGCCCCTGCGGGGCTGAGTCCTCGGCTGCTGGCCGGGTTTCGCGGGTATCACTTCATGACGTCACCTCTGCCGGGCGGTCTCAGGGATTCGTCGCTTTCCGCGAGGTTTTGAAAAAGCGTCTAGCAACTAATCCAGTACCCCGAGAGCTTGGTTCTGAAGTATCTTGTGGTCTGCGCGCGTTACAAGGAGCACTCAAATGTCTAAATTGGTTTTTGCCGTGGCTTTCTTAACTGTAGGAATTCCCTGCCTCTCTGTCTTCGCAGCAGAGGGGCTTCTGCCACCTACCGAGTTGCGCTGCGAGTATCGCGAGAACCCGCTCGGGATCGATACGGCGAAGCCGCGCTTGAGCTGGCATCTCGAGGCGGCCGATCCTAACGCTCGGGGCGAGAGGCAGCGGGCCTACCAAATTCTGGTGGTGAGCAGCGAAGAACGCTTGAGCACCGACCAAGGGGATTTCTGGGATACTGGTCGGGTGGAATCCGACAAGTCTATTCAAGTGCCTTACGGCGGCAGGCCGCTGGCCTCGGGCACCGCGGTCTGGTGGAAAGTTCGCGTGTGGGATAGCGCCGGCAAGGCCTCCGCCTGGAGTGAGCCTGCCCTCTGGTCGATGGGGCTGCTCAAAGCCCAAGACTGGAAAGGGAAGTGGATCGGACTCGACGGTGGCGAGGGGAAGCCCCAAGAGCTAAAGGAAGCTCATTGGGTCTGGTCATCTCAAAGTGGGCCGGGCGCCAGGTATTTCCGCCGCACGATCGAGATTCCGGCGGACAACCCGGTGTCGGACGCCCTTCTGTATCTGGTCGCTTCCGGCAATTCGGCGCTCTACATCAACGGGCAGCCGGTGGGATCAACGAAGGGAATCGAAAACCCTCTCTCGTCCGACATAACTCAGGCCCTGCACATTGGTCCCAACGTTGTCGCAGTCTCCGTAAGCGCTTCCGGCGACGCACCATCCGGCCTGATCGGGGCGATACGGATTGACTTGGCGCGCGGCGAACCGATGGTCATCGACACGGACCAGCAGTGGCGAGTTTCGTCGACAGAATCGCACGATTGGAATAAGCCTGAGTTTAACGACTCTACGTGGGAGCCTGTCAAATTCCTGGGTGACTACGGCATGGCGCCCTGGGGCGAAGTAGGCTGGGCGGAACGAACCGTATTGCCCGCTCGCATGCTCCGCAAAGACTTCGATGTTTCGGGCCAGGTGAAGCGCGCGAGGCTCTACATTTCCGGTCTGGGCCTCTCGGAAGCTTACGTGAACGGCGACAAGATTGGCGACGGCGTGCTCGTGCCTGCGCTCAGCGATTACGATAAGCGCGTCTATTACTTGACCTATGATGTCACGCCTCGCCTCACCCCAGGCGCTAATGCATTGGGCGTAATCCTCGCCAACGGGCGTTATTTCGCGCCCCGGCACAAGGTTCCCACGTTCACGCGGACATTCGGCTATCCCAAACTGCTGTTGCAGCTTGAAATCCAATACAGCGACGGAAAAGTGGAACGCGTGGTCAGCGACTCAAGTTGGAAGCTGACTACCGAAGGACCGATCCGCGCCAACAACGAATATGACGGCGAAATTTACGACGCGCGGCGCGAGATGGAGGGCTGGAGCCGCCCGGGCTTCGACGATAGCGGCTGGCAAAAGGCGCAGGCTGTCAAAGCTCCCGCAGGGGTCCTCAGCTCGCAGATGATCGAACCCATCCGAGTTACGGAGACTCTCAAACCGGTTGCAGTGAATCAAGTCGGCCCGGGCGTTTACATTTTTGACATGGGCCAGAACATAGTGGGCTGGTGCCGTCTGACGGTTTCAGGGCCGAAGGGAACCCAGGTCACACTCCGCCATGCCGAACGGCTGAGGCCCGACGGCACGCTCTATCTCGATAACCTGCGCTCGGCGCTGGTGACCGATGTTTACACGCTCAAGGGTGAGGGCGCCGAGGTGTATGAGCCACGGTTCACTTACCACGGTTTCCGCTACGTTGAGGTGAGGGGATTCCCGGGCGAGCCCACTTTGGCTTCACTCGAAGGACGCGAGGTGCACGACGCCGTCGAGCAGCACGCCGACTTCGCTTCCTCGAACACGCTGTTGAACCAGATTTATAAAAACGTGGTCTGGGGGACCAAGGACAACTACCGCAGCATGCCCACCGACTGCCCGCAGCGCGACGAGCGTCAAGGCTGGCTGGGCGACCGGTCGGCCGAGAGCCGGGGCGAACCGTATATGTTCGACGTAGCCGCGCTTTATGCCAAGTGGGTGGACGACATGGCGGACTCTCAGGATGAGAACGGCAGGGTGAGCGATGTCTCCCCGGCCTACTGGCCCTTCCGCAACGAAAACGTCACGTGGCCATCCAGCTTTATCATCGTCCCCGACCATCTTTACGATCAGTACGGCGATCTCGAGGTGATTGCAAAGCACTACGACGGCATGAAGAAGTGGATTGCGCATATGCAGACGTTTCTGAAAGACGATCTTATGCCCCGGGATGTTTACGGCGATTGGTGCGTGCCGCCGGAATCTCCTGAACTGATCCACTCGAACGATCCGGCCCGCCGGACCGAGGGAGCTGTGCTGGGCACGACTTACTTCTACCACCTGCTACGCCTGATGGCGCGCTTCGCGACGCTGCTCGATAAGCCGGAAGACGCAAAGGACTACAACGCACTCGCCGACAGGCTGGTCGCGGCATTTAACAAGACCTACTTCCACGCGGCCAGCGGCCGATACAGCAACGGCTCACAAACCTCTAGCGTCCTTCCCTTGGCCTTCGGCATGGTCGCGGAACAAGATCGGCAGAAAGTCTCCGAAGCGTTGGCGAGAAAGATCGAGGACCAGAGCCACGGGCACACCGGAACAGGCCTGATCGGAGGCCAGTGGCTCATGCAAGTGCTCTCCGCCAATGGGCGCGCGGACGTCGCTTATGAAATCGCCTCTCAGAAAACGTATCCGAGCTGGGGCTACATGGCCAGCCAGGGAGCCACCACAATCTGGGAACTTTGGAACGGCGATACAGCCAATCCGGCTATGAACTCGGGCAACCACTTGATGCTGGTTGGGGACCTCATCACCTGGTTCTATGAAAACTTAGCCGGCATCCGGCCCGATCCGGCGCAGCCCGGTTTCAAGCACATCATCATGCGCCCAACCCCAATTGGTGATCTGACGTTCGTGAAAGCTTCGCACAAATCTCCTTATGGCGAAATTTCGAGCGACTGGAAGCGTGAAGGCGGCCACTTCGCTTGGAGCGTTTCGATCCCCGTTAACACCACAGCGACTGTCTACATTCCCACGACCGATGCAGCATCCGTAAGAGAGAGTGACCAGCCGGTGGCCCAAATGCCAGGCATCAAGTATGTGCGCATGGAAGCCGGCGCGGCGGTCTACGAGATTGGGTCGGGGGCATATCACTTCGTCTCAACCCTGGCTCGCTAAGGCGGGTTAATCCCATAAATCCGTAGGGGCGGTTCGCGAACCGCCCCCACCGCAGAAGGTGTTCCCCATGGCCGATGCAAATTCTACAAGGGCGAAGATCAGGACGTCTCTGTTCTGCCTCTGGGTGATTGCGGTCGTAGCTCCCCTTTGCCCACTGGCAGGCTCCGCAATCCCTCTTGAAGACCCCGCGAGCGCCGTATCCGTCACAAACCTCGAAACCTTCGGGACCGCCGGCAAGGAAGGGACGCTTTACCCCGACCACGAGACGGTGCTCTTCCAACACAAGGGAACGGGCTGCGTGACACATATGTGGTTTGGCGGCGACTGGCCGGGCTACGACCGAACGCGGATTCGCTTCTACGTCGATGGCGAAACCAAGGCCTCGATTGACATGGAGCTATTCCTTGGGCACGGAATCGGCTGGGGCGACGCTTCCGCTCCCTGGGGTTCGGCGCGCATGGGAAAGACCGGCCATCCCAGCGGCCTTTATAACACCTACCGGATTCCTTTTGGGAAGAGTATCCGGGTTACGGGACAACTGGGCGCGGGCGTCGGAAAACGCCAAGTGTTCTGGTGGATAATCCGGGGAGTCGAGAACCTTCCGGTGTTCCTCGGCAATCTCCGCTTGCCGCCGAATGCGCGACTACACCTCCAGGTGCGCGAAAACGTCGAACTCAAACCTCTCCAGATGTTCGACATCTGCCAAGCCCCGGGCGCCGGAGCGCTCTACCAAGTGACGCTTTCTGTAGCCAGCAAGAATTTCAACTTTCTCGAGGCGGTCCTCAGGGCCTATTTGGACGGCGCACACGAGGCCCTTTTGCTCTCCTCGGGAACGGAGGATTACTTCCTCGGGACCTATTACTTTAACCGCGGCATGTACCACCTTCCCATCGCCGGCCTGACCCACAAAGAGCAGGATGCCGACGGCACTTGCCGTTTTTCCGCTTACCGTTTTCATGAGGACGATCCCATTATCTTTCAAAAGGGCTTTCGCCTCGCCTGGCGAAACGGCGAAGAAAAGGACGGCAAACCCTACGGCAGCCCGCAGCACAGCCGAGCCACGAGCTATGTCTGGCTCTATGAATGGTAACCGGCCAGCATCGATGCGGCTTTTGCTTCGCCACTTCATGCCCCATGGCGAGTTAAACTCGCCGCCACTCAGCGCTTAAGCTGCCGGGATGAAGTGTTGCAGCACCAGGAAGCACGCTGCGGAGACGAGGGCAGAGGCGGGGATTGTCAACAGCCAAGCCCAGATGATTTTCCGAGCCACGCCCCAGTGCACGGCGGTCAAGCGCTGGACGCTGCCCACACCCATGATGGCGCCCGCGATGGTGTGCGTGGTCGAAACCGGAATGCCCCACGACGCCGCTCCCAACAGGCTGATTGCCGCTGCGGTCTCCGCGCAGAACCCCCCGACCGGCTTTAGGCGTGTAATCCTCATGCCCATCGTCCTGACAATTCGCCAGCCTCCGGCCAAGGTTCCCAGCGCAATGGCGGTGTAGGCCATCAGTACAATCCAGAACGGGATATAGAAGTGATCAATAATCCTGGCCGTAAAGAGGACGCCGGCAATGATCCCCATGGTTTTTTGGGCATCATTCGTACCGTGGCCGAAGCTGTAGGCGGCAGCGGAAAGCAATTGCAGTTTGCGGAAGTGGCGGTCGACGCGAGCAGGCGAAAAGTTACGGAACAACCAGTACACCGCGATCATCAGCGCGCCGCCCAGGACCAAACCGAGGATCGGCGAGAGGCCGATAAAGAGCAGAGTCTTGGTCCAGCCGCCCACGATGATGACTTTCCATCCCGCCTTGGCCACGGCGGCGCCGGCGTAGCCGCCGATTAGCGCGTGCGAGGAACTAATGGGCAGGCCGTAGTACCAGGTGAGGATATCCCACACAATCGCCCCGATGAGACCGGCGAGAATCACGTAGAGGTTGACGAACTCCAGCCGGATCATGCCGTGCCCCATAGTGCTGGCCACGGCAGTGCCAAAGGTAAAGGCGGCGACGAAGTTGAAGAAGGCCGCCCAGGCAACCGCAATTCGCGGCGATAGCACCCGCGTCGAAACAACAGTGGCTATGGAGTTGGCGGCATCGTGGAAGCCGTTGAGGAAATCGAATGCCAGGGCAACTAAGGTGAGTCCGACAGCAAACCAGAACATAATTCCTTGCGTAGGGATCGTCTCAGGGGGCCGCGGCTAAGGCCTTGGGAGAACTAAGCGCTTTTCAGAGCGACCGCCGCCAGAACGTCCGAAACGTCCTCGCACTTATCCGTGGCAGCTTCCAG
>Ga0209415_10018166_pt1 | contig 11117 bp, 9 predicted proteins | sample PeaSoiSIISIP2007_FD_187696 | JGI IMG/M metagenome (GOLD analysis project Ga0209415, IMG submission 187696) | Peat soil microbial communities from Weissenstadt, Germany - SII-SIP-2007 (SPAdes) (version 2) | ecosystem: Environmental > Terrestrial > Soil > Wetlands > Peat | place: Germany...
GACTTCCATGGCGAATGGAACTACTCGCTGCTGCCTCAATAACCGCTCAATTGTACAGTTTGTTTATGCGCGAACCCGGGTCCCCCTGAAGGGTCGCCAGTTGAGTATAGGCATTCGCCAGATCGAGTTGCGTCTGGCGGTCGCCGTGCGCGTCCTGGGCCATGCGATCAAGGTGTTTAAGAACGCTGGTGACCAGAACCTTTTGAGCGCCAGTTGAGCCGGGGATCTGCTGGATGGCTTCGTTCAACTCGTTCAACAGACTGTTGCTCAACTGGCGCAGGTCGGTCGAGCGAGCCTCGGCTTTGCGCCGCTCTTCGTCGGCCATGCGCCGCTCCCGGTTCGCCACACTCGCTTGCCAGAGGATGCCTGAAATGCCTGTGATCAACGTGACAAGCAGAATGGCTACCGCGGCCAACCCCCAGCGGTGGCGACGAATGAACTTACCGGCGAGATAGCGCATTGTGCCGCGCCGCGCCGCCACCGGTCGCCCTTCGCAATAGGCGTGCAGATCGTCGGCCAGCCGCTCGGCGGTCAGATAGCGCTCCTGCGGCTCCTTGCGCAGCGCTTTGAGCAGAATGGCTTCCAGATCGGCATCCAGTCGCTTGCCGTTGTCGGCCAGCGAGGGACTGCGCGGAGCCTCTTCACAGATCGCGCGCAGCATCTCGCCTGTGGCAAGCTGCTTGAACTCATAGGGCGGAACACCGGTTAGCAGAAGATACAAAAGAACTCCCAGCGAGTAAGTGTCAGACGCTGTGGTGATGGGGTTGCCGAGAATCTGCTCCGGGCTGGCGTACTGCGGAGTAAAGGACAAATAGCCTTCGCGAGTGAGTTGGCTCTTTTGCTCTTCCATCGAGGGAGAAAGCAGCTTCGCTGTTCCAAAATCAAGTAGCTGCGGAGTCCCGTCCGTAGCTACCAGAATGTTATCTGGCTTCAGGTCGCGATGGACGACAAAGTTCTGATGGGCAAATTGAACAGCCTCACAAGCGCGCAGAAACAGCTCGATGCGCTGGGCTTGGGAGAGCTGTCGCTCCTCGCAGAAGCGATGAATGGGCACGCCGTCCACGTACTCCATCACAAGATACAGATCGTCTTCGGCAGTAACTCCTCCATCCAGCAGGCGGGCGATATACGGATGCTGCAAGTCGGCCAGGATCTGCCGCTCCTGGCCGACACCTGACTCGTCCCTGTGTGCGCAAATTTTTCGGGTCATTTTCGACCCCATAATATCACCTGTTCCTGGCATTATCATTCGCTCATTGCCGTTATCGGCCGGCGCTTATCTGTCGGACGCATCTGCGGCACGAACTTCTCTCAACCGCATCGAGGGAGAGGTGTTCCGGAAAAGGTCGATCTTTGATTGATGTCCATCGCGATATTCACGAATAACTCGAAGGGCGAGCCTCTTGCGGAATTCCAGAGAGAATGAGTTTGCAGAGCGTTTTGAGGGCCGAAAATCCGGCTAAAAAGGGCGTTTTTGAGGGTAAAATCGGGGATTTTGGGGTCAAAAAGGGCCAAAAATGGGGCTCTCTGTTTACTCTTCAGTTACTATGTAAAATTTACAAGTAGTTGATTCCTTGCGCCTTGTTTGATTTACTGGGGGGCGAAAAGCGATTTCCACAGGGGGAGGGGGTGGGGGTACGGTGAAATCCAGGTTGGATTGGGTTCTACGGAGGGATTTCCCTCATCTCTTCATTGTGCGCGTTACTGGTGAAATACTGTGCAAAATGCCGTCAACGAGTTTCATCGATGGGATTTTGCAAGAGGATCGAGTGACTTTTATTCATATCAACCACAAACTCGTGTGCCCAGGCTCCTATCCGAAACCTGGGCGCAGAAAACCACTGGAAAGAAACAAATTCGTAAGCAGTTGAAAAATATGGAAGGGTATTGAAGCTCATGCCAACCCACCCATCGGACAAAAACAAAGACGTCCGATGGATGGGGCACCCAGTTTCATACACGGTGGGTCGGCGAAGCCGGTGGGGGACTGAGAAGAAAGTCCTGCCTTAACTGAAAGCTACCGCCCAGCCCACGCCGATCAGCACAAAGATCGCCCACCAACCGAAGACCGCAATGTACGCCGAGCTGCGTTTGACTCCAGCCACTATTGCCGTGCCAATACTCAGCAGAACCAGAGTCCAGATAGTCACCGCGTCCAGCTTTGTGGCCAGAAGATAAAGCGCCCTGTTAGTCTCGACTGGATTGAGAAACGCGCCGAGATTGGTGGGCGCGAAGTTTTTGATATTGAATGACTCAGGCGCTGCCCCGGCAAAAAGCACAGCCGTCCCCAGCAGGGATTGGATGATGGTTGGCAAGCTTGCAAAGAGCCAGACCGTGAAGATGCTTCCGTACCTGGCTTTTCCGCCAAAGACGAGGTTGATTGTACCCCACAGGCCGAGCGACATCACTGCCGTGGTGAGAAGAATGATCACTGGAGTGGCAACAAACGATCCCTCGATAGAGTATTTAGTGAACTTGACAATGCTCTCGCGCTGCTCCGGCGTTGCCTGTTCCATGCGTTCAGAGGACTTTGGGTCCATCCGCGTGATATTGTCCGCCACTTGGCCCCAGCCTACCTTCATGCTGATGCCAGCGAACAAAACGTAGGTAAACAGGGAGAGAAGAATCAGCGGTAGCCACCAGCTTTTGTTGCCGCGCATGATATCTTCAAAGGTCTTCGACGGCGCGGTAAAGATATTTGTAACGCGCTCAATCTGCGACAGGCCGGTGCCCGCCGCCGATGCTGGTTGTATGACTACATCGCTCATCACTCCGCCTTTCCTCAACTGCCTGAGAATTCTCCCGAGTGCGCGCCCAGGCAGACAGCCGCCCCGCGCGCGGATGCGTTCCTCTCCTCACTACGCAGGCAACGTGAGGTTGGTTCCCGGTAGCTTCAGGCGAAAAACGCTTTCGGCGGCAATTGTACCTTGGTTCGGCACGGATGGAGAAAGGAATTTTATCCCTGCGCTGCGTCCGGCTACGCTCCGGGCGAAGTGCTTTCGGTTGCCGGGGGCTGTTTTCCGGGCTTGGTGGGCGGAACCTCTTTGGGCTGTGCTTTGGTGGGCGCGGTGGCATCGCTCTCGCTGCCCTGGGGCGCATAGCTCTTGTAGACCGTGATGTGGAAGCAAGCCTGGCGGAACTCCTCTTCCACGTCGATCTTGCCTGCCTCTTGCAGCGCGAGCAGATGAGCGCGCATCCAGGCCATCTCCTTGCGGTTCAGGCCCTGCTTGGCAATATCCACGGCAGCGCCGGTCAGGTGTGGGCTGGCCACGTCACCCTCGGCCTGTGCGGCGTTGCCGTTGGTGTGCATCAGGCGCTTCTGGTAGTCCACGGTGCGCACGGCGGAGCTGACCACCAGGGGACGATTGAACTCCGCTGCGTGATCGTGCGCCAGATCGTTGAGAAACTGCGCCGTCCAGGGGCGGCAGTAGCGGCGATTCTCGGGCAGATTGCCGTTCACCGTCAGATGCGCGGAGGCTGGCAGCGGCGTCAGCATTCTGCGCGCGATGCGATCATTCAGATCGTCATCGTCAAGGATGCGCTCCAGATTATCGTCTTCGGTTTTTTCGTTTTGGCGGGCCAGCGACTCGAAGGAACCCCGCAGCGGAGACGGCATCGCGGTTCGCGGCATCTCGATCGAGGCATTTTCGACGGTTGCCGGAGCCTGGTCGGAAGCATCGGCCTGCTCAACCCGGCGCGAGCGACCATGCCGCTGGAGCACCGCCGAGCGCAGCCGTCCAGCGCCGCGCCGCACCTTAGACGAGGCGCGAAACGAGGAACGCTGAGCCGCATGGGCAGCAGGTTTCTGTTTCTTTTTGGTGGAGAGAGAAGCGGGGGCAGAGACGTGTTTGTGCGTCCGCGAGGCGCGGGCCGCAGGGGCGCTGACAAAAAAACCGCAAAGCAGGGTCAGCAACAAGACGATCTGAGGGATTCGGCGCATAAGGGAGTGCGCGGAGAATCCAGAGCAATTCCAGTGTAAGCCCAAACCGTCTTCGCCTCCAAGTACCTGAACAGGTACCCTCATTGAGTTTCTTGTGGAATTTCCTTCGGGCTGTGGAATGTGCCCGACATTCGCTGAACGGCATATTGATCGAGTTGCGAAAAATCGAGCAGAAAGCAGCAATGGCATTGGCAGGGCCTAAAGGCCAAAATCAATAATTTCAGCGGTTTCGGCACGACTCAAGTCGTGCCCTTGTTACAAAACTTTTCATCAAGCAAAATTACGAAGCAAATTTCTTACGGAAGAGTCACTTGCGAAACGGACGTTCGCGAATGGAATTTTGCAAGTGATTTCTTAGTCTGATCATACGCTAACAAGAAACAGGCGTGGACCAGGAGGTCCACACTACAGCCGACCGGGAGGTCGGTGCTACGGTTCATACGCGGCGTGTCGGCAATGCCGGTGGGGGACTCATTGGCAATCTACCGTAGCTGTGCCCAGCGCGGTTGAGTACCAAGCACAGTTCAGCAGATGCGCGGAAGCTGTTCGCCGATCTGGATGGGAATCACTCGGTTGGCACCCATTGAGGTGCGGGCCACCAGCAATCCGACGTGCTCGGCGGTAACCTGGCCGATGCGCGCAGCCTCCCGGCCCAACGGGTGGGCGCGCATCACGTCGAGCACCGCGTCGGCGGCCTCCGGCGCAACGAAACAGACGACCTTGCCCTCGTTGGCCACGTAGATGGGGTCCAGGCCGAGCAACTCGCAGGCCGACTGCACTTCTCTGCGCACGGGCAGACTCGGCTCGTCGATGAGCATTCCGACTTTGGAGGCTTGCGCAATCTCATTCAGCGTGGAGGCCATTCCGCCCCGCGTTGGGTCGCGCATGGCGTGAACAGCACCGCCCGCCGCGTCCAGAATCTTGCCGATCAGCCCGTTCAGCGCGGCACAGTCCGAGCGGATTTGGCTCTCGAACTCCAAGCCCTCGCGCACACTCATAATGGCCATTCCGTGATCGCCGATGGTGCCGGAGACCAGAATTGCGTCGCCGGGCATTGCATGCAGCGGACTGAGTGAGATTCCGGGGCGCAACACACCTACGCCCGCTGTGTTGATGTAGCAGCCGTCGCCGTGGCCGCGCTCGACGACCTTGGTATCGCCGGTAACTATTTGCACGCCGGCTCCTTGCGCGGCCCGCGCCATGGCCTGGACGATGGCGGCCAACTGTGCCAGCGGGAAGCCCTCCTCCAGAATGAAGCTGGCGCTCAGATACTGCGGCACAGCCCCGGAGACGGCCAGATCGTTCACCGTGCCGTTCACCGCCAGATCGCCAATGGAGCCGCCAGGAAAAAACAGCGGCTGCACGACGAAGGAATCGGTGCTCATGGCCAGCCGTCCGCTGGGCAGACTCAAAATTGCCGCATCGCCCAGATTTTCCAGCGCTGGGTTGCGGAAGGCGGGCAGAAACAGGTTTTCGACCAGCTCGTTGCCCAGCTTGCCGCCGCCGCCGTGGCCCATCACGATGGTGGGGTAGTCGGCCAGCGGGAGTGGGCAGGACCAACCGGAAAAATCAGGTGAAATCTTCTCAGCCATTTGCAATCTCCGTCAGAAAAGTTTTGAAAGGGCTCGACTTTAGTCGTGCCGCAAATGTAGCAAAATGAACAAGGGTTTTAGCCCCTGAAGGAACACCGATGTTTGATCGGAAGGGTCTCTCTCGTAATACCCTCCTGATTTATGAATGATTGATGGACTATGACCTTTAGTCGACGGAAATGGTAATTTGTTCGAGTAGCAGGAGGTAGTGAACAATCGAGCAGAAAGCCGCAACAACATTGGCAGGGCCTAAAGGCCAAACTCAATCAATTCAGCAGTATCGACACGACTAAAGTCGTGCCTTTGTTACAGAACTTTTCATCATGCAAACCTCCGAAGCAAACTTCTCACCAAGAGATGTACCTCCAAACAATCCTTCGTCGATTGAATTTAGCAAGAGGCTCCAACTTATCGATTGGATATTGTGGTTCCCGCCCCTGCCAATTCCTCCGGCGACAAAAACCGCCCATAATTGAAGTATGCGGCGCAGGCTCCTTCGCTGGAAACCATGGTTGCGCCGAGCGGGTGCCTTGGGGTGCATTGCTTGCCGAAGGCGGCGCACTGGGCGGGTTTGATGGCGCCGCGCAGCACCTCGCCGGCGCGACACAGTGGAGACTCTGCGGTACGAATGCCGGAGATTTGAAAGCGATCTTCGGCATCGAAGGCGCGATAGGCCTCGCTTAGCCGCCAGCCGCTCAGCGGAATGACGCCGATGCCGCGCCAGGCCCGGTCGGTGACCTCAAAGACCTCGGACAGCAGCTTCTGCGCGGGGCGGTTTCCTTCAAAGGTGACGATGCGCTCGTAGGCATTCTCGACCTCGTGCCGCCCGGCTTCCAGTTGCACGACGGCACGGCGAATCCCGTCTAGCAGATCGAGCGGCTCAAAGCCGGTGACCACAATGGGGACTTTGTACTTTTCGGCCAGAGGCGGGTACTGCCAGTAGCCCATCACGCTGCACACGTGCCCAGCGGCCAAGAAGCCCTGTACCTGATTGCCGGGAGCGTCCAGAATCGCGGCAATTGCCGGGGGCACCAGCACGTGCGAAACCAGCAGCGAAAAATTCTTCAGCCCGCGCCGCTGGGCGACGTGAACGCTCATGGCATTGGCCGGAGCGGTGGTCTCAAAGCCCACGCCGAAGAAGACGACCTGCTTGTCCGGGTTTTTGATAGCGAGTTGAACCGCATCGAGCGGCGAATAGACCACGCGCACATCGCCGCCCGCGCCTTTTACCTGAAACAGATCGCCCTCGGTGCCGGGAACGCGGAGCATATCGCCGAAGGAGCAGAAGATCACGCCCGGCTGGGCGGCAATGGCCAGAGCTTTGTCGATCAGCTCGAGCGGCGTGACGCAGACCGGGCAGCCGGGGCCGTGAATCATCTCGATGCCGCTGGGCAGCATCTGGTCGATACCGTTGCGAATGATGGAATGCGTCTGTCCGCCGCAGACCTCCATGATCTTCCACGAGCGTGTGGTGATGGCGGCGATCTCCCGCGCCATGCGCTGGGCGATCTCGCCATTGCGGAACTCGGTCAGGTACTTCATGCGCCGCAGCTCCCATGCGGGGGGAGGCAATCCGGGCAAACAGATGGCGGCTGCTGGGCCGCGCGAGCAAAGGCATCCTCGCCTTCGGCCAACTCCTCGTCCAACACGCCCATCTGGCGGAAAATCGCGAGCGTTTTTTCTGCGGTCTCCTCGTCGATCTTGGAGAGCGCAAAGCCCACGTGAACGATGGTGTAATCGCCCACCTCGACCTCCGGCACGTAGTCCAGGCAAACCCGCTTCACAATGCCGCCAAAGTTTACCTGACCGATGCGCAGATCGCCCTCGGTCAAAATTTTTTCTACCCGTCCTGGAATTGCCAAGCACATGGAATCCACCTTATACCGTCTTCGATGCGGCGTACAGTCTTTGATCTGCGCGGCTGGCGGAGCGCCAGTGAAAGAACCAACAAATCTCACATTTTGCCGCTAGCAACGCTCAGAATTGCTCAGTTTCCGCATTGCATTGCCTCTACTGTCAAGGTGGTGCAGGCAGCCTTGAGGTCGTGAGGAGCATTAAAATTCCGGGCAAAACTGCCCCGCACCAAAACATCCCCACGAATCAGAGCTTCAAAAATCAAACTACTTGAGAGGTAACAATGCGAAGGACTTTACTGTTTGTTCCCATCCTCGCTGGACTCGTGCTCATGGCCATTCCAGCATCCGCAACCCCCATCACAGGTATCCTGTCGATCTCCGGCAGCGACTACTACTCCAATAGCCTCCATACCGTCACATTTGCCGGCGACGGCGTAATTGGCGGCATCAGCACCGGCTCGTTGTCTACCTTTACAACCGGTAATGCCGTAACTTTGTACAACTTCAATTTTGGCACCGTCGTGGCGGGAACTGAGATCGCCTCCTCTACCGAAGCCGGCAAAACTGTATCTTACGACCTTCTGAGCGCGACTTACTCCATCGGCAGCGGCGGACTGACCATCGACGGTGTCGGCACATTGAATGAGACTGGCTACGCCCCCACACTAGCCGACTTCACCTTGACCACGCAAAATGGCGGCCAGGATATCAATGACGTTTCATTTTCGGCGACCACGATCATTGCTCCGTCACCCGACATTTCAACACCTGAACCGGCCAGCATGGTCCTGTTCGGCACCGGCCTGCTGGGGATGGCAGGTGTGCTGCGCCGCAAGCTGCTGAGCTAAACGAGCCTTCCTGGCAAACAAGATAGAAGCCTGTGCGACCCGAATCGTTCCTCAGGCCTGGCCCTCCCAGGTTTGGGGAACAAAAGATTTGGGGGTCCGCATTAGACTTTGCAGTGAAGTGCGGAGCAGTTACAAAGATCGGGTTCGTAGGGACAACCTGATCCATTTTCTAGCAAGCCGAACTTTAGCAGGAGCTAAAGCCTATCTATATTTTCAGGCGTTTGCGGCATGACTGAAGTCGTACCCTGACGCTTTCTGCTATCCCTGCCGAATATTGTCTGCACTTCCTCTGTAAGATACTTTCAAAGAGGATTTCCGCCGTGCGCCACTCGCTCTCCGATCTGCCCCATGCCACTCCGCGTCTTGCCCTCAGCCAGCTTGCTCCCGGCGTTTTTCAGTCGGAGATTCGCGCCATGACCACCGAGTGTGACCGCATAGGCGGCATCAACCTGGCCCAGGGGGTTTGCGATACGCCGGTTCCCGCGCCGGTTGAGGAGGCCGCGATCCGCGCCATTCGCAGCGGCGAGAATATCTATACCCGGCTGGACGGCATTGCCCGGCTGCGCCACGCGATTGCCGCCAAGCAGCGCCGCGACTACGGGCTGGAATACGACCCGGAGACAGAGGTTCTGGTCTCCTCCGGCGCTACGGGCGGGCTGCATGCCGCCGCGATGGCGCTGCTGAATCCCGGCGACGAAGTCCTGCTCTTTGAGCCGTATTACGGCTATCACGTGGCTACGCTCAAGTCGCAGCGCATCACGCCGGTGCTGGTGCCTCTGACGGAGCCTGATTTTGCTTTGGACCTGGCCGCGCTGCACGCCGCCGTCACGCCCCGCACCCGTGCGCTGCTACTGAATACCCCCGCCAACCCTAGCGGTAAAGTTTTCTCTCGCCAGGAGATCGAGGCGATTTCCGCCGTCTGCCGCGAGCACGATCTGTTCCTCATCACCGACGAGATTTACGAGTATTTTGTCTACGACGGCCAGCGGCACATCGCGCCCGCGACGCTGCCGGGGATGCGGGAGCGCACGATTGTGCTGTCGGGATTCAGCAAGACGTTTTCGGTGACCGGGTGGCGGCTGGGCTACGTGACGGCGGCGGCGCGGTGGATGGCCGCCATCTCTTATTTTCATGATTTGACCTACGTTTGCGCGCCCTCGGCCTTGCAGCACGGGGCAGCGGCTGGGTTGGAGCAACTTCCACCCAGCTTTTACGAGCAACTGGCCGCAGACCACCAAAGCAAGCGCGGACGGCTGGTGAGCGTGCTGCAAGCGGCGGGCCTGGAGCCGAGCATTCCCGCCGGAGCCTACTATATTCTGGCCCGCGCCGAGCATCTGGCCGGCGAAACTGCGGCGGAGAAGGCACGGAATCTGCTGGCCAGGACGGGCGTGGCTGCGGTGGCCGGATCGGCGTTCTTCCGCCCCGGCCACGGCGAAAATCTGCTGCGATTCTGCTTTGCCAAGAAAGACGCGGAACTGGACGAGGCCTGCGAACGGCTGCGCAGACTCTAAATCAGTCCTTCAAAGATTCAGCAAGCCTGGGTACTTTCTGGGAAAATTAGACAAAGCCTACTGAGGGGATTCTGGTGCAAACAAACCAACTCGACCGAAATCAGACGAAGCAAGCCGTCCTGCTGCTCGCCCACGGAACTCCCGAGACCGTCGCGCAGATTCCTGACTACCTGCGCAACGTTACTGGTGGGCGTCCGCTGCCCGCCGCCGCCGTCGAGGAGATTCAGCGGCGTTACGCGCTGATCGGCCACAGCCCTCTGACTGAAATCACACAGCAGCAGGCCCGCCTCGTCGAGTCCGCTCTGGCCACAGTCGGCTTTCCGGTTCCGGTCTACGTTGGCATGAGAAACTGGCACCCGTATATCGCCGATGTCATGCGCCAGATGCGCGCCGACGGCGTAGAAGAAATTGCCGTGCTCTGCCTTGCGCCGCAAAACTCGCGCACCAGCGTCGGACTCTATCGTCGCGCCGTCGAAGCCGAGGCCGAGGGCCTGCGCATCGACTTCACCGCAGGCTGGGCGCAGCATCCCTTGCTCATTGAAGCCTTTGCCCAGCGTCTGCGGCCCGCCTGGACGAGGCTCAGCGAAGAAGAGAGTGGACCGGTTCCGGTCCTTTTCACTGCGCACAGCGTTCCCTGCCGGACCATCCTGGCCAGCGAAGGCCAGACAGCCGATCCCTATGCCGAAGAGGCCAAGCGCACGGCACAGTTGGTCGCCGAACAAGTCCCGGAGATTCAGCAATGGTGGTTTGCGTTTCAGAGTCAGGGCATCAGCGGTGGCCCTTGGCTTGGCCCCACGGTCGAAGCAACCATCGATGCAGCGGCGGCTTCGGGCCATCGCGCCCTGCTCCTGCAACCCATTGGCTTCCTCTGTGACCACGTCGAGATTCTCTTCGATGTGGATATCCTCTTCCGCGCCTATGCCGAAAGACAAGGAGTACGCCTCGAACGCCCAGAGTCCTTGAACGGTTCGGAGTTACTCGCCCGCGCAGTCGCCGACCTGGCCGCGCAGAGTCTGCAACGCCTGCGCGGCTGATTGGGTTTGTCTGAGTCGTCGAGGATAAGTGGATCGACTTCAGACAGCGTTTTGAGGCCCCAAAATCGAGCAAAAAAGGGCGTTTTTGAGGCAAAAAACGGGATTTTTGGGGTCAAAAAGGGCTAAAAACAGGCCCTTCTGTTTACTAGTCAGTCACTATGTAATATTTACAAGTGGTTGATTCCTTAGGTCTTGATGGGTTTCCTGGGGGGTAAAATACGATTTCCACAGGGGGAGGGGGTGGGGGTACGGTGAAATTCAGGTTGGATTGGGTTCTGCGGAGGGATTTCCCTCATCTCTTTATTGTGCGCGTTGCGACGCGAATCGTACGCAAAA
>Ga0209415_10018167_pt1 | contig 11116 bp, 11 predicted proteins | sample PeaSoiSIISIP2007_FD_187696 | JGI IMG/M metagenome (GOLD analysis project Ga0209415, IMG submission 187696) | Peat soil microbial communities from Weissenstadt, Germany - SII-SIP-2007 (SPAdes) (version 2) | ecosystem: Environmental > Terrestrial > Soil > Wetlands > Peat | place: Germany...
TACCGATCGAGGAAGCCGTCCCACAGCCCCGGCAGGAGTATGCCCAGGAACTCACGGTTGGCGGTCTTGTCGCCATGCAGCCACTCGATATCGGCCAGGGTCGGGTCTCCCCAGCGCGCCGCGTGCAGTTTGACCAGCTCCTGGAGGGCGATCTCCGCCTGCTCGGGTGAACAACCGCGGAGCTGGTCGCCCTGCTGGGCGGGGGCGAGGTCCTCGAGCAACAGCACGAAGCTGGCCGACTCGACGTCGATGTCGGCGTAGTACGCCCGTGGCGTGCGGATGGGGAGCTCGGGAGCGAGTTGCTGGTAGAAGCGCACCTCGTTCTCGTAGCTGCGCAGTGCCTTGGCGGTGGCCCGGCTGGTCTCGTCGGCGGCGGGCAGCTTGGCCACGATCGTGCCGGGGGCGTCGGTCGGCCGGTCGTAGTGGACGGCGAGCCGGACGCAGTCGCACATCTGGCCGGTGCCGATGGGTCGGGAGGTCGCCTTCACGACCTGGGCGCCCTCGAGAATCCGCGTTGTCGTCAGGGCGGCGGTGAGCCAGCTGGGGGTGAGGGCCTCGGGCGTGTCGGCGATGGGGATGGCGCCACCGGTCATGACGGGAGTGTCCCGTCCACCACGGTGTCGGGGAAGTAGTGGTGATGGTGAGAGCCGGTGACCTCGTAGATGGCCGTGCCGTGCCGGCCGTCGTCGGTGCGCACCCGCATCTGGTTGAGGCCGCCGCGGTGGAAGGGCTCGTAGGGGCGGTCGAAGGTGCCCTCGCCGTCGACGACGATCCGTTGCCCGCCCTCGAGGGTGAAGACGCACTGGCCGCCCAGCCCGGTGACCGCATCGCCGTGCTCACCGAATCCAACTGGCGCGCCGTCGGCCCCCGTCCACTGCATGGCGTGGGTGAAATCGACGACTGGCACCGGATCGGTGCCGTCGGTTCCGGCCCAGCAGCCGTCGGTGTACACCCGGGTGCCGTTGGCCAGTTCCCAGTGCCACACGCCGAGGAAGCCGTCGGGCAGCTGGATCTGGAACCACAGCCACAGGGGGCAGCGCCCGTGGTTACGGATGCCCCACGAGTGATCGCGTTGGCCCCACCAATCGTCGACCTGATACGTGACCCCGCCGGCACTGTACGTGCCGTGGTAGGTGCCCGACTGGAGCATGTGGCTCTGGTCCCAGATGATCTCGTCGCCGGCCCGCATGGTGCCGCGCCGCAGGCCGTAGGGCTTGGTCCGGGCTCGGAAGATGAGGTCCATGCCGATCTCGCAGCGATCGGGATCGGCCCACAGGTGCAACTCCTCGAAGGGGCGCACCACCCGGACGCGCGCCGCCCCCACGTCGGTAGTGTGCGGGTCCCCGTCGTACGGACGGGAGTGGTGGCCGATGAGCTGGACAGAATCGACCCGGCCCATCTGGAGCGAGTCCATCGTGGTGTGCTGGGGATAGTGCGCCAGCGTGAGGAACACGACGTCGCCCAGGGCGTCGGGCCGGTGGACGGCGAAGAAATAGCTCTCGCGCCAGTGGGGGTGGTGCAGCACGACGTTCGGCAGTGGTTCGGGAATCTGGTGGATGAAGTGCTCGTCCATGGCGGTCAGAGGCTGGGCCATGTCAGCGGGCTCCTCGCAAGAGTTTTCCTAGTCGCCGGCGCGGCCTCTTGGGTGTCGTCGTGAGAGATGGCGGTACCTTCGTGGGCCACCAGAAGCGGGTTCCCATGTCGGCGACGAGGGTGGGAAGCAGGATCGTCCTGACCAGGAACGTGTCGGCCAGGACACCGATGGCGACGACGATGCCGATCTCCCTCGACGCCACGATGGGCAAGATGGCCAACACCGAGAAGGTTCCCGCCAGGATGACGCCGGCGGAGGTGAGGACGCCGCCGGTGCTGGCCACGCCGTTGCGCACGCCGTCGGTGATCCCGTCGCGCTTGACCTCCTCGCGCACCCTGGTCAGGAGGAAGATGTTGTAGTCGACTCCCAACGCCACCAGGAAGACGAAGGTAAGAAGGGGAACGGTCGGATCGATCCCCGGCAGGCCGAGGAGCGGGACGAAGATGGCCGAGGCCAGGCCGAGCGCCGCCGCGAACGTCACCACCACCGTGGCCACTACCACCAACGGGCCCAGCACCGCCCTGAGCACCAACCACAACACGATCAACACCACCGCCAGCGCGGCGGGGACGATGAACAGCGTGTCGTGATGCGAGGCGATGGCGGTGTCGAGGTCCTCGGCTGTCTGGCCGCCCACGAGCACGTGGTTGCCGGTAACGGCGCCGGCGGCTTGCCGCAGCTCCCGTATGGCCGCGAACCCTTCGTTCCCCGTGGGTTTCACCGACAGGATCAGATCGAAGCGCGCCATGTCGCCGGCGTGCTCGGCCGGCCCCAAGGCGGCGGTGACGGGGAGCTTGGACAGGGCGTTGCGGACGACGGGGAGATAGGCCGAGTCGGTCACCACCACGTCCACCGGCGACACCTCACCGGCGGGGAAATTGCCCTCGAGGAGGTCGTAGCCCTGCACCGAAGCGGCCGACGAGGAGAGCTCGCTCAACGACGAGACGTTGGTGTCGACCGTGATGAGCGCGATGGCCGCGCCCACCAGGAGCACGAAGCCGGCAACCCACACCGGCCGACGACCTTGGCTGACGATTCGCCCGAGCCTCATCCACGGGCCCCGCTGGACGAACCCCGGGGCGTGGCGCGGAACGGCGGGCCAGAACACCCGTCGTCCCATGACCAGAAGAAGGGCCGGGTAGGCGCCGAGCACCACGACCGCGGCGCTGAGCACGCCCACGATCCCGACCACGCCGAAGTCCGCCGTGAGGCTCAGGTTGGCCGGCAGAAGGCATGCCAGGGTGGCGGCCACGGTCAGCGACGACGCCGCGATGGCTCCCGCCGCTCGTCGCCACGCCACCATCATGGCCACGCGATGCTCGCTGTGGCGCCGCAGCTCTTCGCGGTAGCGGGCCGTGAGCAACAGCGCGTAGTCGGTCCCGGCACCGAAGACGATCACCGTGACGAGCGCCGTGCTCTGCCCGTTGACGGTGAGGCCCGCCCGCCCCAGGGCGTAGATGATGGCCTGGGCCAGGGCTTCGGCGATGCCCACACACGCGATGGGCACGACCCACAGCACCGGGCTGCGATACGTGGCGGCCAGGAGGATCACGACCAGCCCGGCGGTGGCCACCAGCAGCAGGGTGCTCGCCCCCGAGAAGGCACCGAGCAGGTCCGCTTGGATGGCGGCTTCCCCGGTGACCCGGATCTCGAGGCCGCCGGCGCCGTTGCCCAGGGTGGACCGCATCTGGGTGAGGGTGTGCTCGATGGCGAGCTCACCTCCGGGGACGGGCGCGGTGACCACCGCCACCTTGCGGTCCGGAGCCACCACAACACCCGAGGGGCGCCCGATGACGGTCGAGAACCGGGCCACGAGGTGCGCTCTGTCGGCGTTGACCCGGGCCAGGTCGGTCGGGGTGAGCCCCGAGCGCCGGAAGAAGACCACCTCCGCCTGAAGCGCTCGCCCCGAAGGGAATCGTTGGTCCAGCTCGAGGGCCCGGGTGGACGGCGCGCCAGATGGGAGGAACTCGGTCAGTTTGCTGGTCTCGACCGAGCCCAGCTTGGCGGCGAACGGTATGGCGGCGGCGACCACCAGCAACCAGAAGGTGACGCCCATCCAGCTGGCCAGGCGCCCGGTGACCAGCGTCGCCAGACGGTCCACGCGGCGACGGGTGGTGGGCGCGGTGACCGGGGCCATCAGTCGAGCATTACACGGCCAAAACGAGCCCCTCCATCGGACCGGGGCGCAGGACGGCTTCTACCGACGAGCACCCGGACCGAGACGCGTGCGAAGTTCGGCTTCGTACTCGCGGATGGCAGGTCCGGCGTACTGCTCTTTGAGGGCCGTGAGATTGGGGTAACCCTCATCGCGCTCGGCGTCCCACTCATCGGCGAACCGCCCGCTCTCGATGTCGTCGGCGAGGGCCCGCATCGTAGGAAGCAGCTCGAGATGGTCGTACCGGCCTCGTCGGGTGAGCTGGCCATACTGACTGGTCGGCGAATGGTACTCCGACTGCACGGCGTAGCCGACCTCGCGCAGCAACCGATAGGTCCGCTCCACCTCGCCTGACAACACCAATTCGGTGATCACGGCCTCGATGGGTATGCCGTGCTCGACCATGGTCTGGACGAAGGCGGTGCTTACCGTCGTGAGCGCCGGTGACAGCACCTGCTCCACCCCGAGGTCCAGGACCGCCTCCTGCATGGGTGTGAGCTCGATCCCGCCCTGACGCAGACCGCCGATGGCCCGCGCCACCGCCAGCACGAGAGCAAGAGCACTGCCCGTTACGTCCTTGTGGACGCCCACAGCGGAGATGAACCCCACGCCTTCCTCGTAACAGCGTCGCACTTCAGGCCCGAGCATGCGGGGGGCGACCATGCCGGCATCTCCCGCCGGCGCCAGACGACCGAACGCCAGGGTGTAGCCGGAGGCCACGATCACACAGGACCGGGGACCGGGCGTGAGCCCCAACAGGGGTATGACATCGTCGGGCACGAGGATGCAGATGACGTCGGCGTCGTCGGCGGCCTGAACATCGTGGGTATCGAAACCATCCAGGCCGGCCTGGTCGCGAGTCGCATCGCGTCGGACGCACACCACGGGCTCGCACCCGCTGTCTCTCAGGTTGAGGGCCCAGGAGCGGCCCTGGTTGCCGTAACCGATCACGGCAATCGTCTTCTCGGCCAGGGCGCCGGGGTCGCCGTCGTCCTCGTGGTAGATGATCGTCATGGCGTGATTATGTCGCGAGGGTCCGTGGTGCGACCAATAGAGTTCGCGTTGAGAATGCCTGCTGACGACGCTGATTCGAGCCGCATCAGGGTAATCCCTGATTGTGGGCCGCCGGTCAATCCCGCACCATGCACCCGATGTGTGAGCTACCGGTCCAGGCCTCGCCGATCTCCGCCCCACCATGGGGTACTCTCGTTCCAATAGGACAGGACAGGTCGGACGCACCCTCAGCGTCTGTGCACGCGCTCGAGCGAAGGCGCCCGCCGGCCCCCCAGCGGTCGTCGGTCGTTCCTGACGCCACCCACATCAACGTCGACTTCGTGGAGTCGGTCAAGGGAGTCGAATGAGCACCACAACACTCTCGTACAGTCCCGAAAACCGGACCGCCGGAAGTGAGTGGGCCGTCGAGACCCACGGGTTGACCAAGCGGTTCGGGGCGACGGTCGCCGTGAACGGCGTGGAGCTTCTCATCCCCCGGGGATGCGCCTTCGGTTACCTGGGCCCCAACGGGGCCGGGAAGACCACGCTCATCCGGGTGCTCCTGGGCTTGACCCACGCCGATGCCGGCACGATGTCCTTGCTGGGATATGCCGTCCCCAAACATCGCGATAAGGCGCTGGCACGGGTCGGTGCCATCGTCGACGAGCCCCGGTTCCACGGACATCTGACGGGGCGGCAGAACCTCCTGCTTCTGGCGGCCGCACGCGAGCCGGCGGCTCGGGGCCGCATCGACCCGGCACTGGAGCGCGTCGGCATCCTCCATCGGGCCGACGACCGGGTGTCGAAGTACTCGATGGGGATGCGCCAGCGCCTCGGGGTGGCCGCCTGCCTGTTGGGAGATCCCCAGCTGCTCATCCTGGACGAGCCCATGAACGGGCTCGACCCGGCGGGCATGCACGAGATGCGCGACATGATCCTCTCCCTGGTGGCCGAGGGCCGCACGGTGGTGCTGTCCTCGCACCTCCTGGACGAAGTCGAGCGGACCTGTGATGCCGTTGCCATCGTGGACCGAGGCAACGTCATCCGCCAGGGACCGATCTCCGAACTCCTGGCGGGGGCATCGCTGGTCGTCCATGTCGAGTGCTCCGAGCCCGATCGGGCCCGCGCCCTTCTCGAGGCCACCAACATCGGGGCCCAGGTCGATGTCGGTATGGAGGGCCTCGGGATCACCCTGCCCACGGGGACGTCGCGCGACGTCATCGCCGAGATCAACCGGGTGCTGGTGCAAGGCGGGATCTCCGTGTACCGGCTCCAAGAGATCCAGGCGTCGCTCGAAGCGTGGTTCCTGCAGGTCACGAGTCGCTTGGGGGCCCCGGAATGACCACCATCTCCGACGTGGGCGCTAGCACTCCGGCCCCGGTTCCCTCTGCCGCCGCGGTTGGAGGACCGAACGACCGGCGGGGATCGTGGATCCCCACCTGGAGCATGATCACCACCCGGTTCATGGAGCTGCGCCGGCGGCGCGGGCTCATGATCGCTCTGATGCTGGTGACCATCGGGATCCCGTTCGTGTTCCTGCTCGTCCGGCTGCTGCTGCATGCCTTCGCCCCGCACTCCTACGGGCCGGCGGGTGGCTACGACATCTTCCAGGGCCTGGTGGCCGGCGTGCTGTATGTCTTCGGCTTCATCATGGCGGCCACCTTGGGTTGCACGGCGGGATCGATCGACCTCACCGAGGGGATGTTCCGGCACCTGGTGGTGACAGGCCGTTCCCGGTTGGCTCTCTACCTGGCTCGGATCCCCGCCGGGTTCGCCATCATCGGGTCGTTGATCGCCGCCGGCTTCGCCATCGTCTGCTTGGTGTGCGTCTTCGCCGCCCCGACCACCATCAATTACGACGGCGCCAACGTTCCCGCCGGACTTTCGCTCTCCGCTTTCGAGACGTGGGCCGGAAGCCATGTCAACGAGGTGTTCTGCGACTTCCCCTACAACGGGCCCACGCCCGCCAACATCCCCTGTGGCAACGGCCCCGGCGGCGGCCCCGGCGGCGTCGTCGTCAAGGGACCTCCCGGGTCAGTGGCCCCCGCACCACAGACCGCCGCCCAGCTCAAGACTCAGGCCATTCAGTTCGCCCGGCAGGACTACTCGGACTACAACAAGATCTTCCTCTACCCGTCCACCTCCTTGATGGTCAAGACCGGGTTGTGGATCGAGCTCGAAGCGCTGGTCGGGTTCATGGTGGGGCTCGGGCTGGCGTCGCTCATCGGGCAGCGAACGGTGGCGGTGATCCTGATGATCGTGCTCGAGATCGTGCTGACGCCGATCTTCTCGCGGGCGCACATCCCTCATCTGATCAACCTCCAGCGCGGCGTGGTCGGCTTGGCGGTGGCCCATCTCCAACCGGCCGGGCTGGGGTTCGTGTTCGGAGGAGGGGGCGGAGGCCCCAACGGAAACCAAGGGACGATGCGGCTCATCCCCGAAACCCACACGGTGGCGGTGTGCGTCATCGTGGGCTGGTTGGTGGTGTGGTCGGTCCTCGGGGCGTGGCGCATGATGACCAGGGACGCCTGAGCCGGGATCTCGGGGTGGTCCGGTGAAACCCTCGTCGCCGGCCCGGCGTCGTGTTCGTGTCCTGATCTTCGTGGTCCTCGTGGGAGGAACGCTGGTGGCGCGGCGTCTGGGCTACAAGATCGGGGGCAACACCGTCGTGCGGTGCCGACAGGGCCACCTCTTCACCACGATCTGGATTCCCGGGGTGTCGTTCAAGGCGGTTCGATTCGGGTGGTATCGGCTGCAACGGTGTCCGGTGGGGGCGCACTGGACGCTCGTCGTGCCCGTCAAGGACCAGGACCTGACCGACGAGGACAGGCGGATGGCGCAGCAGCATCACGACGTGCGGATCCCCTGACCCCAGGGTCGCCCGCCGCGGGCGCCGGTGTCAGCTGACGGCGCCCACCTGGTGGAGCTCGACGGCGTTGCCGGCCGGGTCGTTGATGAAGGTCTGGCGGTTGGGGCCCACGGCGACCGGATCGGCGACCTCCAGCCCCTTGGCGCGCAGCTCCTTCACGGCGGCGTCGAGGTCACCTACCCGGATGGCGAAGTGCTGGCCGTAGTTGGGCGGGACGGGAGCCTCGATGAGGTGGACCTGTTGCGTGCCCAGGTTGATCCAGGCGCCGGCGATCCCGAGCTCGGGACGGTCGTCGCGCACCGTGCCCCCCAGTACTCCGGTGTAGAAGGCCACACCCTCGTCGACGTCGGGAACATTGAGAGACACGTGATGGACAGCGAGGGGCTCCATGGAGAGAAAGTCTTGCCGATCCGGAGGTCGGGTGCACAAGGTTAGGGTCGGCCCGGTGGGCACACATTTCCACTTCGACCCCGCGACCTACCTCGACATGGTCCGAGACGAGGTGCCGGCCTACGACCGCCTGCAGTCGGCCTTGGCCGAGGCGACGACGTCCGTCGAGGCTCGGAGGATTCTCGACCTCGGCTCCGGTACCGGGGTCACCGCCGAGCGGGTCCTGTCTGTGCACCGCGGCGCGCAGCTCGTCGGTATCGATTGCAGTGGGGACATGCTCGCCCATGCCCGCCGGCTCGTGCCCACTGCCAGGTTTGTCACCGCCCGCCTGCAGGACCCCTTGCCATCAGGGCCGTTCGACTTGGTGGTGTCGGCGTTCACCGTCCACCACCTCGACCGAGCGGAGAAGGCTGACCTCTTCGCTCGGGTGGCCGCAGTCCTACGACCGGGCGGACGGTTCGTGTTGTGCGACGTCGTAGTCCCCGAGCAGCTGGTCGCACGCCCGGTTCCTCTGGACGACGGATTCGACCTGCCGAGCACGGTTGGGGATCAGGTGGCGTGGCTCACCGAGGCCGGGCTTCGACCGGAGGTCGTCTACGCCCAGGACGACCTGTGCATCCTCAGCGCCGACCGTCCCATTCCGTAGTCGTCCGATCTTTCGTTGACGGGAACCGGCTTGGGGGCCCGGAGCGTCGAAACGGTGGTGGGGAGACGGGTTGTCGTCGCAGCCGTGGTGTTAGGTGTCTGCGTGGCGGGATGCAGCCCCGGTCCCGCCGCCGATGGGGTGCTGACCGGACGAGCGGCGGCCTGCGTGGGCCCCGGCGGCATGAAGCCCCCCGCCCGGGTGGACGTCTTCCGGGGTGGCCGGCTCGTCGCCACGGAGGTCGTGCCCGGTGGCGGCATCTATCGCTTCGTGCTGGCCCCGGGCCGGTACATGGTCAGCAACACCGGTGTCCCCGAACCGGGCCGGCCGCAGCAGGCGGCGTCGGTGGCGGTCGGCTCCACCGTGCACATCGACATCCCCGACCTGTGCAAGTAGCGGTGACCGCCGTCGAGCAACATGGGCCCGTGGCCCAGCGACTGGAGTGGCGTGGCGAGCTCACCAACGAGATGGTGAACGTCCTGCACGCGCAGGCCTTCGGACACCCCGGGGTGGATCATGACTGGCGGGCACAGGTCACCGGGCACAGCCTGGGTTGGGTGTGCGCCTTCGACGACGATGGCCAGGGTGAGCTGGTGGGCTTCGTCAACGTGGCTTGGGACGGCGCTCGGCACGCCTTCATCGTGGACCTGGCCGTCGCCGCAGGGTCCCGTCGACACGGCGTCGGGACGAGACTGGTGGCCGTGGCCGCCGAGCATGCCCGGGCGGCCGGTTGCGAATGGCTCCACGTCGACTTCGAGGACGGCGCGCTGAGCCGTTTCTACTTCCAGGCCTGTGGCTTCGTGCCCACGGCGGCCGGCCTCCTGGCGTTGAACGGTCAGGCGCTCCCGTTGAGGACGTAGGTGTGGGTGGCTCCGACGGTCGCATTGCGGATGTCCAGGTCGATCAGCGACAAGGTGTCCGCTTTGTGTCCGGGGAAGTGCTTCTTCCACACCTCGGGGTAGTTCAGGATGTTTCTGTTCCCGGTGGCGATCCATCCCAGCGACGGTGCCAGCGTGGCGTAGTAGGCGAACACCGTCGTCGGGGGCTCGGGGCTGGTGAAGCTCGAGGTGACGCCGGGGCCGCTCCAACCGCCCCCGCTGAAACCGGGTGGGATGTAGCGGGCCGGGGTCCGCACGATCGGCCCGGTCCGCTGGGCGTCGGGCGGGAGAGTCCGGAAGATGGGGTCGGCCCGCAGTTGGTCGAGGTGCCGGTTGCCCGGGTCACCCCCCGGCGGCAGGCCGGCGCCGCACCCCGCCAGCAGTCCCAGCACCGCCGCCGTCAGAACGAAGACGAGAACACGAGTGGTGCGGGCGGCGCGCCGGTGCACGTTCTTCGACATTGTCACCGCTACGACATTGTCACTGCGGGCGAACCCGGTCCCGGCGCGCCTCCAGGGCGTCGAGCACGTCGTCGGGGACGTCGAGGTCGCCGCGGCCGCTGCCCACATACAGGCCGGGCTTGAACGTGCCGTGGAAGTCCGATCCTCCCGTGGCCACCAGCCCGGTGCGCGCCGCCATGCGGCGCAACACGGCCCGTTGGTCGGGGTCATACGAGGAGTACGTCGCCTCGAGCCCGTCGAGGCCGCCGTCGGCGAGCTCGGCCACCAACCGCTCGAGCTGGCGGGGGCCGAGCCCGGTGGACAGGGGATGGGCCATCACGGCCACGCCCCCCGAGCCGTGGGCCAGGCGGGCCACGTCGGTGGGGTCGAGGCGGGCCTTGGGCACGTAGGCGGGCCGCCCGTCGGCCAGCCACCGGTCGAAGGCGTCGTCGATGTCCTGCGCCGCCCCCGCCCTGACCAGGGCGCGGGCGAAATGGGGCCGGCCCATGCCCCCCTCGTCACCGGCCTCGGCCAGGACGTCCTCGTAGGTCACCCCCGTCCCCAGCTCCCCCAGGCGCGCCGCCAGCTCCCGGTTGCGCACCGCCCGGTCGGCGCGCAGCTTCACCAGCTCGTCCTGGAGCGGGCCCGGCCCGGGCTCGACGAAGTACACGAGCACGTGCACCGACCCCTCGATCCTCGGCGCCCCGGGCGGGGGGGACGGTTTGCGACACGACACCTCGCACCCCGGCACCAGCCGCACCCCCAGTTGCGCGGCGGTCCTCCCCGCTTCGGCCAGCCCGGCCAGGCTGTCGTGGTCGGTGAGCGCCAGCGCCGAGCACCCCGCGGCCGCGGCCAGCTCGACGACGGCCCCCGGGGTCTCCGAGCCGTCGGACACGGTGGAGTGGGTGTGCAGGTCGATCACGCCTCGATCACCGGCCGAGGCTACCCGGGCACCCGCCACCGCCCCCGGACCTGCGGGTTCTCCCCGTTCAGGCACGATCCGAAGAACCGACACGGCGATGTGGGAGGGTAGGCTCGTCAACGCGGCGAGCAGATGCGTCGGGGGAACCGGGAGTCCCCGCAACGTCCGGCGCAGTGAGGGCAACGCGATGAGGGCCAGGTGAAAGAAGCCTGCGGTGTCTTCGGTGTGTACG
>Ga0209415_10018168_pt1 | contig 11116 bp, 5 predicted proteins | sample PeaSoiSIISIP2007_FD_187696 | JGI IMG/M metagenome (GOLD analysis project Ga0209415, IMG submission 187696) | Peat soil microbial communities from Weissenstadt, Germany - SII-SIP-2007 (SPAdes) (version 2) | ecosystem: Environmental > Terrestrial > Soil > Wetlands > Peat | place: Germany...
ATCGTCCTGCTCTTTCGAGGATTTCGGCCCAGCTTGATACCGGTCCACTTTCCTCGGCAGGAACCGCCCAAGCGCGCCCTCGACGTATTTGGCAACCAAATCGCAACAAATCCACCTCCGCCCGGCTCTCTCGGAGGCCTCACCCGTCACACAGCTGCCAGCGAACGGATCAACCACGAGATCGCCGGCATCTGTGAGCATCCGGATAAAAAACTCCGGCAGTTCGATTGGGAAACGCGCGGGGTGGGGCTTCAAAGCCTTCTCGGTGCAGTACCGAATGTAGCGTGAGTTGCTTTCTGTGTGCGCGATCGCGAGCAGATTTGGCGGAATTGCCGCGCCGTTGTCGACGCCGAACTTGTCGGAAATGTCGTGGCCGGAGGGACGAAGCTTCGGCCTGTAGCCCTTGGTCAGCAGTTCCTTCATGCTGTCTGAGTACGGCTGGAGCACACGCTTGTTGCTGGCTTTTGGCCACGGCGTTGGCGAAAGCCACCAGACGGAGTTAACCGCGTCCTTGACCCGGATGCGCCGCACGGTTACCCACTCGGCTGGTGTGGGAAGACGGGCCGGGTTCCACCAGAAAAACTCCTGAGCCAGATGAAAACCGAATTCGCGACAAAGGCAGATCAGCAGTTCGTAGTGGTACAGACTTTTCGTCGCCTGGCCGGCGATCCAAGAGCCGCCGATGTCGATGACCAGCGATCCGTGAGGCTTCAACGCTTCCTTGAAGGCAGCAGCAAACGGACGAAACCACTCAACGTATTTGTCGGCGTCGACATTGCCGTAGTCCTTCTTCCTGACCAGACCGAATGGCGGACTGGTCATGATGAGGTCCACGGAGCGCTTCTCGATCACATCGCGGAACAGCGCCAGCGAATCGCCGAGATAAATCTCGCCAAGCCTCGTCTCGTGGAAAAGCTTTGCGGCCGGAATTTCCGCAGCGTTCTGGGTCGTGGCCATCAGTTGAGTAAGTTGGTTCGCACGGCTGCATTTAATCGTTTTCCAAATTCTCCCGCAATGCCATTGTGCAGGACGGGCGGGGGCAACTCGAAGACCACCGTCCAGGAATTCTACGCCTTGGAGTTCAACGGCCCGTTCCTGGACGACTTCACCGGGCGCCGGCGACCGGAAGGTGTAGCGCAGACTTCCAGTCTGCCGTATCGCGGATTTCCAATCCGCAGATGCGACCAAGCAGGTACGGCCTGCCGACTGGAAGTCGGCGATACGGCAGGTTGGAAACCTGCGCTACGCGGCGTCGGGAGCCCAATTCGCGCGCAAGCAGGTCGCGGTGCTTCAATGGTTCTGGGTCTGCACGGGGATGGCGCCCAGATCGATTTTCTGGGTGGATTGACCCTCGGGAGGCTGGGGCACGGTCACATCTTGCTGAAACGATCCGATAGTATGGCCAAAAAACCCTCGAGATAGGTCAACCGCGGCATCGGAGAGTTGGCCGCTGAGTTCGTAGCCGCCGGGCGGGACATCCTCCACGGTAAAGGCGCCGTCGGCCTGCACGTCCAACGGATAGTTACACGAGGCGCGAATGCGGGCGCGCCCTTCTTCGGATTTCGCATACTTGCCGTACCATTCGGCGCGCGCCCCCCCGCTTAATCCTGCCGGAACGGGAAGCCTGGTCCGCAGCGTGGGAATAATCAGTTGTTTGGACCAATCGATGGCTTGGCCCGGCTGGGACAACACCAGCCGTCCCGAAAGGATGGCCCCAGCGCCGCCGATTTGCACCCTCGTGGTCGCACCGGGCTGGATTTGCACCGGAGTCTGGTGGTTGTATGGCACATTGAGTTTGGCCAGGAAAAGGTTGAATTGGCCCGGGGGCGCCTGTTCAAAAACGAAGTGCCCCTGCTCGTCGGTCTTTGTGGTGTAGGCGCCGGGGCTCAGCCCCACCGTTTCCTCGCCAGGCCCCGACCCCGGAGGGGCGGCTAGCAAAATCGGCTGGCCGGCGTTCGGCTGGGTCGTGAGTCGGAGCACCCCTTCAATCCGGCCCCACGGCTGCAACTGGATGGAAACGGAGTGGTTGGTCGGAGCGATGGAAACGCTGGCAAATCCCTGCTGGTCAACTGCCACCACGGCGCGCGCCGCCAGACCGGCCTTGAACGAAAAGTGTCCGTCCGCGTCGGTCTGGGTCGTGACTGTGTCTGTCGAATTCAGGAACCTCGCCCTTCCCAGTCCCACCCCGCGTTCGGCGCAGAGGGCGACTTGCACGCCTGCGGCGGCGTTGCCATCCGGAAGCAGCACGACGCCCTCGACCGCGTCCTCCGGCCTGTGCTTTTTCAACTCGAAAACACACGTCATTTTGGCGGCGCCGGCATCCAACGGTTGCGATGTGGCCGGTTCGTAGCCCTCCGCTTCGATGCGCACGACGAGCGGCTGCGAGAATTCCGTGAAGGTCAGTTCGAAGAGGCCGTTGGTGCCATAACTGGTCTCGCTGAGGTTGGGGGCGGGGATCGCTTTGAACGATGCAATGGGTTGTTTCGTCTGGGCGTCCGTCACGCGGCCCGTCACGGTTAGCTGCGGGTGCAGAGTAACGGTATGCTCCTGCCCATCGGCGGTGAGTTCATTACGGCGCGAGATAAAGTAGCCGTCCTTCAGGACGCTGAAAGTGATGGGTTCCAGTGGCGCGGAGTTCCACTCGAGGCGCCCGCCCGAATCAGTCAAGCCGCCCCACTCGAGCGTGTTCGGCCCCTGCCACTGTTCCAACCCGACGCGGGCCTTGGGCACGGGCGAGCCGGCCTCATCCAGGACCCGAAGGCGCAGGAGCCCGCCCGGCTTGAGTTGAACGGCCAGCGGGGCGGTGTTGGAGGCCATCTGCACCTGGATTCGCTGCGGAGCGAAGAGGTCGGCGGTGATGGTGATCGTATTCTCCCCCGCCGGCAAAGCCGGCAGCGCGAAGGCGCCGTCCACGTCAGTGGCAACACCTTGACCTTCCGGGAAGAACCGCCCATGACCCACCTTGGCCCCGACCACCCGGTAGCCGGTTTCACCGGTGACGACGCCGCGCAAAGTCAAACCCGCTTTGAGAACGAGCACCGCTGCTCCGGTGTGCAAATCATCCAGTTTAAGCGTGGCCACTTCGGCAGACGTCCGCGGGTCATCCTCATTTCGAAAGGTCGCCGTTGGAAAACCGGGATGGGTAACGACAATCCGAAAGTCCCCGTTGCTGGAACAGCTACCGAACGTCCAGCGGCCCGCGCGATCGGTCGTCGCCGCTGCATCATCATTAAGCAGCCCGGGCCGTTCGCGCTGGAACTCGCGGCCGGAGTAGTCGCCGGTGCCGTAGAAAGACACCTGGATGCCGGCACCCGCCACGGGTTGCCCCGATTCGTCCCGCACCACACCGCCGATGCTGGTGCCGCGCGGAACCTTCAAAACGTAGCTGTCGGGCAGCGGCTTGGGGACTGCTCCCACGACGCTTCTCTCCGCGTAACCGTCCGCCACGACACCTACGCAGACCATCAGCGGATTGGCGTAAGGAACCCCAATGTCGCAGCGGCCTTCGGCATCGGTCAGCAAATTCGTCTGCCGGTCAACCTGTTGCGGGCTGACCACCACCTGCTTCATGTCCCCGATGCTTTCAACCACAATCCTTGCCTTGGCGATCCCCTTCCCGGTCTCAGCGTCAACGGCCTGGAAGGCGAGGTGCCAGTTGGGTTTGGCCGGGCTCTGGGTCGTGGCGGCGCTTTCCTTCGCGGCAGGCCTCGCGCTCGGGACAAGCTGGGCGGCGGGCGGCGCCACGGACGGCTGGGCTGGCGACATCCAAGTATTGGCGAGCAATAATACGGCTGAGGCCGCGACGGTCACGCCCCCCGCAAAGCCTGCCAGAATTCTCATCCTCGCCCATTGCCAGGCCCGGAGTGTTTCGGCGACAAGGGTAGGCAGCGTCGCGTTGGAAGAGGCCGCGTGAGCCAACGCCTTCGCGCCAATGACGCCGGCCAACCCGGCCGGGGCGGCTTCGGCGCGAGGACCGGCCAAGGCAGTGGCGAGCGCGGCAGTCGAGATGGCGAAACCACGGCGGACGAAGAAGGCGCGCAGTTTTTCCAGAGAGCGGCTCACGCGTTTTCGGGCCGCCTCCTCGCTGATGCCCAGGGCGCCGCCCACCGCGCGCAGGGGTTCGTCTTGAAAGAATCGCAGGAGGACCGCGTCGCGGTCGGTTTGATCGAGTTGTTCGATGCCTTCGTCAAGCAAGGGCGCGATCCGGCTCCAGGTCTCATCGGCGGAAGAGAGTTGTTGCATTTGAAAAGCCTCCTGTTCGCGCCGTTGGCGGCGCATCTCTCCGCGCAAGGCGCGGGCCGCCACGAAGCGAGTCGTGCGATAGAGCCAGCCGCCGAGCACCAGGTTTTTGGTATCGCGCAGGCGAGAGGCCCTGCGCGCCAGGAGAATGAACACCGCCTGGGCCACCTCCTCGGCCACAGGCGTGTCCCGCACGTGGCGCAACGCGGTCGAGCGGACGAGGTTCAGGTAACGGCTCACCAGCGACTCGAACGCGGTCTCCGAGTTCCGCGTCACATATTCTTCAAGCAATTGCGAATCGTGCATACCGGCGCTTCTTTATCTAATCATCCCCACCGCCAGAGTTAAAGCGGACAAAAATCTCATGAATTCGTTTGCCCTGGAGGCAGCCGCATCTGAGGTTTGGAGGGTGGTATCATCTGCGAAACCTGTCATAACCGTCCAGGTGCGGGAGTTGGTCGAGTTCGCCCTGCGGCAGGGCGACCTTGGCGGCGAGCATGATTTCGTCGGCCCCAACCGGGCGCTGGCCGGCATTCGCGGCCATCAGCGGATGCAGCGTTCACGACCGGCGGGCTACCAGAAAGAGGTGCGGCTTTGCCATGACCTCGAGACCGAGGAGTTTATCCTGCGGGTCCAGGGGCGCATCGATGGGCTGCTGGCCACGCCGGAGGAAGTGCTGATCGAAGAGATCAAGACTGTCCAGGGAAAGTGGCGCGGTCTGGCCGAGCCGTTGCACTGGGCCCAGGTCAAGTGCTACGGCTTCATGTACGCCGCCAGCCACGGTTTGGAAGAGCTGGCTCTGCGGCTGACCTACCTGGACCTCGAGACGGACAGCGCCACGCAGTTTCGCGGCCAATTCACCCGGCTCGACTTGGAAGCGCTCTTCGCGCAAGCCACCTCGATCTATATCGAATGGGTGGGCGAAGGCCTCCGCTGGCGCCGCCGCCGCGACCAGTCCGTCCAGAGCCTCCCCTTCCCTTTCCCAACCTACCGTCCGGGCCAACGCAAACTGGCGGTGGCGGCCTACCGCGTGTTTGCCTCCGGCGGACGCTTGTGCGTCGAGGCGCCCACCGGCATTGGCAAGACCATCTCGGTGCTCTTCCCCGCCCTCAAGGCCTTGGGCCAAGGCAAGCTCGAACGCATCTTCTATCTCACCGCGCGCACCGTGGGACGGGTGGTGGCGGAAAAGGCCCTCAACGAGCTGCGGCAGGCCGGCGCGCGGCTCCGCACGCTGACCCTCACCGCCAGGGACAAAATCTGCTTCCAACCCGCCCCGCCCTGCGACCCGGCCACCTGCCCCTTTGCCCGCGGCTATTATGACCGGCGTAAACCCGCCATGCGCGCCGCCCTCGAGCACGACGAGATCTCCCGCTCCGTTCTCGAAGCAGTCGGCCGCCAACACCAGGTCTGCCCCTTCGAACTGTCGCTCGACCTCTCGCCCTGGGTGGACGCCGTCATCTGCGATTATAATTACGTCTTCGATCCGAAGGTGTACCTGCGCCGGCACTTTGGCGAGGAGCCTGGCGATTATGCCTTTCTGGTGGATGAGGCCCATAACCTTGTGGACCGCGCCCGCGAGATGTTCTCCGCCGAGCTGGACCTGGGGGAGATCCGCGAGGTCCGGCGGGCCGTCCAGCACGCCCTGCCGCGGTGCGCCCGCGCCTTGAGCCGCCTGGGCTCTGCCCTGCGCCGCCTCTGCGAAGCGCCTGCCCCCGCTGTGGGGCAGGCATCCTTGCCTGCCCTCGCCGCCCAATCCGGCGAAGCCTTCCCCACTCACCCTCCTAATCCTAATCTTAATCCTAATCTTAATCTCAATCTTAATCCTGCTCCTAATCCTAATCTCCCCCTTCCGCCTCCCGCCGCCCAAACCAGGGAGGGCTTCGCCCGCCGCGAACTCCCGGCTGACCTGCTTCCGTTGCTCGAGACCGCGCTCAAAGCCGCCGAGGCCTGGCTGGCGCAGAATCAGCCGGCCGAATTCCGCCAGCCTCTGCTCGAACTCTTTTTCCGCCTGCATTCCTTCCAACGCACCGCGGCGCTCTACGACGAGCGCTATGCGACCCTCTGCCAGCCGCCTTCGATCGCCCGGACAGGCAGTGGGGCGGGCGTCTCGCCTGCCAACACGTTTGTCCCCGAACTCTGGCGGCGCGGGCAAGATGCCCGCGCCGCGGCCCCAGGTCCTGCGGCCCAAAACCGGCGCTACGGCTCCGTCCGGTTGTTCTGCCTGGACCCGTCCCGACTGCTTCGGCAGGCGCTGGCGCGCGGAAAGGCGGCCGTATTCTTCTCAGCGACCCTCACGCCGCTTTCCTATTACCGCGACCTGCTGGGCGGCGAGAGCGGGGACCCGCTCCTGCAGTTGGCCTCGCCTTTTCCGCCGGAAAATCTCGCTGTCCTCGTCCACGACCGCATCCATACCCGCTTCAAAGCCCGCGCCCGGACGCTGCCGGACGTCGCGCAAGCAATCGGGGCGGTGACTGAGGAACGGCGCGGAAACTACCTGGTTTACTTCCCCTCCTACCAGTACCTGCGAGCCGTGCAGGAACAGTTCCAGGCCCTGCACCCGGCCGTTCGGCTCCTGGCCCAGCGTCCCGGCATGAGCGAGGCCGAGCGCGAGGCCTTCTTGGCCGCCTTTGCCGCCGACCATACCGAGACCCTGGTGGGATTTGCCGTCATGGGCGGAATCTTCGGCGAGGGCATCGACCTGGCGGGCGAACGGTTGATTGGCGCCATCATCGTCGGCGTGGGGCTGCCGCAACTCTGTTTGGAACGCGACCTGATCCGCGACCTCTTCCAGCACAACCTCGGCTCGGGATTCGACTACGCCTATACCTATCCCGGAATGAACCGCGTCCTGCAAGCCATCGGCCGCGTCATCCGTTCGGAAACGGATTGCGGAGTGGTCCTGCTGCTGGACACCCGGTTCGCCGAGCCGCGTTATCGCCGCCTGTTCCCAGCCTGGTGGCGTCCCACCGAGGTCCGCAGCCCCGCCCAAATCGCCCAGGCCGTCCGCCAATTCTGGATCAACCGTGCGGGCTGATTCAAGACTGAACCACTAATCTGCGCTAATGAAGAAGAGATTAGCGAAGATTAGCGAAGATTAGCGGTTCAATCCGTGGCCGCATCGATTTGAATTGACCCTTCGGACGGTCCTGATAAAATTGCCACCGTCGTGAATAATTTGGCGGTCGGCTCCGACTGAGGAGTGAGTTATGATCGCTCTGCAAAGGCTGCACTTTGAAGAAAGTGACCGCGCATTGATCCGCCGGTTTGCCCGGGAACGCGACGGACAGGCCTTTTCCATCCTGATGGGGAGGTATGCGGACATGGTCTGGACGACGTGCCAGCGGGTCTTGAGGGACGAAACGCAGGCCGCCGATGCGGTGCAGGAGACATTTTTCCAATTGGCCAAGGATGCCGAACGGATCACGGGCTCGGTGGGGAGCTGGCTGCACAAAGTGGCGACTTGCCGAGCCGTGGACGTGATCCGGCAGAATGCCTCGCGGCGACGGCGGGAGCAGAGCTATGCCTCGGATGCCGCGTCCCCTACCAACACCTGGTCGGAGGTGGAACCGGCAGTGGATGAGGCGCTCGAGGAATTGCCGGAGCACTTGCGGGAGGTGCTCTTGCAGCATTTTCTGCAAGGGCGAACCACGGCCCAGATCGCGGTGACCCAAGGCGTCTCGCAGCCGACCATCTCGCGTCGGATGAACGAGGCCTTGGAGTCGCTGCGCCAGATTCTGCGCGGGCGAGGGATACAGGCCGGCCTGGCGCCGTTGCAAACGGTGCTGCTGCACACCAACCACGTCGCGCCGGCGGCACTGCGTTGCGGCCTGGGGAAGATCGCGCTGGCCAAGGCGACATTGAGCAGCACGGCATGGGTGGCTTCGGCCTCCGCTCCCGCCGGCGCCGGGGCAGTCAAGGTCGCTTTGGCCGGCGCGGCCATGGTTTTGGCGGCGGGGACGACTTGGGTAGCGCACCAGGAGTTTAGCCCCAAGCCAGCCCCAGTTGCGGTTCAAACGACCGTCCCGCCGGCGGCACCCGATAGTGCCGGTCCTGGCGCCCCTCAATTCAGCATGCAAGGCGTGCCGGCCGAAAGCTTCCTGGCGCCGGAGCGCAGGCGACTCCGCTTGCAACCGGACACCGCGAACCCGTTCACGCGCCGCGCAGCCCGCGGCCCTGTTTTTCCAAACCAACGGCCATTTGCCCAATGGGCGCCGGAGGTCGTTTTGCCTCTCGCCGGTCACACCAACATTCAGAGCGCACACACTCTGAGGCCCGGGATCACGAATGCCGAGGAGTCGAAATGGCGGCCGCTGGCAACCAACGCGGTTCCTGCTCGCGCGGACGCCCGGGCTCCGTTGTGGCTTTACGAAGCGACTGGCGCCGCCGAGGCCACTGCCCGCCCCGGCGCCCCGGGGCCACCGGCCGCCGCGGAAGGGGCAAGGCCTGACGCCAGAGCCTTCAATGCTCGGGCAACCGCGTGGCCATCCCCTGGCAGGAGCTTCGTTCCGTCCGTGGCTCCGCCCCGTTCTTCAGCGCCAGCCCAGAAGAAATAAGCAGGCGAGATCCCCTCTGGGCTTGGGAGCGAAGAATTCTGTCCTGCGCCCCGCATAAGGCAAGGGACGCAACCAGCTTGACTTTATCAAGAGCCCGCATAGCATTTGGGACACCGGCGCCCAGCGCGGTTTTCGGGCATGTGGGTAGCCGAGCACCGAGCTTTGAAAACTGTGACAAGCAGGTTCCTACTCCTCCACCTGGTCCTGGCGCTTTTCTCCGGCGCAGCGCTCCGGGGCGCCTCCTTCGCCAATAATGGCAGCCTTCCGGCTGCCGTGGTTGTGACCAACCAGTGGCTGGCTGTGACCTTGGTCACCGCCACTGGCGCGCTGAGCGCACGCGACCAACGCACGGGCCGAAACTGGACCCAAAAACCGCCCGCCGCGGGCCTCCTCGTCGAGGATGCCTCAGCGCAAGGCAGCCAGATACGGATGCGCCTGGTTCACGCGCCTTCCGGCCTCGAGTTGACGGGCCGGCTCGAGCTGGCGGCGGACGTCCCGGAGTTTGTTTTGGAGCTGACCGCTGCAGGCGAGATGCATTCTCCGCTGGGATACCCCTATCCATTCGAGACGGCGCCGGGGGATTACCTGGTGGTCCCGATGAACGAAGGGATTTCGTATCCGGTAGAGGACCGGAGCGCGCCGTTGCACCGGCTGATCACCTACGGCGGTCACGGAATCTGCATGGCCTTCTGGGGCGTGACCGACGGCCAGGGCGGACAGATGGCAATCTTTGAAACCGCCGATGACGCCGCGATCCGAATGAGCCGGGTGGATGGGCGGCTGGTGATTGCTCCCGAGTGGGAGCCGCAGAAACGGGCCTTCGGTTATACCCGCAGGCTGCGTTATGTCTTTTTGGACCGGGGCGGCCACGTGGCGATGGCCAAACGCTATCGGGCCTTCGCCCGTCAGATGGGCCTGCTCAAGACCCTCGAGGAAAAACGACGTGCCAACCCGAACGTGGACCTGCTGATGGGCGCGGTCAATGTCTGGTGCTGGGACCGGGACGCGGTCAGCCTGGTTAAGGAGATGCAAGCGGCCGGGATCGAGCGCATTCTCTGGAGCAACCAGCAATCGCCGGAAAGCCTCCGTGCCCTCAACGACCTCGGCGTGCTGACCAGCCGCTACGACATTTACCAGGACGTGATGGACCCGGGGCAGTTCCCGAAATTGCGCGGCGTCCATCCGGACTGGACGACTGCCGCCTGGCCCAACGACCTCATCCTCGGCCCCGACGGCCAGTGGATTAAAGGCTGGGGCGTCGAGGCGCGCGACGGCTCGATGGTCTATTGCGGGGTGATCTGCGACCGCCGGGCTCCGGACTACGCCCGCGCCCGAGTTCCCGCCGATTTGGCGGCACACCCTTATAAGTGCCGGTTCATCGACACCACCACCGCCGCCCCCTGGCACGAGTGCTACGATTCCCGCCACCCGATGACCCGCACCGAAAGCAAAGAGTGGAAGATGGAGTTGCTGCGGTACATGTCTCAAGACCTCCACCTGGTCACCGGGTGCGAAACGGGCCACGACGCTTCGGTGCCGTTCCTGCACTACTTCGAGGGGATGCTCAGTCTCGGGCCTTACCGCGTCCCGGACTCCGGCCGGCGAATGAACGTCCTCTGGACCAATGTGCCCGAGGTGGTGGCCAAGTACCAGCTTGGCCAGGCTTACCGCCTGCCGCTCTGGGAATTGGTCTATCATGATTGCGTGGTCGCCCAGTGGTACTGGGGCGACTACAACAACAAGCTGCCCGCCCTTTGGGACAAGCGCGACTTGTTCAACGTCCTCTACGGCACGCCCCCGATGTTCATGTTCGACCGCAAATTGTGGACGCAAGACAAGGCGCGCTTTGCGCAGAGCTATAAGAATACTTGCCCCTATGCGCGCCAGACCGCTTATGCGGAAATGACCGACCACCGGTTTCTCACCCCGGACCGTTCGGTGCAACAAACGCTTTTTGCCAACGGCCAAACCGTGACGGTCAATTTCGGGCCGGCGGCCTGGCAAGCGCCCGACGGCCGTCAGCTCGAGCCAATGGGATTTGCCGTCGCCGAGGGCCGGTGACCCAGTCTGGGAACGCCCCTCGGGCAGGCCACTTTGGAGTGCGGTGGCAAGCGAAGCGCGACACCGCTTTGGCTTAGGTCACGGGTGACGTTCCTGGAGGTCCCGGACGGCCGAAAGCGCCGTCGTCGATTCGCTCTGCCGGCGCACTCCAGATTCCGACTTCGTCACTCGCCGTGCCTTAAACTCGTGCGCATCTGCGATTTTTCGGGGGTGGTAGCGCTTGGTGATTTCCAGGGGAAGGGCTGGACGGTTTAAGCAGTCAC
>Ga0209415_10018169_pt1 | contig 11115 bp, 16 predicted proteins | sample PeaSoiSIISIP2007_FD_187696 | JGI IMG/M metagenome (GOLD analysis project Ga0209415, IMG submission 187696) | Peat soil microbial communities from Weissenstadt, Germany - SII-SIP-2007 (SPAdes) (version 2) | ecosystem: Environmental > Terrestrial > Soil > Wetlands > Peat | place: Germany...
ACTAAATTGCCATTCCGAGCGAAGCGAGGAATCTGTTTTTCTCCGAGAGTTCTGTAGGGGCACGATTCATCGTGCCCGCCTTGCCAGAAGCCATGAAGCAAGGCATAATCAAAATGTAAGGAACATCGCCACCCGTAAGGACTCAACCATGCAGCATTCCACGGTAACCAGCAAAGGCCAGACCACCATTCCGGGAAAGGTTCGCAAGGCGTTGCGCATCAAGCCCGGCGATAAGCTGGAATACGCCCTGGAAGGCGATCGAGCCACCATCCGCGTCCACCCAGGCACTCGTTCGCTCAAGGGCTCGCTTTCCAGCGACAAGGGCAAAGGCTTGACCTTCGCTCAAATCCGCGACGCGGCGGCCAAAGCCGCTCGCAAGGGTGCGGGCGCTCGGTGAGTAAGCGGAGGCTCATCGACACGAACCTGATCGTCCGTTATCTGGTCCAGGACCATGAAAAACACGCCAAAGCCGCGGAAAAGCTGTTCGATGCCTGCGACCGCGGCGAACTCATCCTTGTGATTTTGCCCGTGGTTTTGGCGGAGTGTGTATTCGTTTTGGACTCGTTTTATGGCCGCCCGCGCGCGGATATCTCCTCGGCGCTGGCCACACTCATTTCCAGCCCTGGCGTTGAAATCAATGATGCCGCCGTTCATCTGGACGCCTTGAATCGCTATCGCCAAACCAAAATCCATTTCGTCGACTGCCTCATCGCCGCAACCGCCGCCGCCGAAAACACCCCCGTGGCCACCTTTGATCTGGACTTCCGAAAGTTTTCCGACGTGCGCGTCGAAAACCACTAGCCGGTCTGAAGCCTGTAGCCGCCCTCTTCAGAGAGCGGGCTTTTCCTGCCTTTTCTCGACGCCCAGCCCCACTGTCATTTCGAACGCACCAGGCCGACGCTACCCATGACAACCGTCATTTCGAACGGAGCGGGCCGATGCTTTTTCTCTCCGCTTTGCTCCTGCAAAGCAGTCGGCCCACGGAGAGAGAAATCTCTCTTCTCTTCCTTTTCCTTAGCTCGGCATTTGTTTATCTTGTTAGTTATCTTACACAGACCATATAATTCGCCCCCATGGAGCGCACCTTCCACGTCTACTTCATGGCCAGCCGATCCGGCGTCCTCTATCTGGGCGTCACCGGCCAACTCTCCAGACGCGTCTACCAGCACCAACAAAAACTCATCCCCGGCTTTACCCAGAAATACAACTGCACCAAACTGGTCTGGTTCGAGCCCCACTCTACCGCCCGCGCCGCGATTTCCCGCGAAAAGGAAATCAAGCGTTGGAACCGTGCCAAGAAAATCGCCCTCCTCGAATCCCTCAACCCACATTGGCAAGACTTAAGCGCCGCTCTCTAGCCCTTCTGGGCCGCCTTTTCTGCCCGCGCCCACCCGTCATTTCGAACCGCACAACCTTCCTCCTAGGTCGGCCCGAACCCACGCACCGTCATTTCGAACGAAGGCTGCCGAGTCCGCCCGCTCCACCATCATTTTCCACCGCACCACGCTGGCGCTGCCATGACAACCGTCATTTCGAACGGAGCAAGCCGACGCTTTTTCTTCACGTTTGCTCCTGCAAACGTGTCGGCTTGCGCAGAGAGAAATCTCTCTTCTCTTTGTTTTCTCACCTTAAAGGGCAAGTATTCCCGTGTAACGTCGGGCTTTAGCCCGTCTCCGCCTTGCGCCCCATATTCCTAAAGCAATTTGCGAGCCTGATGCAACTTGATGGGCAGCACCTTCGCGTACGCCGCAAAATCCGGATCGGTAGTGAAAATCGCCCAACCTCTCTTAATGGCCACCGCGCAACCAAGAAGATCCACCGCAAACACCGCGATACCCTTGGCCCGGCACTGATTGCCAAACTTCGCCGCATCCTCGTAGTCCGCTCGCTCTACCGGTTCATCGTCAAAAGAGCGCAGGTGCAATCGCAGCTTTTCGTATTGCTCGGCAGTTTTCACGCCAGAAAGCAATTCCTGTCGGACCAGCCCGAGGATCGCCGCTCGGCCTTCGCCGATCAGTTCGGAGAGATCGGCAACGATTGCTCTTTCCCCGGCGCTTAGCGCTTCGTTCTTCCGGCGCAGTGCCAGGGACCACACCGACGTATCCACCAGAACCTTCACCGGCGTTTGGCGGCGCGTTCGCGTTTGTAGCTATGGGTAGGATTGAAATCGATCGTTCCAAACAACCCGAGCAGCCGTCGTTGTTTCCGCCGCTGCACGTATTCCGCCAGCGCCGCATTCACCGTCTCCCGCTTAGTCCGGTGCCGCCCCACCTTCTGGGCTTCCGCCAGCAACCGATCATCAATGGCCAGATTAGAGGGCATCGCGCTATTCTCCACACGGCAGTCTACACAGTTCCATGTGTAGCTTTAAGAATCCCAGCTGGGAGCCGCGCGCCAGATCACTTCGCAACGCTGGCGGCGCCTCCATCTTGAATCCAAATTTGAAAGTCGCTGTTTCCCCGGGCATAGCCTGTCCCTCACAGGCTGCCGAGGCCGATGCGGGAGACTAGAAGGTGTTTGTTGACAGAACCTATTCGGCGTCATAGCCTCCCTATCGCTCTCGTTTCAGTTAAAATAGTCAAGAGGACTTATGGCAAGGCTGACGATTCCCGTTCGCTATAGGGGGGGTGTGTCGCTAATTGGTCGCTTGGATCCGACCAGTGCAGAAGCGATTAAGAACACCCTCGACGCGGTATTTGCTCAGCACGATGAGAGGTCTTCGTCCACAAGTCTTGAAGAGGCTGTGTCAAATGCAATTCCGAAGGTTCCGAACCTAAGCAAGTCGGACCTGCGTACGATAATAGAAACGCTTTTGTCCCTGTATGGAGTTAGGGCAGAAAGGGAAGTTTCGCTCGACAGGTTTGTTGAGGAGATTAGTGCGGCGCATGAATCATCGGACTCTGGTGTACATTCAGGCGGCGAAGACCGACAGAGGTTTCAAAGTAACCTAGCTACTCTCTTAAGTGCCGATGTATTCGGGCTCGCCGCAAAAGTCGTTGATCTAAGAACCGACGACGAGAGGCTCTTCTGTCACGCGCGGATTCTTACGGATCTAAGGCCTGTTTTCGGGCCAAAGATAGAGGACGGCCCGAAAGGCATGATCGTTGTTCACTTGCTCAAACTTGGCTACCACGATGCGAATGGGAAGCACTCGGAGTTCTATGTGGCTCTGGACTCAGACGATTTGCAGTCCATGAAAAAACTGATTAGCCGCGCAGAAGAGAAAGCTAGGAGCCTGCGCTCATATTTGAAAGGTACCCGATTATTCGGGCTCGGAGAGGAATAGCGCAATGCCTGCCGCCGAACTAAAAAGACGATTCTGGGCTCAGGAGGAGAATGAAGATTGGTGCCCGGGGAACACGCGACCTCATTGGTATGAAACAGAAACTCCCGCGCGGGGATGGACGGCACCAAGCAAACAGGCTGGCGCTACACTCGTTTCTTTAGAGTCTGTACCAGACAGATTTCGCCGACTTGCTGCGCGTTGGTCCGCGGAGACCTCGCACATTTCGTCGGTAACGCGAGCGACGGCGCATCCGGATTACCAGTCAATTATCAAACTCGGATGGGGCGTTGTCCCTCTGATGCTCAGAGACCTACAAAGCAACAAGGGCTTTTGGTATCCCGCGCTAAATGCGATCACAGGAATTCGTCCATTCGATGTAAAAGACGCTGGCAATAGCCGAAGAATGACCCAGGCATGGATAACGTGGGGTCACAAAAAAGGTCTGATTTAGCCTGTGAGATGCGCCAATCTCGAACGCTACTTTCCCAAGCTCCGCGCGGCGGGCTACGAAAGAACCAGCGAGGCTACTGGTTACCCGCCAAACCAAGGCGCATACAACTGTATCGCCTGGGCGGCTAATGATGTCAATCGCTGGTGGTGGCCAGACGAAGATGCCTATTGGCCAAGATGGAGTCGGCGAGAAGTTAGAACGGAGAACTTTGTAAGGGCGTTCCAGTGGCTTGGCTACCGGGTCTGCGACAGTTCCGCTCTAGAGGTCGGATTCGAAAAAGTGGCTCTCTACACTCTCGAGAATGAGCCTCAGCATATGGCTCGTCAGCTAAAAGACGGTTCTTGGACAAGCAAGTGCGGCGGGGACGAGGACATAACACATTTTACGCTCGACGCGCTCGAATCCTATGGACCGCACGGCTGGTATGGAAGCCCGACTCTATACATGAAAAGGCTACGGATAGTAGGCTGGCTTGTCAGAACCGCCCAGTATCTTGCGTGGAGAGTTCTGCCCTCGTGACTGAGGGTGGCCGCTCCCTGACTTTTGGGTGGACTACGCTTTCGGTTTTCAAAGCGTGGGATCAGAATCGTGGTGTTCATGAGTCATGCTAGTGTGTTTGTGAAAGCCAAACAATGCGCACGGCGAGACAAAGCACTTCCCACAAGCACTTCAAGCTCGACTCCGGAAAGATTCGCCGTGCCCAGAAGGTTCTGCGGGCGAAAACCGAGACGGAGACCATCGAACGAGCGCTCGATGCCATCCTTGCGGAACACAAACGCAACCAACTCGTCGCTGATGCGAATGAACGCTTTGTGGCCAGTGGCATCACCGTCAAGGATGTCTTCGGCAAGCCGGCGAAATAGATGGCCCCGTTTTTCCGCCGCAATCCGCCACTTTCCCCCACTCTACGTAACGCTCGCGATCTCGATCGGCTTGCCTGCGGCGCAAAGCGGACACTCCTCGGGCATCCACAACTTGTGCGGCATTCGTTGCAGAAGTTCAAGCGCGATGCGGTTTTCGCCCGCGAATCTGTCAATGGAATCGCCAAGCCCGAGAAGCGCTCCGATAACGACGACCTCTGCTCCAATCGATCGCAAATCGGAGAACGCTCCGCGCACCGCCGATCCCGCGCTGATCACGTCATTCACGATCCCGACCCGTTTGCCGCTGACCACGGCGTGCAATGCCTTCGGCAGCCGATACTCAACCGGGAACAGTCCCGTGCGCGAGGGGTTGGCAAAGCGTTCGGCGTAAACAAAATCGCACCCAAGCTCCAGCGAAACCAGCAGCGCGATGTAAGCCCCTTCCACAAGCGGCCCGCAAACCACCTGCACCTCGTATTTCCGGAGTGCTGCTGCGAGTCGAACAGCAAACGGCTGCACTTCGCGAGGGCGCAGGCACAGCGCTTCCAATCGAAGCCACAAATCCCCGTGATGCCCCGACTCCAGCTGGAAATGTCCGCGGCGTCCTTCGACAAGAGCCAAGACGTCTTCGTTCATGAGAATTAACCTGTCGGGTGCCGCAGGACTGTCGCGGTGCTGCATCTCTTCGGTTTTCAAGGTGCGGGTTTTGACTCCCGCTCCGAGTTTTTGAACACTCCGGCAGGGGACCCCGCACTACTCACTGCTCACTACTCACTACCCACTACTCACTGCTCCATTTCCAATCCGCGAATTGCTCGCGCAGCGTCGTCTTCCTGAATTTTCCCACCGACGTCCGCGGCAACGCGTCCAGAAACACGAATGCATCCGGCAGTTGCCACTTCGCGAAAGATTGCGCCAGGAAGGCGCGAAGCTCTTCAGGAGTCGCTTGCGCTCCCTCCTTTAACACTACCGCAGCCAGCGGCCGCTCCGACCACTTCGGGTGCGGCACGCCGACAACCGCCGCCTCTTTCACCGCCGGGTGCCCCATCAACATATTTTCGATATCCACCGAGCTGATCCACTCGCCGCCCGATTTCACCAGATCCTTCGCACGGTCCACCAGCTTGATGAATCCTTCGTCATCCATCGTCGCGATGTCGCCCGTCTTGAACCAGCCGTCTTCCGTCCAGCGGTGCGCTTGATCCGGCGATTTGTAGTAACTCGCCGCCACCCACGGCCCGCGCACTTCGAGCTCGCCGGGCGTAATCCCATCGCGGGGAGCTTCCACAGTCTTGCCCTCTAGCCCTTCGGGCCGCATCACTCGCAGTTCGACAAACGGCGTCGGCCAGCCTTGCTTCGACCGTACTTCGTATTGTTGGTCGGTCGTCCAATCGCCCATGTGGCGTTTCAGTTTGCCGACAGTGGCGAGAGGCGTTGTCTCCGTCATGCCCCATAAGTGCAGAATGTGGAGGTTGTGTTTATCCATGGCGCGCATCAGCCGTTCCGGCGGCGCGGAGCCTCCAATAACGATTCGAACGTGCCACGGGAAATTCCAACGGCCGGGATTTTTTTCGAGCGCCGCAAGCACGCTTAGCCAAACCGTTGGCACGCCGCACGCAATCGTGACTCGTTCCTGCGCAATTAAGTCCAGCACGCTTTCCGGGTCTACATTAGGTCCCGGCAGAATCAGTCGTGCTCCGGCCATCGCGCAAGAATAGGGCAAACCCCAGGCGTTGGCATGAAACATGGGCGCCACCGGCAGAACCGTGTCGTGGTTGCTGATCGCAAACGAATCGACTCCCAGCTCCGCAAATGTGTGCAGGACCAGCGCCCGATGAGAATACAGCACCCCTTTGGAAGTTCCAGTAGTTCCGGACGTGTAGCACATCGCGGCGCCGTCATTTTCATCGAGGGTTGGGTACTCGAAATCATCCGTCGCAGCGGCGAGGAAATCCTCATAGTTTTGAAAGCCTTCCGGTACTCCGCTGCCGCAATATGGCACGACGATGATGCGTTCGAACGAAACGTTATCGCGGAATTTTTCAAGCGTTGGAAGCAGCACGTCGTCAATCAACAGAAATCGGTCGCCGGCATGGTTGACGATGGCGGCGATTTCGTGCGGATGCAGCCGCAAGTTGAGCGTATGAAGAATCCCGCCAGCGCACGGCACTCCAAAAAACGCTTCCAGGTGTCCCGAGTGATTCCACATCATCGACGCAACTCTGTCTCCGGGCCGCAATCCTGCTTTGGTGAGCGCGTCCGCAAGCCGTCGTGCGCGGCGGTAAAAGTCGCCGAATGTCGTGCGTACAATCGATCGGTCAGGTCTTCGTGAAACAATTTCGACGCGGTGGAATAGCTTGCCCGCTCGCTCCAGTATCGAAGCGAGCGTCAGCGGAAAATCCATCATCGTGCCGCGCATATATTTTTTTCCTGTTGGAGACCGGCTTGGCGGCATCCTATCACTATTCAACGCCATCAGGTGTCGCAAGCCTCTTCGCCTGCCCCTGCATACACGCTATTCGTCCCAGCCGCAGTGACGGATTCGCCCATAGCCGCCGAAGCGGCTAAGACTCTTTCCGGTTGCAAAAGCGGTTAATTTTCGAGACCATGCCTCTGACCGCTGAAGTGCCGGTCTCGCGCCCGCGGTGGTTCGGCTTCCCCGGCTGCCCGTGTCCGATTTCTGTCCTTCAGCGCGCTCCGCGACTCTCTCTTGGGTTCCGGGCAGAAGGAGTGGGCAGGTGAAGAAGCTCTATATCGGGAATCTTCCGTTTTCCGCGACGGAAGAACAGCTTCAGGAATGGTTCGCGCAAGTCGGTGTTACTCCCTCAGGCGTCAATTTGATTCGTGACCGTTTCACGGGACAATCTCGCGGTTTTGCCTTCGTCGAAGTGCAAGGCGACGAAGATGCTGACCGCGCCATCAACTCCCTGAACGGCCAGAATTTCGGCGGCCGGAACTTGGTGGTAAACGAGGCGCGGCCTCAAGCTGAGCGCGGCGGCGGTTCCGGCGGGCGTGGCGGCGGTGGTGGTTACGGCGGAGGGCGCGGCGGCCATGGGGGAGGAGGCGGTGGCCGAGGCGGTCATGGCGGCGGAGGCGGGCGTGGCGGTGGGGGAGATCGCGGAGACCGCGGAAATCGCTGGTAAATTGGCCTTCCAGAAACAAAAGCGGCGCCTTTAATTCTCGGGGCGACGTTGGGAACTTTCTCTCAAAGGCGAAGCTGGGAAGTTTGCCTCAAAGGCGAGGCTGGGAAGTTTGCCTCAAAGGCGAGGCTGGGAAGTTTGCCTCAAAGGCGAGGCTGGGAACCTTCCCTCAAAAAGGGCGCTGGGAACGTTTCCTCAAAAGTGTGCTGGGAACCTTGCCTCAAAGAGCACTGTGAACGTTTTCTTTAAAGGCGGCGCTGAGAACCTTTCTCAGGAGTGCTTCGCGGTAGTTCTGCGTGTATGACTCTTTCTTTCCTTTTGCAACATTTCACGGCGAAACTCGTCTATAAGAATGGGATTTGAGGAGCGGGACTTGCTCGGCTCGCAAAGAGGGCTGTGCAAGGAGCGGCTTGGGATGAGCGCTGCGCATTGAGGTTTGGCGCTATAGGCCGCTGTGCGGCGCAGAGCGCTTGATAGCAGGAAATCTCCGCTGGCGAATGTTTGCCAATGCGTATAGTATCCCGCGCATAAAGGTGGTCGCCAAGCCTCCCCTGACAACGCAGCGACTTTTGCACAGTCAGCCGCGGTGGGCGCGAAACAAATCGGCCGGTAACGTGTTTGAAACAATAGCCAAGGAAAATGTCCCCTGGCCGCCAATGTGAAGTATCTTGAGCGCCTGACAGCTTGCCTCCTACGGGAGGGTACAACGGTTCGAACGGCTGCGGGTGGCACAAGCGATGGCTGATAAATACGAATCGAACCTTATGGCCGCTCCGTGCATCCAAAGGGCAGACGAGGACGTATCGATAGCAGAGAGAACGATGACCACCTGGCACAAACGCGATTGGCAACAATTTTACGAGCTGGCGCGCCGCCCCTGGCAGCGTCACCGGCCGCCTCGTCCTGTTTACTCGACGGGGTTGAATCGGGTTCTGCCCGCGCAAGGATTCAGTTTGTCCGAGTTGGATGATGCCGGCGTCGATCTCGATATGGCCGAGCAGCTTGGCTTGCCCGTGGATGCGGGCCGCATTGGGGCTTACGGTCCAAATGTGACCGTGCTCCGCGATTTCGTTCGCTCCTCGCGCCAACCGCTGTAATTCTGTTTACCTCTTTGTTCTGAGCCCTGGAATTTGCGTTATTGTTTTTCCTGCTCCTGACTGGCCGAGCGGATCGCCAGAAGTTCTACGGATTTGCCGTCACCTTCTTGCAGCGAGATGCTTTGTCCTTTCGATTCGAACGGCTTCAAAAAATCCGGATCTTCCCATGCGTTCGGTTCCACCTGTTCCCAGCTGAAAAGTTTGTAATCGCCCGGTGCAATGCCACGAATACTGAAGCGGCCAAATTGATCCGTGACTGTTTGCTTGAACCGGCGGAACTCGTTCCGGCGCGCCTCTTCGGGCACCAGTACTACCCAAACTCCCGATGCCGGCAATCCGTCCGCGTCCTTGGCCGTTCCTTGCACCTGTGCGCCGCGAGTACTGATCGTCACCTCCAGCGTCGCCTGCGTTCCGCGAATCACGTTGAACTCATCGTCCGACACTTCCATTCCCGCGTAGCGGATCGATTTCAGGTAACAGTCCGGCCCCTGCCCCGCGGTCGTAATCCGGTAGAGCCCCTCCGGAAGTTCGTGCAGCAAGAACGCCCCTGAGGTAGTTACATGGAATTGAGTGATATGTGCAAAAGCTGTGTCGGCGGATCTGGCGAACACTCGCAATCCATTCTGATCAACGCTCGGTTTGGCGTCCCAGACGACTTGGCCGCGCACGTCCATTCCCAACAATGGCGAAAGCTGGACGCCTTCCGTGTCGAGACTAGTGATGTCAATCGACTGGCGGGCCTGATATCGTCTCCCCTCCTCGAATACCAGAGCGGTGAGCGTATAGGAACCCGGTAACACACCCGCTATCTCGAACGTGCCGTCCGGCTTATCGACGATGGATTGGCGCGGCGGAATACTCCAGCCCAGGCCAGTCGAGCGCGACTCCAGTGCGAGAATGATGTTGGCGGCGTTTCGCCGCGAAGCCGAGTAATTCACGCGGCCGCGGATGCTGTAAACCGTGACGGGTTCCAACGAAATGTCCATCGAGGCAATCTCGTCGCCCGTTTTTATCGTCAGTACGGTCGCTTTCGCCGGATCGGGCGTCCCGGGGAAGTACGTGGGCACGTACCCGAATTTCCCAGCGTCTTCGGCATCGTCATTTTCCTCGTTTGGCTCCAGGCGCTGGCCGGGTTTGTACGTCGCGCTGAGGAAATAACGGCCAGGGCGCAATCCAAATACCCGGTACTCCCCGAGATCGTTTGTAACCACGGTCACTTCGCTGGATAGAGTGCGTTTTCCCCGTTGATACGTTGCTCGAAGCGCGCTCACGCGCACCCACGGCAGTGGGTCCCCATTTTCATTCTGAATGCGCCCCGCGATGACAGCGGATGGGAGCAAACGGAAAAGCAAATCTTTCAAGTCCTGGCCGGGGCTCAGAGCGAGGATAGTGCCGGGGTCGTTGGGAGATCTTTGTCCGTATTCCTGCGAGATGTAGCCGTTTCGAATGACGCGCAGCCGGTAACGGCCCGGATCGATGCCTCGGATTTCGAAGCGGCCTCCGGCATCGGTCATCCCGGAAAATGTCCGAGTGTGGTCGTCCTCGCTTTGCAAGCGCACCGTCGACGACGGAAGCGGGACACTCCCCTGCATCTTCACCACGACACCGGAGACGGTGCAAGCGATCGGCTTTCCCGCATCGGAGGCGCCGTTGCGGATTTGCGCGGCGGGGGTTTGCGCTCCCATCGCTGCAGCAGCAACGAGGGCCACTTGAATGAGCAGAGATGGCTTCATCCTACTCTCCAGCAACGAGAGTATACGATAGCAGGCTTGCCAGATTAGGATGGGGCTGCTGTCCTGCGTCAGCTGGAAATGGAGAGAGCGCTCGACTCGTAACCGACCGACCGAGCAACGTCTATGAGCTTCTTGTCACGCTGTTGTAGTAACCGCATCGCCTTCTGCATCCGGCATCAACGTTCTGGCGCCGCATTTCCACGCCGCGGCAGGAGCATCAAGTCGGCCGCTTCCTCAGCATCTTTGAGGAGCGTCTTGCGCGGCGTGCCTATCCGCGCACGCATGGTAAGGCCACGAGCAAAATCCGTGACTTGGATCGCGCGCACGGCTGCCGGAAAGTCAGGCGGGATGTCTCCCGCACTGATCCCGTCCCGGAAACGGCGCTCCACCAGCGCCGCGCCGCCCGCGACCGCGCTCTGCAGGAACCGCTGAACCTCAGCGTCGTTCACAAGCGGCGCGACGCACACCATAAGGCAGCCCCGGGCGGACCCTTTCTCGGTCGCACTTTCGACGGCGTACCTCAGAAAGCCCGCGATCGAGTCGCG
>Ga0209415_10018170_pt1 | contig 11115 bp, 8 predicted proteins | sample PeaSoiSIISIP2007_FD_187696 | JGI IMG/M metagenome (GOLD analysis project Ga0209415, IMG submission 187696) | Peat soil microbial communities from Weissenstadt, Germany - SII-SIP-2007 (SPAdes) (version 2) | ecosystem: Environmental > Terrestrial > Soil > Wetlands > Peat | place: Germany...
CGCCGGCAACGGGCCGAAGAACAAGCTGCCAAGACCACCATTAAGATGGTCCCCCCACTGGTGATATTTGTTCTGCCTTCGATTATTTTCGTCACGATCGGTCCGGCGGTCATCGAGCTGATCCGGCAACTGGGGCCGGTTTCCGGCGGGCATTAAAGGCGGGCAGAGCGCAGCGCCGAACTGGGGAGCATTATGGTGGTTTTTTCTTCGCAGGGGCAGGCCTTCAATCTCACCCGCCGAGTCCCCCTCGCGACGGCCCTGGCCGTGGCCGACACCCACTGGACGCGGCTGCGCGGCCTCATCGGATTACGCCCGGGTGACTTCCGTAATGGATGTGGCCTCTGGATTGTCCCCTGCCACGGCGTTCATACTCTGGGCATGGGGTTCCCCATCGACGTGGTCTATATGGATGAGGCTATGAGGGTGATCCACGTCCAGCGTGAACTGCAGCCCTGGCGTTTTGCCCCGGTTCGAGCGCAGGCGGTATCTGTGTTGGAACTACCGTGTCGTACTGCGGCTGAAACTGGAACGGTGGTGGGCGATAGAATTGAAATCACGATCAAAGAATTAACGCTCGAAAGGGATGGTCGAGTACCGCCCGCGTGAGTCAAACTCTCCAACTCGAGGAAGCCGTCGAACCTCACGACGCGCCCAAGCTGCAGGTCGAGTGGTCCTCGCCCTGGCGCGAGTTTCTCGGCTCGATCGCACCCGCCTTGGCGCGCTCGGAACGTCGCCTGGCCGGCGAAGCTCCCTTCGGCTTGGTTCCTTTGCGCATCATGGTTCCTGCCTATGTGCTGGAAGCCTTTCTGATTCTTGCCATGATCGCCGTGAAGGCGAAGATCGATGAGCTCCAGCCTTTCGTTGCGCCCAGATTTTCCAGCCATGACGTAATTTATTACAGCGGCGACGAACTGCCTCGCACCGAAGATCTTGCCGGCGCTCAGTCTGGAACCACGGGCCGGGCTGGCGGCGACGAAGCGCGCCATCGCACTCAGACCATCAAGATCGCCCGCGGCGGGTCGTTGCTTCCAAAGGTTGTGGACGCCCCCAACCTCAAACTGCCTTCTTCCAACCAGGCTGTCGCCAATCTGCTGGCGATCAAGCCGAACCCAGGCCCGCCGCCGCTCGAAGGCTTGCGTTCGACCCGCACCTCGCCAAGTCTTGCCGCCGCTCCCGTAGCGCCCGCTCCGAACGCCATCCGCGACTACACTCGCAACAGCATGCAGCTCGACTCGGTGATCGCTCCGGCGCCATCGCTGACGCGCGATCAGCGCCTCACGCTGCCCGACCTAAGCGCAGCCCTGGCCGCAATTCCGCCAGCGCCTTCCGTTTCTCGTGACCGCACCCTGGTGGCTCCCGCTCTGGCCCCCGCCGTAATTCCTCCCGCGCCCAGCGCCGCGCGCGATCGCGCGCCGAATGCTCTAGCTCTCAATGCGCAGGTGGTCGCTCCCGCTCCGAGTGTTGCGAGTAATCGCGCAGCAAATGCCCTCGCTCTCAACTCGCAGGTGGTGGCTCCCGCCCCCAGCGTGGCCAGCGATCGCGCACGATCGACCGCGGCACTGGCCGCCAATGTGATTCCGCCCGTGCCCGGTGGAGTGAGCCGCGAGATGTCCAGTACGCCCGTGCTGATGACGAACCCAACCGTGATCCCTCCGCCGGTCTCGGCTCCGGAGCGCGCGTCCACCCGCAAGCCCACGCTGCCGATGCCCGCCCCGGCAGTCATCGCGCCACCGCCTTCAGCCGACGTCTCGCAGGATACCCACCGCGTCGCCGGCGGCAGCCTTCCGGATCCGTCGAAGACCGTCGTACCCCCGCCGCCAGCCCAATCGGCGAGCGGATCGTTCATGAGCAGCCTGGTGGGCAGAATCTTTGGCGCCAGCGAGGTCGTGCCACCGCCGCCGACCGTTCACGCGAGCGGCCCGAGCAGCGCAACAACCTCGCTCGCTGCCAATGTGGTCGCGCCTCCGCCCACGATCAATGCCGCTGGTGGCAGTCCGCGCGGTAGTCGCAGCGGCTCGGCAAACTCGCTCGGCACCAGCGTGGTGGCTCCGGCGCCCTCGGTGACCGCTTCCGGATCCCGCGTTTCAGCTTCGTCCTCACCCGCGCTGAGCGCGCCGCATATCGTTCCGCCACCGCCTTCTCTCTCCGGCACCACCGCCAGCGCAGCAGCGCCGGGCGGCACCCTGCTGGCAACGAATATTGTTCCTCCGCCACCTTCGCTCGGTGGAGGCTCCGGGGCCACCGACTCTGGTCTGGGTCGCAAAAGCGGCGGTCTGGGCGCACATCTTGACGCTGGAGCCCCTCCCGCGCGACCCGCCAGCAGCGGCAGCGGCGCCAACGCCGGCGTCGTAGCTTCCAGCCAGCCCGGCACCAAGCTTGGAGTGCCCAACAATGCGGCCACCGGTTCGCTGGCCATGTCTCCCACCGGCGGAGACAAGCCCGGCCTCGGCGGGGCCAGCGGCGGCACCAGTATTGGCCACGGCACCGGTACCGGCAGCGGCATGAACGGAGCAGGCTCGGGCGCTGCAAAGGCTGACTCTGGACACGGCTCCGATCCCACCGCGCGAAGCGGCATCTCACCCGCGGCCGGGCCCGGCGGCGCCGGTAACGTTCCCACTGGCACTCCAACCGTTCGCGGCATCGATATCAGCGGCGGCAGCAGCCAGGTCACCATTCCCGCCTTCGGCTCCGATCCCTCCGCCAGCGATCCGCAAACTCCCGGACATTCCTCCGTAAAGCAACGCCAGACATTTGATGTCGACATCGTCGCCACCGCCAGCTCCGCGGGAGCGTTTGAGCCTTACAAGAATCTGCTGCATGGCGAGAAACACACCATGTATCCCGACACCTCGAGTTCGCTGGGTTCGGCCGCGATGGAATACGCCGAGGAGTCGTCGGCGGCACGTGGAGCCTTCACGCCTCCGCAACCCCTGCGCACGAACCTCCCAGAAGGCCTGCCCCTGGCCCGCTTCGTGGTCACCTGCACCCTCGATGCTTCCGGCAACCTGACGAATTTCCATGTTCTCGACGCCGCATCGCCCGAAATGACCGCGAAAATCCTCGCGGCTCTCCACAGCTGGAAGTTTCAGCCCGCCAAGCGCGGCGACCAGCCGGTGGCCCTCACCGCGATCCTGGGCTTTGGCATTGATACCAACGACCGCTTCTAGGGCGCGGCCCTGCGATCGGCCTGCCAGCGACGCCCCTCTCCTGCATCTCTCCCCCGCCTAAACTACCGCACCATTTCTGCCGATATCCCAGGAAGGGGCCATGCCTCCCCAGTCCTAGGAGATCGAATGGATTTCGACGAAGCGGTCGACGCCCACAGCAAATGGAAACGCATGCTGCGCCAAACTTTGGCCAAACGCGATCACAGTCTGCGCCCAAGCGAGGTTGGCCTCGATCACAAATGCGTGCTGGGCCAATGGATTTATAGTGAGGGCGCGCGACACTCCGCGCTTCCGGAATTCACCAAGCTGAAGTATGAACACGCCCGCTTTCACCAGGCCGCCGCGGAAATCACTCGGAGAGCGAATGCCGGAGACTCCATTGAAGCGGAGATCGAACCTTGCGCCAACAGTGAATTCTCCATGGCGTCCGCGGCCATGATTTTGGCAATCATAGCCATGAAAGAGAGGCTGTTACAGGAACAAGCATCCGCCGCTGCCGCCCGCTAGAATCGCCCCCGTCAAATTACTTCCAGATTACTTCGAGCTGCGCCTGGCACTCCGCCGCGACGGAGGAATCACGCCTTTCTCCGGACGCTCCCTTTCGATCTTGTCGGTCAGCTTGTGCAGCGGCTTGTCCCCGGCCGACGACAACTGCCGTCTCGCCGCCGTCACCGTCAATCCCTGCCCCGTATAAATCGCCTCGCTGAAGGTTGTTCCTGAGACCGCCGACGCCACCGCGAACACTCCATGCGGCACGCCGTTAGTGAACGCGGTCGCAATGTAGTCGCCCACCATCAACCCGTTCTGCGAATTCGGCAGCCAGCTCAGCAGCATCGGTCCGCTCAGAGCGGACGGAGGATTCCAGGTCGACCCGCCATTCGCCGACGAAATGTAGCCTACCTGCAGCTCGCACGTCGACGGCGTACAGTTGGTCTGCGAATAGTAATAATAGTGAAGCGCCACGTGCGCGGTAGCACCCGAAGTCATGGGATCGATCCCGATTCCCGGGATGAAATAATCCGCAGTACTTGATGTCGCATCGATAGGTACGCGCGTGACTTGGCTCCACGTCACGCCATCCGTCGAAGTGCTGTAAACCAGATCGTTGGTCGAGCAGTTCGTACGGAACCGGCAGTCCTCCCACACCACCCACACCGTACCCGCGCCATCCACCGCCGCCGACGGCAGTGGTCCGCTGCGGATTCCTCCGGCATCAAGGTGCACCTGTAGGTTCGAGATCGCCGCCGGCGCAGTCCAGGTCAAGCCGCCATCGCTGGAAAGAAACGCCGAGATTGGGTTCGTCGTGGCTTCGAACGTCTCAATCGGCACAACGACGGTCCCGTTCGGCTGCACCAGTGGCTGGCCGCCAATACCGTCGTCCTGGCTCGCGGTGGGTATGGCTGGACTCCACGTCAAACCTCCGTCCGAGGAAGTGCTCATCAAAATCTCATCGAAGTTGGCGGGATCATCCCACTCCGAATAGCAATTGCCGTAATACGGACTGCTCGCCCCGTTGTCGCAAACTATCCAATTCTTGTCGGAACTCTCTGCGGTTGCGTCGACGCTCACCGGATTCTTCCACGTCATCCCGCCGTCGGTGGACCGGCTGACCATTACGGCCGGCGTCTGAAAAGTCGCAATCGGCAGCGATGAGATCATCCACACCGCATGCTTGGCATCATAGGCCACGGCAGGATCGCTGGCCGCGCCGAATATTCCGCTTCCCTCCCCCGTGGTCAGGCCCGCCAGAAAGCCGTGGGTCCAAGTTGTTCCACCGTCAGTGGAGGTCGCCCATCCGATGTTCGTCGAGCCCGCGCCCCCGTTCGCGGGACCGATCCGCCCAGTCTGAAACGCTGCCACCAATGTGTTTCCGTTCGCCAGCATGTGCGGCTCAACCTCGGTCGCATGCTGTCCCGGACCAATCGTGTACGGGTCAGAACTGACCTGCGTCAGATTTGGTCCCACCGGGTTCCCCGGCGTGGTCACGGGAGGAGGTGTAGGCGGTGAAGACGACCCGGAGCAGCCGGTCAGCGCCAACGTGAAAGCAACTACGGCAAACACGGCGGATCCCTGGCAACGAAGCCTGAAGTCTTTAATCATAAGAGTAGGATCATGCGGTCGGATCATTTGATGCGGTGTAAAACTTCCGCGATCAATCTGCTTCATCATCTTCGGAATCGGCCGCACGCGCAACCGAATTCAGCGGCCCGGTGCACGATCTGCATCCTCCGGCTTCTCGGTCGGGACAAACACAACCGCAACGTCGTCAGAATGGATTGACTTCCATTCCGGCGATTCGCTGACGACCGTCGCGATCGCAGCCTTTCTCGGCAGCACCAGGCAGGTCCGCCCCTTCAGGAAGTCCTCCCAACGCGGTTCCACGTGCACGGTCCTCAAATACATGCTCAGGAATCCGTCGCCGTAAAAGTCATGTCGATCATCTATCACAACTTTGTTGCGCGGATAGAGCCGGTAAATCAGATACCCGCCCCAATAATCCGGGCTGAAAATCGGGCCACGCACTTCCTGCTCTTGCAGGAAACTCACCGCCTCCACCGGCATTCGCTTGGGGTCGAAGTGCGCGTCCATCCACTGGATTGAGCCCACGCGCCCGCCGTTGGCCGCAATCGCAAGCGAGCACAAGACTGCCAGAATCGGCCACAGGTGTCCGCGCAGCCCGGAGTCGATGGCGGTCATTCTCCGGGAAAACGCTCCCTCCAACTCGACAAATAACGGACCGGCCACCATCACCAGCAATATGGAAGCAATCGGAATGTTCCGCGAAGCCGAGAGCCCCGCATAGATTGCGAACAACAGCGTCAGCGCCGGAATCATTCCCAGTTTGCGGCCATGGGCAAACAAGACGGCAATCGCGATCAGCAGCAATGCCATAAAACATTTCTGCGCCACGCCGTGGAAATTGGGCGATTGAAACTCATCGATGTGATCCATCAGAAAGCGGTCGGTGAGATAGGAGTAAATGTGCGCGTGCAGATTCCATCCGTAGGGATTGACGAGGCTCGCCACGGCCGAAAGCGCTCCCACCAACGCCAGTTCTTTCGCGCGCCGCCCGGCTGAGATCTTGCGCACAAACTCCTCGATGCGGTTCTGCCCGCTGGCGAACCAGGTCCACACCGCGCCCAGCCAATAGATTGCCAACAGCACGAACCCGAGCAGGAACCCCCCATGCACGTTCACCCAGACCAGCATCAGAACGGGCAAAAGCCACAATCTGCGGCGGTGCTGTTCCGTTGGGCTAAAAGGCTTCGGCTCGGTGGAGTCGAGAATCCAGAACCACGCGATCGTGAACAGCCAACTCAACACGTGCGGGCGCGCCAGAAAATGAATCGTCGACGCCGACGCCGCCAGCAGCGTCAGCACCAGCGCGACAAACAGATTCGTCCCGCGGGCGATGAGCAGGCGAAACATCCAACCAAACGCCGTGGCAATCACAACCGCAGTCAGCCACACCACACCATTCAGCCCGCACCACGATTCCAACTTCCCCACCGCGATGTCATACAGCCATTCCCACGCAAACCAGGGCGCTTGAATTTGAGAAGAGAAGGGATCGATCCGCGGAATCGCATGCGTGGCCAGTATCTGCTGGCCGGTTCGGATGTGCCATCCGATGCCTGCGTCGCCCAGCAACTTGACGGAAAGCGGAGTCAACACCAGCACGCCCAGCAGCCCGATAAAAATCAGGTCCGCCGCTGATGGCATGACCCATCGGAGCCACACAGGATGAGCCGTGACCTCAGGAATCCGCGCCGAAGAACTTCTGGAACCGTCTGCCATCGCGCTGAATCTTATAGAGGTGGGCTAAGAACAGCAAGACGCAAAAACAGCAACATGACTGACCATGCGACACCACGAGTTGTGATCGTCGGCGCTGGATTCGGCGGGCTCAATGCCGCACAAGCGCTGGCCAAGGCGCCCATCCAGATCACGGTCATCGACCGCAAGAACTTTCACACTTTTCAGCCACTTCTTTATCAGGTGGCCACCGCCGGACTTTCTCCTGGAGAGATCGCGGCTCCCATCCGCTCCATTCTTCGCTCGCACACAAACACTGAAGTCCTCATGGGCGAAGTGACCGAGTTCGACCTCGGCCAGCGCATCGTCGTTACCCCTGAGGCCCGAATTCCCTACGATTATCTGATCGTCGCTGCGGGCGCAGGCCACAGCTACTTTGGCCACGATGAATGGGAGCCCTATGCTCCCGGCCTCAAGACGATTGAAGACGCACTCGAAATTCGCCGCCGTGTGCTGCTCGCTTTTGAACTGGCCGAACGGCGGGCGGCTGCCGGCGAAACCGCAACTCCCCTCAACTTTGTGGTTGTCGGTGCCGGCCCCACGGGAGTCGAACTGGCCGGCACGCTGGCGGAAATCTCCCGTCATGCATTGGCGCACGAATTCCGCTCGATCGATCCCGCCCGCACTCACATTCTGCTCCTCGAAGGCGGTCCACGCGTCCTGCCCTCTTACGCGGACGATCTCTCGCGCAGCGCTCAGGAACAGCTCCATCGCCTGGGTGTCGAAGTCCGCACTTCCACAACCGTGACGCAAATCGATCCCGGCGCCGTTTTTTCTGGAAACACGCGGTTCCCCGCCACGGTGATCCTGTGGGCCGCGGGAGTCGCCGCCTCCCCGCTCGGCAAGAGGCTAGGCGCTGCGGCCGATCGCGCCGGGCGCGTCCTGGTCGAGCCCGACCTCAGCCTTCCCGGCCATCCCGAAGTGTTCGTCATCGGCGATCTCGCCGCTCTCCCAGATGAGCATGGAAAAATGCTCCCCGGCGTCGCCCCCGTCGCCATTCAGCAAGGCCGCTTCGTCGCACAAGTAATTCGCCAGGAACTGGAATCTGCGGGTTCCCGATCCTTCTCGCGCACTTCGCGAGAGGATGGGGATTCTGACTCCCGTCCCTCCTTCCACTACTGGGATAAAGGCAGTCTCGCCACCATTGGCCGCGCTGCGGCGGTCGCCGAGTTCGGACGCGTCCACATTTCCGGCTTCATCGCCTGGCTGGCCTGGCTGTTCGTCCACATTCTTTTTCTCATCGGTTTTCGCAACCGGCTGCTGGTCTTCATTCAATGGGCATGGTCCTATGTCACCTACGAGCGCGGTGCGCGCCTGATCACCGGCAGCGCCTCCCTGCCAGGATGGACCACCGACCAACCCGCTGCCGAGTCGAACGCTGTGCGCCATTTGTGAGCCCTTGGGCCCAGTCTCGGGCACAGTCCGCCGTGCTCCGGTTTGCCGATCTCCCGAGGCCTTCCTGCAAAGCCTCGGCGGGTAATTCACCGCGTCACCCTGACCAGCCACGCGAGTGAGTTGGTCCGCCGCGTAAAGATACAAGGTATCGCACGACTCCTGGGTAGAGTCGATTACGCCATTCCCCAAACTCATGCCGACATTTGCGACCAAGCTGGTGTTTTTCCCAGGCAGGCTGCTAACCCAATGAGAACGAGGAACACGGCTATGAGACGACCCGTGTCTGGAAGAGACTCCGTCCGAACTCGCTCCCTGATCTTTGGACTCTACTGTATTTGGTTCAGCTTCTGGTAGATCCACATCGCCGTGAGCACCATCAGAAATACCCCGGACCCTATGCTGAACACACGCATCGGTATGGTAAGCCGATTCACCTTGGCCAACAGTTCCGTCTGCTCCTCGTGCATGTGCGAACTCGCGTCATCCAGAAACAACTGGTCATCCCGGTGCATCGTGAGTGTGCTCTTGTAGATCAGGAGGACGATCAGACCAACAGCAAACACTCCGAAGATCACCGCCACGATTGTTAGTGCCATGATTCACCTCAACAGGTTCCACTAGGATCGTCCCACGTTCCAGCACGCGAAACTGAGCAGTATTGACCATGCGGCCCGGACGACGCGGGCGGGCAGTGTCCTCATCAGGTTCGACCGGCCGTTCGCCCGCGAAGACGAGGTCATCCCAACCTTCCTCACAAGGCCCTCCACTTGACGCCAAATTGATTCGGCGCAGCTGGTTTGCTAAGGTCATCGTTATGTCCGAGCATGTCATGTCCGAGCGTGTCATGTCTGAGCGTTCCGCCGAGCAGATACGTGACCAGATACGCGAACTTCTCGACTCCCTTTATCGCCAGGACTCGGGACGAATCCTGGCAACTCTCATCCGCTTGCTCGGGGATTTTGATCTTGCCGAGGAGGCGATGCACGAAGCCTTTGCGGCTGCCCTGAGCCTGTGGCCGACGAGTGGAGTACCCGGCAACCCGCGGCCATGGTTGATTTCAACAGCCCGATTCAAAGCCATCGATACTCTGCGTCGACGGGCAAGATTGGAACGGATAACGCTCGATGCGTCGCAAAACGAACTCGTGCCCTATCTCGAAACGCAATCGATTTCGGCCCAAGGGCCCGGAGCGCACAGGAACGAAGACGACAGCCTCGAAGACGACCGGCTGCGCCTGATTTTTACCTGCTGTCATCCCTCGCTGGCGCCGGAAGCGCGCGTTGCGCTCACCCTGCGTGAGGTCTGCGGGCTGACCACCGAGGAGATCGCAAAAGCCTTCCTCACCACTCCGCGTACGCTGGCGCAGCGCATTGTCCGCGCCAAGGCAAAGATTCGAGAGGAACGAATTCCCTACGAGGTGCCGACGCCGCAGGAATTGCCAGCACGACTGGGCGCGGTGCTGCAGGTCATCTATCTCGTCTTTAACGAGGGCTACTCAGCTGCTACGGGAGCGAACGTTACGCGGGCCGAGCTAACTGGCGAGGCGATTCGACTGGGCCGCTTGCTGCTCGAACTTCAGCCAGAGCCGGAAGTAACGGGCCTGCTTGCCCTGATGCTGCTGCAGGAATCCCGTCGCGCCGCCAGAACCTCGCCGACCGGAGAGCTGATCTTGCTGGAGAATCAAGACCGCGCGCTCTGGAACAAACAGCAGATCGCGGAGGGAGTCGCCTTGCTGGAGAAAGCCCTGGGGTATCGGGGTAAGCACCCTGGGAATTCCCAGCAGAAGTCCCGCCGCTTCGGCTCCTACACCCTGCAGGCTGCGATTGCGGCCGTTCATGCCGAGGCGGAATCGGTCGCTGCCACCGACTGGCGGCAGATTGTTGCGCTCTACGACCAATTGCTACGAATTCAGCCTTCGCCGGTCGTACAGCTCAATCGTGCCGTGGCCATTGCCATGCGCGACGGCCCAGAGGCCGGCCTGGCGCATATCGACGCGGTGTTGCAACGTTGTTCAGGTAAACAAGGCGACTTGGCCAATTATTACCTGGCGCATTCCGCCCGCGCCGATATGTACCGCAGGCTCGGCAGGACCGCCGAGGCTCGTGCATCCTATGAGAAGGCGCTGGCCCTGACCCAACAGGAACCCGAGCGCCAATTCCTGCAGGAGCGGATTCGCCAGTTGAAATAAAAAATGAAGTAGCCGTCGATTTTCAGGAAACCGAGGACAGACGGAACGTTCCCCAATTTTTCGACGAATGGAGATTAGTGAACGTCCCGTCTGTCCACAGTTTTCTGAGGGCCCGACCGGAAGCAATTTCCTGGGGAGCAGGTGTTGAGTTACCATCCTCCCGACACGGAGGATGACGCAATGTGGCGGAACCAATTGTGGGGCTGGCTGGAGGAGTATTTTTTCATTCCTGTTGCTGCTGTTTTGTGGATTCTTTCATACCTACTCCATCACTTTGTCAGGCCCTACTGCTCAAGTCACTTTTTGGATGATGCGATCGTGGCCTTGATGATTGCTGGAATTTTGACGTTGACCGTTGATCCGTTTATTAGGAAGTTGGCAAGACGGGAAGCCGCAAGAGATATATTTCATCATATTCTTGGCTACAGCTTGCCTCTTCCTATCAGGGAAGAACTGGAAGGAATTGTCAGAGATACAAAGCTATATCGGAAGGAAGTTAAATTGCGCATTGAGATGTTGGAGGATGGGAACTTTGTCGTGTTCGACGTC
>Ga0209415_10018173_pt1 | contig 11115 bp, 11 predicted proteins | sample PeaSoiSIISIP2007_FD_187696 | JGI IMG/M metagenome (GOLD analysis project Ga0209415, IMG submission 187696) | Peat soil microbial communities from Weissenstadt, Germany - SII-SIP-2007 (SPAdes) (version 2) | ecosystem: Environmental > Terrestrial > Soil > Wetlands > Peat | place: Germany...
TCGGCGCCCGCCCCTGACCCCGCGCCCGATCCCACCGAGGCCCAGCTCGAGATGCCGCCCGTCATCCTCGCGGGCGGCGCCGATCGGCCCGACGCGGGCGCTCCTTCGCACGGCAGCCGGTGGCGCCCCGGCAAGCGCACCTGGACCCAGGGGACGGGGGCACCTCCCCGGCGCGCGCCGACGGAGCCCCAAATCGTCAACGAACCGCGGTATTGATCGAGTCGGATGCTCCGGCGGCTCGTGCTCGCGGCGGCGGTCGCGGCGGCGCTCCTCGCGTCGTCGCAGCCGGGGCTCGCGGACGACGAGCCCCGCGACCGCTCGCGCGCGGCGTTCCGGCGCGGCGTCGCCCAGGCCCACGACGGCAACTACACGGCCGCCCGGGACTCCTTCCTCGAGGCCTACAAGCTCTTCCCGCATCCGAGCATCCTCCTCAACGTCGGGATCGCGCGCGCGCACACGGGCGAATGGCTCGAGGCGGAGCAGGATCTCGTGCACTTTCTCGCCGACGACGGCGGCGCGCAGCCCGACGAGCTGCTCAGCGCGCGCCAGGAGCTGGCGCAGACCCGCAGTCACCTCGGGACGTTCCGACTGCGCGTCTCTCCCGATGGGGCGCGCGCGATGCTGGACACGCACCCCATCGCGCTCATCCCCGGGGGCTTCGTCGACGTGCGCACGACGCGCGGTACGCACGAGCTCGACTGCGAGGCCGACGGCTACGCCCCGGTCCATCGCTCCATCCTCGTGGCGGCGGAGCGCGCGCCCAACGTGGACCTGACGCTCACCGGGCAGGGAGCCGCGCGCGTGGCGCCGGGGGAGGGCAGGCGCACGGCGGGGTGGTTCCTGGTGGGCGGTGGCGTCGTGGCGGCGGGCATCGGCATCTTCTCCGGCCTCACGGCGGAGTCGCTCGCGCACGGGTACAACACCGAGGGCAGCGGCTCGTACCAGGACGCAGCCACGAAGGCGCGCGGCATCGTCTTCCGCACCTCCGCCGACGTCGCGTTCCTCGGCGCGCTCGGGCTCGGAGGCGCCGGGATCTACTTCCTGCTCACGCCCACCACCGACTCGGCGGCTGCCCAGGCCCGGGTGCTCCTCGCGCCGGGCTTCGGTGGGATCGCGGGGCGGTTCTAATTCTCTCCCCCCGGCCTGTCCCCGCGCGGCGGCGCGCGCCATCCCTCATCGACGTGGAGCTCGATCCGGCCCAGCAGGGCGCCGTCACGCTCCCGGCGCGTCGCTCGCTGCTCGTCCTCGGCGAGGCGGGTCACGGCAAGACGACCGTCGCGCTCCACCGCGTCGCGCACCTCTGGGGGGCCGCCACGCGGACGCTGCGGGCGTGCGTCATCGTCCCCACCGAGGGGCTCGTGCGCTGGTTGCAGCCGCTGCTCCGCAGGCTCGGCGCGGACGTCGAGGTGCTGGCCTACGAGAAGTGGGCGGCGTCCCAGGCGCGGGCTGCGTTTCGCCCGCTGCCTCGCCGGGAGAGCGAGGACGCGACGCCGGGTGTGGCGCGCCTCAAGCGGCACCCCGCGCTGCGCGTCGTGCTCGACGACATCGCTCGCCGCGGAACGCTGGAGCACGCGCGGCGCGGAGACCTCCTGCACCTCTTCGGCGACCGGGCGATCCTCGATCGCGTCGCGGCGGCGGCCGGGGGCACGGTGACCCAGCGGATGGTCGACGACGTGCTGGAGCACACGCACGTGCAGTTCTCGCGGACCGCCGAGCAGGAGTGGGCGCACGTCACGGACCGCGAGCGGCTCGTCGCGGTGGACGGGCTCGCGCTCGACGTCGGCACGGTCTCGGCCGACGCGCGGAGCGTGGACACGGAGGACTACGCGGTGCTCTTCGAGCTCGACCGCCTGCGCGCGGCTGCCCGCGGCGCTCACCCCTTCTCGCCCGGCGCGTACGACCTCGTGATGCTCGACGAGGCGCAGGAGCTCGCCCCGCTGGAGCTCGCGCTGGTGGGTCGCAGCCTCGCCCCGGGCGGGACGCTCGTCGTCGCCGGCGATCCCGCGCAGCAGATCGACCCCAGCGTCACCTTCACGGGCTGGGAGTCCACGATGCGGGAGCTCGCCTGCGACGACTACACGACGGTCACGCTGGACATCGGCTACCGCTGCCCTCCCGACGTCGTCTCCCTGGCGCGGCACGTCCTCGATGGGGCGACGCCGGCGCCTCCCGGCCCCTCGGTTTTCCCGCTCGAGCTCGCCGACGAGGCGGCGCTCGCCTCGTGGATCGCGCGCGAGCTCTCCGCCCTGGCCCGCCGCGACCGCACCGCCACCACCGCCGTCATCTGCCGGTCGCCCCTCTTCGCGCGCGGCTTCGTCGAGCGCCTGCGCCTCGGCGTCCCCGCGCGCCTCGTGCTCGACGGTCGGTTCCTCGTGCGAGGCGGCGTGCAGGTGACGACCGTCGACCAGGTGAAAGGCCTGGAGTTCGACACCGTGGTCGTTCCCGACGCGACCGCGACGTCCTACCCCGAGGAGGGCTCGGCGCGCCGCGCCCTCTACGTGGCGGTGACGCGGACGAGGCACCAGCTCGTCGTCGCGAGCATCGGGGAGAGGACGCGGCTCTTGCCCCGGGGGTAGGCTTCTCCCGTGCCCCCCGAGGCGGACCGCGCGAACCTCTCCGTCCACGCCGCGAACCTGCTGCGCGACCGGTACGCTCGCGTCGTGGAGCGGGTGGGCCGCAAGGGCCGGCCGCGGGCGCGGTTCCTCGCCGACCGGCGCGCCCAGACCGCGGCCGCGCTGGTGCCCACGCTGGCGGCGCTGGCGACGATCACCGGGGCGACCGCCGCGGTCACGCTGGCGACCGAGCCCGAGGCGCTGCGGGCGGCGGCCATCGCGCAGGCGTGCGTCGCCATCGTCCTCGGGGCGTCGGCGCTCGCCGTTCCGCTGCTCCGCAAGAGCACGCCGGCGCTCCTCGGACTCGCGAGCACCGCGCTGGGGCTCGCGCTGCTCGGCTGGGGGCTGGTCGCGCGCCTCTCGGGCGGCGCGGCGAGCCCGTGGCTGCTGGTCGTTCCCACGGTGCTCGTCGTCGGCGTCGGCCTCGTGCCGCTCCCTCCGCGCATCGCCGCCGCGCTGGCCGCCACGGGGTACCTCGCGCTGCTCGTGGCGAGCCCGACGTCGCCCCCGTGGGCGCACATGCTCGTGGCGACGGTCGCCGTGGGCGCCTGGATGTCGGCGCGGACCCGCTACCGTCGCGCCATCGCCTCGTTCCTCAAGGTGGAGCGCCTCGGGGCGAACGTCGCCCGGCTGCGTCGCATGCAGGAGCAGCTCGTGCTGGTCGAGAAGCTCGAGGCGTTGCGCGTGCTCGTCGGCGGCATGGCGCACGAGCTGAACAACGCGCTGGCCGTGGCCATGGCGTCGACGCAGCAGGCAGCGAAGGTCGCGGCGTCGAACCCGGAGCAGGCGGCGGCAGCCATCAAGCGGGCCGACGGAGGCCTCTCGCGCATCCGCACCACGATCGAGCGCCTGCGTCGCTTCGCCATGGCCTCCGAGGGGGTGCTCGAGCCCGCCGACGTGGCGGCGATGCTCGACTTCGCGCTCGAAAGCGCCATCGGTCGGGCGCGCTCGGGGGTCGCCGTGGAGCGCGACTACGACGCCCAGGTGGGCGCGATTCACTGCCACGTGGCCGCGCTGGCCGAGGCGCTCTACCAGGTGTCGCGGAACGCCGTCGAGGCGATGCCCGCGGGGGGCCGCCTCCGCGCGAGCGTGCGCTCGGAGGGCGACAAGGTGGTGCTGACGGTGGCCGACGACGGCAAGGGCATGTCGCCGGACGCGCTGAAGCACATCTTCGATCCGTACTGGCGCCACACGGTGGCCGCGAACCGGAGCGGGATGGGTCTCAGCGCCGTCTACGGCATCGTGACGGCGCTCGGGGGCAGCGTGCGCGTCCAGAGCGGCGAGGGGAAGGGAACCACCGTCAGCATCCTTCTCCCTCGCCGCGTGGACAAGATCGTCGTTCCGTAGCCAGAGCTAGCTCCGGCCTTCCTTCGCGGCGCGGCTGCGCAGGTGCGCCGCCACCGTGGCGCGCTGGTTCGGCGTGAGCACGGGGATCATCGCCTCCGTCATGCGCGTCTCGCGACCGCCGCGACGATCCATGCCGGCCATGGCCCCTGCATTGAACGAGTCACCACGGAACGACTCGAGCGCCGCCTTCCTCTGCCCGCGCTGCTCCGGGCGTTTGACCTCGCCGCGCGAGGCCTCGAGGTTCGCGCGGATCTGCGCCTTCTGCTGATCCGATAGCCCGAGCTTGCCGCCGGCGAAGCCCTCCTTCTTGCCGCCTCGCTCCTCGCGCACCTCGCGAGCCTGAGCGCCTCGCGTCTCGATGGCGTCGACGAGCTGACCCCGCTGCGCCGGCGTCAGGATGTCGTGGAGCCGCGCGAGCGCCGCCTGGTCGACCTGCCGCTGGGCCGCTGCCGCGCTCCGCTCGGCGGCCAGGCTCGGCGCCAGCGCCGCCTGGTCGACCTTCGCCGCCTCGACCTGCTGGGCGAGGACCGTGAGCACCTGCGCGTTGGCCTGGCGCACGGGGATCCCCGCCTGACGCTTCTGCGAGGCGAGCTGCTCGATCTGCGACCGCTGCGCGGGAGTCAGCGAATCGAGCTTCAGCGCGGCGCCGAGGAGCCCCTGGCGCTGTCCGCCCTTGTGGTGCCGCTGGTCGTGCTGTCCCTGTGGCTGCGCGTCCTGCGCGAACGCGACGCCGGCGGGGAGCAGTGCGAGTGTGGCAGCGAGCGACGAAAACGTGACGACCTTCTTGATCCAGCGGTTCATGGTGTTCTCTCGACCTCCGTGAGTGAGACGTGGCGGGCCGCACGAAGCGTCCCGAAAGGGGGGTAAAGGCAGGTAAAGGAAGCGTCGTCGGCGTCAGCCGCTTCAGCAGCCGGGACGGCGTGCCCCGCCGTGCTCCCAGCGACCGCGACCGTCGTGCCGCCAGCCGCGCTCGTCGCGCCGGCCATGCTCGCGCCCGACTTCGTGACCGCGCTCGTGACCGCGGTCGCGCTCCACGTGCCCGGCGGCGGGGCGATTGGCCTCGCGCGCCTCGGCGACTCCGGGAAGCACGGCGAGCACGCCGCAAAGAGCCAGACCACCAACCAGGATTCGAATGACCTTGTTCATCTCGGCCTCCACTCGCATGGACTGACGAGGGGGCGACCGGGTCACGTGTCACTGCATCGGGTGACAACCGGGTAAAGTTCCCTGAAGGAAGGCGAGCAGGACGGGGACTCGCGCGAGCTGGAGCTGGGGTCGCTAGATGTCCGTCATGAGCGTCGTCAGCACGTAGTCGAACGCGAAGATGGCGATGATGCTGGCGACGACCGCCTTCGCCGTGGCCTCCCCCACGCCGCGCGCGCCGCCCGCCGCCTGGAACCCCTTCTTGCAGCAGATGCAGCTGACGACGAAGCCGAAGACCGTGCTCTTGACGACGAGCATGCGGATGTCCGACGACTGCAGGAACTGCCCGATCTTGTCGAAGAAGACCCCCGGATCGATCCCCTGCCACACGACCGCCACGAGGTACGCCCCGCTCTGCCCCGCCACGCCGAAGCAGATGGCGAGGAGCGGCAGCATGAGCGTCGTCGCGAGGACGCGCGGGGCGACGAGGTACTGCACCGGGCTGACGCCCATCGTCGTGATGGCGTCGATCTGCTCGGTGACGCGCATGTTCCCGAGCTCGCTCGCCATGGTGCTTCCGGCGCGCGCGGTGACCACGACCGCGGCGAGCACCGGCGCGAGCTCACGCGCGAGGGCGAGCGCGACGACCCCCCCGACCATCCCCTCCGCCGAGAACTGCCGGAAGCCCACGATGGTGCTCACCGTGAAGGCCATGCCCGTGAAGAGGCCCACGAGGGCCACGATGAACGTCGAGCCGGCGCCGACGAAGTCGAGGGCGAGGAGCAGCTGCGCCGGGCGGTACGGCGGGCGGACCATCCACCCCAGCGTGCGCGCCCCGAGCATCACCGTCTGCCCGAGGTCGTCCAGCACGCCGAGGACCGGCGCATAGACCACGTCGGTGGCCTTCGCGAGACGCTCGAGCGTCGTCGGAGGAGGCGGGGCTTCGCCGGGGATGTCGCTCACGCGGGGGCGGAGTCTAGTCGACCTTCGGGAGACTGTGCCGCGTGATACCCATCACGAGGCGAACCCCTGGAGGCTTCCTACGGCTCGCGATAGAACCGGGGCACGCGCCGCGACACGCTGGTGAGCACTTCCCACGCGATGGTGTCGGCGTGGCCGGCGATCTCGCCGGCGCCGATGGCGTCGCGCCCGAGCGGCCCCTCCTGCGCGCCGAGAACCACGACCTCGTCGCGCAGGCTCGCTCCCTCCACGTCCGTCACGTCGACCATCGTCATGTCCATCGAGACCGCGCCCACGATGGGGGCCCGCTTGCCACGGACGAGCACGTGCCCGCGGTTGCCCAGCTGGCGCGAAAGACCGTCGGCGTAGCCCATGGGCAGCGTCGCGATGCGTGCTCGCCGCGGCGCGTGCCAGGTCGCCCCGTACCCCACCGCCGCCCCGGCGTCGACGTCGCGCACGGCGACGATCTCGGTGCGGACCCGCATGACCGGCCTGAGGTCGCCCGTCAGCGGCACCGTCCCGACGCACGGCGACACGCCGAAGAGAGCGATCCCCGGGCGGACCGCGTCGAGCCGCGCCTCGGCCCGCAGGAGGGCGGCGCTGTTGGCGGCGTGCCGCACCTCCGGCTGGATGCCGTGACGCGCCAGCATCGCCGTCGCCTGCTCGAAGAGGCGCATCTGCTCGCTCATCTCGTCGGTCGTCGCCGCGTCGGCGCAGGCCAGGTGCGTCATCAGGCCGCGCACGCGCACCTCCGGCACGTGGGCCAGCTTCGCCGCCACGTCCGGCAGGGCCGCCATGGTGACGCCCAGGCGCGCCATCCCGGTGTCGACCTTCAGGTGCACGTCGATGGGACCCTCGGCCTCGCCCGAGCGCACCAGCCGCGCGAACGCCTCGATCTCCCCGAGATCGTGCACCACCGGCACCAGGCCGCGCGCGAGGATCTCGTCGTGCGCCGTACCGTAGTGACCGCCCATCACGAGGATGGGCGCGACGATCCCCGCCTCGCGCAGCTCCACCGCCTCTTCCAGCAGCGCCACGCAGAAGCCGTCGATCTTCGCGCGCTCCAGCGTCCTCGCGACGGCGGGCGCGCCGTGACCGTAGGCGTCCGCCTTGAGCACCGCCCACACCTTCGCGCCACCCGCGTGACGCCTCGCGACGCGCAGGTTGTGACGCAGCGCCTCGAGGTTGACCTCGGCCCGGGTGGGTCGCACGGCGTCGGCCGGCGCGGCGCGGCGGGGACGGAGGACTCGGGGCACGAAGGGCATGGTCATCGAGGGATCGAACGCGCCCCGGGGTGCAGGCGATTCCGTCCCTGTTAGCATCCAGCGGGTGAAGCGGCCAAGTCGCGGGCTCCTCTTCCGGCTCGCCGCCGTGGGCTCGCTCCTGGCGCTGCCGTACGTGCTGATGCGCATCCCCGCCGCGCGCGCGTGGGTGGTCGGCTTCGTGACCTTCGTGAGGACCGCAGGGCCGGCCGGCGCCCTCGCGCTCCTCGGCTTCGACGCGGCCTGGGCCCTCATCGGCGCGCCGTTCTGGGTGCTCCCCACGGTCGCGGGATACGCCTACGGGTTCCCGGTCGGCCTCGTGGTCGGCGTGCCGGTCGTCACGGTGGCCATGTGCGCCTCGTTTCTCCTGGGGCGCTTCGTGGTGACGCGCGTCTTGCCCCCGAGGGAGGCCGGCGCGCCGCGCGTGGAGGCCGTGCGCCGCGCGGTCGAGACCGACGGGCTGAAGATCACGCTCCTTCTTCGCATGACGCCGCTCGTCCCGCAGAACGTCCTCACCTACGTCCTCGCGTCGACGGGACTCCGGCTGCGGGACTTCGCGCCCGCGACCGCCGTCGGGTTGCTCCCGCTCTCGGCGTTCTACGTGTACGTCGGGTCCCTGGTCGAGGACGCCGCGGCGCTCCTCGCCGGCGACACGCCGGACCTGGGCGCCGCGAAGTGGGTGGCGCTCGGCGCCGGGCTGCTCGCGGGAGCAGTCGCGCTGGTGGTCATCGGTCGAGCGGCGCAGAGGGCGCTGGCGCGGGCGATCGATCCGGCGTGACGTGGAGCTCCGCGGCACGAGAGGGTGAACTCAGCGCCAGAGATTCGTCCGGGCTCCTGACTCGGGATCCGGATCGGTGTCGGCATCCGGATCCGGATCCGGAGTCGGAGTCGGAGTCGGAGTCAGAGTCAGAGTCAGAGTCAGATGCAGAGTCGGATCCGGAGTCGGAGGCTGATCCGGATCCAGATGCGGGGCGAGGCGGGGCGCACGGGGTGCGTCGGTCTTGCTTGCCTGCCCTGTCGCGAAAGAACCGCGCCAGCGCCCCCGGCGGGGCCGGATGGGGCGTGCGTGGGGCGCTGTCACGGTTCTTTCGCTGGGGGGGGCATGCAAGCAAGACCGACGCACCCCTTTCATGTCCTCGAGCTCGCCATCCGGGCCATCGAGATCCTTCGGCCCGTCGTCGAGCGGATCCGGCGGCACGATCGCGACCTCGGCGAGCAGCTGCGCACGGCGCTCAGCTCCGTCGCGCTCAACATCGCCGAGGGCAACTACAGCCAGGGCGGGAACCGGCTCGCGCGGTTCTCCACCGCGGCGGGCTCCAACTGCGAGTCGCGCGCCGCGCTGCGCGTGGCCGTCGCCTGGGGCTACGTCGAGGCGCGCGACGTCGAGGCGGGCGAGCGGATGCTTGATGGCGTCGCGGCGATGCTTCACAGGCTCGGCGCCGGGCGGTGACGGCGGGATTCTCCCGGAACCCACGGCGCTCACGCCCGCGCGGCACCTTCTTCGGCAAATCGAGACTGACGAGCGATCTGTGGACGGACTTCGTTGTGCTCATGGGTCACCTCCTCTTTCGTGGGTCTACGGTCATTGGTCTTGGAGTTGCGAGACTTTGCGGACTACCCGAGAGCGTCGTCCTTCTCAGAACGGCCCTCGTCGGCTCCGAAAATGGCGTCGTTCATCTGGCACCCGTCGATGTTCGTCTGGAAAACGACCTTGTTCGTCTGGCAACGGTCGTCGTCTGTCTGGAAGACGACCTTGTCCGTCTGGCATCTGTCGTCGTCCGCAAGGAGAATGACCTTGTCCGTCTGGCATCGGTCGTCGTCCGTCTGGAAAACGATCGTGTCCGTCTGGCGTCGGTCGTCGTCCGTCTGGAAAACGATCGTGTCCGTCTGGCGTCGGTCGTCGTCCGTCTGGAAAACGACCTTGTCCACCTGGCATCGGTCGTCGTCTATCTGGAAAACGACCGTGTCCGTCTGGCATCCGTCGTCGTCCGTCTGGAAAACGACCGTGTCCGTCTGGCATCCGTCGTCGTCGGTTTGGACACAGTCGTGTTCCAGACGGTCAACGTCGCTTTCCAGATGGCCAAGGGCGTTTTCGCCATCGCCACGGTCGGCCGCCTCAGCCACCCTGCCCTGCGCTTCAGCGCCTCGCCTCTCTCACAGGGTAAGCCGTACAAGTCCGATTTTGCCCCCGGACTATTTCGCGCCCTCGACACGAAATCGACGTCGCGGGCGGCCGCGCATGTCGCTTTTTCTCGCGGCGGGGCTGTCCGCGAGTCCCTACTTCGCTCCAAATCAGCGGAATGACATGGGGCCCGACGCGCCTCGCGCGAATCCGTGAGACGCTCCCCCTCCATGCGCCCTCTCCGCGCGAACGCCCTTCTCGTCGCGACCCTTGCCGCCCTCCCGGCGGTGGCCGCGGCCTCCGGCTGCAGCTCGTCGTCCTCCTCCTCCGGCGACGGCGGCGCCTCCGACGGCGGGTCCAACGGAGCCCTGGCCGCGAGCTGCACGCTGAACACCGACTGCAACGTCCCGCTGGTCTGCACGTACGGGGCGTGCCACCAGGCATGCGCGGAGTCGCGCGACTGTCCGGCCGGCGAGCGGTGCATCGTGGCCTCGGGCGGCAACGTCTGCGAGCTACCGGAGGAGTCGTCGTGCGCCGCGGGGGCGTGCCCGGGCGGCCTCGTCTGCGCGCCCGACAAGGAGTGCCGCACGCCGTGCAGCGGGCCAACCAGTTGCTTGACGGGCCAGCTCTGCCAGGGCGGCGCCTGCTACGACCCGGCCGAGGTCGACGGCGCGGCCGGCGACTGAGCTACACCGCCGTCCGCGTCTCGTGCGCGCGTCGCTCCGCGGCGACGGCCTGCTCGTGCGCGAACTGCATCCTGTACAGCCGCGCGTACACCGCGCCCTTCGCGATGAGCTCGTCGTGCGTCCCCATCTCCACCACCCGTCCCTTGTGGAACACGATGATGCGGTCGGCCGCGCGGATGGTCGACAGACGGTGGGCGATGACCAGCGCGGTCCGCTCGCGCATCACCTCCTCCAGCGCGCGCTGCAGCCTCGCCTCCGTGTCCGAGTCGACGCTGGCCGTCGCCTCGTCGAGCACGAGGAGCGGCGCGTCGCGGTAGACGGCGCGGGCGAAGGCGATGAGCTGGCGCTCGCCGGCGCTGAAGTTCTGGCCGCGCTCGTCGACCCGCGCGTCGAGGCCTCCCTCGCGGCGCTCGAACAGCTCCAGCGCCCCGATGCGCCTCAGCGCCTCCTCGACCCGCGCCCGGTCCGGCACCGCGTCGGCGACGCCCACGTTGGAGAGGACCGTCCCCGAGAACAGGAACACGTCCTGCGGCACGACCGAGAAGTTGCGTCTCAGGTCGTGCGGCTCGTAGCCGCGCACGTCCTTGCCCAGCACGCGCACGGCCCCGCCCTGCGGCTCGTAGAGGCGCAGCAGCAGGCTGGCCACCGTCGTCTTGCCCGCCCCCGTCGCCCCCACCAGCGCGATGCGCTCGCCGCGCCGCGCGCTGAAGCTCACGTCGCGGAGCACCGGCGAGCCCGGCTTGTACTCGAAGTCGACGTGCTCCAGCGCGATGGCTTCGTCGGCCGTCCCCGGGGCGCAGCACTCGCTCGCCGGCAGCGCGGGGGGCGCGACGTCGGTCTCGTCGAGGAGCTGGAAGATGCGCTCCGCGCCGGCCATCGCGCTCTGGAGGATGGTGTACCGCTGCGAGAGCTGGCTGACGGGCTCGAAGAACTGGCGGATGTACTGCGTGAAGACGACGAGCAGCGGGAACGTGATGGCGTGG
>Ga0209415_10018174_pt1 | contig 11115 bp, 12 predicted proteins | sample PeaSoiSIISIP2007_FD_187696 | JGI IMG/M metagenome (GOLD analysis project Ga0209415, IMG submission 187696) | Peat soil microbial communities from Weissenstadt, Germany - SII-SIP-2007 (SPAdes) (version 2) | ecosystem: Environmental > Terrestrial > Soil > Wetlands > Peat | place: Germany...
AAAGAAGGGGGAGAAGCTTCTCGGTCTCGCCCGGGAGTACTCCGAGAGCATCGTCGACACCGTTCGCGAGTGCCTGCTCGTGCTCGACGGCGATCTGCGCGTGCGATCCGCGAATCGCACCTTTCAGCGCACCTTCGGGGTGACGGCAGGAGAGATCGCCGGGCGGCGCCTCGACGAGCTCGGCGACGGGGAATGGAACATCCCGGCGCTGAGAAAAGGCCTCGAGGAGCTAGGCGAGGGGGACGTGCTCGAGGGCTTTCGCGTGGAGCAGGAGTTCAAGAACGCCGGCTTTCACGTCTTCGTCCTGAACGCCCGCCGCATCGAGCACACGCCGTCGATCTTGCTCGCGTTCGAGGATCTCACCGAAAAGGAGCGCGCGGAGGCGGCCGCTCGGAGGACGGAGATCGGGTTTCGCGACATGTTGATGACGGCCGCCGAGGCCATCCTCATGACGGATGGGGCAGGGAAGGTCGTCTTCTCCAACCAGGCGGCCGCGCGGATCTTCGGTTTCGCGGGCGACGATCTGCTGGGACTGCCCGTGGACACGCTGGTGCCCGAGCGGCTGCGAGGGCGTCACGCCGAGCACCGCGCACGGTATGCCGCGAACCCCTCTCCGAGGCCCATGGGGCGCGAGCGCGACATCGTCGGCCGCCGGAAAGACGGCACCGAGTTCCCCGCCGAGGTCGTCCTCGGCTCGATGGGGCGGGACGGCGAGCGGCTCGTCGTGGCCTTCATCAGCGACATCACCCTGCGACGGGAATCCGAAAGCAAGATCCGCGACTATCAGGCCAGGCTGCAGCAGATGGCGTTCGACGCCGCCGTGGCCGAGGAGAAGGAGCGACGGCGGATCGCGGCCGACCTGCACGACCACATCGGCCAGTCGCTCGCGCTCGCGCAGATCAAGCTGACATCCATGCGCGAGACGGTGACCGGCGCTCCTCGCACGGCAGTCGACGAGGCCATCGAGCTCCTGGCGCAGTCGCTCGCCGATACGCGCACGCTGACCTTCGACCTCAGCCCCCCCGTGCTCTACGATCTGGGACTCAAGGAGGCGCTCTCCTGGCTCGTGGAGGACGTCGAGAAGCGCAACGGCATCCGGATCGAGCTTCACGACGACGAGGCGGGCAAGCCGCTGGATGAGGCGACGGCGGCTCTGGTCTTCCGCGCGGTGCGCGAGCTTCTCACGAACGTGTTCAAGCACGCCAGGACGCCCACGGCGAAGGTGTCGCTCCGGCGGGCGGGCGACTATTTCCACATCGACGTCGAGGACAAGGGCGTGGGCTTCAACGCGGAGGACATCGGCTCCAGGCCGATGGCCGGCGGCTTCGGCCTCTTCAGCGTGAGGGAGCAGATCGGTCGGCTCGGTGGTAGTGTCGAGGTCGCGTCCGCGCTGAATCAAGGGACCCGCGTGAGCATGCGCGTCCCGTTGCAACTCGGCGAGCGCCCCGAGACCGCAGCCATCGAGGCGAAGCCATGAAAATCCTTCTCGTCGACGATCACAAGATGATGCGAGACGGCCTGCGGGCAATTCTCGAGAACGAGGGGATGCAGGTCGTCGGGGAGGCCGCGAACGGTCGTGAGGCCATCGAGCTCGCCCGCCGCGTGAGACCGGAGATCGTGGTCATGGACATCTCGATGCCCGAGCTCAACGGCATCGACGCGACGCGGCGCCTGGTCGCGGAGCTGCCCGGGATCAAGGTCATCGGGCTCTCGGTGAACGCGGACCGGCGCTACGTGGTCGCGATGTTCGAGGCCGGCGCGGTCGGCTACCTGCTGAAGAACTCGGCGTCGGAGGAGCTGATGCAGGCCGTTCGCGCCGTGGCGGGCGACCTGACGTACGTGAGCCCCTCGGTGGCAGCCGTCGTCGTCGACAGTCGCGCCACCCCGCATTCGCAGGACCGGCGCCTCAGCCCGAGAGAGCGCGAGGTCCTGCAGCTCCTGGCCGAGGGGAAGTCCTCGAAGGAGATCGCCACCAGCCTGAACGTGGCCGTCCCCACGGTCGAGACCCATCGGCGCCAGATCATGGACAAGCTGAACCTTCGCACGATCGCCGAGCTGACCAAACACGCGATTCGAGAGGGGCTGACGTCGCTCGACTGAGCTCCGGGACGAACGGCTGAGATTGCCGAAATCCTGAAGAGTTTCCGGCGGGGGGGGGGAGTTGTCTCCTTGATATCGATGGGTGGCCTCATCGTTCTCGATGATGGGCCGTCGCGCGCCGAGGAAGCACTATCTCAGTCCGCCGAAAGACGCTGGCCACGACCACGGCAAGGCGCACAAGGCAGGGAGCCATGATCCAGATGCGCGAGGAAGCGGCAGCGCCCCGGACGACCCCATCGCGGTCGAAGGCCTCGCCCGGGCCCGCGAAGGCGATCGTCCACCTCATCGAGTCCGCGCTCGACGAGCGAGACCGGCGGCGTGACGACGGCTCGTTTGCCGCGGTCGACGCGCGCGACCTCGCGCTGCGTGTCTGCGCGCGCGCTCGTGAGAGCGCGGACGCGAGGGACGTCGACGTGATTCTTCACTGCGCGGGCCACCCGGTGTGGGTGCAGCCGGAAGCGTTCGCCGAGGCGCTCTACGAGCTGCTCGCCAACGCAGTCCAGGCCACGCGCAGGGGTTATCCCGTGATCATGGACGTGCGCGACAGCCGACAGGGAGTGCTCTGGCAGGTCCAGGACGCGGGCGACGGCTCGGGCGCGGGCAAGTGGGGTGGCGTTCCCGGCGTCGGTCATCGAGAGGCACCGGGGCGTGCTCCGGTTCGAGTCGGCCCCCGGCGTCGGCACCACGGCGAGCGTCTGGCTGCCGGGAAGGTGCTGAGCCGCTTCTCCTGACATCAAGGGGGTGGCGTCACCTCGACGCGCCCCTCTTCGAAGGCCCGATACGGGGACCGACGGTCACGAATCCTTCGGGGTCGACGTCCACGTCCCTCTGCTTGAGCAGACGCCCCACGGCGCGCTTGAAGGCTTTCTTGCTCAGGCCGAACGACGCGCGGATCTCTTCCGGGCTCGATCGATCGCCCAGCCTGGGCGTGCCCGGGCGCGAGAGCACCTCGAGGACCTTCCGCGCGTCGCGGTCGAGCTCTTCATGCGCCAGCGCGCGAAGCGAGAGCTCGATCTTCTTGTCCGGCAGCACGTGCGTCACCCTGAAGCGCGCGGACTCGCCGCGAGTGAGTGCGTGCGGCTCGCTTGCGGGCAGGAGGCCGACGTACTTCCGCTGGACGATGACGAAGACGCCGAGCCCCGGCACGCTGCGCCACGCTTCGCCTTCCACCCACTCGTCGACGGCGAAGTCGCCCTTCGCGCGCAGCATCTCGCTGACGCGCATCGTTCCCACGAGGCGCCCGGTGTCGTCCAGGAGCACGCCGATCGGGTGGCGTTCTCCGACGCGCACCTCGCAGGTCTGCTCGGCGTGCGGCACGAGCAGCTCCTTCGGCATGCCCCAGTCGACGAACGCGCCGAAGCGGGTCACGTCCGTCACGGCAAGGAACGCGACCTCCCCCCGCTCGATCTTGGGGGGACCCACGGTGTCACCGCCGTCCCTTGAACCCCATCATGTTCTGGACGACCGTCTCGCTCTCCTGCGCGACCTCGGCCTCCTCGCGGGCCCGATCCGCGCAGCTCTCGCACACCTTCTTCGCCTTGCCGTCGACCTTCGCCGTCACGAGCTCGTCCACCTCGTCGGAGCATCCTTTGCACAGCGGCATGGTGATTCCCCTTTCTTCTAGAGAGCCTCGGAGACTCCGCCCGAGTTCGGCACGCACGGGCCGGTCGACCTGCCGGGCGGGAGGGCGCAGTGCGAGCCGGCGCCACAACCGCAATAGCAGTCTCCGCGGACCTGGGGCATGGAGAACTTCCCGCACTGACGCGGATGCGCCGCGCAGTTGGGGCACTGGGGATCACGCGGCGGCGAGGCAGGTCGAACTCGAGGCGTCGAAGCCGGCGTTGGCGACACGGCAGGCGGGCTCGGCGTCGCGATCGTTGCGGTGGCGACGGCGTCGATGGGGCCGGTGCTCGTGGCGGTGGGAGCGCCACCCGCACCCGGGCTCGTCGACGCCGCGGGCGTCGTGGATCGCGAGCGTGTCCCCGCGATGATCGCAGCAGCGAACGCCATGATCGCGATCGCCCCTGCGACCCGGGGGGCGCGTCGCGCATCGCCTCCGCCTTGGTCGACTGGAGGGACGAGGCGAGCGACAGGCGCCTCGGAGGGTGAGATCAGCTCGCTGTCTGTGATCTCCTCCACGTCGTCCGCCGCCTCCTCCGGAGCGGCTCCCGGTGTTCCGGCAGCCTCGGCAGGCGCAGCGCTCGCGTCCACCGGCGGTGGCGGCGCCGCGCGGGTCGCCGCGACGAGCGCGTCCCAGAAGTCTCCCGCCCGGCGGTGACGACGGCGAGGCTCGACCTCGAGCGCCTGCTGCAGGACGCGCTCCACCTCATCGCTCGACTCGACGCCCAGCGTGCGCAGCGTGGGTCGTCGCGCCGTGTCGGCGGCCTGCCGGTACAGCTCGTCGACGTCATCGCCGCTCAGCGCCCTGCGGCCCGCCACCAGCTCGACGAGCACGAGGGCGAGGGCGAACACGTCCGTCCACGGGCCGGTCGCGCCGTAGCGTTGCTCGAATTGCTCCGGCGCTCCGTAGGGCGGCCAGAAAGCGTGGCGGGGCGCGCCGGCGGACACCGCTTCGGCGCGCTCGCGTAGCTCTCGCATCACGGTGGCCACGCCGAAGTCGAGGATCTTGAGCGTGCGCCGACCCCCCACCTCCGTCACGACCAGGTTGGCCGGCTTGATGTCGCGATGAACGGCCCCGTGCTCGTGCGCCACGTCGACGGCCCGCGCCGCGGGCTCGAGCAGCTCGATCGCCTCGCGCAGCGTGCGCCCTCCGAGCCCGCGCTCGAGGCGTGCCGCGAGCTCCTCCTCCAGCGTCACGCCGTCGAGCCACTCGAGCACGAGGTACGGCGTCCACACGCCGCTCGGGGCCGTGGCCGCGCCCACGTCGATGGCTCGCACGACGCCCGGGGTCAGCTCGCCCAGGTGAGAAAGCAGCTTCCCCTCCCCGACGAACCGCGACAGAAACCTCCCGCGCTGAGCGAAGGAGACCGCGCCGTCGAGCTTCAGGAACTTGACGGCGATCGGCTCGTCGGTATCCAGGCGCTTCCCGGCGTAGACCACACCGAAGCCTCCTTCGCCGACGGCGTCACCGACACGGTAACGACCATCGATGACCACGCCGGTCCACCCGAACGGGTCGCGCGGCGGTTGGACGGCTCTCGTCATGGCCGGGGATCGCGAATCAGGGTATCGCCGAGCCCGGTCGATCACCAGCGGCGGCCCGACCCACGTAGTGCCTCCATGCGCCGTGGCGCAAAGACTGCGCGAAACTGCCGGATCGACGCGGCGCGGAGAATCTGCGCTGAAGAGCGGCTATCGCCGGAGCCGCAACATTTTTCCCGGCCGGAGGCGGTGGCTCGCATTTAGCATTGCGCCGAGCCCATGATCGCGACTCTTTGCCCGCAAGCCTCCCGCGCGACTCTCACCTTGGTCGCTGCCGGAGTGGCGCTCGGTTGCAGTAACGCCCCGCCGGCAGCTTCGCCCGCCTCCGCGCCGTCCGCCAAATCGCCGGAGGGCTCTCCCAAGGAGTCGTTGTCCGGCCCGAGGATCGTGGGCACCGTGCTCGTTTCGAGCAGCGGGAAACCACCCGTCAACGGCGGCGTCGTCTACCTCGAGGATGCGCCCAGGCAGCCAGGCGTCGCGGCTTCCGTCGCGATCAGCGTCGATCACAAGGAGTTCTCACCCTTCATTTCCGTGATGGCGACGGGCGGCACTGCGGCGTTCACGAACAAAGACGCCCTCTCACACCACGTCTTCTCCCCGGACGTCCCGAAATGGGACACCGGATATCTCAACAAGAACGACACCGCCTCGAGAACGTTCGATTCGCCCGGCGCCGTCGCGCTCCTGTGCAACATTCACCCGGAGATGCTTGGCTATCTGCTCGTCATTCCGTCAACTTACTTCGGCAAGCTGGACGCCAGCGGCAAGTTCGTCATTGCAGGCGTACCGCCCGGCACCTACAGGGCAACAGCCTGGGCTCCGCGCCTGCCGACCACGACGCAGTCAGTGACGGTGGGGACGGGGGCCGTGACGGCGAACTTCGATCTGCGTCCGTCCGGCACGACGAACTGAGGGAGCGACGCAGAGGGCGACGTTCTCGAAGGCACGCATCCGCCCTGCCGTGACCGTCAGGCCCATCACTTGTCCGGCGCGCCGGCGGCGACCCATGCCTCTAGATCGCGGATCGCTTCGTCGTTCGTGGTGCCGCGGGGCGGCATGTTGCCTCCGAACCATCGCAAGCACGAGTTGATCGGGCTGACGAGCGGCGACCGGGTCCCTGCGATATACCCTCGCTCCCTGAGCCACGTGTACGCGGAGGCCGCGTCGGCCATCGCCTCGACGTGACATTTGCGAGACTGGCCGCAGCCTCCCGGGGTACCGGGTCCGAAGTAGCGCGAGTAGATCACCTCCCAGCGAGGCGGCGCCGGCGCCGGGGGCTCCGTCGCGGTCGTCGAAGCGGCGGCCTCGGGGGGATGCGGCGCCTCCGCATCGACCTTTCCGCCCGTCGCCACAGCGTTCGGCGCCGCCGCGGCACGGGGCACCGAGGGTCGGGCACAACCGGCCGCAACGACAACCATGAACGTCAGGAATCGAAGACCAGCCATCGCCTGGACGAGGAAAAGCACGAGCAGGGCCGCCCGACTACCGCCGCCGACCCGACTTTGGCGGCTTAGGGGGTGACCGTCAGCACCCCTTTCATCATCAAGTAGTGACCGGGAACGGTGCAGATGTACGGGTACGCTCCCGGAGCGGGCGCCGTGAACGTCACCTCGGTCGTCTCGCCGGGCTTCGCCATCGGCGTGTGCTCGATCATGTTGCTGTCCGTCACGTTGACGTACCCGGCCGCCTCGCCGTACTTCAGCCCCCCGGCGGCCACGCTCGCCTCCGTCCCTGGTTTCACGAGCACCCAGTTGTGCGGGAGCGTTGCCATCGTGGCGTTGCTCTTGAAGGCCAGGTGGACCTCGGCGCCCGTGGGAACGGTGAGCGTGGTCTTGTCGAAGGCCATCGTGTTGCCAACGCTCTGGAGCGCGAGCTCGACGTGCTGCGCCGCCTTGGCCGGCGCCGCGCTGGCGCTGGGTGCCGTAGGGGTGGCGGCGGGCGGCGGTGGTGCTGGGGCCGCCGTCGGGGCGGGTGGCGCCTCCTTCTCCCCCTTGTTGCAACCGAGGTTCACTGCCAGCGCGAGGGCAACGAGCGTCGTCGTGAGGCTTCGCATGGATAAGGTCCTTTCACCGGTGCAGATCGAAGTTGACGGTCACGTCGGTTTCCGCCACCGTCACCGATTGCGTCACGGTAGGCAAGCGCGGCGCCCAGGCGGTCAGCTTGTAGGTTCCCGAGGGCACGTGTTTCATCGTGAAGTGCCCCTTCGCGTCCGTCCGTGCGTACCAGGCCGAAGGAGTGACCAGGAGGTAGCCGAGCATTCCAGGATGCAGGTTGCAGAGCAGCGAGTAAGCACCCGGCGTCTTGAACGGGCGCACGCGCGCACCGTTCTGCGGGATGTTGCCCACGTTGAAGCGCTCGTTGTCGGGGGAGAACACGTTGTGTGGGAACGGGTCCTCGTTGGAGAAAACGACCTTGGCGCCCACTGCGGCCACCTGGACGTACGGAATGAAGTTCATCTTCTGGTTGGCGATCGTGACGTTCTGCAGGTGCGCTGGCTGATCTTCCAGCGGGCCGTCCTCGAGGTAGACGACGGCTTGCCCCGCCATCGTCGCGGGCTTGATGTTGACCGTGCCCACGATGTTGCCGCGCGGGACGGAAGTCGGCGGCACCGGAAGCGCCGCTGCCGACCCCTCCGGAGCTCCCGCGCTCCCGGCGGGCGCAGCGGAGGCCGATGCGACGGCGGACCCGGCCGCCGGCGTGCACGGCGGCGGCGGGCAGGCGGTCATCGCCTCCGATGCGGACGGGGCCTCTGCTGTGGCCGGAGCGGCGGAGATCGACGTCACCGCAACGCCCGAGGGATTCTCGGGAGCCATGACCGGGGGCTCTCCTTCGCATGCCACGAGCGACGCGAGCGGGCCTACTGCGGCGATGAAGACCAGGCTGACGATGCGTTTCATGTTCAATCTCCGCTCAGTAGGCGACGGCGACGGTCGCGTTGATTTGTTCCGCCTCGAACTTGCTCGTCGACGTGGCCCCGCTCGCCGACGTCGAAGGCGTGACCAGGCCTCCCGCCGGGGCCCACGACCCGATGGGCGGGAGGTTCTGGCCCCACTCGAGGTCGCCCGTGAGGACCACCTTGACGTTCGGCCGCGCGAGCATTGCGATGCCAGGGATGATGCGAAGCAGCTGCGAGGCGCTCTGCCCTTCGACCGTCGCGTGCGTGTACTCGCTGCGCACACCCGGGACGAACCAGGGCCAGACGACGTAGTCGATCTCGTCATACTCGACGACCGCCGTGGCGCTCGTCAGGTCCGGCGCGCCGTTGGTGACGACGCCCATCGCGTTCGCCGTGGCCGGGGCGCCCGCGTACGGCTGGCTGTGGTTCTCGACCTGGGCCCCGGCGGTCACGATGAGCGAGTCCCACTGGGCGTGGATCGCGCCGCCGGCTGCGTTGAAGCTGTCGTCCTGCAGGGTGGGGACCGCGGTTGCTCCCGCGACAGTGCCGGTGCCGTTGTCGAGGCGTTGAGTGCCGTGGTAGGCGAAGAGGTCCAGGGTGATCGACTTCTCGGCCCATGGCTTGCGCGGATCGGGCACATTGGGCCCGTACTTCCCCTCGCCGTCCAGCGCGACGCCTCCCGATTTGATGCCGATGTGCGCGTAGACGTCCTGGGCGTTGGGCAGCTGCAGCCCCGACGCGGCCGAGGACGCGACCCACCCGATCGCGTAGTCGAAGCGGTGCCCCACGATGCCGTTGAGCTCTGCCCCGTCGTTGTGTCCCAGGCCGAGCGTCAAGCTGGCGCTGGGGTTGTAGAGCCCGGCCACCGACACGGCCGGCAGCACCGTGTCGTTCAGGTAGGCGCTGTGCAGCCCGAAGCTCGTGATCTGGGGCGCCCAGAGGCGTCCCACCCAGAGGTTCACGGCATGGCGCGGTCCGACGATGTCGTTCCAGAGCAGGTACGCCGTCTCGATGTCGAAGGTGCCCGCGGGCGAGCCGAAGTCCGATTCCAGAGTGACCTGCGTCATGTACGTGAGCGTGTCGTTGAACGAGCCCGCGCCGAAGATGTGCAGCTCCGCCTCGATGCCGCTCCACGTGAACGTGTTGCCCGCGTTGCTCTCGGCCGCGGAGTTCGGGAGGTTGATCGGAACGCTTCCGTTGAACATGACCGAGAACGGCACGGCCTCGGCGATCTTGTCGGGCCACACCGAGTCAGGAAAAGTCTTCTTGTACTCCTCCTGGCCGAGAGGGACCATGTTCGCCTTGACGGCGTCGCTGTCCTCGCTGCCTTCCGAGCTAGGAAACCGGTAGCCGTCGCGCCGGAATGCCTCGCCGAACGGGTTGAGGACCGGGTAGACGGTGTGGCACGTCTGGCAACTCGTCTGGTACTTGCGGGCGAAGCTCGGGACGGCGCCCGCTTCGCGCATCGTGGCGAAGTAGACGACGAATCCGACCGCAAGGGCGGCGATCGCCGGTAGCCAGCGCGAGGGCGCCGCCCCGCGTTCGCGTGCGACTGAGTGGAGGGACAACTTCATGAAGCTGTCAGTGACGTGAGGAGTCGTCATGGTGCCGCGGCTATGAGCAAGGACGCGGCCAAGCATGAGCTCCTCGACGTGGTTGTCTCCTGGAAACCTCGGGAAAGCGCTGTTGCGCGCCGAAAGCAGCGGCTGCGACGAACGCGTTCTCCCGAATCGTGGAAAACGAATCGTATGCATGCCATGCGTTGCCGCGCAAAGATTGCAGAGGCTGCGGGGCGACGAGAAAAGAGCGTCGACTCCGCACCTTGCACCTCGGCACGCCGCACCCTGCGAGGAAAGAAATGCGGGATCTCAGGGCGATGCGGCGGCCTCTTGCGCGAGCGCTCGCTGGCTCTCGGGGCGCACGGTGAGCACCGGACACGGCGCCGTTCGCACGACCTTCGCCGCGACGCTTCCGAGCATCGCGCGCGAGAAGCCATGACGTCCGTGCGTGCCCATCACGATGAGGTCGGCCTTCTTTTCCCTGGCGACGGTCTGGATCTCGCTCCACACCGCGCCTTGGCGGAGCACCGCATCGATCTCGACGCCGGGCCTTCGCGCGCTCCTCACGACGCCGTCCAGCGCGTCGCGCGCCGTCCGCTGGAGCTGTCCCACGACGTCCGCCGTTATCGTCAGGCCCTCCGGGGAGCCGAGCACCGGCAGATCGTACGCGTGCACGACCGTGACGCTCGCGCCGAGTCGTTCGGCGAGATCGAGCGCAAACCCCAGCGCATGAGCCGCTGCTTCACTGAAGTCGTGAGGGACGAGGATGCGGCGGATGTCCGCCTTGTGAGAGCTCATGCTCTGTCGAGAAGCAAGGACCCGGCCGCGGGGTCGATATCTGCCGTACTGCCTGGCTGACCGCGCAAATGACAGCGGATTGGAGGGCGCCGCGCGAGGCTCGCGAGCGAACGACGTTCGTCCGAATGCGAATCGTGCGCGAAGAGAAGAGAAGATATGTGAGGCATTCCGCGGAATTTCTGAACCGTCGTGACGGCACATCTGTTGCTCCTGGGGGTCGCAAGGAGGCAATCATGAGTCCCTTCCTCGCCGCACTCGGCGCGGCGGCCTTCATGGGCGTCGTGTTCCTCGTCTTCGTCGGGCTCAACAGGCGCCCGCACGACGTGCACTAGGTCTCTGTGGTCGGGCCCTCGATGAGCGAGGACCCGGGTGCGAACCTGGGGCAACGCGTGGCTATGGGGAAAAGGTCGGGTGAAGGCCGATTCCGACTAAGGCTCCACCGGCGATCAGCCACGTCGCGTTCACGCGGAAACCGATGAGAAGAACGGCGCCGGTGGCGGCGATGGCGATCGTGGCCCAGTCCACCAGCGCCGCGCGCCCGAGCTGGATGGTGACGACCGCCATCAGCGCGACCGCGGCGACGTTCACGCCGTCGAGGAA
>Ga0209415_10018175_pt1 | contig 11115 bp, 8 predicted proteins | sample PeaSoiSIISIP2007_FD_187696 | JGI IMG/M metagenome (GOLD analysis project Ga0209415, IMG submission 187696) | Peat soil microbial communities from Weissenstadt, Germany - SII-SIP-2007 (SPAdes) (version 2) | ecosystem: Environmental > Terrestrial > Soil > Wetlands > Peat | place: Germany...
GGCACTGGAGCAATGGTTTCCGTCTGCCGCGGGACGGCTAGGGGGTGAAAGATCGGGCGCCAACTTGGTATGGGCCGTTCCACGGCCTTCCCATCCGGGTTGGCGCCCGACGTCGGCGCACGGTTGTTCGTGACGCTTGGCGTCCATGGGAATCGATCAATATGGAATGTGCCGTACTGGAAGGCAGATCAGAGGTCCAGGCGCTCGGGAAGTTGCAGGGTGATTCGCACGCGCACGGGAGCCTTTAGCGACTCGCTAGACCCGAACGTGGCGGAGTATTCCCCGGGGACCAACGTGATGGTGGGTGCGATGGGGGCCGGGCTGGGGTTCTGCCCAGGGCTGTAGCAGGTGACGGGTTCACCGGGCCAGAAAAAGAGAAACTGGCCCTGAGTCAATTTGCCCTGCCAGCCGAGTCGTTGGCCGGCCAGTTCGATCCAGGGATCCACGATCTCCGCGCCGGGAGGTGCGTGAAACTGGACGCCGATGCGGGCCGGGCCGTCTTTGACGAGGATGCGCCAGGTAGCCGAGTTGGTTTGGGCGGGGTTGATTTCGTGCCAGGGCTCGTAAATGACCCGTTGGAAATACGATTTGCCGTGCTCTTCGAGCAGGCGATATTCCCGGCGCTTTTCCAGCAGGGCAGGCTGCGCTTCGCCGGGCTTGATGGCGGTCAGGGCGGGATCGATGCGCAAGCGGGCTTTAACGGATTCGGGGACATGGCCCGAGAGGCGCAATTGCTCATAGCGGGCGATGAGGTCGAGAATCTCGCCGGTGAAAGGATGGGCCGCGGCGGCCTTGCAAGAGACCTGGAAGGACATTGAGGAGTCGTAGCCCAGCGTCGCGGCCAGCACATACTCGAACATGTCGGGCGTCGCGGTGGGGTCGTAGCCGTAATACCAGCCGATGTCCAGGGGCATCCAGTCGCGAGCAAAGGAATTGAACCACCCGGAGCGCTGATCGAGGTAGCCTTTGAGGTCGCCGTGCCCGTCGGCGGAGGCGCTGCGGGCCAGCAGGTGCCAGGAGTAGTGACTGAAGCTGCTGGCCTGGAGGAGGATGTCTTTGTTGGCGAGCTTGTCATAGATCGCCTGGTGGAGACGAGCATTGTAAAACCAGTGCTCGCCCTGCAAGCGTTCCGAGCCGTCAAAGTATATCATGTCGATGCCGCACGTATTGGCGACGCGGGCAAAATGGGTGGCGACTTCGTCGAGCAGCGAAGTATCCATGTCGTACAGGTGATAGCCGTAGGCGCGGACGAGATGGCGGACGGTTTCGCCCTGAAGGTGCGGTGCGGGCCGTGTGCCGAGGTAACCACGAGTGCATCCGCGGAAGCCAAAAGGCGGATCGAGTGCCGGTGAACTGAACTGGATCAACTCCTCGCCAAGTTGGAGCACGGTCCCTTCACCCTCGTAGCCGCCGTCTTGGGCGGGAAAGTTGGTCGGCGCCGCCGTCAGCGGCAGGAAATTGGTGATGGCGTCAACGCCGGCCGCGAGCGCGGCGGCGGCGCCCTTGACCAGGCGCGGGTCCGGGACCGGCGTGAGGTACGGGTCGGGCGGATAAATGGATGCCCCCAGGAAATGCAGCCCCACGCGGAAACCTGCGGCCTGGAAGCGGCCGATGGCCCGTTTCAAACCTTCCAACCCGTCCGGAAATCGGTCCCGGTCGATTTCGTAATGGCCGGTGCCGTGGGCCCAGGATTCCTGGCCCAGCAGGATCATGTGAAAGCCCCCGCGCCGCGCCAGGGCCAATCCTTGGTCAAATTGGGACTCGCGGAAGTCGGTGAGGAAGAGGTAGGAGCGTTTGACCCAGGGCGATTGCTTGTTCCAGACGCCGCCGGGCTTGGGGCTGGGCAGGTGCGCAGCCGCCTCGAAACGGGCCATCGTGTCCAGAAAATCCGCCTCGCGGCAGGCGATGACGCCGAAGGCCGCGGGTTCGAGACCGTGCGCCTTTTCTGTTTCCACGCACAGATTCATGAAGGGCGAAGACCAGAGCTGAGAAGCGGCATCCGCAAAATCCTCGATCAGCACCACCCGGCTCGAATCCCCGCGTCCGATCAGGGCCTCGACATGGTCCACGAGACAGGTCACGGATGTGCTCGCCGGCAGGCCGTTGTAGTAGAAGTTGAGCGTGGTGACATGATCATAGCGCAGCGAGTCGATAGGGCAATTGGTCAAGGTTACCTGGCGCCAGCCCTGGAAATCGATGGGCACATAGTTGTCCCGGTAACCGCCCTGGCCATCGTAAAGCTGGATTTTCAACGCTTCGCCCCGGCCGTCCCCGTGGACCCAGGCGCGGAGGGCGCGGCAACCGGATAGGTCCAACGGGGCGACGAAGTTGCGGCCGCGTACGCTCCACCCGCCCGCTTGCGCGTCGCACGTCGCGGTAAATCGGGCGGCGTGCGCACCCACTTTGCCGGGAGTGACCTGGACAAACTCGTGGCTGCACCCAGCTCGGTCCGCGCGCTCGCCGCCCGCTTGCTCATGAAGAGCATGGACATTGGGTTCGACGGCCATGACCGCGACAACATTACCGTCCAGCGCCGCGCCATTGACGGTGCCACAACTTCGGGCCTGAAGAGGAGCCGCAAGCTGGAACAAGCGGAAACGCGTGACTGGCTGTTGCGCCTCCAGTCGTGCCAGGCGAAACACGGCGAACCCACGGCCGCACAGTACCTGGAACTCGGCGCGCGACCCGTCGATAAAGCGCACCGCCAGCGTATCGCCGGAAAGCTCGGCAGACTCGGCCGTCTGCATGACCCCGTTGACTTCGAGAGCCATGGCTGGGCGACCAGATACCGGCCAGCGGGTGCCATCCGCGAATTCGAGCGCCGGGTTGGCTTTGGAACTCACCGATAGCCTGGCGGTGGAGACATCGGTGAACACCTGCGCTCCAGGCAGGGCACATTCGGCAGCACACATAACCGCGCCCACCACGAGCAGGGCACACGGGGCACGTCCGGAGAACAGGCGGCTGACTTTCATGCCCACAGTTTTTTCAAGAACCGGCGGCAGGTCAATGCCGTTCCCTGGCAGTTCAGTGGGCACTCAATAAATCGACCTGGTTATTTTTGGAGGAATGGGGGCGCCGCGGGCTAGAGCGCCCAGCCCCGACGGTACTCGTAGTGCAGCAGATTGTTTGCCTCGGGCAGATTGCTGAATCTCAGGTTCGGCCCATCCCATTCGAGTTTCTTCCCCAACCGGACCGCGACATTGCCCACCAGCACGATTTCGGTGAGCAATCCGGCGTAGTCCGCGAAGTTCGAGCCGGCCGGTTCACCACCCTTGCAGGCCCGAATCCACTCCTCATGATGGCCGGGCGAGCGCTTCAACGTCTTCGCCGGGCGCTGGTAATTCTTGTGCAGGGAATCAGGGAGCAAGCGGGGATGCCCGGCGCCATGCGAATCGGCGAGGATCTTGCCCTTATCGCCCACCACCAGGAAGCCGCCGTAGGTGTCTCCCAATTCGGTGGGGTCTTGCACTTCCGGCAGTTCGGCCGGGATTTCGGGCATCAACCCGCCGTCATACCACGTCAGTTTGACAGGCGGCAGTTCCCCGCGGGCCGGGAACTGGTAACGGACGATGGAGCCGCGCGGGTAGGTTTCTTTGTTGCGCTGCTTTTGCCAGGTTATTTTCGGGACAAAGATCGAGCTGCTGGCTTCGACGCTGGTCGGAGGCCCGAGTTTGAGCGCCCACATGAGCGGGTCGAACACGTGGCATCCCATATCCCCGAGCGCGCCGGTGCCAAAATCGATCCAGCCCCGCCACATCATCGCCAGATAAGCCGGGTGGTAAGGACGGGCGGGAGCGGGGCCGAGCCACAGGTCCCAATCCAGGGTGTCCGGCACCGGCGGCGTCTCCTTCGGCCGGTCAATGTCCTGCGGCCACACCGCGTGCGGTGTCCAGGCATGGACCTCGCGAACGGTGCCGATGGCGCCGTCCCACACCCATTCGCAGAACTGGCGAATCGACTCGGTGGCATGACCCTGGTTGCCCATCTGAGTGGCCACCTTCGCCTCCTTGGCCAACCGGGCAATGGTCCGCGCCTCCAACAAGGTTTGGGTCAGCGGCTTCTCGCAATAGACGTGCTTGCCCGCTTTGATGGCCGCACTGGCGATGACCGCATGAGTATGGTCGGGCGTGGCAATGACGACGGCATCGACCTCTTTCTCCTGGTCCAGGAGCTTGCGGAAATCGGTGTACACCTTGGCCTTCGGGAATTTTTGAAAGGCCTTGGCAGCATAGGCACGGTCCACGTCACAGAGCGCATACAGGTTTTGGCTGCTGACCGCCTGAATATCGCCGAAGCCCATTCCGCCCACCCCGATGCCGGCGATATTGACCTTTTCACTGGGAGGCACAAACCGCGCGCCGCCCAGCACGTGCCGGGGCACCAGGGTTATCGCCGCAGCGGCGGCACTGGCCCGCTGCAAAAACTGACGTCGTTTCATTGGTTTCATAACAATTCTCATAGAGGATGCCGTCGCAACTCCACAATCGGCCCGCCGCGCTCAGTCCAGCCGGATCAGCTCAAGTTTGTCAATCCTCAGGGCCTTGATTGCGGAGGTCGCGCCGCCCGCCTTGTCGAAGCGTCCGGGACCGATCCAGAAGTAATGGTCGCGTTCGGGCACCCACTCGGCCACGTCGTACCACGCGTAGCCGTCGCCAACCTCGGACGTCTTGCGCTCGATGCCGCCGCAGCCCCGGCGGTTCTTAGCATCGTACACGCCAGCCCAGAAGGCCTCGCCTTCCTTGGCGGGCTCTTTCTCCACGCACACCCGCACCCGGAGTCGGTACTTTCTGCCGGGGTCAAAGGCCACGCGCGAGAAGGGCAGCGTTGTACACCACTCGTAGTGCGTGTTGTAGAGCTTCAGGGCCGAGCCGTCCTCGCACCGCGGGTCGGCCACGGTGTCGCCCCACGTGCCGCGGTTGCTGAGCGAGAGGAGCCTGTCTTCCACGAAGGCGTGCGTCTGCCGAGCTGGCAGGGCCGGTGGATTCGCCAGTGCCTTCCAGTGCGCCAGCACTTCGTCGTGGCGCCGGGAGTTCTCGGAGAGGCGGATGTTCCTGGCCTCCTCGAAACGCTTTACCAGCTCGGCGGCAAGCGCGCGCGGCTCGGCCGGCGCCTCGTAACGCTTCGGGTTCTCCGTGACCCAGACCGTGATCTCCTCTGAAGCCGGCAGGCGCGCCATCCGCGCGTAAAGCACGGAAAACGCACCCAGGCGCACGTTGTACAGGCGGGCGGGGTCGTCCTTGACTGCGGCTTCGGCCTGCTCCCAGAGGCCGCTGGCGCGCGCATAGAAATCGTCCGTGAGCAGCGTGTGGCGAGGATCGTCGAAGATGCGCAGGGGACGGTGCGCGGGGTCGCGGTAGTAGCTGTGCAGCGCGTCGAAGTAAGTGCGCGTGTAGGGCGCGGCCGCGCCGTAGTAGCCCTGGAAAAAGTCCTGCAGGAGCGGCTCCTGGGGCAGGTCGGGGTTCCACATCCACTTGGCCAGCAGCCACGCCTTGAGCTCGGCGAAGTCGCCGTGCCGCCCCTGGTACGCGCCCTGTTCGAATAGGTAGTCCACCCCGTTGGTGTGGAAGAACTGGACGTTGCCTTGAAGCGCGAGAACATTCGGGAAGGGGCTGGTGTAGTCGCGGAAGTCGGTGGTGTAGTCCCAGACGTAGAGGTGTTTGCAGATCGCGCTCCAGCCGCGGATGTCGTCCATGAAGGCGCGGTTTTCCTTAAACGCGCTGGCCGTGATGGGGAACGAGAAGTCGCACTCGATGGTGCAGAGGCACGGCATGACGTTGGCCCGCGGGCGGATGGTCTTGGGCGGCTTGCGCGTGTACTGGTAGGCGAGGGTCTCGATGGTGGCATTCGGGAACTCCTTCTCAACGGCTTCGGCGATCTGGTTCACAAAGACGATCATCGAGCCCGCGTGCGACTCTTCGGCATCGTCGAGGGCCTTGCAGGCCGGGCAGGTGCAGTAGTTGTACCAGTCATTCTGGCTGACGCCGTAGAACGAGGCACCAGGATCCCGGCGGATGCGCGCCAACACGTTGGAGGTGACGATGCGGAGCACGTCCGGGTTGGAAAGGCAGAGCTGCGTGTGGTCTTTGACGCGCTTGCCGTTGACTTGGCTGAAGTACTCCGGGTGCGTTGCGAAATGGACGTCGGGGGAGCAGAGGGTGTTGAACGTGTGGCAGCTCCCCAGTCCGCCGCCGAAGCGATACGAGTGGCCGCCGTGCTTTTTGGACAGGCGCATACTGTTGCCATTGACCTTATTGCGGGCCGCAAGATCGCCGTCGAACATGTCGAACCAGAAAGGCTCGCGCAAGGCGAAGGCGGGCTTCTGCGTCTCGTCCAGCGCAGGCACGGACAAGGCGTCGCGATTCGGGATCACGCTGTGCCAGGAGCTGTACCAGCGGCAGCCGCCGAAGCGCTCCAGCAGCTCGTACACGCCGTAGAGCGTGCCGCGCACGGGCCCACCCAACACCAGAAGGCGGTCGCCACGGCGCACGAGGCGAAAGCCGTCTTCGCCCAGGCCCTTGACCTCGGCCGGGCCGCCAAGGACCTCGGAGGTGAAGCGCGTCTCGCCGAGCAGCACGCTGCGCGCCGGGAGCGGCGCCTCGTCGGTCGCGATCGGCAGCTTGACGCCGGTCATCTGTTCCGTAAAGCGCTGCAGCTCCTCCGCCGCGTACACCTGCGAGGGCGAGGCGGCTGCGGGGCGGACGATAGTGCAGGCGGCAGGCTGGCCGCGCGCAGCCAGAGTCAGTTCTTGGGCCGGCGCCCAGGCGACAGCCGTCACGACAAGCGCGATAAATAGAAGTGTTTTCATGGCACAGATTCTCTTGCATGGTCGGACATGTCACCGTCCACCACGCGCGGCATCCAATCAAAACATAGTTCCTGTGGTTTTGCCAGCTGTTGCCGGGAGGGCAGCTTTGCGGCCCGGGTGAAACGCTGGCCGTTGCCCGGCGAGCTGGAGTGCATGGCGACGGGCACCATCCCCGTGATGGGCGCTGAACACAACGATAGCGGTCTCGAGTCCCCCGCGCTGCTCAAGCGCCTCCAGGATACGGCCAACCTGCCTGATTCAAATCACCCGAAGGCAAAAACTGGCGCGAATTGGAATCTCGTGCAAATCTGGGGTCATTGTGACGACATCGATTAGCAAGTATCTGATTCGAGCGTGTCTGCGGATCGGCCTTCTGGCTGCCGGGCCAACGGGTCTGTGCCTGGTTCGGATTGCGTGCGCAGCCGGCGGGCCGCCGGACGCACTGCAGTTCTGGCCCCAGTGGCGGGGGCCTTTGGCCTCGGGGGCTGCCCCGCTGGCCGACCCGCCCCTGACTTGGAGCGAGACCGAGCATGTGAAATGGAAGGTAAAAATCCCCGGGTACGGGACTTCGACGCCCATTGTGTGGGGGGACCGCGTGTTCGTCCTGAGCGCGGTTTCGACCGGGAAGAAACCGCCCCGCACCGGGGCGCTAACCGAGGCCTCCGCGGCAGATCTGCCCGCGCCTGCTCCGGCTCCCGCAGACGCAGGCAAGGGCCGAGGGCCCAGCGTTGGCCCGCCGGACGACCTCTATCAGTTCCTCGTGCTGTGTTACGCGCGCCAGACGGGCCGGCTGCTTTGGCAGAGGGTCGCTCGCGAAGAAGTGCCCCACGAGGGCCATCATCCGGACAACGGTTATGCCTCCGCCTCGCCCGTGACTGACGGACGGCAGGTGCTGGCGTACTTCGGCTCGCGCGGGCTTCACTGCTATGACATGGAGGGCAACCTGAAGTGGTCCAAGGACTTCGGCCGGATGAAGACCAAGCGAGGTTACGGGGAAGGAGCCTCGCCGGCCTTGTATGGCAACGCGGTCATCATCTATTGGGACGATGAGACCGATAATGACTTCATCACCGCCTTGGACAAGGAAGCGGGCCGACAGCTCTGGCGCACACCGCGCGATGAGCCCACAGGATGGTCCACCCCGCTCGTGGTTGAGTCCGGCGGCAAGACCCAGGTAATCGTCAATGCCACCCGGCGCGTTAGGAGCTACGACTTGGCCACCGGCAAGCAAATCTGGGAGTGCGGCGGCCAGACGGTCAATGCTATTCCCAGCCCTGTAGCCTCAGCCGATACGGTCTATGTCACCAGCGGCTTTACCGGCAACGCCCTCTACGCCATCGCTCTGGACCGGCAGGGCGATCTCACCGCGACCGACGCCATTCGCTGGAGCCACAACAAGCACACCCCTTACGCGCCCTCACCGCTCCTGGTCGATAATCTCCTGTATGTCGTTACCCTCAACAACGGCGCGCTCTCCTGCTTTGACGCCCCAACTGGCGCGGTCCATTTCGAGGGCGAGAAACTCGAGGGCATTTCCGGCATCTATGCCTCGCCCGTGGCCGCGCGGAACCGGGTCTATGTCCTGGGCCGCGACGGCACCTGCCTGGTGCTGGAGAAAGGACCTGAACTCAAGGTTCTCGCCCGGAACAAGGTCGCTGACAAGACCGACGCCTCGCTAGCCCTTGTGGGCAAGGAACTCTTCATTCGCGGGCACGAATACCTGTACTGCGCGGAGGAATAACTTCGTCAAAGCCATCCGCAGCCGCAACGCCGGCGACCTGCGCATGAAGGTGCTCGAAGGGCACCTCTCGACAGCGATGGTTCACATGGCCAACATCTCCTATCGCCTGGGCCGCGCGGCGTCGGCGGAAGCGATTCGTGAATCGATCAAAGACCGCGGCAGCGAAGCGGTCGAGACCTTCGAGCGCTTCCGCGAGCACCTTGCGGCCAACGGCGTTGACCGGCCGAAGACCGAGGCAGTGCTCGGGCCGTGGCTCGAAATCGACGCCGAAAAAGAACAGTTCGTGGGCAGCGGTGAATTCGTGGCGAAGGCCAATACCCTGGTGACACGCGAATGCCGGTCGCCATTTGTCGTGCCGGAGAACGTGTGAGTGCTGCTAGCAGACGGGCCTTGCCGACGCGGTCATTCCACAAAGGGTCCGCGCCGAATTCGATTATGAACTATCCGGAAACCAACCTCTCGCGGCGGGACTTCCTGGCCGCTGCCCTCAACGCGACACTCGGCGTTTGCTCGGTTGCCGCGCTCAACCCCCACGGCGCGCAGGCGGCTGAGGCCCCCGCCCGCGGCGCCAAGGTGCGCTTTGGCTTCACCGCTTACGAATGGGGCAAGGATTGGGACCTCCCCACCCTCATCGCCAATCTGCAGAAAGCGCAGGTGTTCGGCGTGGAACTGCGGACGAGCGCCGCTTATGCCTATGGGGTGGAGCCGTCCCTGAGCGCGCAGAGACGGCGGGAGGTCAGAAAGCGGTTTGCGGGCAGCCCCATCACGCTTTTGGGCGTTGCCAGTGGCGAACGGATGGATTGGCCCGAGCCGGAGAAACCCAAGGGCGCTATCGAAGCAACCAAGGCACATGTGAAGTTGAGCCACGACGTGGGCGGCAGCGGCGTGCGGGTCTTCCCGAACCAATGGCACCCGAATGTGCCCCATCAGATGAACTGGGACGGCTGGGGCCTGCTGGAGATGTCAGAGCCGGTCTCGGACAGAGTCCGGGCAATCATCGAGTTCCGCCAGCTTTGGGAGCAGATGGTGGCCAAGGCCGTGCGCGGGCTCTGAGCTTACCCAGCAGCGTGCTGAATGGCTAAACCCTGACACCGAAGTTCTGAAAGGAGACCCTTCCTCGGGATCCAGGATTATTCCGCCCCCGGCGGAAGGGCAAGTCGCAAACCACTGGTGCTTTGGTTCTTGCTGCGGGTTTGATACGCTGCGGTCCCATGCTATTCGAGGAACAAGTTCCTCTGGCGCCGCTTACGACCTTCCGGATCGGCGGGCCGGCGCGCTATTTTTGCCGGGTCGCGTCTGAGGACGCGCTGGTGGAAGCGGTCCGGTTGGCACAGGTCCGGAGGCTGCCGCTGTTCGTGCTGGGCGGTGGGTCGAACATCCTGGTTTCGGATGCGGGTTTTGGTGGCGTGGTTGTCAAGATGGAGCAGCGAGGCATCTGGCACTGCGATCGTGAGGGCGAGACCATCGTTTCCGCCGCCGCGGGGGAGTTGTGGGATGACCTGGTCGAGGGCACGGTCGAGCGCGGGCTGTTGGGGCTCGAGAACCTGTCAGCCATCCCTGGGACGGTGGGGGCGGCGCCAGTGCAGAACATTGGGGCTTATGGCGCCGAGATCTCGCAGGTGATGGAAAAGGTCCGCGTCCTGGATACCCGGTCGTTCGAATTCCTGGACCTCGGCAGAGACGAATGCCAGTTCGGCTACCGCGACAGCCTCTTCAAGCGGCTCAAGGGGCGGTACGTGATCACGCAAGTCGAGTTTCGCCTGAACCGCGCCGCGCGCGTCAATCTCCAGTACAAAGATCTGACTGAGCACTTCGCGGCGCAGGGCATTCCGGCGCCGACCCTGCGTCAGGTGCGCAACGCGGTGGTCGTGGTGCGCCGGGGCAAGCTGCCGGATTGCAGGCTCTGGGGCACTGCCGGCTCGTTTTTCAAGAACCCTGTCGTGCCGCGCCAGACCTTCGACAAGCTCAAGCAGGAGCACCCTGGGCTGCCAGGGCATCCCGAACCGGACGGCCGGATCAAACTCCCTCTGGGGTGGATTCTGGACAAGGTCTGCAAGGTCCGCGGCATTGCCCTGGGGAAGGTGAGCACTTACGAGAAGCAGGCGCTGGTGGTGGTGGCTCAGCTCGGTGCTTCGGCGGCCGACGTGGTCAAGCTGACCACGGAGTTGCGGCGGCGCGTCCAGGAAGCGACGGGGTTGGCCATCGAGGCGGAAGTCGAATGGGTCGGTTGATGGCGCGAGAGGCTCCGCGAAAACCTCTCTGATGGATCATGAGAAGACTTGGACACCTTACCCAGATGTCCGGGCACGGCGGTGCGGGCTCGCGTTGAGGGGCGCTGAGAGGTGACGCAGTTTTCTGGCCCGAATGTCTCCAATTGGATTCCAATTGGAGACACGCATTCGCAGGTGAACAAGATTCCCGCGCCAATGCGAATCGGAGCTACCAGCTCGAGGTGGTCACGCCCGAGCCCGAGGAGAAAGAGGAACTGCTGGACCACGAAGTGGCTGTCCTGGCTTGACCTGCGTCGGGTCCGATGCAGAATCCAGTTGCTGGCTGGATAAGCCGG
>Ga0209415_10018176_pt1 | contig 11114 bp, 11 predicted proteins | sample PeaSoiSIISIP2007_FD_187696 | JGI IMG/M metagenome (GOLD analysis project Ga0209415, IMG submission 187696) | Peat soil microbial communities from Weissenstadt, Germany - SII-SIP-2007 (SPAdes) (version 2) | ecosystem: Environmental > Terrestrial > Soil > Wetlands > Peat | place: Germany...
TGGTTCGTCCGCCGCATCGCCACTCCCGCCGCGAGCTTTAGGCTTTAGGGAAGGGCGATGACCGTCACGCTTCACGTCTGCATCACTTGCCGCGCCGGTCAGACCGTTCCGGAAGGGCAACCCACGCCGGGCTCGCTCTTGCATCATGCCATCGTTGGTGTCGGCGCGCCGCCCGACGTGAACGTCGTGCCGGTCGAGTGCCTGTCGGCCTGCAACCAGGGTTGCTCGGTCGCGCTCAGCGCGCCGGGGCGCTGGTCCTATGTGTACGGGCGACTGTCAGAAGAAAATGCGCGCGACGTCGTTGTCGGCGCCACCGCCTATGCCGCTGCCCCCGATGGCATCGTGCCCTGGCGTAGGCGACCCGAAATCTTCCGAAAGCAGTCGCTGGCGCGCATTCCCCCCATTGCGTCTTTATCGGAGGCTGCAGAGTGACCTCGCTCGCCAAAATTCCCGTCACCGTCATCACCGGCTTTCTCGGTTCGGGCAAGACCACGCTGATCCGGCATTTGATGGCCAACGCCAACGGCAAGAAACTCGCGGTGCTCGTCAACGAGTTCGGCAGCGAGGGTGTCGATGGTGAAATCCTGAAATCCTGTGCGGATGCCAATTGCCCCGAGGAAAACATCGTCGAGCTCGCGAACGGCTGTATCTGCTGCACGGTGGCGGATGATTTCATTCCCACTATGCACACATTACTGGCGCGAAAAGTCCGCCCCGATCACATCCTGATTGAAACCTCGGGGCTGGCCTTGCCGAAACCGCTGTTGAAGGCGTTCGACTGGCCGGAAATCCGTTCACGCATTACCGTCGACGGCGTTATCGCCCTTGCCGACGCGGAGGCCGTCGCCGCGGGCCGCTTCGCGCCGAACCTGGCCGCGATCGAGGCACAACGTGCCGCGGACCCAAGCCTTGATCACGAGACGCCGCTCTCGGAAGTCTTCGAGGATCAAATCTGCTGCGCGGACATCGTGCTTTTGACCAAGGCCGATCTCGCCGGCGAAGCGGGCCTGGCCTCCGCCAGGCGGGCGATCGCGGCCGAGGTGTCGCGGCCGGTTCCGATGCTCGCGGTGACCGACGGCGCGATCGATCCGCAAGTCATTCTTGGCCTGAACGCTGCGGCCGAGGACGATCTCGCCGCGCGTCCCTCGCATCATGACGGCGAGGTAGAGCACGAGCATGACGACTTCGCGTCGGTTGTCGTCGAACTTCCGGAAATTACCGATATCGATGCGCTGGTCGCCATGATCGGCCGCCTGGCGCGTGAACAAAACGTGCTGCGCGCCAAGGGCTATCTCGCGGTCGCCGGCAAGCCGATGCGGTTATTGCTGCAGTCGGTCGGCGAGCGTGTGCGTCATCAGTTCGACAGGCCGTGGGGCACGATGCCGCGGCGGTCGAAGCTCGTGGTGATCGGAGAACACGGCGATATCAACGCGGCCGCAATCAGGGCAGGGTTGGGGATTTCAGGACAGGGAAGCTGATGCACGTCATCTTCCGCGAGAGCCACGGCCTGGAGGAGACCGCGACGCCCGTCGATCTCGGTCAGGATCCGGCCGACCTCGTGGTGCTCTCGTTCTCCGACAGCGATCTCGCTACCTTCGCTGCAGGATGGCGCAGAGGCCGTGCCAAGCTGCCCTCGCTTCGGCTTGCGAATCTGATTGCGCTGCGCCATCCGCTCTCGGTCGACACCTATATCGAGCGCACGCTGTTGCAGGCGCGCGGAATCCTGGTGCGTCTGATCGGCGGCGAGTCCTATTGGCCTTACGGGATCGCCGCGTTGCACTTGCTCGCAAAAGAGCGCGGGGTGGCGCTGGCCGTGCTTCCCGCCGATGGCCGCGACGACGCGCGGTTGGACGCGCTCTCGACATTGCCGTTGTCGACGCTGCGGCGGCTGAAGGTGCTTTGCGATACCGGCGGCGCCGTGGCCGCCGAGGCGGCGATTGCGCAACTTGCGCTCGCATCCGGCCTCTATGCGGGGCCCGTGTTCGGCGAGACGGAAATCCCGGACATGGGTTTTTACGATCCGGCCAAGGGCGCGCTGGCGCTGCTGCCGCCGCCCGACGCACGGTCGCGTGCGCTCGTCATCTTCTACCGTTCCTATCTCACGGCGGCCGATACCGGGCCGGTCGACGCGCTGATCGGCGCTTTGCGGCAAAGAGGTTTTGACGCCTTTGGTGCCTTCGCAACCTCGCTCAAGGCGCCCGGTGTCGCCGACTGGCTACGCGCCCACTTCGCTCAACATCAGTCGGCGGCCATCGTCAACGCGACCGCGTTCTCGGCAATCTCTGATGATGGGACGACGCCATTCGATGCCGCGTCCTGTCCGGTGTTCCAGGTCGCGCTGTCGACGGCCCGCCGCGAGGACTGGGCCAGCTCGCTGCGCGGCCTGTCGCCGGCTGATCTTGCGATGCATGTGGTACTGCCGGAAGTCGACGGACGAATTTTTTCAGGGGTCGTCAGCTTCAAATCGCCCGGCGGCCGCGATCCCGATTTGCAGTTTGCCCATCTTGCGCATCAACCCGACGACGAGCGTGTCGGCGCCGTAGCCGAACGCGTCGTCGCCTGGCACCGGCTGACGACCTCGCCGGCCCGCGACAAGCGGCTTGCCATCGTCTTGTCGAGCTATCCCGGCCGTCCGCATCAGATCGCGCATGCGGTCGGGCTCGACGCGCTGGCCTCGGTCGAGATGTTGCTGAGCGATCTTGCCGCAGCCGGTTTCGATGTCGAGACCGGGCATTCGCTGGGGCATGCGCTGGGCGGGGAGGTGTTGAATTTTAGCTTGGCCGAATATCGCGCCGCGCTGGAAAAGCTTCCGTCAGTGTTGCGGGAGAATCTCGAAAGCGCCTGGGGCGCGGTCGAGGATGATCCGCAGGTCGATGACGGGGTGTTCCGTTTCGCCGCGGTTCGGCGCGGCAAGGCGATCATTGCGGTGCAGCCCGAGCGTGGCGATGTCGGCAATCGGGACGCGGAGTATCACGATCTCGCGCGCACCCCCCGGCACGCCTATGTCGCGTTCTATCTGTGGCTCAGGCGGCAGGGTATTGACGCGCTGATCCATATGGGCGCGCACGGCACGCTGGAATGGCTGCCCGGCAAATCCGTCGCGCTCTCGGCGTCATGCTGGCCCGAGGCATTGATCGGCGGTTTGCCGGTCATCTATCCCTTCATCGTCAACGATCCCGGCGAAGCGGCGCAAGCCAAGCGTCGCATCGGTGCCGTCACCATCGGGCATTTGCCGCCACCGCTCAAGGCCAGTGCGGTGCCGCAAAATCTCGTGCGGCTTGAGCAATTGCTCGACGAATATTCGATCGCCGACGGTCTCGATACGGCGCGGCGCCAGCGTCTGATTGCCGCGATCCGCGACGAAGCGCGCGCCGCGGGCGTGGAAGACGATCTCGGCCTGGCCATCTCGGCCGCTCCGGCCGAAGCGATATCCCGGATCGACCGCTTCGTCTGCGACCTCAAGGAGAGCCAGTTTGGCGACGGACTGCATATTTTCGGGCGCGGCGCGTGCGGAGAGGAGGAGCGGCGCGCGCTGATCGAAGCGTTATCGGGCCACCGCGTGGCCCCGGGGCCTGCGGGCTCGCCGTATCGCGGACGAAGCGACGTGCTGCCGACCGGTCGCAATCTGTTCGCGGTCGATCCCCGCGCGGTGCCGACGCGCACCGCACATGCGCAAGGGATCAAGCTCGCCGAGGAACTGTTGCGCCGGCATCTGCAGGATCACGGCGATTGGCCGAGAGGACTTGTCGTCGATCTCTGGGGCTCGGCAACGATGCGAACGGCCGGCGAGGAATTTGCGATGGCCTTGCATCTTGCCGGCATCGCGCCGCGCTGGGACCACGCCTCTGGCCGCGTCACCGGATTTGAAACCATCCCGCCGGCGCTGCTCGGCCGGCCCCGCATCGACGTGACGCTTCGGGTGTCCGGACTGTTTCGCGACGTATTTCCCGGCCTCGCGCAATTGTTCGAGGCAGCCTCCGAGGCGCTGTCGAAGCATGAGTGGGAGGGCGAGGAGAATCCTTATCGCCATCGCGCCGCACGGGTGTACGGCCCGCAACCGGGCCAATATGGCGCCGGCATGACGGTCATGCTCGATAGCTTCACGAGGGCCTCACGGGATGCCGCAGGCCAGGCCTGGCTGGCATCGTCCTCATGGTCCTTTGCGGCCGACGGCGAGATGAAGCCCGACCGCGCCGGGATTGAGAGGCGGCTCGCCGGCGCTGATGCCTTCGTGCATGTCCAGGATCTGCCCGAAACCGACCTGTTGCTCGCTGCCGACTATCCGGCCCACGAGGCCGGCGCCGCGGCAGCAGCGGCGAGTCTCGGCTCGGCGATACCTTCACTCTACCATCTCGACGCGACGCGGCCGGACGCGCCGCGCGCCAGATCATTGACCGAGGAAATTTCCCGCGTCGTGCGTTCCCGCGCCGCCAACCCGCAATGGATCGCGGGCATGTCGCGGCATGGTTTCCGGGGCGCGGCTGAAATCGCCGTGACGCTGGAGCACATGGCGGCCTTCGCCCATCTTGCGGGCGCCGTGCCGTCACATCTGTTCGACCTCTATTACGATGCGACGCTCGGCGACGACGATGTCCGGGCGTTCCTGGCCCGCGAGAATCCCGCGGCGCTTTCCGCGATCGAAAACTGCTTTGCCCGCCTGCACGAGGCGTCGCTCTGGGTGACGCGGCGCAATTCCATCGCGGCCTCCTTGCGGGAGGCGTCATGAGCGGTTTCGAGGTCAAAGGCTGGTGCCCCAGCGCGCTGCGCCCGATGGCGTCGGGCGATGGGCTTGTGGTTCGCCTTCGCCCGCGTGGCGGCAGGCTCTCTTCGGCGCAAGCCTCCGGTATTGCCGATCTTTCCAAGCGATATGGCAACGGCCTGATCGATCTGACAAGCCGGGCCAATCTGCAAATCCGCGGGGTCGTTGCTGAAAGTCATGGAGCCTTGATCGAAGTGCTTGCGCGGCTCGGGCTGATCGATGCGGATGTGGAAACCGAATCCCGGCGCAATATCCTGGTCGCACCGTTCTGGCGTGAAGGTGACGACACGCCAAAGCTTGCGGCGCAGCTTGAACGGGCGCTCGCGGCGAGGTCGCTCGGTCTCCCCGAAAAGTTCGGCTTCGCGGTCGATTGCGGCGCCGAGCGCGTGCTTGCGCAAGCGCCGGCCGATATTCGCATCGAGCGTCGCGCCGATGGTGGCTTGCTTGTGCGCGCGGACGGCGCGCCAGAGGGCCGCGCGGCTATCAGGGCCGAAGCCATCGGTGTCGCGCTGGCGCTGGCACGATGGTTCGTGGTTTCCGGCGGCGTGAAGGATGGGCGAGGGCGCATGGCGGCCCATATCGCAAGCGGAGCAACGTTTCCGGATGCGATTGCCGCAAGTGCAATACCATTGCCGGCCGTCGCACTGCCGCGTCCCGGCCTTTACGAAGCCGGCGCGTTGGTGGGGCTTGCCTTCGGACAGATGCGGAGCGAGACGCTCGGCTTCCTTGCGACTCTGGCGCCTGGCCTGCGCATGACACCCTGGCGCATGATTTTGGCCGAAGGAGCTTGTGAGATGCCGCGGCACGAAGAGCTCGTGACGCGCGCGGACGACCCGCTGCTGCGCGTGGCGGCCTGCACCGGCGCGCCCTCCTGTCGCGAGGCGCACGCGCAGACGCGCGGGCTCGCGGCGGCGCTCGCGCCTCATATCGGCGCGGATGAGCGCCTTCATGTCTCCGGTTGCGCCAAGGGCTGCGCATATCCCGGACCGTCCACGATCACGCTGGTCGGCGCTGCCAATGGCTTCGACCTCGTCCGCCACGGCACGACGCGAGATCGGCCCGCGTTACAAGGACTGGATCCGGCAAAAATTCTCTCCGATATCGACGCGCTCATGGGGGCAGGTTGATGCCGCATCTCTTTGAAACCGACGGTGCGGCGATCTACCGGCAGTCGTTTGCCACCATCCGGGGCGAGGCAGACCTCGCGCGGTTCACGCCCGACGAAGAGCCGGTGGTCGTGCGCATGATCCATGCCGCCGGCATGGTCGGTCTCGAACAACATGTCCGCTTCACGCCGGGGATGGCGCCTCTTGCGCGCGCGGCGTTGCGGAACGGCGCGCCCATCCTGTGCGACGCGCGGATGGTCTCGGAAGGAATCACCCGGGCGCGCCTGCCTGCCGGCAACGCCGTGATCTGCACGCTCAACGACCCCGCAGTCGCTGAGCTCGCACAAGCGATCGGCAATACGCGCTCGGCCGCGGCGCTGGAACTGTGGCGGCCGCATCTCGATGGCGCCGTCGTCGCCATCGGCAATGCGCCGACCGCGTTGTTTCACCTTCTGAACATGCTGGAGGACGAATCCTGCCCGCGGCCCGCGGCAATCATTGGCTGCCCGGTCGGCTTTGTCGGCGCCGCCGAGGCCAAGACCGCGTTGATGGCGAGGCCGCCGGCGCCGGCCCTGACCGTCGAGGGCCGTCTCGGCGGATCTGCGATCACGGTGGCCGCAGTGAATGCACTTGCGAGCCGGAGCGAATAGTCATGGGGCGCATCATCTGCTGTGGGCTGGGGCCCGGCAATCCGGATCTGATGAGTGTGCGGGCCGACCGCGAAATCCGTGCCGCGCGGCATGTCGCCTATTTCCGCAAGAGCGGCCGGCCCGGCCAGGCGCGGCACATCGTCGATGGGCTACTGGCGCTGGATGTGTGCGAATATCCGATGGAATATCCGGTCACAACGGAGCTTCCCTTCGACAGCCCGGAATACTGCCGGCTTCTGGCAGGCTTCTATGACGACTGGGCGCAGCGTCTCGTCGAGATCGCGCGCAAGGACGACGTCATCGTGCTCTGCGAAGGCGATCCCTTCTTCTATGGTTCGTTCATGCACCTCCATGCGCGATTGCAGGGCCGCGCTGCGATCGAGGTGATTGCCGGCATTCCCGGCATGGCCGGCTGCTGGAACGCGATCGGGATGCCGATCGCGCTCGGCGATGACGTGATGACGGTGCTGATGGGCACGCTCGCGGAAGAAGAACTGACCAGCCGTGCGCGCGGTTGCGATGCGCTCGTGATCATGAAGACCGGGCGTAACCTGCAGAAGGTCCGCCGCGCGTTGGAAAACGCCGGCCGCCTCGATGAAGCCTGGCTGATCGAGCGCGGCACCATGCCCGGCGAACGCGTCGCGCGGCTCAAGGACGTCGCCACGACCGAGTGCCCGTATTTTGCGATCGTGCTCGTCCACGGCCAGGGCCGCCAGATGGAGCTCGCCGAATGACGGGAATGCTGACCATCGCGGGGCTTGGCCCCGGCGACGCGGCGCTAATCACGCCCGAAGTCGCGGCCGCGCTGGCGGATGCCACCGACGTCGTGGGCTATGCGCCGTATGTCGCCCGCGTCGCGGCGCGCGAGGGATTGGTGCTGCATACATCCGACAACCGTCAGGAATTGCTCCGCGCCGACGAGGCGATACGGCTTGCGATGGCGGGCCGCCGTGTCGTCGTCGTCTCCTCCGGCGATCCCGGCGTGTTCGCGATGGCATCGGCCGTGTTCGAAGCGCTGGAAGCGTCGCCGCAGTGGCAGGGGCTTATGATCCGCGTCTTGCCGGGCGTGACGGCGATGCTGGCGGCCGCGGCGCGTGCCGGCGCGCCGCTCGGCCATGATTTCTGCGCCATCAATCTTTCCGACAATCTGAAGCCGTGGTCGCTGATCGAGAAGCGCTTGCGGCTCGCCGCCGAGGCCGACTTTGCGATAGCGCTCTATAATCCGCGCTCGGCGAACCGGCCCGAGGGGTTCGCCCGCGCGCTCGAGGTCCTGAAAGAGGCGGGCTGCGGCAATCGCATCATGATCTTCGCCCATGCCGTCACCACGCCTGAAGAGCGTATCGACGCGCTGCCCCTGCGGGACGCCCGGCCCGACATGGCCGACATGCGAACGCTTGTTATCGTCGGCAATTCGGCGACACGCCGCGCCGGCCGCTGGATCTACGCGCCGAGGCGCGCGTCATGACCAAGAAAGGCCAGAACGTCGTCGATGCTTTCCGTGCTTTGTCTCTGGGGCAAAACGGGACGGGCGATCATGACGACGGGAAGGCGGAGCTGACGCGCGGCTTCGATCTTGGCGAACGCGCCGGTGCCTCCGGCATTGCGGGCGACGATCCATTCGATATCCCGCGAACGCATGAGGTCGAGATCGCCGGCGAGCGTAAAGGGGCCGCGCGAAACAATGACGCGGGCGTCCCTCAACGGCAGCGCGCCTTCGGGCGCATCGACAAGTCGCAAGGTGTAGGCGTGCTGGGGCTTTGCGGCGAACGGCGCGAGATGCTGGCGGCCGATGGCGAGGAATATGCGGGTGCGTTGTTCGGGCAGGGCGGAGGCGGCAGCGGCCACGTCTTTGACATCGATCCAGTTGTCTTCAGGCGTCTTGGTCCACGGCGCACGCTCAAGCGCGATCAGCGCGGTTCCGGTCGCGGCGCAAGCCGCAACCGCGTTGCGGCTGATCTCGGCTGCAAAGGGATGCGTGGCGTCGACGACATGGGTGACGCGCTCGGTTCGGATGTAGTCGGCAAGCCCATCCGCGCCGCCGAAACCGCCGATGCGAGTCGGCAGCGACTGCGCCAGCGGGGACTCGGTGCGGCCGGCGTAAGAATAGATCGCGTCAAGCCCGAGCCGCGCGGCGGCCTCCGCCAGACGATTGGCCTCGCTCGTTCCGCCCAGAATGAGGGCGTGCATCGTGGTTGACCCTTTTCTCAATCCTTGGCTCACCATTGTCGGCATCGGGGAAGATGGCCTTGCCGGGCTGTCGGAGGCAAGCCGAAAGGCGCTCGCCGCAGCCGAGACCGTGTTCGGCGGCGAACGCCATCTGGCGCTGGCCGGGATCGGCCATCGCGGCCGTGCCTGGCCGGTGCCGTTCGATGTGAGCGGCGTGCTCGCCTGCCGCGGCCGTCCGACGGTGGTGCTCGCTTCCGGCGATCCGTTCTGGTACGGCGTCGGCGGCAGTCTCACGGAGCATCTACGCGATGGGGAGTGGAGCGCGCATCCAGCGCCCTCGACCTTCGCGCTGGTCGCGGCGCGCCTCGGATGGCGGCTTGAGAACGTCGTCTGCCGCGGTCTCCATGCAGCCCCGTTCGAGACCCTCCTGCCGCTTCTCGCGCGCAGCGCGCGCCTCATCTGTCTGGTGCGCGACGGCAAGGCGGCGGCCGATCTCGCCAATTGGCTGACCGTGCGCGGCTGGGGCGCCTCGCGCCTGTGGACATGCGTCGCGCTCGGCGGCTCGGAGGAAAGGATCAAGAGCGATCGCGCCGAAAGTTACGCGGCAAATCCGGACGCCAGGCTTGTCACCTTGGCGATGGAGGTGGAGGGCGCGGACGGGCTGTCGCGCAGTTGCGGCCTTGACGACGACCTCTTCGCGCATGACGGCCAGATCACAAAGCGGCCGATGCGTGCGCTGGCGCTGTCGGCGCTGGCGCCAAGAGCGGGCGAACGACTATGGGATATCGGGGCAGGTTCCGGCTCGGTCTCGGTCGAATGGGCGCTATGCCAGGGAACCGCGGTCGCGATCGAACATCGCGAGGACCGCGCGGCCAACATCCGCGCCAACGCCGCGTCCTTCGGCCTGGCAGACAAGATCGATGTCGCGGTGGGGCGCGCGCCGGCGGCGCTGTCCGGACTGGCGCCTCCGCAGGCCGTGTTCTTCGGCGGAGGTCTCGACGGCGCGACGTTCGACGCCGTCTGGTCGCTTGTTCCGAAGCGGACGCGCCTGGTCGCGCATGCGGTGACGCTGGAAACCGAGGCGCTGCTATCCGAGTTGCAGCGCCGTCACGGCGGAGAACTGATGCGGGTCGAGATCGCGCATGCTGCGCCGCTCGGGGACTTCAGGTCCTGGGAGGCGGTACGTCCGCTCGTACAATGGAGTGCGGTGAAATGAAGGTCGCCGGCCTCGGTTTTCGACGAGAAGCCAACATCGATTCGCTGCGCGAAGTGCTGGTTGCGGCCGGCGGCGCCGGCGGGCTCGACGCGCTCGCGACCGCCAGCGACAAGGCTGATGCGCCTGCGCTGATCTCGCTGGCGCGCGAGCTTGGCCTCTCCATCAAGGCCATTCCGGCGGAACAGCTCGCCGGCATCCAAACGCCGACCCGTTCGGAACGCATCAAGACAATGCGTGGCGTCGGCTCGCTTGCCGAAGCGGCGGCGCTCGCAGCCGCTGGCCGTCACGCGCGTCTTGTTTCAACGCGGATCGTCTCGCGCGACAAGACCGCGACCGCCGCAATCGCCGAAGGAGATGACCCATGACGGTGCATTTCATCGGCGCCGGCCCCGGCGCGCCCGACCTGCTCACCTTGCGCGGGCGCGACCTCATCGCCGCCTGTCCGGTCTGTCTCTATGCCGGCTCGCTGGTGCCGAAAGAGATTCTAGCGCATTGCCCGCCAGGCGCGCGGATCGTCAACACCGCGGCCCTTTCGCTTGACGACATCGTGGCGGAGATCGTGGCCGCGCATGCCGAGAATCAAGACATCGCGCGGCTGCATTCCGGCGATCTGTCGATATGGTCGGCGATGGGCGAGCAGCTGCGTCGCCTGCGCGCGCTGGGCATTCCCTATTCGATCACGCCCGGCGTGCCATCGTTCGCGGCGGCCGCGGCCGCGCTCGAAGCGGAACTCACGCTTCCCGGCCTTTCGCAATCGGTGGTGTTGACGCGCACCTCGGGTCGGGCCAGCGCGATGCCGGAAGGCGAGACGCTCCAAGCTTTCGCCGCAACCGGCGCGGTGCTTTCGATTCATCTGTCCGTGCACGTGCTTGATAAGGTGATCGCCGAGCTTTTGCCGCATTACGGCGCCGACTGCCCTGTGGCCGTGGTCTGGCGCGCGAGCTGGCCGGATGAGAGGATCGTGCGCGCGACGCTGGGCACGCTCGAAGTGTCGCTCGGCGTTGAGCTCGAACGCACCGCGATCATCCTGGTCGGCCGTACGCTCGATCCCGGCGATTTCGACGACAGCCGTCTCTATGCCGCCGACTATGACCGTCGCTACCGGCCGGTCGGAACGGCGCCGCGCTTTCCGGAGGCGTCGTGATGGCCCGCGCCCTTGTCATCTCGGCGCCGGCATCCGGCGCCGGCAAGACCACGCTCACCCTGGCGCTGGCGCG
>Ga0209415_10018177_pt1 | contig 11113 bp, 5 predicted proteins | sample PeaSoiSIISIP2007_FD_187696 | JGI IMG/M metagenome (GOLD analysis project Ga0209415, IMG submission 187696) | Peat soil microbial communities from Weissenstadt, Germany - SII-SIP-2007 (SPAdes) (version 2) | ecosystem: Environmental > Terrestrial > Soil > Wetlands > Peat | place: Germany...
CGCGAATACGAACACGAGCTTCTCGAATATTCCCCTGTACCGGCAGCCTCTGCTCACCGAGCAGACGCAGTTCGGCCTGACGAACTGGATGGAGGCTGGATTCGACTATGCCCAAACGCCTGATCTGGCGCATGATGCAATGGTGTTCAATGTGAAAGCCCTCTTTATGACTGAAGATGAGCATCAACCTAATGTTGCGGCCGGTCTTTGGAATGTCACTCAGGGCCAAGCGCCAGGCTACTACCTTACGATCTCGAAGACGCTCAATTACGCTCAGGAACAGGAAGAGCGCTTTCGGGCCCATCATCGGCGTAACCGCAAGCTGCTCGGTCGCCGCGTCCACATCGGGATGATGCTCGACGGCCACGGAACCATCCAGCCGTTCGCCGGGACGGACCTCCAGATCAGCGAGAGCATCGTCTTTCAGGCGGATTGGATTCGAGGGCCTGGCAACTCCTTAACTGCGGGCTTGGCCTTCGTCCTTCCCGATCAGCGGACCGTCGTCAACCCCGCGTTCCTCTTGTCGAACGATCGAAGGCAACTGGGCTTTTCGATCAATTTCAGCCACCAATTCGGCTTCTAGGAGTTACATGAACCATACGAAACAAAAGGCGATGACTGTGAGATGCCAGATCTGCGGCAAAGACCTGCCCCTCAACGAGGCAGTCCCCGTCGACCTCATCCGAGATTCCCTGATCCCTACGTTGAAGGAAGCCTGTCCTAACCTCGATCCGAGCGGCTATGTGGGCATGGACGAGCTCAACAAGGCGAGGCTCAAACACGCCCAGGAGATGGCGCAAGCCGAACTGGACGAGCTCACCCAGCTCAAGAAGGAGGTCGCCGAGAGCGTTCTGCGTCAGGAGACCATCACTCGGAATTCCGAAAAGGAATTTGACGCTCAGACGACGCGCGGTGAGAAGGTCGCCGACAAAGTCGCCTCCTTCGGGGGAAGCTGGACCTTCATCATCATCTTCCTTGTCCTCCTGTTCCTCTGGATGGGAATCAACACCTCATTCATCTTGGGAAAGGGCGCCTTCGACGTTTACCCGTACATATTCCTCAACCTCATTCTCTCGTGTCTTGCCGCGATCCAAGCCCCGGTCATCATGATGAGCCAGAACCGAAGCGAAGCCCGCGACCGGATGCGTGGCGAAAACGACTATAAGACTAACCTCAAGGCGGAACTGGAGATCCAGGCCATTAACGAGAAGATAGACAAGCTTATCAACGACCAGTGGAAGCACCTCCTCGAGATCCAGCAGATGCAGATGGAGATGATCGAGGAGCTTACGAAGAACCGAAGTAAGTGACCGGGTCCGCAAAATCAGTCGATCGGTGAGCCAGAGTGACTGACAAGCAGGGCAACGTGGAGGCTCGGCCAGCACGCGGGCCGCCGCTCGCCGGTGCAGTTGCGCGCTTGTGGGTCACCTTCGGTCACCAAGCGCTCCCGCTCGGCGGGACGCCACATTCGCCCATTTCACCATTGATAAACCCAGCAGTAGGTGTCGTACACCGTCGCCGGGGGATTTCCCGCCATCGACCGGGCATCTCTCTCCCTCGGCTACTTATCGGGTAAAGGCCGTATGGCTTCTCGAACCGCCGCCCGCGACGGCGTTGCGGCCTTCAGCATTCGATCCACGAGACCGCCCGGCTTGGCCGGCGCGCCGAAGTCCTTGCCGTCGATAGCTGCAGGGAGCGACCAGAGCATCATGTCCTGGTAGTAATCGTTGCCGAAGACGCGTTCGCCCGTATCCCCGTCGCCGCGCATGATGTTGGGCATATCCCAGGTGTACCCTTGCAAGCAGATCAGGTTGTGCCAGACTTTGCGCGCCAGTTCCAGGCCGAACTCCCGCTGACCGGCGTACATGTAGGTCATCGCCAGCATCAGCGCCTCGGGCGGAAAGAACGAGTAGGTTCCGTAGCCCTTTACCTGAGCGGGCGTGCCGTCGGCGTTGGCATAGTTGACCGCGCCGTAACGGCTGAGAGCGACATTGCACCGCTTGATCGTTTCGAGGGTGGTCGCGATACGCGCCTTCGGGAGCCCGTCCGGCAAGCCGTGGTGGCCGATGATCCACTCGCCGTCCATCTGGTAGCCGAAAACGAGATCGGATCTCTTGCCGGTCTCCGGCTCATAGTAGTTGAGGTAGTAGCCGTTGTTCCAGAGCTTCGTCTCCATGGCCTGCGCGCCCGCCTTCAGCCACTCCCCGCACTGCTCGGCGAAGTCCACGTCGCCGGCGAGGCTGGCAAACCGCTCCGAAATCCGCAGTTGCGCCAAGTGAAGGTCTCCCACGTGCGCGGTCATCCCCGCCCAACCCGGCTCCGGCGCCTCGAACCACTCCGTCCCCTCGTTGCCGGTTGGCATGGCGATGACGCGCTCGCCGGCAGGATATTCCGGGCGCAGATTCACCGTCCAGCTCGTGGCCTTTTTCAGTACAGGATGGAACTCCTCGACAAACTCCTTATTCTGGTCGCCATAGCAGAGATAGTAGCGGTCGAGCATGGCGGCCAGGGAGATGCCGTTTGTGGCGAACTGGTAGCCTCGCGTCGTGTTCGCGAAATCGATCGGGGGCGTATTGCCGGTGCAGCCGCCGAAGATCCAGGGCGGCGCTCCGTCCGCAAACTGATAGCCTTTGTAACCGCGAAACGTCGATCGCGCTAGGCTTGGAAAGAAGTAGACCAGCGGCTGGTTGCCGTAGAACGAGCAGGGAATGCACTCGATCTGCGGGCAGCCGCGCGGGCACTCGATCATCCCGAATAGGCCATCCTCCTCGCATACCCAGTCCGGCAGCGGAGGCTTCTTCTGCGCCCACAGGCCGTCCTCCGTGATTAAGTAGAGGTTGTTGACCAGGGATTCGCGCAGCCAGACGGGCAGCGTGGTATCCGCATATACGACGTCTTGCCAGGCCAGTATGCGCCGGAGCAGTGAGGCGTGATCGCGGGCCAACAGCGCGGCCGTCGTCAGCGCGCTCGCGTAGTGCTTGGCATACATGTGCGTGAACGTATGGGTCGCCTTGGCCCAGTTGTAGCCGCCGGCGTTCCACGTCGGCGCGTGCCACGCCAGCACAAACCGCACGATCTTGCTCTGGCCCGCGGCGAGGGTCACATCGACCGCGCAACTGCTGCCCGAGACGCTGGTCGCGGCAGCCGGAAGAGAGTGCGAGATTGCCGCCCATGCGCTCCCGTTGCCCGCAAGCGGGCCTCCAAAGCGCATCTGTTCCCTCCCGACCACACCCAACGCATAGCCTGCCAACGGACCTTCGACCACCAACCCGCGAAAAGGACCGGCGCTTTCCTGTTTGCGGTCAAATGCAGAGGTGCCTGCTTCCTTATCCAGTGGGCCGGGGAACGAGAAGGCTAGAGTAGCGCTCTGTCGCGTGTGCGACGTGTTGCGCAGATGGACCTCGAAGACAGCGCCCGGGAGCATCGACCCGATCACGTCGCCGGGCAGGAACGGGGAGAAGGCGCGCAAGCCGACGGAGATGGGCGCGGAAGTCTCGTATTCGAGATCGGCAACCGGATAGTGCCCCCAATAATGAATCTCGCGCGCCGTCTCGATCCCGTCTAGGTTCAGTTCCGGTGAATCCGCCTGGATGAGGCTTCTGTTATCCTTGTCGACCTGCCAGCCTCCGGAACCGCGCTTGGGCTGCCTGTCGCAAAGCGCCCAGGTCTTGCCCCCAACACTCAGGCCGAGAATGGGAACGTTCAGCGGCCCGCGTCGAGGCACATGCGTGTTGAAGATCGTGCAGTAGCCGAGTAGGCCGCTCGTCTCCAGGTCGAGACAACCGGTATCGATCCCGCCGAGCGCCATCCCGTTGGTGACTTTGTCTTTGAGGCGATAGATCACGCCGCAAGCTGGATGACTGAATCCCGCCGCTGGGAACGTCAGCCAATCCGGCCCGGGCAGGTCCGTAGGGAAAAGGCGAACGTGATCCTGACGCTTGGGCATTGCCTCCGCAAGACATGCGAATCCGGCGGCCAGACTACCGGAGACTATCGCTTTCAAAAAATCGCGGCGCTTCATTTGCGGCTCCCTTCCTCCGTGGCACGTTCCTCCGCTTCGTCGCTCAGTCTATCCCTGGTCAAACTCGGTCACCAACTGCTCCCGCGCCGTGGGCCGTCAGAGCCGCCCAATTCACCACTGATAAACCCAGCAGTAGGTGTCGTACACCGTCTCCGGCGGATTCCCCGCCATCGGCCCCGATCGCGTTCCGTGTTCGGTTTCGCCGCACCGGCAGGTCAGCCGAAGTCCCTTCGTGAAAAACAACGGGTCGTCGTCGTGGAAGCGGTAGGCGGAGAAGGACTGAGACTTCTCGTCGTAATGGGTCAGGCCGGCAAGATCGTTTGCGAATCGGCCCCGATTGAAATAGTAGGTCCCGGTGAAGTAGTCCTCCAAGCCACTTGACAGCATCAGAGGCGTAGGCGACTTGTCGATGTAGGCGCGCATGCATGCCTCCAGGAAGCTCATGGCGAGCCATCCCTCCTTCTTCTCGAGAGCCTGGGCCGCGATGGTGACTTGATAAAGGGCGCCCGCGCCATCGACGTCGCAAAGCGCGAATTCCTGCAGGGGCTTGGCAGTGAACGAATCCAGCCGGTGCAAGCGTAGCCGAGCCGCCGCCGGTAATTCGACCCCGCCCACTGCCGGGCTCAGGTGTTCCGTCCCGCGAAGGATCCACCAGAACGGCGAGGAGGCCGGCCCGTCGGGGTGGCGTTGACCGGTGATCCGAATGTGTTCGCCGAAGGGGATACGTCTCGTGTTATAAATCCCGCTCGGCGCTCCGGTCTTGCCCATCTTCACCGTACCCCAAGGGGAGCCGTCATCGCCGAACCCGAAGCCGTGGCCAAGGCCCAACTCCATATCGATGGATGGGATGATCTCGCCGTCGACGTACACTCGGATTCGGGTTCGCTCGTATCCGGGCCAGTCCCCGCCGAACCACATGTGGGTCAAACAGCCCTTGCCGGCGTGATCGAGCAGCTCCGCCTCGACGTGTCCATCTAGGGCGTCTTGAGCCTTTCCGATGGAGCCAAAGGCTCTCATCCCGGTATGCCAGGCCGCGGTCGACGGCTCCGTTGCAAGCGACTTCCAGATCGACCCGGAGGCGACCGTTCCCACTGCCATCGGCCCCACCGCGCCGGTTGCCGACAAGAACTCTCTCCGATTGAGAAAGCCGAAGTCCGGAGTTGGCACTTCCATGGTGTCACCAGTATAGCGACCCCTTGGACGCACGGTCCGGGACGGGTCGCACTTACTCTGCGATGGCTCAGCCGAAGGCGCTCTCAAGCGAGAAGGAGCGGTCGCCGCGGCGTGCCCCCGGTTGTCGGGAAATGCCGCGCCACGCACGGTGGGCGGCGGAGAAGGTCGGGTCGACGGCTGCGCTCACGTCAGACCGCTGTGTCTCTCGGTCACCGGCTGCACTCGCGCGCGTGCATGCTATACATTGTAATGGTGGGATCGCCGGAGTGGTCGAAGCGAAGTCTATTTAGGATGATCGTCGCTTCCAGGAGCGATGTACACTTTGGGCAAACGGCCATGAGATCCTTGGCAGCGCTTCTCGTCCTCGCTTTCGCAGCCGCGCTCGGCGCGTCGGCAAGCGCGCAAGACGATCCGAGCTGCTACGAGGCGGTCGCCTTTTCCCTGGACCAGTCGGGCGGGAAGCTGACTCAGGACGTGCGGGCGGCCTACCTCAAATGGGCGGAAGCGCGCTGCCTCCGGAGCATTACGAGCGCCGGAGGAACAATTTCGGCGGATTGCCTTGCCGAGGTTGATGCGGACCCGACGCTTCGCGAGGCGATGTTCGGCTCGGTCTTCCCGCCCGATGCCAGCATCCTCCAAAATTACGCCCAGTTGCGCGGCCCCCTCGGCCCGGCCGCGGTCAAGAACTACCGATCGCTGATCGTGGCGATTTCGGTCGCCCGACGGGTCAACCTGGTCGAGTCCACGGCTTCCGTCGACGCGGGAACGGCCGGCTCGGACAACATTCCGCCGGGCTGGGGCGACCACATCCTGCAAGGGCCGCCAGGCGAGGGGGATCAGAAGATCGTCCGCGCGATCGCCGATTTCATGCAGAAGGCGAACGTGGCGGCGCTCGACCCCTATGAGAACACGGCCCTCCAGGGCCAACTCGCTGCCTATCTCAGCACCCAGGGCATCTCTGCTCAGCAGATCGGCGAGTGCCACAAGTCGGTCCAGTTCGGGGAGCGGCTCAAGTGGGCGATGGTCCAACTCGGCCAGCGCCCGGCCGCTCGCGACAAGATCCCGCCCGCCGTCGAGTGGGTCAAGTACCTGATCGGGCTGCTGGACTCAACGCCGAAGTCGATTCCGAATGGGATGACGTGGCCGATCTTCCCGGTCAAGAGGGCACCCTGGCCGCTCCTCATGCCCCTCGCCCACGAGGTTCCGCTGAGCGAAGCCAACTTCATCTGGAAGCGGTTCGAAGGCGACGACGGACCCGATCGCTTCCACACGTACGGTCCGTACCGCTTCCCCGACGACGCAATGCCGGACATGCTGCGGCCCTCCAAGTGGTTTTGGTCCTCCTATCCCGACCAGATCGTGCACGGCGGCACCTGCATCCCGATCTCCGACGGGACGATGGATCTCTACGCGGCTCTCGGCCAGCCTGCCGTCTATGCCGGCCAGCCTGGCCACGCCAACCTGATCTCGTTTAACGATTCGGGCGGCGTTTGGCAGGCGGACATCGAGCAGGCCTTCGCGGGCGGTCCCGACGTGACCTGCGCCGACTGGTGGTTCCACGACCCGATCATTCCCGCGCTGCGCTTCGGCGCTTCGCACTACTGGCCGATATCGGAGTACAACCTCGGTCTCGCCCTCGCGATGAACCCCGGAGTCGAGACCTACATCGACACCCGGATCGGAGCGGCGATCTTCCAGTCGCTTCCCGCCGACCTTCAGGGCAAGCTCGGTATCAAGCTGCTGGAGAGCGTCCTCGAAGAGAATCCGTACAACCCGGAGGTCTGGTATCGGCTGGCCGATTCGCCCGCCGATCCGGCCGAGACGCTCGAGCTGTTCGAGGCGCTCAGCAGCCGCGATCCGGCGAGCTTCGGCGACAAGAACGCATCGTTGGAGGGCCTCCTGGCGAATCCGGCCGCGCGCGGGGCTCTCGATCAATACTGGAACACGATCTGCCCGGTCGTCGCGGGCAAGGCGCTGGCCTCGAGGATCGGCGCGCCGGAACATGAGAACGCCCGAAAGAGCCTGATTACCGCGCTCGAACACACGCCTGGCGTCTCCGCCAACGCCGCCGCCGACGTCGCCGAGCGGTTCGCGGACAGCGCGGGCGGGCCCGATGCGGCTGCCGGGCTGAGAGCCGACGAGGACCTCGCGGCGGCGGGAGACAGCTTCGGCCTGCTCCGCATGGGGCAGAGGTATCGGGACGGCGACGGCGTCCAGATGGACGAGACGAAGGCGGACGACCTCCTCCTCCAAGCCGCCAAGCAGGGCGATTCGGTTGCGGGGGTCGTCCTCGACCGGCTCTTCCCGCCTCTTTCCATGGCCGGCGTCGCGGTGACCGCATCCGGCACCTACAGCCCGACCCAGGACGTCCGCCATCTGATCGACGGCTCCGGGATGGTCGGCGGCTTCCACGACAACAGCGTCCCCGCTGCGACGATGTGGCATACGCCCGAGCATCCGGCGCCGACTTCGCCCGCGCCCGGCATTGCGCTATCGCCGGCTTGGGTCAAGTTCGTTTTTCCCAATCCCGTAGCCTTCGACGCGATCAAGATCTGGAACCACAACCAGATCAACCTGACCGACCGGGGCATGAAGAGCGTCCGAATCTACGGCTCCCTCGACGGGAACAACTGGTTCTATGTGGCGCGACACTTCGCGTTGCCCCGGGCGAGCGGCGGTCCCCTCGAGCCCGGGTTCATCATCCCGGCCCTGGAACCGGGCAAGTTCGTCAAGACGGTTATCATTGCCGCCGATCCGACGGACGGCAACTACGGAAGCGCAACCTACGGCCTCAGCGCGGTGCGGTTCCTGGTCCACCGGCTCGAACCGGCGATCTCAGCAACGAACATCGTGGTAACGGCATCGTCGGAGTTCAACCCGGTACAGACCGCTCGCCACCTCATCGACGGCGCGGGAACGGCCGGCGAGTGGCACGACAACGACGCGGGAGCGGCCACGATGTGGCAGACGCTGCCGAATCCTCCCGCGACCGCTCCCGCGGAGGGCTTGCCGCCTTCCCCGGCGTGGGTCCGCTTTGATTTCAGCCAACCGCGCGTCTTCGCGAAGATCCAGATCTGGAACGATAACCAGTCTTCGTTGAGCGAGCGCGGCTTGCGCAAGGTGGCCATCTATGGGAGCAGCGACGGCAAGACCTGGCGGCGGCTGACGAACAACGACGAGATCGTGCTTCCCCAGGCGCCGGGGATCGTCTGGACAAAGTCGGTGTCGATCGTCAACTCCCTCGCGCTGCGCCCGCTCACTTCCGTGATCATCGCGGCGGATCCGGCAGACGGAAACTACGGCGGGGACTGCTACGGGCTCAGCGAGGTCCGGTTCGTACTCCGGGACTGAGGAAGATGCGGTGCGCCATGAATCCCAACCGGCCGCCCCGGCGAGATGCCAAACACCCAGTGCACGCCCGCTCGCCAGGTCCACAGTGGCTGTCGGGCGTAACCACTTACTTGCGCGGCGCGTGTCTTCGTGCAACAGTGAATTGGACCTGCGACCCCTCGGGCGGCGCACCCTCGTGCGCATTGGAAGACACTTCGATGAAGGAGCGGAAAGCCGGTTTCGTTTTGGCCGCTTCGCGCAATCGCGATGGCGACAACTAGGGTCAATGGCATTGTTGAGACGGTACAGTACGTTCGGTCGAAAGGGTTAGCCCCCTTGCGGTCATCGTGGCCCTTGTTACGGGGATTGGTCGTGCTCATGCTCGGACTATGCGGGTCCGCGTCTAGAGCGCAATACACGGTTACCGTGCTTCGCCCCGTCACGGCGCCCCGGACCACGGCATGTGCAGTTGACGACAACACGCAGGTTGGCAATGATGTCAACGATGCAATGCTCTGGCATGGGACTGCGGCGAGTTCAGTCGATCTAAGCTCTACCGCTTTCAATACGACGTACGCGTACGCTGTCTCGGGCGGGATCGAGGCAGGCTGCGGCACCCTCGCCCCGACCGGGAGCTACTCCCATGCACTTCTCTGGGCCGAAACCTCCCAAACGGCAATTGGCGACTCAATGGTCGGTTGAATGCAGCCCGGATCGCGTTCTCAGGTCGTCCGTGTGGCCGCCGTAGCCGACGAACGAAGCCCGGATCACTCCGCGAGCGTCGATAACGCACTGCGTGGGTATGCCGCTCACCTTATAGAGCCTCGAACCCACGCCGGCCCCCCTTTCGGAGTAGACGAAGATCAGGTCATCGTGTAAGCCTCGGCCAGGGCAAAGGTGTCGATGTGTTCCTCAAAAGCGGTGATCAGGCCGTTCGACACGCGAAAGATCTCTGCCCATTTGGTGGAGAACTTCCTCCCGGTTGCGATGGCCACGGCCGTCTCGGCTCCGAGGACGCAAACGACGCCCCGAGCGTCATCGATGACGAATTCGTTGGGAACGAACGACTGCAGGTCTTCGTGGGCAAGGAGTATCCGAAAGAACTCAGCCACCCCCTCCTTGCCAAGGAAAGTGCCCGCGTATGGGATGGCAGTTGGTCCCGGCACCGTCCACGTGACTTGATCGGACAAGAGTTCGATGACACCATCGACTTCCCCCTGCCCAACTCTCCGGTAGAACTCCCGGGTTACCTCCTCTAGCTCGCTCACGATCAAGACGTTACCAGCACGGTTGCCAGTTTGATCCGGCGAGGGCAACTCAGTGGCTCGCAGGCGTTGGAGGGCTCGCACGTACGGCGTGATGGCGCGGCCGGACGCGCTCTCAAGGCGCTAGGAAGTGCCTGGTCCTCGGCGAAGTACGCGCGTCCTCAGAGCTCTCCAGTGAGCGAGAACGGGGTCATCGTACTGTCCAAGTTCCCGATTCGCTTTTGCGGAGAAGGTCCACGATCCTTGTTCCCCAATCGGCTCCGATCTCGACTTGTAGCCGTTCAGCTCGCGTAGCCCGCAGCCTCGCGCTCGTCTAAAGTTGTCAGGAGTGTCTACCACTGCGCGGGCAGGAACTGGTCGACGTTCGACTTCGTGATGATCTTCTGAGGCAGGAAGTAGATCGGCTTGTCGATCGGCTTTCCACTGAACCATTGAGCCGCGAGGTACATGGGCAACGCGCCGTCCGCCTCTGCCGACTGGTAGGTCATTGCATAGAGGTCGCCGGACTTCAGGAAGTCCATCCCGACTTTGCTGTTCCCCGCTGCAACTACGACGACGTCCTTCCGACCTGCCTTTCTGAGGGCCTCCGCGATGCCGTTCATGGCGCCGGAGTCGTCCGCGCTGATGATGCCCCTAAGCTGGGGGCCGAACCTGGTGAGCCAGTCCGAAACGACCTGCATGGTTTTTTCTGCCTGAAGCTGCGTCGCCTGCATGTCGAGGCACTTCATCTTGGGAGCGATTTTCGCCAGCTCGCTGATCGGACCGTAGGTGCGGGATAGGAAGCAGGAGCTTCCAGGCATATGGCGGACGACGCAGTACCCACCCTCGTAGTCGAGCTTTTTCGCAAACTCGCGGGCGAGCATTCGGAACTGGCCCCAGTCGTCGGGGCCGGTCCAGGTCAGCACGTACTTCATCCCCTGTTCGTCGGGGATGAGATTGCTCGCGATGACCGGGATTCCGGCCGAGTGGAGCTTCATCAGCAGGGGGACGACCGCCTTGGAGTCGACCGGCGTGATGATCACGAGGTCCGGCCGCTCGCTGATCGCCTGCTCCACTTGCTCCGCCTGAACGCTCGTCTCGTTGTTGGCGACCCGCGTCTCAAGCTTGATCCCGTAGGCGTCGGCTATTTCTTGCATCCCGTGGCTATAGGCGGTCAGATACGGATGATCCATGAAACGCAAGCACAGAACACGTTTTCCCACCGGACCGTCGCCCGGCGATTTCGGCATGTCGAGCTTCTTCGTGTTCCAGCCGGAGTACTCGATGTCGTACCAGTGGCCGGGGTCCGTTTCAGCCAGCGCGTCGGGATTTGGCGACCTTGGCG
>Ga0209415_10018179_pt1 | contig 11112 bp, 11 predicted proteins | sample PeaSoiSIISIP2007_FD_187696 | JGI IMG/M metagenome (GOLD analysis project Ga0209415, IMG submission 187696) | Peat soil microbial communities from Weissenstadt, Germany - SII-SIP-2007 (SPAdes) (version 2) | ecosystem: Environmental > Terrestrial > Soil > Wetlands > Peat | place: Germany...
GGAATAAATCACAATTCTTCAATGAAAAGCCGCACGAAAAAATTTTATTTTTATTCTCTGCGTCTCTCTGCCTGCACTCGCGTTTCGGCAACAGCAGGGTGTGATCCTGTGGTTGATTTCCTTACTAGACGGTCAATGCTTGATGAGGATTTATGATTCAGCTTGAAAATGTCGAAAAATATTACGGTGCCAGGGCGGTATTCCGCGGGATCAACCTTGTCGTGGATAGCGGGGAGTTTGTTGCAATCATGGGCAGTTCAGGCTCAGGCAAGTCCACGCTCCTGAACCTTATCGGAGGCATGGATGTTCCGGACCAGGGCAGGATTATCGTGGACAGGGACATCGTATCATCGTATACCGAAGAAGAGCTCACGGCCTACAGGAGACGAAAGATCGGTTTCATATTCCAGTTCTTCAACCTCCTGCCGAACTTAACGGTCTCTGAAAATATCGAGATGCCGCTTCTCCTGAACAATGAAGTGCGTCAGGAAGGCAGGGTGGCGGAATATCTGCGAATGGTCGGTCTCGAAGGACGAGAGAACGACTATCCCTCTACCCTCTCGGGAGGTGAGCAGCAGCGGGTAGCCATTGCGCGGGCGCTCGTTCATGAGCCCGGGATCATTCTTGCCGACGAGCCCACGGGGAATCTTGACAGCAAGACCGGCAGGTCAATCGTGCAGTTGATACAAGCGGCAGCCGCACGAGACAGAAAGACCGTTGTCCTGGTCACCCATAACCAGGCCGTAGCGGAATCTGCTGCCAGAATCATCAGGATGCAGGACGGGGCGCTGTTGCCATGAGATTTGTGACACTCTTAAAACAAATCGTACTTAGGAGCGTGAAAGAAGAACGGTTCCTTACCGCATTGTCCGTGCTCGGCATAGCACTCGGCATTGGCCTGTTCATGGGAGTGAATGTTGCGACGCAGAGGGCGTTAGGGTCATTTGAAACGAACATCAGGGGAATCAATCCAACATTCAACTACGAGGTCGTGGACTCTTCGGGGATTGACTTCCCCGAGGAGGTGTACAAGTCAGTCAGGGCAATCGAAAACAACAGTCTGCCGGTCTTAGCAGTGAGCGCCTCTCTCCCTGCCTGGAATGAAACAATCGATATTCAGGGGATCTACACAATAAAGGCCCTCGCACTGACCGGTCTGTCCGGAGAACAAAATGTCGATATCGAGGATTTTTTCAAAAACCTGAACGGTCTGCTCATAACGAGGAAATTCGGCCAGGTGCACAATCTCAAAAAGGGCGACGTCTTCAGCGCCTACGTTTACAATAAGGAATACCGCCTGTTGGTCGTGGACACGATCAGTGAACCTTTAGTCCCGGAGAACAGGGTCTTTATGGACCTCGGGAATTTCCAGGAGTATTTTCATAAGACCGGTGCCCTTACCAGAATCGACCTGAGTACGGATGAGAAAAAAGCAGCGGAGATTGCACGGGTCGTTCCCCCAGGGCTTACTATTGAGAAGAAAGAGCAGGTCCTCCAGAACCAGAAGGCACTCGTCGACGGCTTTCGGTTCAATTTGCGTTTCGTCACGTTTCTCGCCGTGCTTGTCGGAGTCTTTCTTCTGTATAATACCATTTTCATCTCCGTGGTCAAACGAAGGACGGAGATCGGCATTCTGCGTGGGCTCGGCATGGACAGAAAAACCGTTGTTGCTCTTTTCTCAATCCAGGGTATGTTGCTTGGCTTCACCGGATCGGTACTCGGCATCGCCTTCGGACAGCTCTTCGCATGGTTTTCCATCCTGGCTGTGGAAAAGACAATCACCCGCTTCTATCAAAGCGTCGTAATCTCCGATTTTTTCATAACAGGAAAAGATGTGCTCTGGACGCTGCTCCTGGGCCTCAGTGCATCCTTTCTTGCCTCAATCGTCCCTGCATTAGAATCAGCCAACGTGAGACCGAACGAAAGCTCACGGGAAGGTACGTTCGAACGAGCCTATAAAAGCAGGCAGAAGTTTCTTTCAGTCATCGGCGCCATCGTAATCCTGTGCGGGGCCGTTATCATCTACGCTGACTACCGATTCGTACCGTTTCCTTTTCCGTGGTTGTCCTATGCTGGGATCGTCCTGTTTATAGTGGGCTGCACGCTGAACGCGCCGGCCTACCTGGGGGCAAGCCTGGAGGTATTTCGGAGACCGGTCTACAGACTGTTCAAGGCGAGCGCACGCCTGGCAGTTGGGGACACAAAGGGAAGCCGCTACCGGTTCTCGCTCGCGCTCATGAGCGTAGCGGTGAGCTCCGCCCTGATCGTTGCGATCGTTACGTCGGTTCATTCGTTGAAAACCTCTTTTATCGGCTGGATCAATACTTATATTGCTGCCGATGTTTACATAAAGCCCGCTTCCTGCGGGTCGAATTTCTGTTTTTCTCCCCTTGCCGATGAAATCGTAAAGACCGTTGAGACCATGCCGGGCGTGGAGCATGTAGGCAGATATCGCGCACTCCTGCTTGATATACACGGTCAAAAGGTCGTTGCAGGGTTCGGGAATTCGGAACTCCTGTGGAAGTACCGGCCACATATCAGCCCGGAAGAAAAAGACCGGCTGCAGAGGCTTGCCCGATACCGGGAGATATCAATCTCCGATTACCTGAAGGTCAAGTACGGTTTGAAGAGAGGGGACGTCGTAAATCTCCGGACGCCAAAAGGTGAAGTTGCCTTCATCATCAACAATACTTCCATCAGTTACGCTACGATGTCCGGCTTCATCTATATAGATAGGAGATGGCTCAAGGAATACTGGGGACTCGACGACGCGACACAGCTCAGCGTGTACCTCGCGAAAGGACAATCCGCCGCCAAATTCAAACAGCAACTCGAGCATCAGTTCGGCAACACCTACGCACTTGATGTAACGGACAACGATGAACTGAGGCAGGCTGTGCTCGGAATCTTCGACAAGAGCTTCGCACTCACCTATACCATCGAGCTTATTGCTATCGTCATCTCCCTTATCGGCGTGGTGAATGCCCTTCTCATCCTCGTTTTCGAGCGGAAACGGGAAATTTCCGTCTTGCGGTACCTGGGAGCGACGTGGCAGCAGATCAGACAGGTCATGGTCGTGTCAGCGGGCATCCTAGGAATAGCAGGAATTGCGCTCGGGTTCGTCATGGGGTCCGTCATCAGCATCGTGATAACGCACGTTATCAATAGAATCTCCTTCGGATGGGAAGTGAGTGTCCGGATGCCGGTTCTCACGGTATTACTGCTTATGACGCTGCTGCTTGTTACGACGCTCTCCGCCGGCCTTGTACCTTCCTACTTTGCCAGAAAAATTGACCCGAAAGCCTTCATCAGTTACGAATGACCGCATAATGCAGGTTTTCTTCAGTTTCCCTTGTCGCTGTCATCTTCTAAATGAGCATCGACCTGTAAGAAACGGAACTCACAAAATGTCGATGTTTCTGCTCAAGCCGGCGATCTTCTAAATTATCCAGGTATGGAATAGATGCTCGTTACACTTTACGTCATGAAATAACGTATGCGGTCCAAGCTCGACCGTTGCGATGTTCACCTACAATTGTGGAATATCAGAAGTATGGCAAAGGGGAGGAAAACCAGTCGTATTCTGCGCTGAACGATGAATCGAGTTGGCCCTTGCCCCCGACCTTCTCATACGACTCATTAAGCAATTTTATGATGGCGAGAAGAGTACCAGTCGACAAGCCGACGAGTCATTTTTTGATACGACGCGTGATGCCTCTCCTGAATGCATTTTTGTTACAAATGTAGCATAAATACAAGGGCGCAGCCTTTGCTATTCTTCCCAAGATGTGCACGTCACATGATTCGGAGGATTGCCATGAAAGACAGTTCTAGTGGCGCGTTCACCAGGCTACTCCAGAATGCCGTAGTGACCGGCCCATCGTCATACAGATCAATCATCAAACATCGGAATTGATCACTATCGTTTGGGGACGGCGGAACGGAGTGGATACCTCTCTTCTCAATATGTTCCTATGGCCTTGTATTATCGAACAGGCGACCGCCTGCTACGCTACGGCGCCCACTCAAGAGGAACCCTGCCCGGCCGTACACCCATAACAGTGATCATCAACCGTTATTCTTCGTCCAATGAACGCGCGATAATCGAACTGATCAATATGATGAGGCACATCTGAACTTGTTGTAAGTCCGAGGACCTGATTAAAATCGCAGTCAAATAGTCTGCCATCCCATCCGACATTGACAATATATCTGCACATCACGCCGTCGAGTGTTGCCGGATTGAAGGCGCTGGCGAGTTTTTCCATGTATTTGTCCAGATTGTTCGTTCTGGAGAGGAAGTCTTTGAACCTGCCAACCGGCATGTTCGCGAATGTGTAGAGATGCGTGAATGATATGCCAAACCGCTCTTGCAGCTCCCGCTTGTATTCGATCTCTAGGGTCCTTTGGGGTGGCGCGAGAAACATCCCTTGAGGGTTATATACCAGACTGAGGGGCAAGCCTGGGGAGCCCATGCCGTATCCCAGATTATTTAACTTCTTGAGGGTTGCTCTGCTTTTCTTATAAGTGCCGCTTCCCCGTACCCGATCGACACTATCCTCCAGGTAATAGGGCAACGATGCTACCAGTTCAACCCGCTGATCCCGGTAAAACTCGGCGAGGTCTTCCATGGTTTTCTCGAAAAAAATCGTCAAGTTCGTACGAGCTATGACGTTACGCCCGGCTTTGCGTGCTTCGGCAACAAGCATTCGAAACGACGGATTTAGCTCAGGCGCGCCTCCTGTGAGGTCCAGTGTCTCAAAGGGATTATTCACAAATATTTGCAGAACGGATTCCGCGGTTTTGCGATCCATGATTTGGGTTTGATTCGGCCCGCCGGATACATGGCAATGCTTGCATGACATATTGCATTTGTATCCGAGGTTCACCTGAAGTATCTTGCTTTCAAGAGCCTTTAGCGGCTCTCTCTTTGCTGACATGACTTTTTCGCTGAATTTCATATGTGGTTATCACCTGAACTGACGGGATTTGGCTTAAAGTGAGTTCCTGTCGACTGAGTTATGGGCCTGCAGCGTATGGATGAGGGAGGCGCCTCCTCGAATGGCGGATGCCACATGTACTGCTTCAGTAATGTGTTCCAGACTCATTCCTTCTTCAAGGCACGACTTCGTGTAGGCGTCAATGCAGTATGGGCATTGGATAACGTGCGCTACCCCAACCCCAATCAAGACCTTTTCGCGTTTCGTAAGTTTTCCCGGTTCGAGCGATGCTGTATACCAATCAATAAACTTTTTAAAAAGCTCCGGGTTATGCTTTCCAACATCCCCAAATTTATCTAAATCTTCTGCTTTATAATATTCGGTCATACAGCATTCCTCCTCAGAGTAAAACATCAATTATTCGTATCATTAAATGGAGCAAGGAAATACGGGCATTCAAAGCAGACTGCTGCTATACAATATCACAACCATCGTAAAACGAGTATTCCTCCCGATAAAACAAGAGCATACTTGCTCTGCGCTCACTAATACGGAATGAAACAGGTAATGTTTCAATAAATAGCAACTGCAATTGATGCAGGAGGGTAGCCCGCGCCGCATTCTTCAATTGTGATTCTCCAACTCGTAAAAAAAATTTATCAGGGAAACGTCGATGTTGCAAAAAAGAATGCAGAACGCGAACGAAGTCCTCTTTAGCGATCAGAAAACCACCGCGAACATAAGTTCCGGATAGGTCTCCGAGCAGGACGAATACACGATCCTGTCGCAATTAAGATGAACCTCCTGCGCCAGGCCTGCACCGAAATAAGTGCTTCCTCCCGTTAAAAAATACACGCCTGCCCGAGCGCCGATCGTATTCTGTCCCGGGTAACCATCGATCAAGGTACGGCGGTAGAAAGCACCCACATAGGGTTGGACTATCCCATTCCTCCTTAGTACAAAACGCGCCTGCGGGCTCACCTGTTCAATACTCGGAGAATTACCCAACCATTGTTCGACATCAAGCCCCACCTCGATACCGTCTGCAACGAAATAACCCCCTCCGATGCCTAAGATCGAATAATTTTTGTTAAAAGCAGTACCACCGCCGAGCTCAATAGAAAGCCGCGCACTGCCCGCTGTGAAGGGATACGCTGGCGTATCTGATTCGGCATAGACCTTCGTTGACAGCATGATTAGCACCATAAAGGCGAAGAACGGCAATCCGCGCAATGCATTCCTTGCTTGAGTTAAAATGCTCATTAACCCCTCATGTTCTCGGTGCGGAAGATACAGTTTCCACATAACTCGGCCTGTCGTTTAGTACAGGAAGGAGTAGTACTTCCAAATACCCATCTCCTTAGGCTCAAAACTGCTATGAAGTACTGGATAATCATTTTTGGGCCAAAGTGATGAGAACAAATCGCATTCCCAGGCTTTGCTGCTGCCGAACGGTAAGACCGGCGTCAATTAAGAGCGCTCGAATCTGATTACGGTTTTTAACCTTCTTACCAAACAGTTTGGCAAGAAGTATTGTATGATCGGCTAGACAGAATAATCCTCCAGGACGAAGCACCCGAGCAATCTCTTGAAGTCCTTTAGTTTGGCTGGCCCAATGGTGAAATGATAAGCTGCTTAAAACGATATCGGTGGTTTGGTCAGGACATGGAAGCGACTCAGCCGATGCGAGCTTAAAAGTGGCGTTTGAATGAAGCTTTTTGGCTTCTGAAACCATCTGTTCGGCTGGATCGACGCCAAATAACTGCGCCTCTGGCCAACGGACAGAGGCGGCTCGTAATAGGCGGCCCGTTCCGCAACCAACATCAATAATACAACGCGGCGGATCCTTTAGCTCTTGCACAAGAAGGTCAAGCATCTTGGAGTGAACTGGTACAAAATACAATTTTTGCATGACCGATTGATCATAGGTGGCTGCCCACTGGTTGAACCGTTTTACATCATGGTTAGTTCTTGAAGGCACATTTTTATTATACATCAGTAGTGTCCGGATACCGGTTTTCCAAAGTGCAATAACACGTTGTAATACAAAACCATAAGGATCAAAATGCAACTTTTTGAATTGAACTCAATTTACCTTGATTCATCCCCAAACCTCCTCAATACCAACTGAGGAGGTCTTAGGATGAATTCGGGGAAAAAAGGAAGGTTTTTTTGCGATTATAAATAATTATATCATACATTTATCTGTTTATTTAAACACAGGTTTTTATTTGAACACGATATTTTTAGTGCAGTTACAAAAAAAGTTCTTTATCAGATTAAATTTTGGCCAGATTATATGGATCCCAGCCTCGATTGGACGAATCTTGACAGCTTCCTTAGAATAGTACTCTGCTTCTTTGTGCATACCAAACTGAAAATAGGTTTAGGTTTGCGGCATAGTTTCCGCTTTTTGAGCTTGAAACAACCTCGTGAAGCGGCTATACTCTCCGGAATTTTACAAAATACATCTGCGGGAGAGATTTCATGGACTGGAAACGCATGCTTGCTAATATTTCTGGAACGGTTGATCAGAAAATGATTTTGCATAACGAATGCATGGTGACAGTAAACCGCATATTACGGAATTAACGCAAAGGCAGCCACCGGCTTACCGACGGCGAGCGAAAGGCCTTGACCGAGATCGGTATTAGTCAACATTCCGAGCAATATTGGGAAGTCGAAATAGTTACTTGGATTCAGGACAATACACGGTCATCACGTTCGATGGATACTATATTTTTCTTAAAAGGGTTGGTTGTCGGTTTTTTGATCGCCGCACCCGTAGGGCCCATTGGCATACTGTGCGCGCGACGGACGCTGACGCACGGCCGGAGTGCAGGCTTCCTCTCCGGCATGGGCGCATCTTCAGCAGACGTAATCTACGGCTTTATCGCGGCCTTCGGGCTTACCTTCATATCAGACTTGCTCCACAGCTACCAGTTCTGGATTAGGCTTGTAGGCGGGGCGCTTTTGTGCTTCCTCGGTATCAAAATGTTTATTGAAAAACCCGAGGGGAAGGGCTTTTTTCCAGCATTGAGGGAAAAAAAGTATCGTGCCGGAATGTATACTTCTACGTTCTTCCTTACGCTTACGAATCCCATGACCATTTTATCCTTTGCGGCGGTCTTTGCTGGGTTCGGGATCTCCGGCACCAGGGGGAGTGTCCTCAATGCGGCAGTTCTGATTCTGGGAGTATTTCTAGGCTCGATGCTTTGGTGGCTGCTTCTTGTCGTGGTGTTCAGTGTCTTCAAGAGACGGTTCACGCAGCGCGAATTGCAGTGGATTAACAGGATCGCAGGCGTGATCATTACGGGCTGCGGCGCGTTTGCGCTCGCCAGTCTGATATAAAACTATTGTGCTCCGTTTGGTTAATATGTTCAATCGCGCTGTTTCAGCATGATTTTTTGACCGAACAGCGTTATACCCTGTATCCTTGAATCACGAAGCCATACAGCCATACTCTTTCCTGTGTTTAAAAAATTATGACCTCTGAAGGAATACTTTACAGACAGGAAACGCCTGCCTGCATATTTCTGGACCGGATGAGTATGAACTGTTTCTGCTTAACGAATGCCTTATGACAGAAGACTGTATATTACGGAATCAACTCAAAAAGCCGCCTTTGGCTTACCGGCCCGGTGGGCTGCTTAAATATTGCTACTAGAAGACCGCACGAGTTTTTTGACCACACGACGTATTGTCTTGCGGTATGACAATTTTATTATTGGCGTTTCCCGTTCATCTCAAGATTCAATTCCCCGAAGCCTCCGACAACTTCCCCGCACCAAGGAACATCCGTTACTATCAACGTAAATTCTAAATCGTGTTGGCCTTGGTGAATATCGCAGCAACTTATTTTATCGCTTTCATTGGATCAGAACGCGGTCCGGAATAACACCGACACAGACCACGTCAGCGTTGTCGCCGTTATCGGTACCTGCTAAAAAATCCCGAAAGCGAGAACGCCATTCAAGATGAAGCCGCTAACGGGTTCTAAAAAAAACTTCTGCATCCTTGACAATTGACAGCCCGCTTTTTGAGTGCTTCCCGATTAATGTTACTCTGAGACTTTTTTTTGTTTTCCCTTCTTCCATAGCAGATAAAACGCAAAAAGAATGATCGCTGTTGCCGAACCGATCTCAAGAATGTGATGGATATTTTGTGTTTGCTTGGACCATTCTTCTTCAAAAAAGTAGCCGAGGGAGATAAAGGTGCACGACCAGATTAATGCGCCGCCGTACCCAAAAAGGGCGAATTCATTAAAAGTCATCTTTGACGTTCCCGCGGCCAATACAGTCAAGTGCCGCACACCGGGCAGAAAATAACCGAACAGCAGCCCCCACCTGCCTGAATGTTCAAACCACTCATGCATCTTATCCATTTTTTCCGGGGTCAGGCGAACAAAACTGCCGAATTTTTTGATAAGGTAGAGTCCCAGGGTTCTGCCGAGTGCGTAGTTAAATGTTGCGCCGCATATGCTGCCAAGGACGGCAGCAGTAACCGTGGGTATAAGAAGGAGTTTGCCTTTGTAAATGAGATGGCCGAGATAGGCGAGTAGCCAGTCGTTTGGCAAAGGGATGCCGATGATGCCTACAGCAAAGAGTCCGAAAATAACGCCGTAGCCATGTACTTTAATCCAGTGCGTTATCCAGTGAATGGTAGTTTCGAGCATATATATTATGCATCCCTGGACTAAGCGGTCCGTCGAAGATAAGACAACCCCACCTGTGTGTCGATGTATTGAAGCCGGAGCGCCTTCTTCAGCAATGCATTTTTGGAGGAGCCAAACATCGGATAGCCTCTAATGTGCTCTTACGCTTAATTGGACCGCAACGGCTTTGATTACACGCAAAGCTAATTTTATGGTAGCGGACGCAAAAAGAGCTGAAACGTTTAGTCGAATATAGGCCTGAATCAGGAAGATGTCAATGATATCGCATGAGTATGTCATGAGTATTTTACGAGTATCATGTTAACGAATACAGGCTAATAATTCAAGTGTTTCATAGAAATGGAAATTTCAACAACTACAGTAGAAGGCTACATATTCATTTCTTTACTCTTGAAAGCCTGTAGGTGACAAAACCATCCGGACAGGTGACGTCCACATAATCAAGTTTCTCCCAATCCATCTTATCTGACCACCGTAGTGCAAATGCCATTGGATGAATGGCTGCAAATGCACGGCCACACATCCCCGTGGGTTCCGGCGTTCTTGCTGCCAGAATATAAGTTTCTCCTGTCCGGCATTTAGCCGAGCCTGGGCATATTCCAGATTCAGTACTAATTTTCATAGCTTCACACTTAATCGTAAAATTTGACATTTGTTCACCCCCTATGCATATTCTCTGGAATTGGCATTATCTACTTTAAATTCGCCACAAGATGATGCACCATTCCCCCAGGACGTGGATGCGGATTTCCTTGACGCCGTGTCCTATAATGGGCATAGGCTTCCAATCGTTCGGCTCAAGTTCGCAGTGAACAGCATATTATCCAAAGCCCGACGACTCACGAGCTCCGTACGGGAAATTTTAAAGATCGTCGAGGCTTGATCCTGCTAAGTTCAGGGGTTTCATAATCATGTCATATTTATATAAGTTTTTATATATAATGCAAGCAGAAACTTTGCGGGTCAGCGATTCCGCAATATAATGTCCAATAATGTCTTGGAAGCCACTGAACAGAAGACGGTATGCGTTTTTCAGGTGTCTTTTTATGATATACTTGAACCAGTGATATTAATGGCTGATTTGGAATATTATTATCAGAACCTTAAAATAAAACCTGGATCTACTCAAGGTGGAGTGTTAGCGTGGACCGTGGGCAAAATTGCAACACTGTGGGCGCCGTATTCCGGCGTATATCATTTGTTTGGACGATGACGTTCTCATAAAGAGCACAACGTGGAGAATACGATGCATCCGCAACACAGCTCAAGTCTGATGGACTTCATAACACCAAATAAAATCAGTCCTCAAAGGATGCAGCCTGATCGAGCCAGACATTCTCTCAGGCAAGGGTTGCTCGCCGTATTTCTCGGCGTAGTGTGTGCCGGGCCGGTCATGGCCGCACCGATCCAGCTGCCAGCGATTGTTGAGCCCGCCAGCCAAGAGCATCATGTCGGCAAAACTATATTTGTTGAATTGGTGACGCCGGACCTCGCCGC
>Ga0209415_10018181_pt1 | contig 11111 bp, 11 predicted proteins | sample PeaSoiSIISIP2007_FD_187696 | JGI IMG/M metagenome (GOLD analysis project Ga0209415, IMG submission 187696) | Peat soil microbial communities from Weissenstadt, Germany - SII-SIP-2007 (SPAdes) (version 2) | ecosystem: Environmental > Terrestrial > Soil > Wetlands > Peat | place: Germany...
CGCAATTGGAGAGACCCATGGAATGCCGGACCAAGGATGAACTTGAGCAACACCTGTCGGACATTCGCAGACTTGCCACCAACCGCTCCCTTACGCCCGAGGAAAAAGACGCCTCGGTTCGGGCCGAGCGCTTTGCCATCGGCCTGCTGAGGCAGCACGATGAGTCAGGCCACCACGGCAAGAGATGCCCCTACGCCACTCGGCTTGAATGATCCAAATTTGAATGAATCAGGCTTGCATGATCCAGGCTTGAATGACCCAGGCTCGAATGAATCAGGCTTGCATGACGCACGAAACTCAGTCAACGGCTCGATCCGCCAAGCTGAGAGCCGCCGCGAACGCATCCAGCGACAGCGACCGCAGCAGATTCCGCCGCATCCCGCGTTCCACCTCGGCCAGCCGGTCGGAGGCCTCCGTGATCCACTGAAAATCGGCGCGCTCGGCCAGCCGCTTCAACTCGGCGGCGATGTCGGTGTTGCGAACTAAATCCGGCGCGCCCGCCTCAATCGACGCCAGATCGCGCAACAGCGAATAGAGCGTGCGGATCAACTGCTCAGTCTTTTCCCTTCCTTCGGCGCCGGGCCGGTACGACTCGGTGATCTTGAACAACTCGCTGTGCTCCCCGCCCCGCAAAGCGGAATTCAAAATTGCCAGCGCATGCCCGCGCGCCGCCACATACCCCGCCAGATCGAACCCGCGGGCCCGTCCCACCGCGCCTTCCGACAGCCGGGCCACCAGCGCGCGCTCGGCCGACTTCCACTCGGGTCGATGCTGCGCCAGATATTTCTCAATCTCCTCCGCCGGCAATGCGCCCAGCGGAAATACCATCGACCGCGATCGGATCGTCGGCAGCAGTTCTCCCGGATTCTCCGTCAGCAGAAAAATCGTCGCAAACTCCGGCGGCTCCTCCAGCACCTTCAGCAGCGAATTCGCCGCCTCCTTCATAAACGCCGAGTCGGTGAAGATGTAAACCCGTTCCCTGCCCTCGGCCGGCCGGTAATAAATCGTCTCAATCACCCGCCGCACCTGGTCGACCTTGATCATCATCTGCGGCGGGTCGGGCGGAATGATGAGCACATCCGGATGCGTCTGCACAAACAGCCGCGTTTCTTTCTTGTCGGTTTCGCGGAGATTCTCTCGCGCCTCGACCGCCTCGGCGAAGCGAGCATCGAGATCGGCAGCCAAAGCGATGTGCACGCAGTTGGCGCACTTGCCGCAGAAATCGGGAAGGCCGTCTGTCGTAGTCGGCGCCAGACAATTCAGCGCCTGCGCCAGCATGAGCGCCAGCGTGTATTTGCCCGATCCCTGCCCACCGGAAAGCACTACCGCATGCGGAAAGCGGTCGCGCGCCAGCATCTCCCGCAGGCGATGGATAGTTTCCGCGTTGCCGTGAAAATCAGAAAATGGCATAAAAAGAACTCACCGCAGAGGGCACAGAGGACACGGGGTAAAACCGCAGATCATTTCTAAAACCGAAGGACGGAACGCTCGTTGTCTCGCCGAGCTTCTGGTTTCCTCTCTGTTCCTCTGTGTCCTCTGTGGTGAAATCAGTCTCCCTCCTACAATCTCAACTTCCTCCGCACCACTTCCACGATCCGCTCGTGCGTCTGTCCCGGCGTCCCGCGTGCATCCACGACGACAACCCGCGCATGCTCCCGCTTCGCAATCGCCATATAGCCGTCGTGCACGCGGGTAAAAAAAGCCCGCGTCTCCGACTCGAAGCGGTTCTCGTCGCCTTGTCCAGTGTGGCCGCGGCTGGCAGCTTTCGAATTCCGCTTGTTCCGCCGGCGCGCCCGGCTCACACTGGCCGCCGCGTCCGAATCCAACAGGATTGTCAAATCCGGCTGCAGATTCCCGCATAGCACGCGATGCAACTCGCGCACCGCATCGCTCCCAAGCTTGCGGCCGCTGCCCTGATACGCTTCCGTCGAATCGGTAAACCGGTCACAGAGAACAATGCTGCCCGCCGCCAGCGCCGGCTCGATCACTTCGGCAATATGCTGCGCCCGCGACGCGAACATCAGCGCCATCTCCGCCAGCGGCGACAGCCCCGCCGTCCCGGAATCCAGCAGCACTTTGCGGATTTTCTCTCCCGTCAGCGTGCCGCCGGGCTCGCGCGTCTCCACCACTTTGTGTCCCGCCGCGCGCACCACCGCCGCCAGCTTCCGCATCTGCGTGCTCTTGCCGGTTCCGTCCAGCCCTTCGAACGTGATGAATTTCCCGCGCCGCGACATCCTGCCGCATCATAGCAGCGCCCGCGGTTCTCCGTACCGTCCACCGACGGACTGCTATGGTTTTAAATTCCGGCGTCCTGTAAATTTCTTTTATCACTCCGATTCGAAGGAGCGCGGAGATGAATGACCTTCCACTTGCGCCACGGAAAGACGAGCGAGGGCAGAACATCGCCGAATATGCACTCATCGTGGCCGTGATCGTGCTGCTGGTGGTGGGGACCATTCGCTTTTTATGGTCAGCCATTAATCATATGGGCCAGTAGGTTTGCCGGATCGTCTGATCTCACCGCTCTACCCTCCCTGCGCTACAATCACTTCCGCCTATGACTCCCTCCCGCTGCACCGCCATCGCCCTGATCTTGTTCTCGGCCCACCTCGCACACTCTCAATCCATCCTCGGCTTCAGTCCCACCTCCGCCGCCCGCGAAGCGCGGGTAGAAGAAAAATTCAAATCCATCCCCACCCCCGATGAAGAACGCCGCCAGCACCGCATCTTCACCGCCGAGCCTCACGTCGCCGGATCGAAGCGCAACAACGAACTCGCCGAATACATTCGTGACGAGTGGAAAAAGCAGGGCCTCGAAGACGTCATCATCCGCCGCTACGACGTCTACGGCACCAACCCAAAATCCGCCTCGCTGGAAATGATCGCGCCCACCCACTATCAGGCCGTCCTGCGCGAATCCCCACTCCCCGGCGACGATGACTCGAACAATCCCGCCATCAGCGGCGCATGGCTCGGCATGTCCATCTCCGGCGAAGTCACCGCTCCGGTCGTCTACGCGCACAGCGGCAATCCCGAGGATTACGATTTGCTGCGCCAGAACGGCATCAGCGTCAAAGGCAAAATCGTTCTCGTCCGCTATTCCAACCCCTACAGCTATCGCGGATTCAAAGCTCTCACCGCGCAGCGCGAAGGCGCCGCCGCGATTCTGATCTACAGCGATCCCGCCGAAGACGGCTACAAGAAAGGCAAAGTCGATCCCGACGGCCCCTGGGGCCCGGAATATAAAATTCAGCGCGGCGCCATCACTTACGATTTCATCGTTCCCGGCGACCCGCTCACTCCCGGATGGGCCTCAATCCCCGGCGCAAAGCGCATCCCGATTGAGCAAGCCATGTCCGCGCCGAAAATTATGGCGCTGCCGATTTCCTGGCATGACGCCAAGCCGCTGCTCGAAAACATGAACGGCGACGGCCCCGTCGCTCCCGATTCCTGGCAAGGCGGACTGCCCTTCCAATATCACCTCGGCGGAGAGCGCGTGAAAGTCCATCTAAAGATCGAGATGGACAACGGCACTCAGCCCTACTACGTAGTCGAAGGCCGCATCCGTGGATCGGAATTACCCGATGAATGGGTTGTGCTTGGCAATCATCGCGACGCCTGGGCGTTCGGCGGCGTCGACCCCTCCAGCGGCACCGCCTCGATGATGGAACTCACGCGCGCGCTCGGCCAGCTCGCGAAAGAAGGCATGCGCCCGCGCCGCACACTCGTGGTCTGCAGTTGGGACGGCGAAGAAGTTGGACTCACCGGGTCCACCGAATGGGGCGAGCAGTTTGCCGACGAATTGCGCGCCAAGGCCGTCGTCTACATCAACGTTGACGAGGCCACTAGTGGCCCGGACTTCACTGGACAGGCCGTTGCCTCGCTCGCACCAATGCTCGAAGAAACCACCCGCAGTCTGAACGACCCGTCCGGCAAGAGTCTTTACGACGCCTGGAAGGCGACGACCGAGCGCAGACGAAAAGAAAACAACTCCTCCGGCCCCTTCGACTCCGGCGCCGCCAACACAACGCTGGCCGACACCCGCATTGGCAGCGGCTCCGATCACACCGTCTTTCTCAACTTCATCGGCATGCCCGTCATCGGCCTGGGATTCGCAGGCGACTACGGCGTCTACCACTCCGGCTACGATGATTTCTACTGGATGAACCACTTCGGCGATCCCGGCTACAAATACCACACGCTGATGAGCCAACTATGGGGCGTGACCGCGCTACGCCTCGCCAACGCCGATCTGTTGCCTTTCGATTTCGCCAGCTATGCCGCGAACGTCCGCCAGTTTGTGAATGAACTGATGAAAGCCCAGCCCGCGGCAATGTCCATGTGGGGACGGGCGCCCTCGCCCGTCCAGTCGACCGAAGCTCGACAGCCGCCGCCCGAATTCAGGGCGATTCTCGACGCGATCGATAATTTCGAAGCCGCCGGTAAAAAGCTGAACGAATCCCTAACCCGCAAACTCTCCAGCCACGTCGACCCCAAACTCGCCCTGACCGTGAATCACGGCATGATGCAAGTCGAACGCAACTGGCTCAACCCCGACGGCATCCCCGGCCGCCCCTGGTTCAAACACATCCTCTACGGCGCAAGATTCACTTACGCTCACCTCGAATTGCCAGGACTCACTGAAGCCGTCGAAGCCCAGGACTGGCCAAGAGCAAAGAAGCAAGCGCGCATCCTACAGCGCGCCCTGAAGAAAAACACACAGCTCGTCAACCAGTTGAGCGACACCGTAACCAACGCATCCATCGCCGAGATCACAACCCGAAGCGAAAGACCTTAAATGCGCTCTTCAGCCCGGGTGCCCCATTTCTCGCGCGTTCTTTGCGCGAGAAATGGGGATTTTGATTTGAACCGCGACTAGCCGGGCCGGGCTGTTTTCCAGGGCCCCTACTTCGTTTTCAACTCCCGCTCCATCACAGCCCGCAGCGCCTGATTGATCCGGGTCTGATACCGCCGGCCATCTTTTTTGAACCACGCGATCACGTCGGCGTCCAGCCTTAGCGTGACCGGCTTCTTCAGCGGCTTATAAAAATCCGCGATCCGCATGGCGTGAAGCGCTCCCGACACCCGTTTTCTCTCATCCCTTAAAGCGCGCAGATTGATGGGTTTACGACGACGCCCCGCTGCCGGGGCCCGGCGCCGTTTTAAACGGGAAGATGCAGTCTTCATAACTCATTGTCTCCATTGAAGTTAGCTATGTACACATAAAAACGTATGTACAGTATTGTACACCAAAATGTTCCTGTAGGAACATCGTGTAAATATTACCCGGCCCGCCTCAACCCGCCAGATCCTCAGCACTTATCCCCTCCGGCCCATCCTCGGACATAAAGGCGAACACCTCCTGCGGCACCGGATTCTGCCACACCGGCGCGAACGACTGCCGGTGCAGCGGCGTCGGCCCAAACTCACGCAGCGCCGCCAGATGTTTCGGCGTGCTGTATCCCTTGTGCGACGCGAGGCCGTACCCCGGAAACACCGCGTCCCACTCGCACATCATGCGGTCGCGTTCCACCTTCGCCAGAATCGACGCGGCCGCAATCGACGCCGAGAGCGCATCGCCATGAATGATCGGAACCTGCGCCTGCTCGCAGTCCAGTCGCATGGCGTCGACCAACAGGTGATCCGCGGCTGGGGCCAGGCGCATCACGGCTTCGCGCATGGCCAGCCGCGACGCGTGATAAATGTTGATCTGATCGATACGCGCCACGTCCACCGCTGCGATCGCCCACGCCACAGAGTGCTCGCGGATGCGCTCGGCCAGCACCTCGCGACGCTCGGGCAAGAGCAGTTTGGAATCGCGCAGCCCGCGCACCCGGTACGCCGGGTCGAGGATCACCGCCGCAGCCACCACACAGCCAAAAAGTGAGCCGCGCCCCACTTCGTCCACGCCCGCGACCAGCCGCGCCCCCGCTGCCCAGGCCTGCTTCTCATAGCGCAGCGTGCAGCGCAGCTTCTTCAGCAGCCGCAGCTTGGCCGCGGACGCCGACAGCGTTCGTGCTGGAGCTGACATCATCGCTGACTTCATCGCTGAAAGGAGAGTTGTCCATCATCTTCGTCCAGAGTGCGAATTCGCGCAAGCCTTGGTCGTGGTCCATTCGATGGCATTCATCACGATCGACAAAGGTTCGCGAACGAAGCCCATGATTGACGATTAAAGATTGAATTCCTCTTGATACTTCGCGCCCTTCGAGGTTCAGGTTCTGTTCTCATGGCACGACCGGGCCACGCCTCCCCACCTGGGTAACGCCAGTCCGTAACCAGCGCTTGGATTACGCAGGTACATTGCCCGGTCGCACATGTACTGGTAACTTCGCGGTAGTCGGTCGCAACGCGAGAAGCACTTTGGAAAGCACATCCAACACGCGACAAGAAGACGGCCTGCTCACCAGCAAAGTCGTGCACCTGGCGCTTCCCGTGCGCTGGAGCCTGGTGGGCCAGGAAGGGCGGGGGCCGGCGGAAATGGCGTGTACCTATGACATCCACCCGCACGGCGCGCGGCTGCTCAGCGCGCGCGCAGTCAACCCGGGCGACCTGGTGATGGTGGAACGCGGGCGCAACAAGGCAATCTGCCAGGTGGTGTGGGCGGGCGATCCGGCGTCGCCGCTGCGCGGTCAATTCTCGGTGCAATGTGTCGAAGGCAAGACGCCCTGGGATGAAGAGTTGCGGCAGATGGAAGAGCAGTATCATCCGGTCATTCTCGATGGCTTGAATGGAAAACTGCCGCGCGGGTTTGACCGTCCCGAGAGCAACCGGCGGCGGCGTCCACGATTCTATGTCGAAGGCCAGGCCGAAGTAGTGGACGGCGTGCAGCGCGTGGCGGGCGAGGTGCAGCAGATTTCGGAATATGGCGCGCGCATCGCGGCCACCGAGATCATGCGGCCGGGAACCGACTTCCGGCTCATGCTGAACATGTTTGACATCAGCGTTGCGGTCAAGGCGCAGGTGAAATACCTGGTCGACAATATCGGCATGGGCGTGGAGTTTCAGCAGATCCGCCGCGGCGACCGTCCGCTGCTCAGCTATGTGCTGAGCCGGCTGCGAACCAAGAGAGTCGAAGAGTTTGCCGGGGTGGAAGTGGCGACCGAGCCGCTTGTGGCGGCTGGCTAGCTGGTAGAGATACGACGCAGCCAAGCCGCCGTGCGAGTTTCAGCCGTCCCTAAGGACGCGCAGCACAAGATCAAAGTCCAAGTCAAAGGCGACGGACAGGAGTGTCCGTCCCACACAAACCCTGCCACGCAAACCTGCCCACGCAACTGTCCCACAAACCTGGCGCTTTTAGGCTTTTTGGGCCTCGCGTTTCAGGGCACGCTGGAGGGTTTGATCTAGGGCGGCTTTCGCGGTTTCGTATTCCTGGGACGTGATGCGGCCTTGCTGGCGTTCGACTTCGAGTTGAAAGAGTTCTTCCTTCAGGGCTTCGAGCAGCATGGAAGAGCTGGCGCGGGGCGCGGCCGGTTGCGGACGGATATCTTTCTCGGCGCGGCTCGGGTAGAGCGATCTGGCAGATGGCGCCGCGAGTTCCGCGGCATCGACGTCTTCGTCCTCGAGCGTGGGCACACCCTTTCCGTTGGCAAGCGCGGCGCGGTTGGCGGCCTGCTGGCGGGAAGCTATGAAGATTCCGCCGACGATGAGGGCTGCGGCGAAGCCGCCCAGAATCCACCACTGATATTTCTGCAGGGGAGGAGCGGCGTCGATGGGCGGGCCGAGGCCGCCACCGGGACGGCTTTCGGGCTGCGTGGAGGGGCTTTGACTTTGCTGGCCGCCATCTTCCGCGGGCGCGGCCAGCGTGCCTTCGCCGGAGAGCTTGAACGCCAGGGGATGGCCCAGCTGCGTGTTGGAAGCGACCTCCACGTTGGCATCGGGTTGGCCGGGGTAGGGTGTGGCTTGAAAACTTGCTCCAAGAGCGGGAGAGAACTCGATCGCCTTCGGCGCGATGGCGACGAAATGTTCCAGCGGGTAAATGCTCTTGGGATCGATATTCACGCTGCCGGTGTAAGGCACGGTGTAGACGACGCTGAAGCGCGTCTCGCCGGGGCGAAGCGGAAAGAGGAAGGCGTAGCGATTCTTGGCGTTCGCGCCCTCAGGCACGGGAGCGGAGTTCACGGGCTGGCCGCCGGCGGTCATGGCCTGGCCTTCGGTGACGGTGGCGCCGTCGGGGACGTAGAACTCGAGGTTGTGCTCGTTCATTTGCGTGCGCGGCGGAGTGGAACTGTTGGTCACCGCGAAGGTGCGTTCGACCTCGAGCTGGCCTTGACTGGCCTGAAAGCGCATGATGTCGGCGACGACGGTGATGCCTTCGACCTTCTTGGCGACGTCGTAGACTTCGACCTCGACCGAAGTCGTTCCGGGAGGGGCCATCTTGTGATAGGTGACTTCCTGATGGATGACGCGGATGAGATGCGGACCCGCGGAGTCGAGCTTGAAAGTGAAATTGCCTTTGGCGTCGGATTTGGTGCGTCCGGCTTCTTCCATGCCTTGACCAAGGCTGAGCAGGACGACGTCGTCGCCGGCCGAGGGCTTGCCGGTGGTGACGTTTCGGACTCGGCCGGTAAGGGTTTGGGCGGAGGCGAGGGCGGAGAAGAGAAGCAGCGCGATCAGGAGACTTTTTCCGAGGGTGGACGGGGATTTCAAGATTTTGTGGTCCTTTCAGCTACTTCGGCCATTCAGCCGTCCCTACGGGACGGGGTTCCGCTTCGTTCGTCTCCCCGGCGTTAAAACGCCGGGCAACTTTCGGATGTCCCTCCGGGACATGATGCTCATCCTTTGGTCCTTCTTGGGGCTGGTGCGGCGTTGGCTTCCAGGCGGGCGATTTCGGCCAAGAGCGTGGCGGCTTCGTCTTGCAGGGAAGATTTCAGGGACTGGTAGTCGGAGTCAGGCATTTTGCCGGCCTTGAATTCGAAGTTGAGGTCGCGCAGGTTTTCGTAGACGGCGCCTTTGCGCTCGCGCAGGTACGAGGCACGCGTTTTCTTCTCGCCGAGGAAGAGTTTGCCGGGAGTGAAAATGTAAAAGAGCGCGGCGGCGGTCGCCAGAAGGCAGCAGGCCAGTTCGAAGCTCATAGGTCAGTCTCCTTGCGCGCCTGATCGCGAAATTGTTCTAGTTCGGCGCCGCGGACGGGTTGCAGGCCATCGGCGATGGCGGGCGCCGGGCGATTCTTCCATTCGCGGACCACGATCACCACAAAGCCGAGTCCAAGGGCGAGAGCGACAAACGGCACGATCCATGCGGTGCGATCGAAGCCTGTGTTGGTGGGGGCGGCGAGGACGGTGGGGCCGTATTTCTGGACGAAGGATTGTTCGACCAGGCTGTCGCTGTCGCCGCGGCTGATGGCGGCCATGAGTTCGTTGCGCATGCCATCGGAGTCTGGGCAGCCCACGTGATTGCATTCGAGAAGAATCTGGTTGCAGCTGCAGATGCACATCATCTGATGGCCGATTTCGTTGAAGCGCGAGGCTGGGTCGCCGGCGCCGGCGAGGGCGAAGACGGCGAGAGAGAGCAGGACGCAGTGCAGCAGGCGGCGAGTTTTGTCTGATCTCTTCATAATCTTCAGCATGGCATCTCTAGCATCCGCAATCAAAATCAGCCGGGCTGCGCCCTGCGGACAGCCGATGGCGGCTGTCCCTACATTCAGACAACTAATCTCCTGTTACTGCCGGGACGGCTTCTACCAGTCTCGCCGCTGGAACGCGGACTGGGGCTGGGGCGTTGGGGATCAGGGCCAGGACGGTGCCGCCGAGGATGATCCAGACGCCGAGCCAGATCCACATGACCAGCGGGTTGAGGTGCGCTTTGATGATGGGCTCGCCCTTCTCGTTCTGTCCCTCATAGACGATGTAGAGATCTTCGTTGGGAGTGGAACGAATGGTGGGCATGGTTTGCGCCTGCTGGCTGGCGCGGTAGAAACGGCGTTCGGGATAAAGCGTATCGATCTGGCGTCCGCCCTTGAAGACGTCGATGATGGCCCACTCGCTGGCGTAGTTGGGCTTGTCTTCCTGGGTAAAGGATCGGCAGACCAGCGTGTAGTTGCCGATCGTCATTTTGTCGCCGTAGCCCAGGCCTTTGTCGGATTCTTTGTCCTGGTTGAAGGCGGAGCCGGCGAGTCCAATAATGACGACCACGACGCCGAAGTGAACGATGTAGCCGCCGTAACGGCGCGTGTTGCGGTGGGTGAGTTGCACCATGGAAGCGAACATGCCCTGGCCGGTGTGACCGGCGATGACTTTGCTGCCGCGGTAGTACTCGCTGGCGATGGTGAGGGTGACCAGCACGGAGAGGCCGATGGCCATGAGCGAATAGAAGTAGGAGACATCCTGCCAGGGGCGGAGGCCGAAGGGCGATCCCCACGCGGGTGGCGTGATCATAAGGAAAGCCATGACGGCGACCGCGCCAATGGAGGGCCACATGAAATTTCGCTTGAGACTTTCGAAAGATGTTTTGCGCCAGGCCAGCAGCGGGCCGACGGCGGTGAGGATGAGGAGCAGCAGCGCGACAGGGATGGCGACGCGATTATAAAAAGGCGCGCCCACGGTGACCTTGTTGCCCTGAACCAGCTCGGAAATCTTCGGGAACCACGTCCCCCATGCCACGGTGAAGCAGAGCAACACAAAGAGAAGGTTGTTGAACAGGAAGCTGGATTCGCGGGAGATCAGCGACTCGAGTTTGTGCTCGCTGCGCAGGTGGTCTTTGTTCTTGGCGAAGAAGAAAACGAAGACGGCAAAGCTGATGGCGAGGAACCACGCGAACCACGCGCCGATCGACGACTGCGCGAAGGCGTGGACGGAGGCGATCATGCCGCTGCGCGTCAGGAACGTGCCCCAAATCGCCAACCAGAAGGTGAAGAAGACGAGCCACATGTTCCAGACCTTCAGCATGCCGCGCTTTTCCTGCATCATGACGGAGTGCAGAAAAGCGGTGCCGACGAGCCAGGGCATGAGGGAGGCGTTCTCGACGGGGTCCCATCCCCAGTAGCCGCCCCAGCCGAGCACGGAATAGGCCCAGTGAGCGCCGAGGAAGATCCCGCAGGTGAGGAATCCCCAGGTGACCATGGTCCAGCGGCGGGTGATGTGAATCCATTTTTCGCCGGGATACTTCATGAT
>Ga0209415_10018182_pt1 | contig 11111 bp, 11 predicted proteins | sample PeaSoiSIISIP2007_FD_187696 | JGI IMG/M metagenome (GOLD analysis project Ga0209415, IMG submission 187696) | Peat soil microbial communities from Weissenstadt, Germany - SII-SIP-2007 (SPAdes) (version 2) | ecosystem: Environmental > Terrestrial > Soil > Wetlands > Peat | place: Germany...
GATGCTGCTGCACCTCCGCCGTCAGCGGCGCCCCCATGTCCCACCGGATGGCCACCGCCTCGCCGATCCCCGGCAGGTGATGGGCCGGAAATCCGATGTCCACTACGGAGCCGTGGACGGCGATGACCCTGCCGGCGGCTTCCGATCTCTTATCTGGCGGCGCGCTATCCATCGGCGGACCCAGGTTTCGACGATCATTGCACAGTATGGGCTTCGCACAATCGGGGCCAAGTTCCGCAACTGCCTTGACCTGCCTCAATTTCGGATTTCCGGCGCCAGGTGCTTTTTCTCGCTCCCCTGTCGGGATTGGGCATACTCGTTCGTCCTTAGAGCAGCGACGATCCGCAGGAGAATCCCGATGCTGTATGCCGTCTTCTGCTATCACCGCGAGGCGGACGTCATGACAGCAACCCGCGGCGGAATAGCGAGGAGCCCTCTCCGCCCGCGCGTGGGCGGAGAGGGCTCAGCCGCGTGCGAGATAGTCCTTTCAGGGTTTCCAGTAGTAAAGCGGCCAGCCCTCGGTCACGCCCCGGTGGTCATGCTGGGGCACGTTCACGTGGGTGAGATCGATGCGCCCGCCGCCAGGCGCCTTGTCGAAGCTGAGCACGAGGATGGAATCCGGATCCCTGGCCTTCCAATGGCGCGAGCGCCAAGCCTGGACGATCATCCGTTTGGGCAGGATCAGCAACGTGCTGCCGCGAAGCTCGCCGTCGAAGGCGGTGAAGATTCCCCCGATGCGCCGGTTGATCTTTGCCGGGGCGCCGGTGATGGCGGAATGGCGCCTCGAATCGAGGAAGCTGTCGAACAGCTCCGCGGGCGAGGCTTTCAGGAAGACCGTTTGCTGAATGGCTTTGGTCATGGCCGTCTCCCGGGATGTGAAAGCGCGTCGGGGCGAAGCGCATCGAGGACCGCGATCATAGCCCTGAAACCCAGGACCGAGGCAACGGCCGGGCGCGGGCCTGCTTTAGGTCAGCAGCTTGAACATGACGGTGGTGCTGTCGAGCGCGCCGGTCTCCGAGCGCACATAGTCCGGAATCACGCCCGTCTTGCGGAAGCCAAGGCTGGCATAGAGAGTCTCGGCCGCGTCGTCGGTGCGCGTGTCGAGGACGAGGAGCGTCCGCCCTTCGCGGCGAGCGAGCGCTTCGGCAGCCGTCATCAGGGCCCTGCCGATGCCCAGGCGCCGGCTTTCGGGATCGACGATGAGCTTGGAGATTTCGGCCCGATGCCGGCCGTTCGCGGGCATGGCGAGCACGACCATGACCGCGCCCAGGATTTTTCCGCCCTGGCCGCCCCGGCGCGCCGCCAGGAGCCGTCGCTCGCCGGCGCAAATCTGGACCGCCATCTTGCGCCAGAACTCCGCCGCCTCGCCGGCGTCGAAGGGCGGGAGAAAACCGATGCTGGCGCCCTTCGCCACGCAGGCCGCGAGCACGAGGGAGAGCGAGGGAATCGCGCTGTCGAGATCACCCGGCGCCAATTCCTCGACCAGGACGGATTCCAGCATGGGGCCGAAAATAAACCGGCGACCGGCCTCGAACAACCCGCACTCCGGTTCGCGCCCCGCCGTCGCACCGGAATCGGCTAGAGCGATTGCAGCAAGGCCCAGTAGTCCCGCCCAACCGTTTCAATGGCAATGCGGCTACGTAGATCCTCTGCGAACCGGCGCGTTCGAAGCCAATAGTCCCGGGAAAGCCAGGTTTCCTCCTCCAGCGGACTCGCGAGCTCGAAGCCGAGCTTGCGGAAATACTGGCTGGCAGCGGTTTCGCAATTGCAGGCGAAGGGTATGCCCGAGGAAATGAATTTCTGGGCCTTGGTCGGCGGCTTGGTCGACTGGCTGAAGTCCTCGCCCTTGACGTCGACGGCGACCTTGCACTCTTGCATCATGCGCCGCTGTTCCGCCTCGCTCCATTTATGCAGCCCATGGCCATTGATGGATCGCGGGCCGACCTCGAACCGGATATCGAGACGGCGCGCCAGGCTCAGGGCCTCGCCGGCTGCGATGCGATTGCCAGTGTCCGTCAGGATCCTGACTTCCTGCGGGGTGGGATGGCGCTCTAGCCAGTCCATGAGATAGGGGGCGTGCTGCAGCCCGCCGATCCACAGCACATAGCCGTCGGGCTTGTAGGGCGCCATTTCCGCCAACGTGTACTTGCCGTGATGTTCCACCAAGCCGACGCGGGAACAATAAGGCCGCAGGCATTCGAGCAGCAGTTCGTTGTGAGCCAGCACGAGATCGAAAGTTTTGAGCAGTGTTCTGTCCCGGTGAATCTCGCCACGGGAGGCATAGACGTCGACTGGGACATAGACGAGCTTGATCCGACGTCCGCGCAGGGCGCGAGCAAGCGCCAACGGCGGTCGGTGCTTCACGAACATGATCGCATCGCAGGGCGGGATGCCCCGGAAGCTCTCGAACAACGCGACGTCGGCGTACTTCGCCAATTCCCGTGCCGTATCGGCACCGACCCAGTTCCAGGACGGGTAGTCCCAGGCGGGACCGACGGCGAGGCGGATCACGCCCGGATCATCGCGGCCAGGCGGCGACCGGCCGGGTCACAGGGCACGCCGCCGCGCATCGTCGCTTCTTGCCGCATATTTGCGCCAGGCGAGGCGCCGAATGGTCCTGACGATCAGCGTCCGCGGCATCCTGGCAAGACGAAGGGCGGAGTCCTTCGCCTCGGCAAGGCGGGACCCCCAGGCGCGCGGCCCGTGCCGCGCAGCGTCGACGAAGGCCATGCGCAGCCAGTCGATCTCGTCGGCCTCAGCGGGCGCCAGGCCCGAGGCGAAGTCGATGCGATTCCTCCGGTGCGGACCGATCGCGAACCAGGGATTGTCCGGTGCGAGGCCGGGGATGTCCTCCACCGTCATCCCATGGCGGCGGAGCATGAATTCCAGGCTCAGCTGGTCACGGTGACTGAAGATCTTCAGCTGCCGCCACCAGTCTTCCAGCATCTTTGTGAGGGCCCCGTCCTCATGCCGGCGGAACATGATGCCGCCGAAATGAAGCCCGGCGCCGATCGGAAGGCCGTGGGCCCGATAGTACGCCATCTGGGCGTCGACGATCGCGCCGTCGTCATAGCGCAGCCGTTTGACGGCTTCGGCCTCAGTATAGCTGCAGTCGCGGTTCGGATGCCGGAACATGGCCAGCGGCGCGTTCAGCAAGACCTGCTCGAAGAGCGGGACGATCGGTTTCTTGATGAGAATGTTGGCGTCGATGTAGAGGCTCTCCCGGTAGTCGGGGAGAAGCCGGTGCGGATGCAGCTTGTGCCAACGCGCTGTCATGCGCGGATTGCGCTCTTGGGCCGCCAAGGGCCTGGCCTGCCAAGGCGAATGCGGGGCCTCGCCAGCATCCGTGAAGGCGATGTAGTCCAGTCCCGGCTCAGCGTGGAGAGGTGACAGGAAAGCGTCGGATCCTCCGACCAGGATCGTGTAGACCGCTCGCCGCAACGCTTCGATCTCCGTGCTTGGACCTCGAACTCCCTTGAGTAAACCCCGGGGGGTGCCACCCGTCCAGCCGGAAAGCCGGGCGATTCCTGTGGACGCATGGCCGGTGCTTGCAGCTCGGCCGCTACTTCGCCCGGCGCCCGAACAACCGTGAGAGGATGTGGATCAGAGGGAATTTCGGCGCCGACAGCGGCCGGTCGGGAAAGGCAAGCGCGAAGGCTCGCGCCAAGTCTCGATCGTATCCATAGATGAGCGGCGAGTAGCGCCGCCCCCGCCGGCGCGGTTTCCATCCTGTGTTGATCGGCCGGAAATGGCGGTAGAGCAGGCCGCGCTCGTGCCGCTTCCACGATCTCTCCCGCGTTCTCGCTTGCGGGCTTGCCGGATAGAGATCGTGGACTCCCCAATCGGCGTCTTCCGGACAACGGCCGGGCAACACGATCCATTTCGTGCGCAGGAGACGGCGGTACGGAAGGACGTTCCGGAAGGCGGCCCGCCAGCGCTCGCTATGCAGGCAATCGCTATGGCTGAGGAGACCGGCCGCCGGCGCGGCGCTCTCGGTCCACAAGCCTGGAAACATGATGGCCGCCTTGCCGCTCGCCTCGGCCCGATCGAAGATCGAGCCGCCCGAGGCCAATACAAGCAGCTCGTCGATATCGACGTTGAGGACGCCGCGGGCGAGCGCGCAATAGCGTCGCCGGGCGTGGTCGAGCGCGCCGGGCTGGCAATAGAACGAGTCCTGGACATTCCGCGGGCCAACGCCCGGCCCATAGGGGAAAGTCCAGGGGACGACGAGCGCTTCGGCCACGCCCGACACGGCCTCGAGCGCGCGGCGCAGCTCGGTTAGGTCATAGGCCTGCGATCCGTTGTCATACAGCAGCACCGCGTCCGCGCCGTGGACCTTGGCATTGAACTGCGCCCAGTCGCAAATCCAGGCGAGGGGATTGTCCTTCGAAAGCGTGGTGACGACCCGCCGCCCGCTGAAGCGCGGGTTGCCGCTGGGTTGGATCGCAACCTCGCTTCGGCAGCCGGCAATCTCGAGGATCACGCTCTGGGCGGCGGCGAGATCCTCGCCTGTCAGAACAACCTTGGCGCTCGGCTGCCTATGAGACCGCGGCGCCAGATACGACCAATCGACGGCAGCACCCGTCCCGGGCAATCGGACGATCAGTTTCGAGAGCGCCGGCTCACAGTTGAGGGGCGGCGGTCCGAGGCAGATGACCTGGCGAGGGTCGGCAGCCCGGAAGACGTCGTAGAACAAGGTATCGAAATCGAACTCAGCGTCGTATCCGGCGGTTCGCTCGCCGATCGGCCGAGGCGGCTCGCGCCTCAGGCCGAAGGTCGAAAGCCGCACCGCCGACAGGCTGTCGACGCCACCCGGCATCGCCGCCCCATCGCCCGTCTCCTCCTTTGTCATCGATGGCGCGTATGCGTGGGTTTTGTTGTGGGCCGATGTCAGCCGAGACCCAGCATCCGCCGTTCCTTGTTCTCCTGCATCAGCTGGGTTATGCCGGTGATGCGCACGAGCCCCAGCCCGCGGGGGATTCCCGTCTCCGGATCGGCCTTGATCGCGCTATAGGCCGCACCGGAAACCTTCTCCCATTTGCCCGCCGGCTTCTTGAACTCGATGCTGGCGACGGTGGTCTTGAAGACGAGCCTGACGACGGCCTCCTTCGGCCGGTGCGGCTTCACCAGGCTCGGATGCCCGCCCAGCATCTGCCAACCGTTGTTCAACGCCCAGGCCTCGATCTCGTCCTTGCCCATGTCCACTTCTCCTTGGATCGCCGCGCCAGGATACCGTCGGTCGGGGAGATCGGACAGCCATTCGAAGCGACACGGTGCCGCCGATCGATGGCGATGCTTGCCGTCCCTACGCCGGCAATTCCTTCTGCCGTGCCCTTGTCGCGACGGCGCGGATTTCGACCAAGGTTCCTTCGGTGATCAATTCGGTAATGCCGATGGCGGTCCAAGCCGGATAGGGCGGCCGGACAAATTCATCCTTGACCTTGATGAAGGCGCCGAGATGCCGACGCAGATCGACGTGATAGGTCGTCATTTCGACGACATCGTCAAAGGTCAAACCGGCCACGGCCAAGTTTGCCTTCAGGAAACCGAAAGCATCCCGGAATTGCGTCTCAACGTCCGCTGCGACCGACAGATCGGCGCGCGTGCCGGTGATGCCCGAGAAGAACAGGAAATCGCCGGTGTCGAGGACCGGCGAAAAATGCCAGTCGTCGGGGTAGTTGGCGAACTCAGGCGTCGTGAGCGTCCGTTTCATCGGCCTTCCTTTGGTCGCCTTCGATCCAGTCTAATGCGCCGCCGCTCACCTCGCACACCCCAATCCCGTCCCGCCTGCGTCGCTTTGCTTTGGCCGAAAGCGCGGCATGGACGGCCGCGGGCGCCGTCTTCTATGGTGCCGCCAGTGCGGACGAATGATGCGTCCAATAAGGAGAACCGCATTGGCTGAGCGAGGCCTGCGCAAGGGCCTGACGAGTTACGGGGACGCCCAGTTCTCCCTGTTCCTGCGCAAGGCCTTCATCAAGGCGGCGGGTTATTCCGACGACGCCCTCGACCGGCCCATCGTCGGCATCGCCGCCACGGGCAGCGACTTCAATCCCTGCCACGGCAACATGCCGGCGCTGGTCGAGGCGGCCAAGCGCGGCGTCATGCTCGCGGGCGGCCTGCCCATGGCATTCCCCACCATCAGCCTGCATGAATCCTTCGCCCAGCCCACCAGCATGTTCCTGCGCAATCTCATGGCCATGGACACGGAGGAAATGATCCGCGCCCAGCCCATGGATTCGGTGCTGCTCATCGGCGGCTGCGACAAGACCTTGCCGGCCCAGATCATGGCCGCCGTCAGCGCCGACCTGCCGGCCATGGTCCTGCCGGTCGGCCCCATGGTGGTCGGCCATCACAAGGGCGAGGTTCTGGGAGCCTGCACGGACTGCCGGCGCTATTGGGCCGCCTATCGCGCCGGGACCATCGACGAGGCCGAAATCGAGGCCGTGTCGGGCCGGCTCGCACCTTCCGTCGGGACCTGCATGGTCATGGGCACGGCCAGCACGATGGCGCTGATGGCCGAGGCGCTCGGCCTGGCCCTGCCTGGATCGGGCTCGATCCCAGCACCCCACGCCGAGCGTCTCAGGGCCGGCGAAGCGGCGGGGCGCCTTGCCGCCGAGATGGCGCGATCGGGCCACCCGAGGCCGAGCGAGATCGTGACATCCGGGGCAATCCGCAACGCCATGACCGTGCTCCAGGCGATCGGCGGCTCGACCAATGGGGTCATCCATCTGGCCGCCATCGCCGGACGCGCGGGTCTCACCCTCGATCTCGAGGCGCTCGATGGCATCGGACGCCGGACGCCGGTGTTGGTGGACCTGAAGCCTTCGGGCCGGCATTATATGGAGCATTTCCACGCCGCCGGCGGCCTGCCGCGGCTCCTCGTCGAGCTCGCCGATCTCCTCGATCTGTCCCTGCCGACCGTCGCCGGCGGACGGTTGGGCGATGCGCTGACCCAGCCGAAGGACCGTCACCCCCAGGACGTCATACGTCCGCGCGGCGAGCCGCTAAAGCGCGAGGGCGCCATCGCGGTCCTGCGCGGAAATCTTTGCCCGCTGGGCGCGCTCATCAAGCATTCGGCCGCGTCGGAAGCGCTGATGCGTCACGAGGGCCGGGCGGTGGCCTTCGAATCCCTCGCCGATCTCGCGGCACGGATCGACGATCCCGCTCTCGATGTCGCCGCCGAAGACCTGCTGGTGCTGAAGAACGCCGGACCCAAGGGAGCGCCCGGCATGCCCGAGGCGGGCTACCTGCCGATTCCGCGCAAGCTGGCGGAACGCGGAGTCAAGGACATGGTGCGAATCTCCGACGCTCGCATGAGCGGCACCGCCTTCGGGACGATCGTGCTCCATGTCGCGCCCGAGTCCGCCGCCGGCGGTCCTCTCGGCCTGGTCGAGACAGGCGACCGGATTCGCCTCGACGTGCCGGGCCGGCGCCTCGATCTCCTCGTCGAGGAAGACGAGCTCGCCCGGCGCCGCCAGCGGCGTGCGACCGTGGCGCGGCCGGCACTGCCCGAACGCGGCTACGCCCGTCTGTTCCAGGAGAGCGTGCTGCAGGCCGACCGCGGCTGCGACTTCGATTTCCTAGTGCCGGGAGGCAAGGGTTAGAGCGACTCCTTGAGGTTTCCGCGCTACTCCGCAAAAAGTCGTCATGCGCGGGCTTGGTGTTTAGCCCGGGGACATGGGTGACACTTGTCACGGCCATCCATGTAGCTGTAGCGGCGAAACACTTTCTCCCCCGCCCCCTCGACGGGGGCGGGTTGGGGTGGGGGTGGGGCAAAGGTTCGATCATGCAGTTCTGGACACCCCCCCTCCCTAACCCTCCCCCGCAAGGGGGGAGGGAATCGTCCGATGGCCGGGTTGATCCGCGGATCAGGTTCGCGGACGGCCATGACAGAGGGGAGGATCGGACCGGCTATGAGTTTTGGGTCAGGCCGCCTCAGCCAGATGGCCGAATTCGGCCAGCAGGTCGGCATAGAGACGGCGCTTGAAGGGCACGATGAGGGAGGGAAGCTCAGCCATCGGCGCCCATTTCCAGTCGCTGAATTCCGGACGGTGGGTCGTGATGTCTATGTCGCCATCCTGGCCCAGGAACCGGAAGGCGAACCATTTCTGGCGCTGGCCGCGGAAGCGGCCATGCCAGATCTGGTCGGCCAGGTCCGGCGGCAGGTCGTAGAAATACCAATCCCGACTCTCGGCCAAGAGAGCGGCCTTGTCGGTGCCGATCTCCTCGCGCATTTCGCGCCAGGCGGCGGCCTCGGGCGTTTCGTCGGCGTCGATGCCGCCCTGGGGCATCTGCCAGGCGTCGGACGGCATGTCGATCCGCTTGCCGACGAGCACCTCCGCCTGCCGGTTGAGCAGCATGACGCCGACGCCCGGCCGATAGGGCCGCCGTTCATAGGGAATCATTGCGAAGCCTGCTGGCCGACCAGCGCGCTCACCGGGGCGAGGGCCAGGTTCTTCTGCTCCAGGCCGCGGGACCACAGCGCGAGGCGCTCGATGGTCACCGGATAGCCGAGGGCGACCCCAACGGCGAAGCCGGTTTGCCTCGCCCGGCGCTCGAGTTCGGCCAGCTGCCCGTCGATATAGTCGCGGTCCGGCCGACCGTCGATGGAAAGATCGGCGACCGCCCGGGGCAGGCCGAGCCCGCCCGGCTCCGCGGGCCCGAGGAACATCAGGCCGTGCCGACCGATGTCGCTGAGGACCGGGTCCAGCCCCGATGCCGTGGCGCTGATCCCGCCGGCATCGACGCCGGCGACCCCGACATAGTCCTGGCCGCGGGCCAGCACCCAATCGAGCCGGCGGAGGTTGTCGGACTCGCCGATACCGCTGACCACCGCCTGGGGATTGCTCTCGTCCGCCCCGGCTGTCTCGATCCCCTGGCCGGATTGGATCATGGGCAGGTCGAGCATGACTTCATGGCCCAGCGACCTGGCCTCGCCGATCCAGCCCTCGAGGCCGTGGCTGTATGGGCTGAAGGAGAGCGTCACTTCCGAGGGCAGTTCGTCGATGGCCTCGGCGGTCTCGCTGTGGAGCAGGCCGAGGCCGATGACGACGATGGCGATGCGCGGGCGCGGATCGTTGATGTCGAACGGCCGGGCGAAGCGTTGCCAGGCGGGCGCCTCGGGACCGATCAGATTGCGCGGCTGGAGTTGAGGGTAGTCGAGGGTTTCCCCACTGGCGGGCGCCGCCGCGATGGTCGCGGCCGCCGGTGCCGAGGGTGGCGATGGCGCCGGCGGGACGGCCGCGACGACCTGGCTCGGCGCCTTTGCCGGCTGATTCGCCGCCGCTGTCGTGGGCTGCCGGATGATGGGCGGCCTGGTCTCGCCGTTCGGCTGAAGCGCCGCGGGATTTGCCGGGGATGCCGCGGAAGCGAGCCTGTCCGGCTCGGTTGCGGGACCGGGCCACGGGGTCGCGGCGAATGGCGCGACGGGATAGCTCGGCAGATTGAGGCTGATCACGACTTCCGGCGTGACGGAGGCGAAGCGGTCGAGCTCGCCGCGATAGGCGAGCCACCCGAAGGAAAGCCCGGCGCCGGCCAGGATCAGAAGCGCAGTCAGGCCGGCCGGATCCGGCCGCGAAACATCCGCAAGCCTGGCCGGCCGGGTGCTCATCGTCGCCCGGCCGGCCGGCTCATGACTGGCCCGCCGTCAGTTGGCCTTGCTCTCGGCGTAGAGGGCCAGGCCATGGATCAGGTCGATGGCGCGGGCGAGCTGATAGTCCTTGCTCGGCTGCGGGGCCTCGCTGTTGCTTTCGTCGGCGTTGGGCGCCGGCGTTGTCGTGGTGCTGCTGCCGCCCGTGGCCGGCGCGCTGGAGTCGGCCGGCGCGGTGCCGCCGATGTTCTGCAAGGCGCCGGGCAACTCCGCTTCGCTGCGGAACTGAGGCTCGGCGATGAGCTCGAGCTTGGCCTGTTCGACCACGATATCCGGGTCGATGCCCTTGGCCTGGATCGAGCGGCCCGAGGGCGTGTAGTAGCGCGCCGTGGTGAGCCGGATCGCGCCATGGCCCGGGATCGGGATGATGGTCTGCACCGAGCCTTTGCCGAAGGAGCGGGTGCCCATCAGGATCGCGCGCTTATGGTCCTGGAGGGCGCCGGCCACGATCTCGGACGCCGAGGCCGACCCGCCGTTGATCAGCACCACCAAAGGCCCGCCGTCGAGCAGATCGCCGGGCGTGGCGTTATACCGCTGGGCCTGGCTGGGATCGCGCCCGCGGGTGGAGACGATCTCGCCCTTGTCGAGGAAATCGTCGCTCACGGCGATCGCCTGTTCCAGGAGGCCGCCGGGATTGTTGCGCAGGTCGAGCACCAGGCCTTCGAGCTTCTTGCCTGCCTGGCCGCGGATCTTGGAGATCGCGTCCTGAAGCCCGCTCGCCGTCTGCTCGGAGAACTGGGCGATGCGGACATAGCCGACATTGCCGATGAGCTGGCCGGTCACCGAGGGGATCTTGATCTCGGCCCGGATGAGGGTGACATCGAAGGGATCCTTCGAGCCGCGCTTCACCGTCAGCACGATCTTGGAATCGATCGGCCCGCGCATCTTGTCGACCGCCTGGGAGAGGGTGAGGCCCATGACCGGCTTGCCGTCGAGCTGGACGATCAGGTCACCGGGCTGGATGCCGGCCTTGGCCGCGGGCGTGCCGTCCATGGGCGAGACCACCTTGATCACCCCGTTCTCCATGGTGACTTCGATGCCAAGCCCGCCGAACTCGCCCTTGGTCTGGACCTGCATGTCGTCCCATTCCTTGGGATCCATGTAGCTCGAATGGGGATCGAGGGAGGAGAGCATGCCCTTGATGGCGGATGAGATGAGCTGCTGGTCCGAGACCGGCTCGACATAGGCCGAGCGGACCTTCTCGAATACGTCGCCGAACAGGTTCAGCTGCTGATAGGTGCTGTCGTCGTTGCTCGATTGCCCGACCGCCGCCGTCAGCGACAGGAAAGCGATGGCAAGCAGGCCTGCCATCACCCAAGATTTGCGTTTCATCATGTCATTCCACTTTGCTGTCGCTCTTGCCGAGCCAAGGTGCCGGATCGATCGGCCGACCGTCTCGGCGCAGCTCCATATAGAGCTTCGGGTTGCCGTCCTTCGATTGTCCCATGACGCCGACGGGCTC
>Ga0209415_10018183_pt1 | contig 11111 bp, 12 predicted proteins | sample PeaSoiSIISIP2007_FD_187696 | JGI IMG/M metagenome (GOLD analysis project Ga0209415, IMG submission 187696) | Peat soil microbial communities from Weissenstadt, Germany - SII-SIP-2007 (SPAdes) (version 2) | ecosystem: Environmental > Terrestrial > Soil > Wetlands > Peat | place: Germany...
CCGCTCCCCGTTGGGTCGCTGCAGGCTGCTGTCGGCGGAAAACTTGACTCATGCGCAACATGTTCCGAATCTCAAGCACCCTAAATGGTCCGCCGCAATTGGCATCCTGCTCGGTCTCTACCGTCGTGGAAAAAACCAGCTTGCGTGCGGCGCACGGCGATGGAAACCTGTCGACCTGGAAGGCGTCCGAGCATGGTTGAAGACGCAGTGACCTCTGATTCCGTCGGTGATCCAAGCCGGTTCCGCACACTCGAGGAGCTGGAGCATGGTCTGCGCGCGCTACCGAGTGCGTCCACGCGCAGCGGCCGGGTGGCGTTGATCGTCGCGCGGCGTGACGGGGGCCGGCGTGACACCCTGCAGCGGGTACGCTTGACGCCGGGGGCGGGTGTTCCGGGCGATGCGTGGAGCCGGCGGGTGGAGCCGGACGGCGACGCGCAGATCACGGTGATGCAAATGGACGTCGCACAGTTGCTGGCCAACGGGCAGCCGTTGACGCTCTTCGGCGACAACCTGTTCGTCGATCTGGATCTGTCGGTGGCGAACCTGCCGACCGGCAGTCGTCTGAGGCTCGGGACTGCCGTCGTGGTGGTCACCCCGAAGCCGCATGACGGGTGCCGCAAGTTTCGGGCGCGATTCGGGGGAGACGCTCTGCGGCTGGTGTCGATGCCGGCCTTACGGAGCCGCAATCTGCGCGGCATCTACATGCGCGCCGTGGAGCCCGGCGAGGTCGCCGCGGGCGACGCCGTCGAGATCTTGTCCACGGCAGCGCGCTGAACCTGCGAACGCCTGCCGACACTCCGCGCCACCATCAGGATCGACCCGATGATGGCGAACGGCAGCAGCGTCAGGAGGAAGGCGCTGAGGTAGTAGGTGTGGAGCACGCGCGTGTCGGACGACGCGTAGCAGTTCGGGCAGGCCAACGCCGCCAGCGGACTCGCCGCCAGAACGGCCGCCACCAAGAGACTGCTACGAACGGGAGCCGTCAGCATGGCACACTACAGAAGATACACGAGCCCGTAGAGAATCGGCCACACGCCGACGACGAAAAACCAGTAGAACCGGCTGGCCTCGACGACGCCGTACTCCTGCGCGGAGAAGCGGCCCTGTAGCGCCTGCCGGAGCACCGTGAGCAGCACGACCACGCCACCGAGCACGTGCAGGCCGTGGCAACCGATGAGCGTGTAGAAGGTCGAGCCGTACACGCCGGAGGTCACGGTCAGGCCGTAGTGGATGAGCCGCAGCCACTCGCTGCCCTGCACGAGCAGGAAGATCAGCCCCAGCAATACGGTCACGCCCAGCCAACGGTTCAGCTCCTGCGTCCGGCCGGCGCGGATGTCGAGCACCGCGCGGCGCATGGTGTAGCCGCTGAAGAGCAGGATCAGCGTGTTCACCGCGGTGAGCGCGATCGGCAAACGCGGCTGATCGGGTGGCGGCCACGTCGCATGACCGGCGCGCAGTACCAGGAACGCGCTGATCAGGCCGGCGAAGAACATCGCCTCCGCCCCGAGAAACACCAACGTGCCGACGACGGCGTGGGGCACCGCGGGCTGTGTCGGCGCCACCGGCTGACGGTTCGGCCGCCGCCGCAGCGGCCGGGCCGCCGGACGATGCGGCGGCCCGGCAATGACGTGCGTTCCCATGGCTCCGCTCTCGGTCACCGCAGGCGAAAAGCGATGTCCGGCATTAGCACGAGCACCAAGGCGATCGCGAGGAGCAGGGGGATGCCGAGCATCGCGTAGACCATCAACGGCTGCTGCCGGACGTGCATGTAGTGTCGGATCACCAAAACGGCTTTCACGGTGGCAACGGAAAAGATCAACATCACGGCGACGGCCTTGGACACCGGGATGCCCAGGACGCCCACGCCGGCCGCCACCAGCAGCAGCAACCACACCCAGATGGTGACGTAACTCACCGAAGGTTTGTCAGCGCTCATTGTGTCTCTCCTCAAGCACGATGCAGCCGGCTGCACCGCTACGCCAGGTAGAGCAGCGGGAACAGGAAGATCCACACCACATCGACGAAGTGCCAGTAGAGGCCGGCGTATTCGACGCGGTGTTGGATGGTCTTCCAACCGCGGCCGCCGGCGGCGATGAACAGGCAGAAGTTGACGACGATGCCCGCCAGCACGTGCAGGCCGTGCAACCCGGTCATCGTGTAGTAGAACGACCAGAACAGGCCGCTGGCCGGCGTCAGGCCGTGCTCGATCTCACCGGAATACTCGAACCCCTTGATGCCGAGGAACATGCAGCCCAACAGTACGGTGCACAGCAGGAACATACGGGTGCGCTTCTGCTCCCCGGCATCGACGGCGGCGTGCGCTTCGACGACGGTCAAGCTGCTGGTGAGCAGCACCAACGTGTTGATCACCGCCAAGCGCGTGTTCACGTGGGCGCGCTCGGCGACCCAGCCGCCCGCCGCGATGCGCGACAGGATGTACGAACCGATCAGGCCGCCGAATACCATGATCTCGGACGCCAGGAACCACCACATTCCCACCTTGCCGAGCGGCTGGCGCGTGAACTCTGGGCTCACAGCGTGCGGCTGCTCCGCAATCGACATCACACTCATCGGTCACTCTCCTCGTTGGATTCCAGGGCTTAGGCCGACGGCTGCGGCGCGTACTGCGGTAGCCAATCCTCGCCCGCCCCCGGCGCCGAATACTCGTACGGATCGCGGTACACCGTCGGCACCTGCGCGAAGTTGCCGTGCGGCGGCGGCGACGTCGTCGCCCACTCCAGTGTATTGGCCTTCCAGGGATTGTCGGGCGCACGCTCTCCCGCAACCATGCTCCAGAAGAAGTTCACGAAGAACGGGATCTGGCCGAGCATGAGGACGATCGTCGCAAGCGTGGCGAACTGATGCAGCGGCGCCAAGTGCTTGAGGAAGTCGTACTGCATCGGGTTGTAGACGCGGCGCATGTTGCCCGCCACACCGCACAGGAACAATGGAATGAAAACGCAATTGAACGAGATCACCGTGATCCAGAAGTGAATCTTGCCCAAGGTGTCGTTCAGCATGCGGCCGAACATCTTCGGGTACCAGAAGTACATCCCTGCAAAGCCGCCGAGGAACACCGACGGGAACAAGGTGTAGTGGAAGTGGGCGACCACGAAGTAGGTGCCGTGTAGATAGATGTCGACGGTCGCCGAGCCGAGAAAGATCCCCGTCACCCCGCCGATCAGGAACGTCGCCAGAAACCCGAGCGCAAACAGCATCGGGGTCGCGAACGTAATCGCGCCGCCCCAGAGCGATGCCACCATCGAGAATACCATGATGGCGAACGGCACCGAGATCAGGATCGTCGTGATGCTGAACGGCATGGCCAGGCGCGGGTCGATGCCGCTGACGAACATGTGATGCGCCCACACGAGGAAGCTGAGAATGCCGGTGGCGATCGTCGAGTAGATGATGGCGCGATAACCGAAGATCGGCTTGCGCGTGAACACCGGGAAGATCTCCAGCAACATGCCGAAGCCCGGCAGCAGCACCACGTAGACCTCCGGATGGCCGAAGAACCAGAACAGGTGCTGCCACAGCAACGCATCGCCGCCGCGCTCCGGCAGGAAGAAGCCGGTGCCGATAGTGCGGTCGAAGAGCAGCATCACCGCGCCGGCGATCAGTGGGCCGATGGACAGCATGAAGAGCACGGCGGCGGTGAGCTGCATCCACACCATCAGCGGCAGCCGCGTCAGCGTGAGTCCGGGCGCCCGCATGTTGATCCCCGTGGTCAAGAAGTTCACGCCGCCCATCAGAAAGGAACCGAACTCCAACGCCAGCGCCAGCAGCCAGAGGTTCAGTCCCCAGTTCACGCCGGTGAACACCGGATCCGCCGACAGCGGCGCATAACCGGTCCACCCTGCGGCGGCCGCGCCGCCCGGTACGAAGAAGGACGCCAGCAGCAACATCGACGCCGTAAAGATCGTCCAGAACGACATCATGTTGAGCCGCGGAAAGGCCATGTCGGGCGCGCCCACCATCAGCGGGATGAGGAAGTTGCCGAAGGCGCCGAGCAGGAACGGCATGGCGACGAAGAAGATCATCACCGTGCCGTGCATGGTGATCAGCGCGTTGTAGAACTCGGGCGGCACGACGCCCTCGTACATGGTCGGCTCTGGCACCCAGTGAAAACCGGGCACGGGCGTCTCCGGATACGCCAGCTGCCAGCGGATCAGGTACGCCGTGAGACCGCCGACCAACGCCATGAACAACGCCAGCGACATGTATTGCTTGCCAATGACCTTGTGATCGACCGAAAAGACGTACTTGCGCCAGAACCCCAGCTCCTCGCCGTGGGCGTGATGGGCATCCGGTTCAACAACAGCCTGCATCGATCCTTCCTTTCACCCTCTCAGCCCTTGTCGCCCGTCGGCGCCGCCGCGGCCGCGGGCCACTTCTCGTGCACCCAGCGTTGGTAGTCGTCGACATCGTGGACGGTCAGGAAAGCGCGCATGTTGTAGTGACCGAAACCGCACAGCTCGGCGCAGGCGATTTCATACTGGCCCGGCTTGGTGGCGTTGAACCACGCCTTGATCGTCCGGCCGGGGAGCACGTCCTGCTTCAAACGCACGGTAGGAATGAAGAAGCTGTGAATGACGTCGCGCGAGCGCAAGACGAGGTGGACGTTCTGACCCACCGGGACGTGCAGCTCGTTGTCCATGGTGACGTCGTCCGCCGTATCAAACTTGCCGTCGGGGCCGGGATAGGTGAACTCCCAGTTGAACTGCTTGCCGGTGACGTGCACTTCGACGCCGCCGGGCGGCTGGTGCTCCTTCACGCGCGCCCACACCGGGCCGCCGACCGCGTCGATGCCGAGGTCGAGCGCCAGCACGATCACTGCCGGGACGAGCACCCATACCAGCTCCGTCCAGCGGTCGCCGCGCACATACGTTGGCGCGTGGCCGGAGCGGCGGCGGTAGCGGAAGATGAAGTAGAACAGCACCCCCTCGGTGAGCAGGAACCAGAAACCGACGACGTAGTAGATGAGGGAGAACACGCCGTCGATGTCGCCACCGAAGGTGGAGATGTTCTCCGGAAACCAACGTAACATTCACTCCTCCACGTGTGTCCCTCGTGCGAGGGAGAAGCTCGCGTCCACGGCCCGCTACCGTCCGCGGCGTCAATAGTCAGGAATCGTGCCAGGAACGCGACGTGGGACGGGGGGCCGCCAACCCGCAGCCCCGCAGCGTTTCCACTCCGTCAGAGTGTTGCGGACTGTTTCAGGTGTTGCGCAACAGGTGTTGCGTGCAACAGACGTGCGACAGGTTTACTGCGGCAGACGATCCGCGGGGGTGCCGAGCTTCTTGAGGCGGCGCCACAGGGTGCTGCGGCTGATGCCGAGGGCGCGGGCCGCCGCGGACTGGTTGCCGCGGTGACGCGCCAATACCTCGAGCGTCTGATCCGCAGCGTCCGCCGGCGTCCGCGGCGACACGGCCGTGGTCGGCCGCAGCACGCTGCGCGGTAGCGCCTCCAACTCGATGACGCTGCCTTTCGAGCACACCACGGCGTGCTCGAGCGTGTTCTCCAGCTCGCGGATGTTTCCCGGCCACGGGTATTGCAGCAGGGTATCCATCACCGCCGGCGCCACGGCTTTGAGCTTGCGCCCCTTGCTCGCCAGCCGCGCCAGGATGTGCTCGATGAGCGCAGGGATGTCCTCCGGCCGTTCACGCAACGGCGGCAGCTCGATGGGAATGACGTTGAGCCGGTAGAAAAGGTCGGCACGGAAGCGGCCCTGCGTCATGAGCTGGTGCAGATCCTGATTCGTCGCCGCGATTACCCGTACGTTCACGCGCACCGTCTTCGTGCTGCCGACGCGCTCGAACTCTTGCTCTTGCAGGAAGCGCAACAGTTTCACCTGCGTCGCCGGCGACAGCTCTCCGACCTCGTCGAGGAACGCCGTGCCGCCGTCGGCGAGCTCGAAGCGTCCGACGGCGTCGCGAATGGCGCCGGTGAAGGCGCCCTTGACGTGCCCGAACAGCTCGCTTTCCAAGAGGCCTTCGGGCAACGCGCCGCAGTTCACCTTCACGAAGGGTTTGCGCGCCCGGTTGCCGAGGCGATGGATGGTCTCCGCCAGCAGCCCTTTGCCCGTGCCGCTCTCTCCGTGCAGCAGCACCGTGGCGTCGCTGTCCTTCAAGACCTCGACCAACTCCATGATCCGCCGCATGCGCGGGTTGCCGGAAATGAGCGGCGCGCCGGTGGTCGCCGTCGCCGCGAGGGCGCGCAGATCACGGAAGGCTTCGACGGCGCCGATGATCGCGCCGTGCTCGTCGCGCAGCGCCGAGATGCTCAGGCTGACCGGAAACGCATGCCCGGCGCGGTCGAGGTACTCGGTCTCGAAGTTGGTCACGGCCGGCGCACCGTCGAGGACGCCGGTGACCGGGCACGCGTGCGCACACTCGGCGCGGCAACCGAGAAACTCGTGGCACGCCTTGCCGACGATCTCGACCTCCGAGTGGCCGACGATGCGCGCCCCGGTGCGGTTGATGCTGGTCACGATGCGATTGCGGTCGACGGTGAAGACGCCTTCGGCGATGCTATCGAGGACGGCTTGGACCTTGTTGCGCTCCAGTTGCACCTGGTCGCTCTTTTCCTGCAAGGCTTGGAAGAGTCCCACGAGGTGGCCGATCGGCCGCGCGCACTCGAGCACGCCGACGACCGCGCCCGCCGCATCGCGCAGCGGCGCCGTATGCAGGCTCACCGGCTCGACGCCGTGCGCCCCGGTCAGGCTGACATTGAAGCTGGTCACGGCGTGTTGCTCGGCCACGGCGGCATCCAAGGGGCACGACGCACCACACGCTTCGCAGCGTACGACGTCCGCGCAGGGTTGGCTGCGCGCCGCCTCGACCGTCATGCCGGTGAGCGCTTCCGCCGCGGCATTCATGCCGACGAGGCGCTTGTCGAGACTGACGGCGAACGCCGCCTCGGGAAGACTATCGAGCAGCGTCTGTGTTTCAGCCGACAATATCGAAATGGTCATGGATGGACCGATACTTCCGCGATGCGAAAACGCCGGCGAGCTTCTAGCACTTTGTCGCGGTGACGGTCCACCCCGGACCGCGCCACGAACGGTCCCAAGCGCGAGAACCCGGTGCCGGCATGACGCAAAACGGATTCCGTCACGGCATTGAGCTCCGAAGCTTCCAATTGTTCCGCCCCGGCGAAGGCGTCCTGTGCGGAGACACCGGCGACCGCGCGTGCCTCGATCGCCGACAGCAGCTTTTCGACTTCGGCGAGGCGCGCGCTCCATTCCCCCGGCGGCGCCGGCGCGGTGGCCGGAAAGACCTCGCGCGCCGCGGCCACGATCAGCGCGTGCAGCCGTTCCTCGCCGGCCATCTCGAGCCAAAAGGCTGCAACCAGCGGCGACTGCCGGAACAGCGCGGCGAAGCGCTCGTAGAGCGCGCCCACGCGCCGTTCCAGGTCGGCCACCCGTTCCAACAGATGCCACATGGTCCTTGTCTGTGGCGCGTCGTCAGCGCGCTCGCCCTCTCCGTCGCGGATCATCGTAGCCATTTCGTCAGCACTTTGCATGCCGAAAGCGCCGGAACCGTACTGCAGGCTCAGGCGCCGGCCGATGTGCCGGCACGGCGTTGGGCTTCCTCGCGCAGCAGGTATTTCTGGATCTTGCCGCTCCCGGTCATCGGGAAGCTTTCGACGAGGAACACGTGGCGCGGAATCTTGAAGCTGGCGATGCGGCCGCGGCAGAGATCGATGACGTCGTGCTCCTGCAGCGTCGCTCCAGGCTCGGGAATGACGAACGCCACGGGCACTTCCGACAGCCGCGCATCCGCCAGGCCGACGACGGCGACGTGATTGATGCGCAGGTCTTCGAGGAGGAACGCTTCGACCTCCGTCGGGTCGACGTTCTCGCCGCCGACCTTGAGCATGTCCTTGTAACGCCCGAGGAACCGCATGCAGCCGTCGGCGCGCAGGAAGCCGCTGTCGCCGGTATGCAACCAGCCGTCGGCGTCGATGGTGCGCGCCGTCTCCTCCGGCTTGCGGTAGTAGCCCTGCATCACCTGATAGCTGCGCACGCAGATCTCGCCGGTCTCGCCCGGCGGCAGACGCGCGCCGGTCGCCGGGTCGACAATCTTGATCTCGTAGCCGCAGAGCGGCCAGCCGCTCATCGTGGTGCGCACTTCTTCATCGGAATCGAGGTACGAGCCGGTGACGCCGAGGCCGATTTCGGTCATGCCGTAGCCGGTGATCGTGCGCACCAGGGACTGCGCGCGCCGTGCGATCGGCTCGGTCGAGTACATGCCGGCGGCCAGCACGCCGACGCGCAAGCTGCCGAGGTCGCGCGTCGGACGGCTCGGATGCTCGAGCAGATCCTTGTAGTGCGTATCGAAGCCGTGGATGAGCGTGGCGCGCTCGGCCTCGATCAACCGCAACGCCTCACCCGCGTCGAAGTTGGCCATCAGCACCTGCCGCGATCCGCTGGCCGGCGACATGAGCACGGCGGTGTACACCGCGAAGGCATGGTACAGCGGCAAGTAGTTGAGCGTGACGTCATTGGGCGTGACGCCGAATCGATTGCCCTCGTCGATGACGTTGCGAATGACGTTGTGGCCCTGCATTACGCCCTTCGGGAACCCTGTCGTGCCCGAGGTGTACATGATGTACGCCGTGCCGTCCGGATCGACGGCGGCGCTGCGCCGCTCTAGCTCGTCGGTCGAGTTCTCTTCACTTTCACGTAGCAACGAGTCCCAGTGCAGCGTGCCGGGTACTGCGTCATCACTCAGCAGGATCACGCGTCGCAGCGCCGGTAGATTCGGCACCGACAGACGGCGGGCGTCCTGCCTCCGAAACTCCGGCGCCATTTCTTCGATCATCGCCAGGTAGTCGATCGGACCGCTCTGTGCCGCGCTGATCACGGTCGAAGCGTCGGACTGCATCACGATGTACGACATGTCCTTGGTGCGGAAGCGCGTGTTGATGGGCACCAGCACGGCGCCGATCTTGGCGACCGCAAAGAAAAGGAAGACGTACTCCGGCTGGTTGCCGAGCCAGAGGCAGACGTGCTCGCCGGGCTGCACGCCCGCGGCAATCAGCGCCTTGGCGGCGCGATCGGTTTCTTCGCGCAGTTGTTCGAACGACCACCGTCGTCCTCCGAAACACAGCGCTTCACGCGTTCCCCAGCGCTGCGCGGCGTTGTCGAGCAACCGCCCGAAGGTGAGCTTCTCGTACCACATAGTTCCCCCGTTTGCGTGGCAGAGCACTTACCACGCCGGCTGCGAAACTCCATCCGGACGTTGACTTCTCCACCACGCTGGGGCAGCGCAGGGACGTATGCCTGAGACCGACGTTCTGGAAGACCGCCAGCTGGGGCATGTCACCGTGCTGTTCGGCGCCCGCGGCGGCAAGTATCCGCACGGCAACTCGCTGCTCGTGCGCGGCTCGGCGGAAACGCTGCTCATCGATCCGTCGCTCTCCATCATTCCGCGGCGCGAACGATTGCCGCGTATCGACCGTGTCGTGAACAGTCACTGCCACGAAGACCACATCGCCGGCAATCATCTGTTTCCCGCCATCCCGTGGCATCTGCACGAGCTGGATCTACCCGGCATTCAATCGATCGACAACATGATGGCGATCTACGGCTACACCGAGCCGATCGGCAACGCGTTCCGCCACATCGTGGAACGAGAGTTCCACTTCACCCCGCGGCCAGAGGCCGTAGCGTTTCGCGACGGCGACGTCTTCGACCTCGGCGGCGTGCGCGTGCGCGTCATCCATGCGCCGGGGCACACGCGCGGCCATTGTCTGTTCCATATCGAGCCGGACGACGTCGTGTACCTGGGAGATATCGATCTCACCAGCTTCGGACCCTACTACGGCGATGCCTGGTCGTCGTTGGAGGATTTTGAACGAACCCTCCGCGCGGTGCGGCAAATCGAGGCACGCTGGTACGCCACCTTCCATCACATCGGCGTGCTCGAAGGTCGTACGGCATTCCTGGAACGTCTCGACCGTTTCGCGGCGGTCATCCAGAGTCGTGAGCACCGCCTGGTCGAGTTTCTCGCCGAGCCCCGCACGCTCGACGACATCGTCGCGCACCGCTTCGTGTATCGCCCGCAGGACGACGTACCGTTTGCCGCCGCCGTCGAGCGCCGCAGCATGAGTCAACACGTCGAGCGTTTGTTGCGTGCCGGTCGCGTCCGCGAAGTCGAGCCCGGCAGCTACCATGTCCTTGCTTGAAGCTGACCGCTGAAAGCTGATAGCTGAGACCATGCGCTTGCGTCAGATCGCCCTTGTGGCGCGTGACTTGGATCCGGTCGTGGCTGATCTCTGTGCCGTGCTTGGCATCGCGGTTGCCTTCCGCGACCCCGGCGTGGGTGTCTTCGGCCTGCACAATGCCGTGATGCCGATCGGCGACACCTTCCTCGAAGTGGTCTCCCCGATCGAAGCGGACACCACGGCCGGACGTTACCTCGAACGGCGCGGCGGTGACGGCGGATACATGGTGCTTGTGCAGTGCGATGACTTGGACGCCGACCGCAAGCGCGTCGCCGACCTCGGCGTTCGTGTCGTCTGGAGCGCCGATCTGCCCGACATTCGCGGCACGCATCTGCATCCGCGTGACGTCGGCGGTGCCATCCTGTCGCTGGATGCGGCGCTGCCGCCAGAGTCGTGGCGTTGGGCCGGGCTCGACTGGCGGCAGCACATGCGCACCGAGGTCGTGAGCGAGATCAGCGCCGTCGAGATTCAATCCGACGACCCGCTCACTCTCGCCCGGCGTTGGTCACAGATCCTTGCACGCCCGGTGGCCGAGACCGCCGCCGGCGTGATTCGCATCGTCCTCGACGAAGGCGCCATCCGTTTCGTCGAAGCGACGGACGGCCGCGGCGAAGGCGTGGGCGGCATCGACGTCGCGACGAACGATCGCGAGCGGCTGCTGTCGAGCGCCCGCACGCGCGGCGTCCCGGTTCTCACCGATCACATCGTGATGTGCGGCACCAGAATTCGTCTGGTCTGAATCAATCGGAGAGCTCGAGATGTACTTGGCAACGCACGCCAAAGCCACGCCCGACAAGCCTGCCTAGCCCGAATAATTCACGGGAGCATCTAAAAAATCAGCCCCAACCGTGGTACCCACTGAAACTGTCGAAGGTTTA
>Ga0209415_10018184_pt1 | contig 11110 bp, 10 predicted proteins | sample PeaSoiSIISIP2007_FD_187696 | JGI IMG/M metagenome (GOLD analysis project Ga0209415, IMG submission 187696) | Peat soil microbial communities from Weissenstadt, Germany - SII-SIP-2007 (SPAdes) (version 2) | ecosystem: Environmental > Terrestrial > Soil > Wetlands > Peat | place: Germany...
CAGACAGACCCACTGTCTAGCTTAGTATCTAGCGGATCAATAACTCAAGCTCAATCAGATGCAGTAAAAAGTTCTTTACAAGCTGCCATGGGATCACAATTAAGTTCTACTTCTAATTCTACAAATCCATTGGATAGCTTAGTATCTAATGGATCAATTACACAAAATCAAGAGAATACTATTAATTATACATTTGCAGCAGCTATGCAGGCGTACGGTGCCAACCAAATGACGTAAAACACATGGATTTACGAGTTCAATAAACAATGGCGCCAGCATTCTATCGATAAGGATGCTGGCGCTATTGTCATAATCTATAGTTAAAACATCTCCTTCATTTCAACCCCCGTCTTAAACAGGCAAAATATAAAAGGTGTAAGCATCTCCTCAAAAAGAAATCAGATACACGATTAAGCCAATGGCAATAAGAATATTGGTCGTTCCCATCTGAAATCGGTTAATAAAAGTAGTGGTACCAGGAAATACATACCCTATACCAACACCCACCGCCATTGCTAAAAAAATCCACAAGGTTAAGTAGCGATCTAGAAATGATAACTTGCGGCTTACTGGTAATTCGATACTCATGGTGTACTCAACTCCTTCTATTCTTATCTAAATGTTTCGGGAAGATCATTAATATTTTCCACTTCAAATTATTAGGGCAAACTCATTCGGTAACTGAGATGTCTCGATTGCCGTTGCCGTTTTAGCTCAGCCTTTAGAGCAATAACTGCAAATTTCCTCTCCGCATATTGATCGACTTTATTGATCTACTCAAACTCATTGCTTGACTAGCTTTTACTCTGAACTGAATTTCAACATCCTTGTATGGGATCTCTTTCTGCATAATTATCCGTTAGCTTTGTAATTTCATTGAGCATGTTCTTTGCTGCTTCGCAGACCTCTTTGCTTAATGAGTAGTGCATCCATTTACCATGCCGGCGACTATCAACAAGTCCTGAATCACATAATATCTTCATGTGATGTGATAAGGTAGATTGTGCAATATTTAGATCTTCTAAAATTTCGCAGGCACACCTCTCTCTGCTTTGTAACATTTCAATAATCATCAGCCGATTGGGATCGCTAAGTGCTTGAAATACTTTAGCGTTGTTTTCATACTTATTTTCCATTAGGCCACCTCAAATCTACATTTGTCGATATGTAATATTATACACGTCATATCGATAAATGTAAATATAATTGAGAGTAAAATCAAAATTGAATAAAATCTCCGTGCAAAAAAAGTCTCAGCAAAATTACCCTTCGTTCCAATTGAAGTCCCTAAATTTCATATGTTTACCTTTTAGTTTTGGCATCGTCTTGGGTAATGCAGCGCCGCACATGAGTCCTCCACGTAGTATTGCTGAACAATTCCATTGTTTTTAACACGTTTCTTGGTCTGTGTAGTGTGACACCTGAGCCTCATAGCTCGATAACTGCTCTTCATTATCCGTACTTACGCGACAATAAGCGCAAACCCTAAGTTTTGCCGTCGCCTCAAGTCCCTGTAATTCTTGTCTTGGTTTTGCCGGAATCATTGTTACATTTGCCATTTTCGAATCCCCCCTTAAATTAAATCACGGCTTCGTTTTAAGGTGTAATGTTCCTCAAAACGAAGGCCGTATTTTAAATGAAACTCCAAAGTGGTGCATTCCTTGACTACTATTTTCTCAATGATTGAAGTGTATAAATCCTCACTAAACTCTAAAATGTTACCATCCTGGGCTTCAAGGATGGCCTCAAGTTCCAAGGTTCTGGCCATCCGACTGTCTTGGTTTGCCGTTTCTGCCATCCAAATGGTCCGTACAAGAGTTGTAGTGAATCCGATTTTCGGACACCTTTTGAGTGTTCTTTGTTTTTCAAGGAGTGACATTCTTGTCACCCCTTTTGAACTTTCCTATCATCGAATAGGTATCGGATTAAACGAAACCTATTGCCAAGTTAATTGGCAGTCGAGCTATTAGATAAGCCTAATTGGTTGATAAATCTCTGTCGATATAATCGACTGCTTCTTTTGGGAACACTTTAGAGAACGAAAGGAAGTAGAAAGTCGATTTCCATACCGATATACTCTTGACTCTACTCGTTAAGGGGAGATTGATTTTTCAAGAATACTCTGCAATTCGAAAATTCTCTTACAAAAAGTTAAAGTAAACGATAACCAACACCAGGCTCACTAATAATATGGCGTGGTCTGGATGGATCTTTCTCTAACTTTCTCCTAAGCTGTCTCATATAAACCCGAATATACTGATTATCATCCTCGTGCGTCGATCCCCAAACGGTACGGAGCAAATACTGGTGGGTAAGGACTTTTCCGGCGTTTACTGCTAAGTGTTTCACTAAGTCATACTCAGTAGGAGTTAACTTCACTTCTGTCTTGCCTATTTTAACGTGGCGAAGGGCAAAATCTATGGATAAGTCGTCAAATTTTAAGATGGGTTCTTCACTCGTACTAATTGTATGACGCAGACTGGCGCGTATGCGGGCTAATAGTTCACCCATACTAAACGGCTTAGTTACATAGTCATCAGCACCAGAATCAAGGGCTGCAATCTTATCGAATTCCTGAGCTTTAGCTGATAAAATGATTATAGGGACTTTCGACCATTCCCTTAACATGCGAACAACGTCTTGTCCATCAATGTCCGGTAATCCTAAATCTAAGATTACTACATCTGGGCGAAATCGAGCTACCTCATCGAGACCCTCTTGACCCGTTTCAACGTCCTTAACATCAAAGCCATGGCTTGTTAAGCTGACACGTAAAAACCGACGAATTTGTTGTTCATCATCAATCACTAAAATCCGTGGCCCTTTGTTTTCCATTTTACACTCCTTTATTCATAACTGGAACTTCTTCCATGGATTTATTGGATAAAGGTAAGGTAAACGTGATGGTAACCCCACCGAGTCGATTATTTTTAGCCCATATTTCCCCACCGTGCACTTCAATAATTCCTTTACAAATAGCTAAACCAAGTCCCGTTCCACTCACCTGAAGGGGGGAGTTGAGCCGGTAGAATTTATCAAAGATTTTACTCAAATCAGGGTCTGGAATATCTTCGCCCTGATTTGCCACCGTTGTCTCTAGCTGTTTTCCTTTCTGCTGAGTAGTGACAACTATTTTACTACCTTGTTTAGAATACTTTAGAGCATTATCCAATAAGTTTACAAGTACTTGCTCAATCAAAACACAATCTGCCTGCACCAAAGGTAAGTTCGGCTGTACTTTAATGTCCAAGGGACGATTCGTTAATAAATCTCCAAGCCTATTAACCGCAACCCCTATGACATCTTGAAGATCGCACCAATCCTTTTTTAATTTCAGCATACCGCTTTCTAGCCGTGCCATGTCTAAGAGGTTACTGACAAACCTGTTCATACGTTCTGCTCCATTGAGAATAATTTGTAACAAATCATGTCGGGCCTCAGGACTATACACAACATTCTGATCTTCTATTAGCCCTGTGACTGCACCAATTATGGAGGCCAGAGGGGTACGCAAATCGTGGGAGAGAGAATTAAAGAGCGCCGTACGTAATCGTTCAGATTCTACTAAGGAAAGGGCCTGTCTTGCTTGTTCTGCTAATTTAATTCTGTTGATAGCCATAGCTGATAACCCAACAAAGGCCTCTAATAAGCGAATACGTTCAGGGTCAAATTGCGCTTCAGATTCGTTAAACCGAATACCCAGAACCCCTTGTGCGCCCTGTTGTTCTGTGCTGAGGGGCATATATAGCGCCGCAGCGGCTCCTAAGGTTTCTGTTCCCTTACCCGCTTTTTGTCTACGATCAAATACCCAGCTCGCAACCGCTAGTTCGCTATCATTTAAGAAGTTATTAACTCCTGAATCTTTCTGAAGAACCAATCGGTCATTTTCATCCGGCAGGAGCAAAACCACTTGACCTTCCAAGGTACCGGCAACATTATTAACGATACTCTCCAACACCGCATCGAGTTTATCCACTGCGGCAATATCTCTGCTAAGCGCATATAAGGCCGAAACCCGACTCGCTCGTTGCCGTGAATACTTCACTTGGTTTTTTAATCTATCGGAAAGAGTTCCTGTCATCAAGGCCACCAGTATAAAGATCGGGAAGCTAATGAGATAACGCATATCAACTACGGTAAAACTAAAAATAGGTGGGACAAAAAAGAAATCAAAGGATATCACTCCTACAATGGCTGTGATAACTGCGGGAAATCTTCCCCAACGAGCGGCGCTTACTAAAACAGGTAGGAGAAAAAGCATTGAAATATTAACGGGTCCAAGAAAGTAACGTATGGGGATGATAATCAAAGAGATCAGTATCATCATAATAATTGATGCAAGATAGGGGATCGCAGTTAAAGAACGCCATCGTACTGAATCGGCACTTTTTCCCTTTACTTTTTCTGTCGTTGGCTGGCAATTTTGTCCTGCTTCTTGTTGGCTTCCCGGAATAACATGAATACTTATACCATGACTATGACGAATTACTTTATCAACGACTGAGCCGTGAATGATTGACCAGAAGGGAGTATGCGACGGCTTACCAATAATTATCTGTGAAACATTTCGTTTTATAGCTAACTCCAAAATCTCTCCGGCTACATCGTCCCCTGTTAAAGCAATGATTTCCGCACCCAACGTTTCCGCCAAACGAAGATTTTTGGCCATAGCATCTCTTGTAGCTTCATTTCTTGGCAGGCGATGAAGGTGAGGTTCCACATGCACCGCTAACCATTCCACATTTTGACTGGTCGCCATTCTCTTGGCGATACGAATTAACATAGCGGAAAAAGGGCTGGCGCTTATACAAACCAAAACCTTTTCCCCAGTGGGCCAAGGACCGGCGATTCCATTAACTCGCATATAACATTCCAACTGGCGATCAACTTTCTTGGCAGTGTAACGAAGGGATAACTCCCTTAGCGCATTGATATTACCAGGACGAAAGAACTTTTGTAAGGCCTCAGTTGCCTGTCCGGCACCATAAATCTTACCATCTTTAAGTCTTTGAATTAACTCTTCAGGCGGGATATCAATCAGTTTAATTTGAGACGCGGTTTCTAAAATTTGGTCAGGAACCGTCTCCCGCACCGTAACCCCTGTGATCTGGGCTACTATATCGTTTAATGTCTCTAAGTGTTGGATGTTTAATGTGGTATAAACATTGATTCCCGCCGCCAATAATTCTTGGACATCCATGTAACGTTTTTTATGTCGCGAACCTATAACATTGGTATGGGCTAGTTCATCAACCAAAACAATTTGGGGACGTCGGGCTAAAATGGCGTCCAAATCCATTTCATAAAACGTTTTGCCCTTATAATCCTGAGGTTTTGTCGGAATAATGGGTAACCCTTTGAGCATGGCCTCAGTTTCAGCTCTCCCGTGAGTTTCAACTAAACCCACCACAACATCCATTCCTTCTGACAATTTATCCCTGGCCAGATCGAGCATAGCATACGTTTTACCCACCCCGGCGGCGGCCCCCAGGAAAATCGCAAGTTTCCCGAGGCCCTCCTTCTCAAGGCTAGCTAGCAACTCGTCGGGGTCTATTCGTTTTTCCTTTGTCATTTAGCCTTCACCCTTCACCCAACTTATAACGAATCTAAAGCCATATTTAATTGCAGCACATTGACCCGTGGTTCACCCAGAAATCCGAACTGCCTACCCTCTGTATACTGGTCGACAAGAGACTGAACCGTTTGTTCACTAACATTCCTAGCTTTAGCAACTCTGATCACTTGAATTTGAGCAGCTTCGGGAGTAATATCAGGGTCCAAACCACTGGCCGAAGCTGTAATCAAGTCTCCAGGTACAGGAGTCGTTGCAGATAATCCATTATCTGTTCTCACCTTCTCCGCTAGCTTGGCTGCGGAGTCTATAAATGCTTTGTTCGTTGGTCCCAAATTAGAGCCACCTGAATTGGTTGCATCGTAGCCATCTTTGCCCGCTGCTGAGGGACGACTATAAAAATAGCGCGCATCGTTAAAGTTTTGCCCGATTAGGACAGACCCTATAGGTTGGCCACTCTTGTAAGCTAGAGAACCCTCAGCTTGTTTAGGGAAAATAACCTTCGATAGGCCTGTAACGACTAAAGGATAAGCGATACCCGTTAACAAGGTCATTACAAGTAACATCATTAAGGACCTACCCAATGTTTTAAGCATAGTTAATCCTCACCCTTTCCAACTATATCCTGATTTCAGATATCGTATTTCCATAAAAACGTTTGTTCCATTAGCTTAAATGTAACATAACCAAAAGCATGTCAATCAGCTTAATTCCGATAAAGGGAGCAATGATACCACCTAAACCATAGATCAAGAGATTGCGTCGCAAAATGATATTAGCTCCCAAGGGACGATAGGTAATTCCACGTAAGGCTAGAGGAACCAAGGCAACGATAATCAATGCGTTAAAAATTACCGCTGAGAGAATAGCGCTTTGAGGTGTCGCTAGCCCCATAACATTTAACACACCTAATTCAGGGTAAGTCACGACAAACAAGGCCGGAATAATTGCAAAGTACTTGGCAATGTCATTGGCGATACTAAACGTGGTTAATGACCCTCTTGTCATTAACAGCTGCTTACCGATCTCCACAATCTCTATTAATTTGGTGGGATTACTGTCCAGGTCCACCATGTTACCCGCTTCTTTCGCTGCCTGAGTGCCGCTGTTCATAGCCACACCGACATCCGACTGGGCCAAGGCGGGAGCATCGTTCGTTCCGTCTCCAGTCATAGCAACCAAGTGGCCTTTGGCTTGATACTCCCTGATTAACTTCAATTTTTGTTCAGGTGTTGCCTCGGCCAGAAAATCATCCACACCGGCCTCTGCGGCAATAGCGGCAGCCGTTAACGGATTATCCCCTGTAATCATGACCGTTTCGATGCCCATGCGACGAAGTTGAGCAAACCGTTCTTTAATTCCGCCCTTAACGATGTCTTTAAGGTAAATGACGCCTAAGGCTTGATTACCCTCTGCTACCACCAGCGGAGTGCCACCTTGTTTAGCAATGGTTTCAATGGCCGTTTTCACCTCAGGAGCCATTTCGCCCCCTTTTTCCCGCAAATATTTTTCAATTGTGTCCATGGCTCCTTTGCGGATTTCTCGACCCTGTAAATCAACACCACTCATCCGAGTTTGAGCGCTGAAGGGAATAAAGGTTGCTCCTAGAGCCGTAATATCTCGTTCTCGCAAATTAAATTTTTCCTTGGCCAAGATCACAATACTTCGACCCTCAGGGGTTTCGTCCGCGAGAGATGACAATTGGGCGGCATCCGCTAACCTTTCCGGCGTTACGCCTGGGGCAGGTACAAATTCTGTGGCCATTCTGTTTCCGAGGGTAATGGTTCCAGTCTTATCCAAAAGCAGTACCCCTACATCCCCGGCAGCTTCCACTGCCCTGCCGGACATTGCTAAGACATTGCGCTTTAACAATCGATCCATCCCAGCTATACCAATAGCACTGAGCAAGCCTCCGATAGTAGTAGGGATCAAACAAACTAATAAAGCCGCCAGCACAGGGATGGATACCATGGCTCCCGAATAGATAGCAAAGGGCTCTAAAGTCGCAACGGCTAGTAAGAAAACAATGGTCAAGCCAATCAATAAAATGGTCAAGGCTATTTCATTCGGTGTTTTCTGGCGCTTAGCCCCTTCGACTAGACTGATCATGCGGTCAAGAAACGTTTCCCCCGGATTGGCGGTGATCTTCACCTTGATCCAATCAGAAAGGACCTTAGTGCCGCCAGTAACGGCACTGCGGTCGCCGCCCGATTCTCTAATCACAGGGGCCGATTCGCCCGTAACCGCACTTTCATCGACCGAAGCAATGCCTTCAATAATTTCTCCATCGCCGGGTATAAACTCCCCTGTCTCCACAAGTACAATGTCTCCCTTAACCAGTTTGGCAGCCGAAATGTTTTCAACTTTTTCTCCGACTAACTTTTTAGCGATCGTTTCACTCCTGCTTTTTCGAAGAGATTCAGCCTGGGCTTTCCCTCTTCCCTCAGCCAAGGCTTCGGCAAAGTTAGCAAATAAAACGGTAATCCATAACCAGGCTGCAATCTGGACGTCAAACATAAAGGTTTTCATCAAACCGCCTATATCTCTTATAGCAAAGTAAGTGGTCAAGACCGCTAAAATTTCCACCACGAACATGACTGGATTCGTCCACATGGACCGAGGATTTAATTTTGTAAAGGATTCTTTAATAGCCCTTGCTAAAATTGAACGAGTAATACTTGACTTTTTTGTACTCATAGTTTTCTCACTCCTCCTTAAAAGGCCTTGCCAGCCAACATTAATAGGTGCTCAACAATGGGCCCTAAAGCTAGAGCTGGGAAAAAGGTCAATGCTCCCACAACTAATACAACTCCCGCCAAGAGACCTGAAAATAAGCCCCCAGTTGTCTCAAAAGTCCCTGCACCTGCTGGGGTTATTTTTTTGGTAGCCATACTTCCAGCAATAGCCAGAACCAGAACTATTGGGCCAAAGCGACCAATGAGCATACATAAACTAAGGATAATATTGTAAAAAACGGTGTTGACACTGAGTCCGGCAAAAGCACTGCCGTTATTAGCTGACGCAGAAGAAAAAGCATAGAGTATTTCACTTAAACCATGAGGCCCGGGGTTGGCAATAGCAGAGGTGCCTGCCGGAACGAGCACAGCCAAGGCGCTACCTAATAAAATACAGGCTGAAGGAATAAGCACGGCCAGGATAGCCATCTTCATCTCAAACGACTGTATCTTTTTACCTAGGTATTCTGGCGTTCTGCCAACCATCAGACCAATTATAAACACTGTCAAAATCACAAACAGCAACATAGCATATAAACCTGACCCGACGCCGCCAAACACTACTTCACCCAACATGAGTTGGAGCATGGGTGGGAGTCCTCCTAAAGGAGTAAGGCTATCAAGCATTGTATTGACGGCACCGGTACCTGTTGCTGTGGTTATCGTTGAAAACAAGGCTGAGTTGACAACCCCAAACCTTACTTCTTTACCCTCCATTACAGATGACCCGGTTATGCCAATATGACTGATCAGCGGGTTGCCCGCTATTTCAGCGCTATACGTTGTACCAACCATTAACAACAACAGAACTAACATTGCTCCGAAAATGACCTTGCCTTGCTTAGAATCTTTTAACATCTTGCCAAAAGAAAAAGTCAATGCGACAGGGATGATGAGTAAAAATAACATCTCCAAAAAATTGGTAAAGGGGGTAGGGTTTTCAAAGGGATGAGCGGAGTTGGCATTAAAGAATCCTCCACCGTTGGTCCCAATCATTTTGATTGCTTCTTGTGAAGCTACTGGACCCATAGCTAAGGTTTGACTCGCCCCTTGAAGGGTATGCACTGTGAGATAGGGAGAGAAGTTTTGAATCACCCCTTGGGAAACCAGTAACAGGGCTCCCACCAGGGACATAGGTAGGAGTATCCATAGTGTAGAACGAGTCAAATCAGACCAAAAGTTACCAATTGATTTGGCTTGGTGACGACTAAGACCCCGAATGAGAGCGACCAAAACAGCTATGCCTGCCGCAGCCGAGAGAAAGTTATGAACCGTTAAGCCTGCCATTTGGCTTAGGTAGCTCATGGTTGATTCACCCGCATAGGCCTGCCAGTTAGTATTAGTGTTAAAACTGACAGCAGTGTTCCAGGCTAGATCCCAGTTCAGTCCTCCAAATCCTTGCGGGTTAAGAGGCAAATGCCCTTGAACTAGGAGAAGTAGGAAGAGAGAGACAATACCAACAACACTAAAGGCCAAAAGGGATAGGGCATATTCCCACCAGTTCATTTCTTTTTCGCCGTCAATCCCGCAGATACGGTAAATAAGCCTTTCCAACGGTCCCATAACCCTGTCCATGAAGGTCTTCTCACCCTGGTATACTTTGGCCATGTACCGACCAAGCGGAATGGCTAAAGCGATGAGTACAACAAAGTAAAATGCCATTTGTATAAAATCATTACTCGTCATCATAATTCCTCCGCTTTCATTAGAGTGTAACTAAGATAAACTAAAAGTCCGATAGCAACGATGCCGCCTAAGATCATATCAGCCATTTATCTTCCCCCTTACTGAAGTTTCTTTGGTATCATGGTCCAGTTCGTAAAAGGTCATGTTGTTTAGATTCTGTCGCCCATGTTACATTGATGGACGATTAACTCGCCAAATAGGAATGACCACCAATAAGTAGTTATATCACTATGTATCCTCCTTCTCTGGGGGTTCTCGGTTATCGCTGTTGTGTCCATGAAATTGAAGCTCCATTACCTTTACCTTATCTGATAAAGAGTACTCCCGTACATTTACTATCTCACAGTCTTTAGGGGCTGTTCGTCGATGAACACCTTCTAGGTACGTTATAAATTTATCGATAAACATGTGCTTACCAGTCTCAAACCTCCATCTTTCTACAATCATATAAATGATTAGTAACCCAATTAACCAATATCCGATAATAACCCCCTTTGACAAGTCTCTAATCAGCATTATTATTTAGCCTCCATTATCCATTACTCACTCTGGTTACTATCGCTAATATTTCCTTCTTTTTTTGCATAGTTTACCCCCTCGGTCTTTTCATATTCTAAATTACAACCTTATTATAAATCAAATTTCCATAAAAATGGCATAAAGATAGCATGCTAAGATGTAAAATTAACATAAAAAATTAAGTTTAGAATTGTATTCATTATTCTAGCTGAAATATTACTAATTTTTAAAATACCAGGATACAAACTAAAGATGACTATCTTCTGTATTTTATTTTTTATACTACTTAATTATCAGTTACTTAAATATATTATCATATATTACATTTCAATTAATCTTTATAATTTTTTTATGCTTATAAGGTTATTTTTTATAATAACTTTATAAGCATAAAAAATAATTCTTGTCACAACACTAACATTCAGATAATTCAAAATGAAAAATGATAAACTATTTCTTAAGAGGTATTTTTAATGATTTAGTATAAAATGCAATTAATAAGTCTACATTATATTTATTGATTCTATCCCACTATGCCCTCCCCCCTGTGTTACGATAGTTGTCGTAGGGACTAAAGAAAAGTATCCTTGAAAAGGAA